>Ga0070741_10001764_pt1 | contig 62608 bp, 46 predicted proteins | sample Coa_R1_4_FD_66440 | JGI IMG/M metagenome (GOLD analysis project Ga0070741, IMG submission 66440) | Surface soil microbial communities from Centralia Pennsylvania, which are recovering from an underground coalmine fire - Coalmine... | ecosystem: Environmental > Terrestrial > Soil > Unclassified ...
ACTCCTAACATTTTCCTTTCGTAGTTCCGTTCGTAGACACATCTTTTCCCGAATGCACCTCTCAAGAAAGGAATATTTCCCATGTTACAAGAAGAGCGTACCAGGCAACCCGGCCACGCCCTTCCGGTCGAAGCCCTCGAAACATTCAAAGCGTGTTTGCGAGGAGGGCTTTTGCAGCCCAATGATGAAGGTTACGAGGCGGCGCGCAAAATTTACAATAGCATGATCGACAAGCATCCCGCCTTGATCGTGCGCTGCGCCGACGAGGCCGATGTTATAGCGGCAGTCAACTTTGCACGCGAGAACAACCTTCTCGTTGCCATCCGCAGCGGCGGGCACAATGTCGCGGGGTTGAGTAGCTGCGATGGTGGCATGGTCATTGACCTCTCACCTCTGCGCTATACACGCGTCGATCCCGCAACAGGTACCGTTCGAGCTGGAGGAGGTTGCACCTGGGCGGATATAGATCACGCCACCCATGCTTTTGGCCTGGCTGTGCCTGCCGGGATCATCTCCACGACCGGCGTAGGCGGGCTTACACTGGGTGGGGGAATAGGACACCTGACACGACAACATGGCCTTACCATCGATAACCTGCTGACCGCCGACGTGGTGCTGGCGGATGGTCGAAAGGTCACCGCTAACGAGCAGCAGAACGAGGATCTCTTATGGGCCTTGCGCGGCGGTGGCGGCAATTTCGGGGTCGTCACCTCGTTCCTTTTCAAAGCCCACCCGATTCATACCGACTATGCCGGCCCGATGCTCTGGGAGTTAGAGCAGGCCCCGGAGGTAATGAAGTGGTATCGGGAGTTTATCACGCGAGCACCCGACGATCTCAACGGGTTCTTTGTCTTTCTCATCGTGCCTCCCGGGCCACCTTTTCCTGAACATCTCCATAACAAGACGATGTGTGGGATCGTGTGGTGCTATACTGGACCAATGGAGAAGGCTGAGGAAGTATTTCGCCCGATCCGCAGCTTCCTCTCACCTGCCCTGGATCTCGTTGGGCCTATCCCGCACCCGCTTCTCCAGAGCATGTTCGACCCGCTTTACCCGCCGGGGCTTCAGCATTACTGGAAAGCGGATTTCGTGAGCGAGCTGAGCGACGAGGCGATTCGGCTCCATGTGCAACACAGCTCCCAGATACCAACCCTGCTCTCGACCACGCATCTCTACCCAGTAAACGGAACTGCCCATCACATTGGCAACGATGATACGGCCTGGAGCTATCGCGACGCCAACTGGTCTGTGGTAATCGTAGGAGCCGACCCCGATCCTGCCAATAAAAATGGCATCATGAACTGGGCCAGGCAATATTGGGAGGCGCTCCATCCTTACTCGGCAGGTGGCGCATATGTGAACTTTTTGATGGACGAGGGCGAGGATCGCGTCAAAGCATCCTATCGCGACAACTACGAGCGCCTGGCAGCCATCAAAAGCAAGTACGATCCTACGAATTTCTTCCGCGTCAACCAGAACATCAAGCCGCGCGCATGATGACTGAGCAGACACATGGATAGGTACGCCGGCAGCTTCCTGGCAGTCGCTGCCGGCGTACCTGTAATTGAGACGGTCATCTAGCACAGAAGTGAAAAAACCGCTGCACCTATCAGGCGAACAGCATTTGTATAGTATCCTGCGCGCATCTTTTCACTTGCTATTCCAGACAGCCAACCCTGCTGACGCGCTTGTAGCTCCCCGATTCATCGTGGGAGCGCTCAGGCTGTCTGCAAAGAATAGCTTGCCATTTGCATATTTTTATGAGTATCATGAAAGTAATAAGTTATAACTTCAGATGCCAGCACTCCTGGTATGCATAAACAGAAGGACAATCAACGCATGAAAGACTGGAATAGACAAGTTATTGACGAGTTTCACACTAATGGCGGCAAGGTCGGCGGACCGTTTGAGGGCGCGCCCTTGCTGCTACTGACAACTACCGGGGCCAAAAGTGGCAAAAAGTTTACAACGCCTCTGATGTATCTGCCCGATGGCGACCGCATGTTCATCTTCGCCTCCAAAGGCGGCTCACCGACCAACCCCGATTGGTACCACAATCTGGTGACTCACCCGAACGCCACCGTTGAAGTTGGCACCGACAAATTTGACGTCACCGCCACCGTCGTGACCGGCGAGGAGCGGGATCGGATCTATGCCGAACAATCCAAACGGTATCCTAACTTCGCCGAATACCAGGAGAAAACAAGCCGCCGCATTCCGGTCGTCGAACTTAAACGAAAAAAGGGATAATTAATGAGGAGAGACTGGCCGCGTTCGTAGCCAGTCCCTCCCCATTATTCGTGCTTTATTACCACCTGAGAAGTTATTCGTAGCGCAACACTTCCAGCGGGCGCACACGCACCGAGCCCCAGGCAACCAGTGCAGCGGTGAGCATTGCCAGCAGCGCCGAACCGACGACCAGTGCCAGCGCAAGGTAGCCATCAACCCCGAAGTTAGACTTGAAGACATAGGTACCGAGCAAGCTGGTTGCCAGCGTCACCAACAGCATCGCCAGCAACGCGCCAACTCCGCCAACCAGGCCATTCTCGATCAGCACCTCGCTCAAAATCGAACCGCTGGTATAGCCAACCGACTTGAGAATGCCCAGCTCGCGTCTGCGCTCCAGCATTGCCAGCGCCACAGCATTCGCAATGATGATCACACCCGCCAGCAGCGAGAGCGAGGCAATCGTAGTCAGTGTCAACAGAACATCGTTGAGCAGCTCGTCAATAATGTCGCCGATATTCGCCAGATTGAGCACAAAGGCATTGGGGACCGCATTGCCGATAATATCAATGGCATTATTGAGCTTGTTGGGATCGATCCTCATATAGAAGATTGATTGGTCTATCCCTGCGGGCGATAGTGCCCTGGTCGTATCGGTCGTTCCCAATAGCGGATAGATATTGTTCCCGATGCTGAGCGGGCGATAGATACCCACTACCGTAACCGTTCTCGTAGTCACGCGATCCAGACCCGCCAGCGTCATCTGATCGCCCACCTTCAAGTGCAATGGGGCAAGATTGGCAAGCTGGAAGGCAATCAAGACATGATCGGTCCCGGCATCATCGGCGTTGAGATTGCGACCGGCGAGAATGCGTACATCCTTTGTACTGGGAAACTGATTATTGCCCACATCATAGCCTTCGATGCCGCTGAGGAAGTACAGCGTCCCGCCCCGGCCCAGCGAGTTTGCCGAAGGGTTATCTTTGCCGGTTGGCAATAGCGTAGCAATCGGCTGATCGTTGATCGCAACGGGCACCGTCGAGGAGAGCGTACGATGGCGATACGTCGAAAGGCCGGGCACTGAGGTGAGCTGATTTTGTAACTTTGTAGTATCATTCCCCGACGTAATTGAAATTACATTGTAATTGAGCGTCGTCGCGATCACTCTGTTCACCTGATCACGCAGGTTTTGCCCCAGCACAATGATCAGGCCGATGGTGAAGATGCCGACAAACAGTGCCAGCATGGTTGTTGTCGTACGGGCGCGCTGGCGATCCAGGTTGCGCAACGCCATCTTGATCGTTGCCTTCCAGGTGCGGGGCATCAGCACCACCACAAAGCCCAGCAGCGAGACCAGCAGCAACAAGATGCCGAAGGGGGGCAGGAAGTGGTAGAGCAGAGCAGAGAGTGCTACCCCGACCAGCACCAGCGTCAGATAGCCCAGGTTGAACCGCTCAGGTACTGGCAATTTGCTTACGATCAAGACCACCAGCCCGAAGAACAGGCTTAGCAGACCCAGAAATACAAAGGTTCCATAGACGGAGACCACGCCCAGAAAGACGTCATTACTCAGAATAAAGATCGCCAGTCCGCAGAAGAGCACAGAAAGTATGACCAGCAGCAGGATCGTCAAGGCAATGCTGGTAGCTCCCCTGCCCTCTGGCAGTTCGCGGATCACATTCAAAGGCCGGATATTGGCTGCCTGTACGATAGGCATCAGGCCAAAGATCAGGGCCGTCACCAACCCGATCACCAGTCCGCCAAAAATCGTTACCTGATCGAGAGTAAAGGGAATATTCAGCCCGAACGTCTGCTGGACCAGGTTGCGCACCAGATAACTCACGCCAATAGCAGTTCCGGCTCCCAGAGCTCCGCCCACCAGACCCAGCAAGCCTGCTTCCAGGCCAAAAAGCAGGTAGAGATCAAAGCGGCGATAGCCGGTAGTTTTGAGCATTGCAATCTCAGTTTTGCGGCGCGAGAGCAAGACCTGCATCGTATTGACAATACCAACGCCACCGATCAGCAACGCCAGCAGACCAGCGATCTCCAGGAATTTTTTGATATTATCAATCGTATCCTGCTGCTGGCTGAGCGCATCCTTTGCGGTGCGAGCCGAGGCAATGGGGAAGTTCGCCTGGATCTGCTTGACCGCTTGATCAGTCTGCGCCTGGTTGGCCGTTGTCACATTGACCGTATCAAAGAGGAGGGGCAATTTGGGAGCAGCCGCCTTATAATCGTTGAGCGAGATCAGCAGTACACTGCCCGATTGTGCCAGCACGCCGGAATCGCTCACAATACCCGCTAGCTTCACCGGGATCGTCCGCCCGTTCTGTTCGCGCGAGCCGACGTGCAGCTCAAAAGTATCGCCGATCTTTTTCTTATACTGATCAATAAACGGCTGTGTCACCACCACCTGGTTATTCTTCAGCAGATTGGAGATCGCGCCATCTTTAGGATTGGTAAACGTCGGAGGAGTCACTACCGGATAATTGGCGGGATCAACCACACGTACGGAAAAAGATTGCCGCAGCGAGTCCTTCAGGCTCACCGTCCCCTGCGCATTGATCGACGCTGTATAATCTGTGATTTTACCATCATTTTTGAGGTTTTTAAAGAAGGCAAGATCATCCTGCGTAAAGGGCTGATTTTCTGAGGTTACGGCGATATCGCCGCCGTTGGCATCGCGCACATTGCTATCGAAAGCATTATTAATCATCAGGCCCACGAGTTGCAGCGCCACAATCGCCATCACACCCACAGCGACGCAGAAGACCGCCAGCATAGTCCGCTGGCCGCCGCGGACCAGCGAGCGCGTGGTGTAATTAAAGTACATTGAAATCTTCCGCGTTCCAACGCCGCTGGCGCGTCTAGCTGCGCTCAGGAACGCGGAAAGGAAGTACATCGAGGCTTTCACTGCGCGGCTCTCCCATTTACCGCTTCTATCGAAGCAATCAGGCCATCAACGATACGAATCGCGCGGTCGGCATGAGAGGCAACAACGGGATCGTGGGTGGCAATGATGAAGGTTTTGCCAGTTTTCTCACGCAGTTCGGCGATCAGGCTGAGGATATTTTCGCCATTCTTGGCATCCAGATTGCCCGTCGGCTCGTCCGCGATCACAATGGCGGGATCGGTCGCCAGCGCTCGCGCAATCGCGACCCGCTGCTGCTCGCCGCCGGAGAGCTGGTTCGGACGATGCCCGAGGCGATGGGAGAGGCCCACCAGCGCCAGCAGTTCCTTCGCCCGCGCCGAAGGGGAGCCCGTGTGTTTGCCGACGTAAAGCGGCACCTCGACATTTTCCTGGGCCGTCAGAGTGGGGATCAGGTTAAACGCCTGGAAGACCATGCCGATCTTCTGGTTGCGCACCGTTGCCAGCTTCCCCTCGGCCATGCGCGTGATATCCACTCCATCAATCAGCACCTGGCCGCTGCTTGGATTGTCCAGGCCCGCAATAATGCCTAGCAATGTACTTTTGCCAGAGCCGGAGGGGCCAACAATCGAGATAAACTCCCCGCTCAAAATTTGAAAGCTCATCCCTTTAAGAATATCGATCCGTTCGCGCCCGAGGGGAAGACTCTTGGTGATAGCGCGCACCTCCATCACCGCCCTGCGCTCTCTATTTGCCAGAGGTTCATTAGTGAGCGAGCCTCGTAGAGTTGTTGCCTCATCCATGAAAATGTGACTCCTTTCTCGTCTCTAGCTACGAAACAACCGGTTCGGGGTTGTATATTCCCCATCTTGTAACAAAAACATCATGGCAACGTTTCAATTATTATAAAATGCTAGAGGTGAGTGAATCATCAGGGCTTCTCAAAAGTCGGTGCGTGCTCTGACTGCTCGCGCCTTCGGCGCTCAGAGGGGGAGGAAGGTGTTGGCTGTGGGTGCTGGCTGTGGGCGCAGCCAACACCTTCCTCTCCGCGGCTCGCTTGCGAGCCGTTCTGGATGAAAAGACAACGTTTGAGAAGCCCTGGTGAATCATTGACGGGATAGGCAATCCTATCCAACTGTGTTATACTGCACAGAAAGATAGGAGCGCATGTTGCGTCTCGACATGGGGTATTTTTATTGCGTCCGATGGCAAGATCATTAGTCCAGGTGGACGCGCGTTAGCATGTAAACGACATTATTGAGTGAGAGGAAATACGACTTATGAGACGAGGAACACTCACACTCCTCCTCTTCATCATCTTACTAGCCGTGGGCGCATCATACGTAATCTTCTGGCCTAATGCAGACAGTGCCGGAAAGCCCTGGCATGGCATTCCCAACCCATTTACGTTCCATCAAGGGCTCGACCTGCAAGGCGGTGTGCGCGTCCTGCTTGCCCCTGCGCCTGGTCAGCACCCTAGCGCGGACGACATGAACAACACACGTACGCAGATTGAGCAGCGTGTGAATGGCGGCCTGGGGGTCAACGAGCCAAGCATTCGACTTCAGACTCTCAACGGAGAGCCAGCCATCGCCGTTGAGCTTCCAGGATTGAATAGCGGCAACCAGCAGGATGCCATTAACACGTTACTCAAAACCGGCAAGCTCGAATTCTGGGATACATCCACCTCCAACCTGCAACAAGGATCGGCGTTCAACCCATCGGATTTTGCCCAAACCAATCCCAACGGCAAACCGCTTTTTACAGGCGGTGACCTTGATCCTTCAACCTTGAGCGTTGGTCAGGACTCGCAGACGAACCAATACGTGGTAAACTTCGGCATGAAAGGTGACGCCGTTAGTCGTCTTAGCAGCTATACTTCCAGCCATGTCGGTCAGGTTATGACCATTACCCTGGACAGAGTGGTTATCTCCTCCCCCACTATCCAGAGCCAGCTTCCCGGCAGCGGCCAGATTACGGGGAACTTCACGCTCGACCAGGCCAATCAGCTTGTCACAGTCCTCAAATATGGTGCGCTACCGGTAGCGCTGCAGATTTCGAGCGAGGAAACGGTTGGCGCGACGCTTGGACAGGACTCAATCCTCAAGAGCCTGCTGGCTGGCATCATTGGGCTGGGCATCGTTATCGCTTTTATGGTGCTCTATTATCGCTTACCAGGCGTGCTGGCAGACTTCGCGCTCATCCTGTACGCGCTCTTTACTCTGGCTGTCTTCAAGCTGATCGGAGTCACCCTCACGCTGCCAGGTATCGCGGGCTTCATCCTCTCGATTGGTATGGCGGTAGACGCTAACGTGCTGATCTTCGAGCGCGTCAAGGAAGAACTGCGTGCTGGCAGACTGCTGGCATCAGCCATTGATATTGGCTGGCGGCGAGCGTGGCCGTCGATCAGAGACTCAAACTGCTCGACGCTGATCACTTGCGCGGTGCTCTACGGCTTTGGCAGCAACTTTGGCGCCAGTCTGATCGTCGGCTTTGCCACCACCCTGTTCCTGGGCGTTGTGATCAGTATGTTCACCGCCATCATCGTCACACGCACCTTCCTCAATTTGCTTGTGCCGACTGGCGTTATCAATCACCCCGCACTTTTTGGGCTGCCCCGTGGCGCAATTGCTGTCCCTGCCCTGGCGCGGCGGAACAGCGTGGTGTAGGAGGCTATCGTGTTCAATCTCGTAAAATATCGCTATGTATTCCTGATCATCTCGCTGGTCGTGATTGTCCCGGGGTTTATCTCCTTTCTCCTCTACGGCTTGAACGTCGGTATCGACTTTGCGGGCGGATCTCAAGTTGAGATCCGCCCGCAACAAAGCGTTACCGCAGCCCAGGTCACTAACTGGCTCAAACCGCTCAAGCTGGAAGACCTGCAGATCGTTCCAGGCGATGACAAAACGCTCGCGGCAAACAAAAGCGTCTGGGTACGACTCAATACCCAGATCGACACGAACGTTCAGAGCAGTATCCAGAATACAATCAAAGGCAAATATCCCGAAACAACTGTCACCTTCACCACTATTCCATTAAGTGGCAATAAAACATTTACGCAGGTTCTTATCGTAGGCTTTAAAAACGCCCCGAAGGTAAGCGACATCCAGAATCTGCTGAACAAGCTGCCAAACACCAGCGATCCGACGAAGGGGGCGCCGTCAGACACAGCCGTTACAGCGCCAACGCCAACAGTCGTCCCGACAGCCAGCGCCACGGCACAACCTACGGCCAAAGCAACCGGTACGCCAGTCGCGACGCCGACGCCTGCCACCAACAACAACCCCTCCACCATCCCGGTGAAGGTTGATCAGATACTCCAGGGAACAACCACCCAGACGGTCACCATTAACACGCGCACCATTGTCAAGATCACCGGGGGAACGGTTGATGTACCGAAGATCCAGGCAACCATTCTCAACTCAGGTGGCTCGCTGGTACAGTTGATTAGCAACTCCGAAGTAGGCCCTTCGGTCGCCTCGGACACGACACGCAACGCGATATTAGCGGTAATAGCGGCCTCGGCCTTCATCCTGCTCTATATCTGGTTCTCGTTCCGCAAGATTCCTAAGGCGTGGCGCTATGGCGCATGCGCGATCATCGCTATGTTGCACGACGTGTTGGTGGTGCTGGGTATCTTCTCGATCCTGGGCAAGCTATTCGATATTCGCATCGATGCCCTGTTCATCACAGCCCTGCTCACGGTGGTCGGTTTCTCGGTCCACGATACTATTGTTGTTTTCGACCGTATCCGCGAGAATCTGCACCGACGCACCAGCGAGACTTTTGAAGAGGTGGTGAATGCCAGCCTTGTGCAAACAATGGCTCGTTCGCTGAATACTTCGCTCACCGTGCTTTTCACGCTGAGCGCGCTCACCCTCTTCGGCGGCGATAGCGTGCGCACGTTCACACTGACGCTCCTGATCGGTATCTTCAGCGGCACCTACTCCTCGATCTTCAATGCCAGTATGTTACTGGTAATCTGGGAGAAGGGCGAGCTCGGGCTTGGACGTTTCAGCAATGATCGTTACGAGCGCGGTGGCGAACGGCGCTTCACTGAGAAGCGTGAACGCGAGCTGGCACGCTCACGAGGATAACAACGCGGTCGCAGCTATACACGTTTTAGAGGGTCAGGAAGATCATCCTGGCCCTCTATTTTTAGCAAGGAGAGCACACAATGCTAACGGCACTTGATCATATTATTATTGGCGTGCATGATTTGACACAGGCGACAACTACCTTTGATCAGAAGCTAGGATTGGCAGTGAGCGGCGGTGGCATCCATCCAAGCGGCGGAACAGCCAACCGCATCATTGTGATAGGAGATACCTATATTGAACTGATAGCGGTACGCGCTCCCGACGAGGCGCAGCAGAGCATACTGGGGCGATTGGCAAAGGGAGAGGGCTATCTGAATTTCGTCCTGGCATCTAATGATATCCATACTGATAGCGCGGCAATTGTCGCTAGAGGAAATACGTTGTTGGGGCCAAAGGCGGGAGAGTTGAGAAGCGCGGATGGACGCTCCCGAGCCTGGATACGAGCCGATATAGAGCGGCCCGATCTCACACAGCATTACCCGTTTATCATCCAGCACGATAGCGTTGGTGAAGAGCGGAGAAAGCGCCTTGCGGGCTGGACGACGCCTCCCAGCCATCCATTAGGAGCCACAAAAATACTCAGCACAACCATCGCTGTAGAGAATCTGGACGAGGCCACACAGCGTTTCCAGCGCGTCTACGGGCTGCAACCATCCAATCAATTTTCGGGAGAGGGTGAAGGCTGGTCCGCCAGGCTGATCTCATTCCGCCTCAACGAGAGCGGACAGAGCTTTGAGCTGGCAACACCTGCCGACAGCAATGACGCAACTGGGGCAATGGCATCCGGGGCGCTCGCACAACATCTCCAACAGTTTGGGGAGAGCCTTTATCGTATGACTATAGCTGTAGAAAACCTTACCACTGCCCGGCGCTACCTGGACGAGCATAGCATCAAATATGCCTGCAACGAGGCATGCTCTCTTCTCTGGATTGACTCGCGCGAGGCAAACGGGGCGGTAATAGCATTGCGAGAAGAGAAAAATTCCTAATCTTGAATAACCAGGCGCAATTTACGATCAAACACCTTCTCGAAAAGATCGGCCTTTTCGTGAGCGTGCGCCAGTTCTTCGTCAAGATCCGCCAATGGGCGTACCCAGAGATCGACAGTCCAGACCTGTTCGTTACAAAGAGAGGGAGCGGCGGCAAGTCGCTGCACCCGTCCATCGTGGCTGTAATCGAGGGCATCCGCGATACGAAGCAAAGAGGAGAGGAGCGAAACACGCTTACGAGCCAGTCTGCTCAGGGCAGCAAACTCATTGTGATCTTTGCTGGGAAGGGCGCGGCGATGATAGCGAGCAATGCAGGCAACTTCATGGCGCTCTTTATCTGAAAGATCCGGCAATTGCGTCTCTTTAATCAAACGAAACGAATGTTTATGATGGCGGCGCACCTCAATCATCATCCCCGTATTATGCAGGAGGGCGGCCCTTTGCAGTAAAAATAATGCCCGCTCATCCAGGTGATGAAGGGGACGCGTTGCATCGAACAGTTGCGTCGAGAGATACACCACATGGCGAGCATGAGGCCAGTCTTCCACTTGCAACCCACCGCTCAAGTGCAGTTCTTCTTTCGTTGGCCTGGCCTGTTGCCACCAGGGTAGTTCTTCTACTGAATCTAATACTGTCATTTGCAGGTTTCTCCTGTATCGCCAATGTTTTCTGCCGGGATGGGCAACCCCTTACCATTGCCTACCGAGTGGGCAACCGTAAGAGATTACCCCTATCGAGCCGGGCGGGCAACCGCAAAGGTTTGCCCCTACCAATAATGTCTGAACTATCTATAGTACGGATGAGAACAATGAAAAGATGTTGCTCTTATCCATTAAGTATGTAATAGATCAAGAATTTCCTGTCGAAAGTTTCGGGACTGGAGCTGCGACCAGTGACGGAGAAATGCGCTATATTGTTCCTCCCGGCAGTGCTCCGAGCTAAGCAGTAGTTGTTCCAGTCCGCGTCGCTGCTCCGACGAAGGGGCAGCCGAGGGATCGACCAGGTAAGCTACTAACGCAGGATTGAGCGCAAAGCGTCCTTTGCCTTTACGATGGGTTGCTTTCATCAGCGCCTGTTCGTAGCCGGTACCACTATCCTGGCTCCCCAGGCACAATCTTAAAAGCGCGATCAAGACATCGCTATCGTGCAATGCTCCGAGTTCCTCCTGAAGCTGCTCCACCTCTTTGATGATAGGAGCGACTACTTCGGGTAGCACCGCTTGAAATATTTCCAGGGTGTAACGCAAGCGTTTGGCCGCGATGCGCAAATTGTGCAGTTCGCGCACGCGGTAGGGATTATCGACATATGCCTCCCAGCTATACATCTCCTCCAGCCGTGTTCGCGCGATGGTACGCGCATTGACGCCGGTGGGAGCCTGAGCATTGAGTTTCCCAATCGGTTTAGCCTTTGCCATGCTGCCTCCCCCCTTTGGGTAGACAGGATACAACCTGCCGCGGGAACTTATCCTTATCAAGCTGCTTCAGGGCTGCCTCCAGTCTCTCCTGATGAGCCTGGCGATAGGCGCTCAGCCGCTCGATCAGCCATTGCATACCTGTCTGCTCCTCATTCGACACTTCCGCAAGTTGCGCTTGAAGATTCTGAATCATCACATCGGTATCGCGGGCCTGTCCCAGAATGTCCGCCAGTTTTTTCACACGCCGATAGACTTTCTTAAATCGCCCAGGCTCACAAATCGACTCATAGGCATCCAACACAGCCCGCAAGCGGCGCGAGGCCACACGCATTTTGTGGACCGCTTCGACATCCTCATGCTTCAACACCTCATCGCGCCAGCTCACCATTTTTTCAGCACGTTCCTGCAACATGCGCTGCCCCGACTCGCCGAACGTCTCATCCTGCACATCTACTTCGTTCGCCAGTTGATCCGAGATCATGTTGCCCTGTTGGATGTGGGTAGATTGCCGCGTTACCTGCTCCAACCACTGATCACCATAATGACTATAGGCAAGCAACATACCTTCGCGAATACCATAAGGGCTTACTCGGATCTCATCCAGACGGAGCCGCTCCATTGCAGCGAGAATGATCAAAGCTCCGGCGGGCAGGATAGGCGCGCGCGCCGTATGGACGTGATATCGTGAAGCAATTTCATTGGGAGGGAGGGTACGCAGCAGCCCCAGACAACTGATCACATCGTGTAGAGTCAAAGCTCGATGCAGTTCATGTACGCCGAAAGCCTCGCGGGCCAATTGGAAGAGCGAATTCGCGCTCCCGCCGGTAACAATCAGTGCGGGGGGACAATATTTTATATGCATATTCTGAAAATAGGTTCGCAGGAAAGTGCGAGCCACCTCCAGATCATCATACGATGGGGGATCTGAATGAAAGTAGCGATCATGCAGCCAGCCGGAGCCAACGGGAACGGAGGTACGCCAGGTAATCTGCATATCCCTGGCCGCCACCAGTTCTGTGCTGCCGCCGCCGAGATCCATCACCCCGATGTGAGTTGGAGGGTGAGGCTCATCGTGAAACACGTATGTTCCACCGTGGAACGTCAGAGAGGCTTCGACGTCGCCTTCAATAAGATGAACCTCCAGACCGGTCTCTCTCCGCACATCGGCAAGAAAATCGTCGCGATTAGTAGCCTGTCGGATCGCCTCGGTAGCCGCGACAAAAATACGTTGAGCGGAGTGTTGTTCGGCCAGGGCTTTATATTTATGCAGAACTGAGACCGCAGCATCGCGTTTTTGCGGAGAAATCGCACCGGTCGCCGTCACGCTCTCGCCGATACGCACCATTTCCTGCTGATCCTCCAGAATATCCAGCGAAGCAGGCAGACAGCGAGCAACCACGATATGAACCGTATTGCTACCGATATCGATAGCCGCACAGACGGATGAGTTCTGATCTTGCATGAAAAGCTCCACATTACTAAAAAATCGAACAGAAGCTAGAAGTTAAAGAATTGGCTTCACGGGCTTACCCATCGAAAAAGTTCTGGCTGCAATATCAAAAACCGCCTCTGGACGTTATCACAGCGTAATTATAACACAGAAGAGGAGTTCAAAAAGAGGCGATGACCAGCCGGAAAAGCGTAAGAAACCTATTGACAAGCTGCGAGAGATGCGGTAATATAAGACCACCTGACGAGCCGAAGTGGTGAAATTGGTAGACACGCAACGTTCAGGGCGTTGTGCCTTAACTGGCATGGGGGTTCGAGTCCCCCCTTCGGCACCCTTTTGACCTTATGGTAATCCGTCAAACAGCCTCTAAAGCCACTTGACGGATTTTTATTTCTGAGGCATTAGCCCTTAGTGCAACATCAAGTACAATAGGTTCTCAAATGGCCTAGTTATTCATCGTAGAGAACGGGACTACTATAGAGAGGATAGAGGTTTCATTAATCTGGAGGGATACCACTCTGCTAAAAGACCAAGAGAGGGCAAGCTTTCAAAGTATTTCGACTAGAGCACTATTCAGCGTTATAGTGGCCGGATACTGACACACAAAAAGCTAGGTATACTTCTTATATTGTTCTAGAGAGAGCAAGAGTATATCTATGTAAAATGTGTTCTGCGCCTCTTAAATAGGCGAAGTTCGGCGTGGAGTACATTTACCTTTTGAGGTACTCCAAGGGATAATCTGGCATATGCTACCCAAAGATATTTTAAGCTCACATTAGGTACGAGCAATCCTATTGACTGAGAGAAAATATTTGATCATGGATGATACTTCGCCTTGTCTCTTCTGGACTCAAGACGTAGGTCCGTACACAACAGAATTATCTCATTTATATTGCGAACTTCACACTGTTATAAATGCAGAAGAGGCTCCTATAGTTGTACGCCGACATCTTCTTAACCTTCCCAACTACACAAATGCGGTCTTGCCTCGACTGCGCTACCGAGCATATCTTTTAGTACTATTAGATTTATTACGTCAAGATTGGCGATACGAGTGCCGCCAAGGACGCATTTATCTCACTCCTCCTTCTTGGATTGAAAACGTTAGAGGCTCTGAGGCAATCCAAGCGCAAAAGGCCACTATACGTGCATCCCTCAATTATGAACGACAAGCTCAACTTAAAAAACCATCCGTACAAGCTTTCATTCGTAGAATGGAACGCCAACGTTTATTTAAAGGACAAACTGTGTCAATTTTCTCACTTTATGCAGATGGGGAACAGTTAGCAAATGATTTAAAGGCAGTTCAAAGCCTTCCAACTGAGTCTGCACGTACTGAAGCAGTATGTAAAGTTATCCAACCATATCTGCAGCAAGTGACACCGGATGGCCGTTGCGAATATACAGGATTCCTATTGAATGATATTTGGCGTTATGTAAGGCATACTTGGTCTATACCTTACAACCCCACACCAGGCCGCAATATGTTTTATCTTATAAGAGACGCATCTCGTCCATTTCATCCGATCATTGGTATTGCAGCACTAGGCAGTAGTCTAGTACAACTTACAGCGCGTGACAACGTTATTGGCTGGACATTACAGTCGGCAATTGAGCGTATTAAAGGGACTCGGTTTGCTATAGAAGACGCTAAGAAAATTATACATATGCTAAGATCAACACTGCAGTCATCTCTTGAGGATGTTGCTACAACCGACCTTGACTTACATGACGATGAGTTAACGAATCCTACGGAGGATGTAGTGTTTCGCTTAAAAGCTCTCGCGAAGGAATCTCGTGAAATGCGTATATCACTTTTACAACAGCGCAGGAACCTCATCCATCTAAACACCTCTGAGAAGAATGGAATTTTTCCGTTCCCTGATGGTTGGGAAAATACAAAAGAAAATATTGCACTAATCGAACAAAAAATTAACTATTACCTATTTAAAGCTAAACGAGCGGAATCTCTTTCTGGGTTACTCGACGCTAAAATTATTTTAAATAGTTGTCCTTTTGACCTTGAGTCTGTAGAGGGGCTACGTGCGCTTATTAGAGACCAGAAAGGTAGACAAGCACTACAAACACTTATCCGAGAAAATAAAAAAAGTAAAGTTGGCATCAATATAATGGATATCATTGTATGTGGCGCTGTCCCCCCTTATAACTTCATATTGGGAGGAAAGCTAGTTGCCATGCTGATGGTAAGTCCTCAAGTCATATATGATTATGAGCAGAAATATAAGCATTATACGAGTGATATAGCTTCACAGATGAAAAATGGATCAGTTTATAGAGACCCGAAGCTAGTCTTCTTGGGAACAACTAGTCTCTACCACAGTGGGAGTAGTCAATACAATCGTATCTCCATTCCTGTACCTAGTAGCGGCGTTCAGCTTCGGTACGAAAACTACGGCAAGACTTTGGGCTTTGGTTCTGTCCACTACTCTGAAGATACAATAAACGCACTTAAAGATCTCCAAGAGTATAAAAGGGATGCTAGGTTAATTAATAATCGTTTCGGGGAAGGCGTAAATCCTAAGCTTAGACGCGTTAGAGCTGGTTTAGCCGAGATAGGTCTGGAAAATAGCGAACACTTTCTTAACCACAGGTCAAAGAGAATTGTCTATGGGATACCTCTAGGCAAATCAGCTTACGAGTTTCTGAGAGGCGAAACAGAAGATCCTGAATATCTTTTTGACCTTAGCTCCATTGAAGCAATAAGAAGAGGTACTAAGTATATAAGCGAATTTTGGGCAAAACGTTGGCTTCTGATGCGAATAAATTATCAACAAACATTACATAATGTAGCTTCACTTGACAAGGCAGATATCGCATTGTCAGCTAACTTCGATGTCAGGCCAGCGACCACCACAGATTTGCAACAACATGTCCTTTTTGGAGGTGCTACTCTATGAAAGCCCTACCTTTATTCGAGGATCTAGCAGCGTTTTATAATGGACACAACGCAGTAGCGGAAAGGGTAGAGAAAAGCAAACTCCAGTCCATGCATATAGGCACCGGTCTCGATATGGCCATAGAGACCTGGATTAGGCAGAAATTTGACGTTATATTAACAGGAAATCCCGGAGATGGCAAAACCCATCTTATAAGCATATTACAGGATAGGGGCTCGCTTTCCTCAGCATATGTAGAAAAAGATGCGAGCCAAAAAGATGCGGAAAGCATTTTGCAGATGTGGCAGCAGAAAAAACAGGAAAACGTTCCTTGCGTGTTTGCAATTAATCATGCGCCTCTGAGAAACTTAGCAACAAAAGCCCAGCTATACTCCAACCTAGAATACTTAACTAATCTTCCAGATGCAGTTGATAATTGCATCTACTACAACGAAGTTCCGAATAGCAAACTATCACGTACCATCGTAGTAGATCTTAGCCAACGGGAGACCGTGACTACCACTACAATCAAGGGTCTCGTTGAGAAGCTATGTAAACCAGTAATTTTAGCACCTTGTAACGATTGTCCACCACGCAAGTGCCCAGTTGAATACAACGCAGAAGCTTTGTTAAATGATAAAATACGCCGTAACTTGGTAACAATTCTTACACTCTTGGCTCGAAGAGGTTTTCATACTACCATGCGGGACCTTATAGGCTTAATTGCTTTTATTCTTACGGGAGATAAGCCATGTGCAACTCGTTGGCAGCCCATTAAAAATGAGGACGGGAGTTTTTCAACCCCGACTTTTGAAGACTACGTCTATTACAATCTCCTTTTCAAAGGAAGAAGTAGTCTATTCGACGCCATTCGTACAACATTCGATCCTGTTAACTACTCCGATTCGGACAGTGATGGAAAGCTATGGTCAGGAGCGATACATGACGGATGGCTAATGCCAGAGCGGGTTGTGATACAGCCCGGCTCATTAGAAGAATTGAGAATTCTTAAAAGGCGCTACTTTTTTGAGCATCAGCATGATACAGTTGAACTGTTACGGCGTATGCTTCCCATCACAGAATACGACTTTGGTACCCTAATTGAAGGTGAATTGGACGACCCGAGTGAAGTAGAAAACCTTGTTGGAATGATTAATAATCTCTACGCACCTATGCATTCACATCAGGGTACAGATCAGAGGAGCTACCGCTTAAGATTATGGAATAGCCATCGTTACTCAGTAGGCAATCGACCCGGCTACTTTGCTATGCGATCTATACCTGCTGATAATCTTACAATATATAGGCCCAAAGCTACCCCTCAAATAGCTGATGCAATGGAAGTACGCCAAGATCACGTTCTTTTAGCTGTAAGAGACTGGATAGCAGGAGATCCTGGCTTACGTATTGACTGGCCAATGTATCAGGCACTAACTTCAGCACATTATGGTACACCCATCGAAGTGCAACCATTTCATATTTTACGTCGTCTCGATCTTTTTCTTCGTAGTCTTGGCCCTGAAGGAGGAGGCTCACGCCATATTGAGAACATTGAGTGGAGCAATCATCAGTATCGAACGTTGGTTTCTATACGTGTCAACCGAACTAATCAGTGTTATGAGCAGGAGAGGCACGCATGAACGCTGATTTTGAGAGCGTTTTCTTTGATCAAACAATAGAAGAAACATTATTTTACAGTCCTAAAATAGAGATTAAACCAGTTCATCTTGCAAATGGACTATTTCGGGCTGCATGTGGAAAGTATGCAGAGGCTCATGATCAGCACATGGCGGTCTATCCCAAAGGATATCCTAATTCGAGCGTAAATGAGCAAATTCGAGGGGTACTCAATAGTATTCTCTCTGCAGATGGGGCCTTATTTGCTAGAGCACAAATGTCTAGCTATACACTAAGCCATATTAGTCACATAACTAGCGATAATCATGATCGCCGGACTGGCGAGTGGCTTTTTACTATTCTTGCGCATGATGATGGAAACGGACCAAGTCTTGCACTAGAGTTATTGCGCACGTTGTTAAATCAGGACAACCGTCAGCGAAGTGATGAGATATCCACTTTAACGTTGCCCTTGACAAAGAGCAATTTTGAACTGAAAAATTTCAAATCCCAAATGCCAGATAAGTGCCCAAGCAGTTTAGGAATAGATGAAACGGGCACTTTTTGCGATCCGTTGTTATACTCAATCCGCAACGGTTTTGATTGCATTGCTAAGCATGATAGAGGGAAAGGAAATTTTGGAGAGAAATTAGATACATTGCGACGCTTAGTTACATGGGGATGCTTTAGTATATATTTGCATCTCACAAATAGCGGTTCTCTCGACAGAAAAAAACGAGTGCCCATGATGCTGTGCATGGTAGAGTCACCATCGCCCACGCTGCAGCAAGCTGGCATGCAATCATATCAGTGGGTCGGACGTTCAATCGACAAATTCTTACGTACAGCAATACGTGATACACTAAATAGGATAGCAGAAGAAGGTATCTATAGCTCCTGGGAAACAGATGCAGAGATCAGACAACATATCCAAACTATGATCTGGAAATCATCTAGTGGTGGAATGCTGCAGGCTGAAGAACGACTAGTAAAGTATACACCTCGGTGCCTTCTCTTTTACGACAGTTATCTAAGCGATACCGCGAATCAATCGCCTCGCTCTGCTTTTGTGAACGCAGCAGCAGATATGATAGACCAGATTGTCAGTTCTAGTCCAACAGCGGTTGCTCGCGGTTTAGGCACGCGCATTGGGCTCCTCTCACCTGGGCCTTACACTAGAAAGCGCTATACAGCAGTTCCAGATCTACTAGAAGTGCTCATACGGGCAACCATTCCCCCTCAAGAGCAGTGGACAATAGGAGAACTTGCGAATCATTGGGCGAACCATTATGGGCTTTTGTTTGGTGCTTTGGGAGATGAGAACTCTAGACTAGCAGAATGGGGAATAAATGCAATTGACGGTTCAAGCCTTTATGATAATACTGATGCACTTACTACTATTTTAGAATTAAGTGGATACGCACAGCGTTACGCTGATGGAGTCGTACTCGTCTCAGTGAGGGAGTAGATTGATGGCTGGAGAACAAACAGCATCTAAATTAATTGCAGCTGCGATTTTGCAGTATATTCAAGACAACAATATCCGTTTTGGTGTCTTGGCACGCAATCTACCATCGTTTGATTTAGTAACATTATGCAGTGAATTCAAAACAGCTCTGGGTCAACGAGAACTCCTTCTCGCGCTACTAGGCTTCGAAGCCTCACAAATTGCCGGATATCCACAGATTGCTACTACAGTCGAGCTAGCCATAGAATGGCGTAACGATCCTAGCATTAATATACCGATTGTGGTAATACTCAACCCACAAAAAACACAAGAGAAGATACACTCTCTAGAGCTATTTGAGCTGTTTAAAGATGTGGACTTGAAACGGTATGTTTGCATACATGGTGCGGATATTAGTTCAGGCGACCAAAAGGCTATCTGGAAAGTGTTGAACCTTTCTCGGCTCTCACGTAGCATTCCTCTCGTCGCAGCTCAGGTAATAGCTTTTTACACAATGCTACAGCAAAAAACCGCATGTAGTGATGCACTTCCATATCTCGGCTTGCTCCGTGATACAGAGATATCCGATTTTACAGGTGATCAAGGCGAACTAATCAAGAGGTTGCAAGAAAACCGCAGGCTTGTACAAGACCTACTTTCACTCACAAAACAGGATTACCGAAAATTAGCCCGCGCGTTCGAGAGTGATAAAATAGACCAACACCGTAGAACATTTTTACATATCCAAGCATATATTCAAGATCCAAAATTAGAGTACCTTGAGAAGTTAACGATGGGTGAAGTTAAAAGCCTCTTCGATGCGCCAAAAACTTCTACTGGCCCAAGTCCGATTAGAAGCAAACCAACATCCACGAAATCTAGTCAGAGAAAACCTCGTACTCCAGATGAATATGTCATCGAACAGTTATTAGAGAATGATCCTGAACATACACAAGACGTAGAAGACCTTATCCAAAGTAGAATACGGATCTTTCGAGAGACTCCCGACAGTAACCAGGATTTTGCAGAAAATGCTTCAGACATACCACCAACTAAAGTTGTAAGCGATGATCAAGAACTGGAGTTTCCTCTTCCATTAGATGAACAGAAAAAACATCCATTGGAAGATCTGATGCGCATCTGGGTCCAGACAGACCATTGGGGAGGACTTATCCGTGGGAATCCACCTATCGATTCACAGGCACCTCTAGCCAGAATCTTTGACGGTTCTGTAGTATTGCACTTTAAGCCACTACAACCTCTCAGAAAATCTGACCCCCAGGATAAGTATCCAAATTTGATTGAGTTGTTCAAAGTACTAGATGGCGTAACAGAGTTCGCTGAACAACAGGATAGAAGTCTAGAGGACCTCCTTCGTACGTTTTACGAACAGCGCAGGGAACTGGCAGCCTATCGAACGCTCTTTTTGTATGATCCTATAGTAGCAACAATCAATAACAGAATTTTCACCTTGGCTGATGATTACGTAAAAACGTACGATCAGCTTGCAAATAGACTGCAACGTATCTACTCAAGAGCTGCTGAACGACTTCATGACACGATAGAACTAGCAACCGCCCAATTTTTAGCACTCGATGTAGTGATCATCGATCGGCCCAAAAAAGAAGCAGCGCTTCTAACCACTTTGCATCCACTCCATCTATGGAAGTGGGTTGAATTGGCCCGCCGACTAAAAAAAAATACGGAAACATTCAATATGACAGAACAAACGACAATCATAGAATCTGCAAAAAACATACCCACGATACTTAACACCCTTCTTTTACACACCAAGATGTTTCAACCTGCGCGGCATCTTGACGAAACCCATCTGGTATTTGCAGGTGAGATCAGGAACTTTGCAATGGATGGCACTGTAGGTATTCCCTATTACGAGCCTATCGCACGTCAATCAGCAACTCCCGACGGACTTGATAAGCTAGAGGCTCTTATTCGCAATTTCCTGGCTCTCTATCCGCCAGCTCGCTTAGGACTAACAATTGCGCTAATTGATCCACCCACCCTCCTTCCCATCCTTAAATCTCTAGCCAGCTTGCGTTTTGATAGTACTGGCTCGATAACGATACTTCATGGGGCACGTATTATCGTATATAGAACTGACCCACAATCTCCAGCTCACGATTTATGGAGCCTAGCAGACGAAGAAATATTAGCATTATTCAGACAGAATCCACTTTGGACATTCCACGTCGATCTTGTTCACAGAGACTACGCACAAATATGCTCCCATATTCAAGAAAAAACTCCCCATATTACTATATTATGCGATCCTTCCACAGCAGTAGTTCAGCCAGTTCTCCATACATCTCGGGAACAGCCCAACCCTTTTGTCATTCCATTGCAAGTAGCTTACGATCCTTTCCGTGACACCGTTCAGTTTATCCAATCACCTGCAAACGGAGTCTTCGATGCATACTTAAATATTCGCAACCAACTTACAGGAGGGTTAAGCCGACTCACATTTGGCGTTGGGAACAAACCTGAAATAGAGGATCAGCACTTAAAAATATTAGCTGAAGCAAGCCAATGGCTGATTATAATTGATCGACCTCATGGGACTGCAGAACTATCATCGCTTGGGCAGCGCATTGCCTGGTTTTCCACTAACTCACGCACATTGTCCGTACACACTCAGGATAAAGCACGATGGAGTGAACATCTTGAAGATCATCTTCAATCGCTATCTATAAAAGTTGATTGGAAGCTGCTAGAAGAGTATCTCCCAGATATTTTGACTATTTTCCCAAACGGACTGCTATCAACGATTGATGAAATTCCAGAAGAGGAAAGTAAAGCCGGCCACAAAACAATTCGCAAAAACAGTGTGGAGAAGTTGCTGAGCCTGATAACAACATTGCACTGGTACAGGCAAAATAATCAAGCCACTATACTACTAGATATCACCTCTGATCATTTCCGAGATTGGTTCGATAACGAGCAATCATACCCTTCCAAAGCAGTAGACTATTTTTTAGCACTATGGCATCAGCAAGGTAGTTTATATATGGACCTGATTGCTATCACAGCGGCTGTTGCTAGCCCCCCTCCTCTATCAGAGGATCGGCCCTATTTCGTACATCTAAGGCACTTCGCAAAAACACTAGAACCGCTGTTCGTGCCCGAGGCAAATCAATCCCTTCTCGCTCCAATGAGACGAGAAAAACTCCGTGAAGCATTAAGTGAGAGTATCTTCGCCCCCTCGCTACAGAGTATCTCATCAGAGCAGCAAGAAGCAAGAACTAAGATCAAAGCCGGGTGGACTACAATTATCAATAACCTGTTTTCGGATTATCGACCCCAGATACGACTTAGGAGTATTCGCGTGTCCCTCCAGAAGGTAGAGAGGCCAATCATCGAATCTCTAGGAGCCGATATATATCAAGAGGATATCATTACCTTACCAGGCACTTTATTACAGGAAGCACTAGAGGCAAAATCTTCGACAAGGCCAAACACTCATTTCACTGAAGGATTGGTCCCTCCAATCCTTCAAGAACAGGAACCTCTTAACACATCAACCGCAGAAGTCATGAGAGCTTCTGCGGGGAGTGCAAATTCAGAACAAAAAGAAGAAGCATCATCACAAGAAGAAAACGCACTGCAAGAGGAAGAAATAAGCCATCAGGCAGAACGCCTGCGCCGAGCATTAATAGATTATGGAATTGCAATAGCGGGAGTGAACATTGAACGCACCCAGATAGGGCCCCGGATAATAAGATATTGGGTAAAACTCCAGCCCCCAGCTGGCAGATTAGCAGAAGTACAAAAATTCGCAGTGGACTTGGCACGGGAGCTAAGCAGCAAAAGCGTTCCTATAATAGATAATATCCCTGGAGAAGCTTATATCGGGATTGATTTAGCGAGAGAGAACCCTCAAATTGTTCCTTTTGAACCAGCTTTAAATGAATTACCCACAGTACAGCTCGATAAACTAATTATTGCTATAGGGATGAATCCTTCTGGTGAGAGAGTACAGTGTGATCTGGTAAGACTTCCGCATATGCTTGTAGCTGGCTCTACAGGCAGTGGAAAAACGATGTTTTTGTCCACTTTGATTATGAGTTTAGTATGGCGACATGGACCTAAAGATTTAGAGTTATTGCTTGTTGATCCTAAGCAGACAGATTTTGTCATTTTTGGACAGCTTCCCCACCTCCGGGAGAAAAGAATAATTCAAGATCCTGCAGAAGCTATTGCTGCGTTAAAAACATTAACAGAAATTGAAAAGCAACGAAGGACAGATTTGCTTCAGAAAGCGCGATGTCCCAATATCCTTGAGTATAATCGACGCAATCCCGAAAAACGACTATCTTGGATAGTCATAGCTGTTGATGAGTTCGCCGATATAATACTTACTTTGTCCCGAAATGACCGCGAAGTTTTCGAACGTCAAATAGGGCGTCTAGCAGCAACAGGTCGCTCAATTGGCATCCATCTTGTTTTAGCTACTCAACGTCCTACAACAGATGTTATTACTGGAGCAATCAAAGCAAATATACCGGCACGTATATCATTTCGTCTACCATCCGTTGTAGATTCGAGAACTATTCTTGACTACACTGGTGCTGAACATCTCCTTGGGCAGGGTGATATGCTAGCTTCGCTTAATGGAGGAGAGATGCAGAGGCTTCAGGGATACTATGCTTCTTACGAGGAACTAGAGCAATTACTGAACAACATAAACAGAGAGGCTCGTTAATGGCTACGACACCGCTGCGGGGTTTTGAATGTCCCGATCACATACTTATTCCATCAAATGAAGCTGATTTGCTGGTTGCAATTGAAACCATCACTAACCGTAGACAGTATCTGAATATACGTAAAAGTATTCTCTCTATACAACATAAGTTGAGCGTTGCAATGTACCAAGCAGCGTTAGTATATAGATTGAATCCTAACCACTTTAAACTTTTTGAGATGTTCCGAGACCCAACCTCAAGAGATATAAAATCTTCAGACATTTCTTACAAAATTTGTGCATATTCAATGGAGGATATAGACGAATATCTACTAGCTTTGGCCTTTTTCATCGAAACATTCGCTGCCACAATTTTTTCTCTACTCGATGTTAGCGGAAGCCTTATTAACCAACTGTATATGCTAAATATTAATGAGGAGGAAGTAAGTTTCCATGCCGCATTACTTCAACTTCAAAAGCAAGCCAGAATCACACCTAGCGATGATATTTTTCGCTTACTTTGCAGTTATTCTCTCTCTTCAAGAGTGTCAGGCTATACAAGCACAATCCCGCTTCGCAATATTACGTGGTTAAAACCTATAAAAGAGATTAGAAATCGTACAACTCATAGACCAATAACTGACGTCTGCGACTTTGTGAGTAGAGGAGACGTGCATTCAGTTCATTCACGAGAAATTCCTCAAACAGAGTTCTTCCTTAACCAGAATGTATATCCAGATAAGAGGCTACGCGAATTCGCAAAGGAAGTTTTTGACGGGATTGAAGAGTTTGTTGAAGATCTTTACTTCTATCTGAAAGAGGCGGTTCAGCGAAGTAATAGTCTGCCAATATATTGATTTCGTGTGATAATTCATTCACTTCCGTATGTGCAACCTCTGTTTACATATGCTCTGTAGAACGTAAAACCATCCCTCCCAATGCTCGAGTATGATTAAGACCTTGGCGGCCCATATTACCTAGAGAGCCGATCAAGTAATTCACCTCTAACACTTCCTTCATCATAAATTGGGACTACTTCCTCACTGCCCAACGACCATTGCAGTACTGCGCAAATATTCTCTAGAGCCTATTCGATTGGCTGAGATCAATAATCATAGCCTACCAGCTATAACTCTGGTTCAGTTCGTCTACTAGCTTGACAAAATAGGTGGCATGTCATCTACATATTGTCTCTTCTTCAGCACTTGCATATAGTTGTTCATTCGCATACTCGTGGATCATTTCCGACAAAAGTAAGTTCTGTTTAAGCCAAGCCGATCAAGCGGCCAGAAAAATGCATTGATCGAGATGCAAGCTCGGCTTTTCTCCTGATGACTGTAAGCAATGAGTCCCGCAATCAAATAGACGAGAATATTTGTAGGACTGTGATGACGAGAATATTCGATCTGAAAGATGTTCTCGAACTGGTCAATGATGGATTCAACGATCGCCCGTTTGTGCGACAACAGTCCGTTCGAAAGGTGCATCAGACGATTCTTCATGTTTTTTTTGCAACCGGGTGATGAGTTGGAGTCCTTAGCAGAAGCCACTCTGTCACGCTAGAGCATGCTCTGTATCCATTCCTCAACCGCAGCTTTGAGCCGCTGTTCTTTCCACTGATACCACGCTTGCAGTCAGCGCTCATCCACACGATGCAAGGTATCTTTAAAGCGGCGAAACGCTCCTTTGCCCTCTAACGCAATGGACAATTTCTCGGCAGCCTTTTCGTCTGCTGGAGCCACGACGTCGTCCACAAAATCAATCATCCATTGATAGGCTTCATGAGAAGGGATGCGCTCAACGGCAACATAATCATTGCTGCCGTCGATTTCTTCCAGCAGGCGCTCATCCTCCTCGGAGAGTCCAACATAGTCTGAAAAGAAAACCACTTCGCCGGTGACCATATTCAAGAAATAGCGGTTGCCTAGGTCTGCGTCTTCCATCGCTATTTCAAGCATCTCCATATCGATGGGCGTTCCATTTGGCAGTGTCGCCATTTGAGCAATCTCCTCCCCTATGGTGATTTTACTGCGGCTTCTAGCGAAAAACGCGTGTCTTTACTCTTCCACAATGAAAAACGGATGGAGTTCTGGAACCACCACATAGCCGCGCCGCTTTTTCCATGCGCTCCAGGGACCCAGCAAGGTCCCGTCTGGAAGTCGCTGCCGATGCTCATACTCACATACCCAACACTCTGCCTGCAAACTGATCTGTTCATCATGAAAACGGTGGAACTCCGGTAAGATACCCGGTTCGAGCGAAAGCACACGAATTTCGCTGGCATAGAAGGGGAATGTGCCACTCTGGCTCTCGTGAATGAGTTGTAACGCCTGCTCTCTTGTGAGCGCCATAGCCTTTCCACCTCCGAACTCTTTCTCAGAAGAACCCAACGGCTCATTCAAGCCCCATACCGGCTGATTTCTTTCTGCCGAGCATAGCGGTGAATCTCATGCACATCGGTCATACCTTTGGCGATGGCTTCCTGCATCCATTCGTACATCTCATATTTATTTTGATAGAGGCGATGACTGCAAAAAATATTGCGGCGGGCGAATGAAGGGGGCGTGATGGTGCGGATGTATGCTCGCGCATCGGGATCATCTGGTCGCAGTATGTTCCACCAGGGAACGTCCAGGATGTAGCAGGGATCATGCACCCATTGAGGGCAAGGCAGATGAAAGAGGTCACACAGGTACTCGACCGAAGCTGCGCAAAACGCTCCCCACTGGCGGCTCTGCTCGGTTTCCTGCTCCGGTCTGCTTAAAGGTTCTTTGATCAGGTCAGTTCGGAGATGCTTGGCATAGCCATACCAGGCATTGGAAAAATCCCCCAGAGCTGCCCAGGGGTCTTCTCCCTGGCACATGCGCTGGTAGGCGTAGACTATGGTATCAATGGTGGCAGGAAGCGGTAATGGGTCTTTATGTCGGTCAGCATAATCTTGCGCCATCAGGCGAAGAATCTCGAATGACATCATGAACCTCGCTTTCCTTCAAAGAGCCAGCGAAGCGCGTGCTTAATATTCTCAGCGTTCTTTTGCAAACCATCGGGTAACAGGTACCGCTCCACGATCTGTTGGGCTTGCTCGCGCGTCCGAATCTTCATGATCGAGAGCAGTATAACACAATCGGCAAGATCTTTGTCTCGTCCTGCCGCGATTTTGAGAGCAAGGATGTATTCCCGAGGCGGGACATAGACGTGAAGCGGTCCAAAGTGCTTCCAGAGTGTACCATCAGGCACTATCACCTCATCGTACATCAGCATTTGGGCAAGATAGTTAAACCAGTCGGCATCAAGGCCATGTTTTTGCGTGAGAACTGGATGCTCTCACGCAGAGGAGTGTAAGCTCGCTGAAGGCCGTCTTCGTCGAACTAGAAAATGTCGATATCTTTGGTAGAACGGGGCGCGTTCGCGAGCAGCAGCATATACGCACCTCCGATTAAGAGAACACGCACCGGCTTTTTGATGCCTCGGTTTTGAGCTCTGCTCCCAGCTCAGCTAGGTAACGTTCAATATCTTCTGCATCCATCTTTGCCCCCTGAGTTACCTATTTCTTAATGAGCGGCAATTCGTCAACTCGCCTGATTGTCAACGCTTTTTCAAAATCACTTGCCATAGCAGTAGCTTTACTATACCACAGCAGCGCATGGGTTATCTCCCATTTTACCGCTCGTTCTGACGAATTATCACGAAAAATCGCGAATCGGAACAGAGAGAGGATCATCTAAACTGCCCTCTGGAGGGTACTGGAGAATAAAAGTGGGCTTCATTTGCTCGATCCTCCGGCGTGTCGAGCGATATGCCAGAATACCCTCACTTTTTCTATCTCTTATTAATAACCATGATCATCCATATCCCAGATATGCCTCGTATACTGATTTTTCTACTGGATTATAATTATGAATATATGTTCTATAGTGTATTTGAAATTTTTAATATAAAATAGAAGAGTTAGTGGATCGTTGTTCAGATTGCCTTTGTACGATCTATAGTTTGCCTCCTTGTTTCCTTTAGGGATGGTAATTTGCGATGTTGCAAGATGATCACAGCAACCATGATTGCTTACATATCTCTCATCATCCTACTGACTCCTACAGAAGAGAGTTTTTTACAAAAAAGCTTGCCAGTATCTACGAACAAGAGCAGTTGCAGCAACTGTTTCAGGATTTTATTACTATCGCCCCGTTAACTGAAATATCATCCGTTACTAATGCTCTTATAAAGGATAGCTCACCTCCTTCTCTACTTGTCGATATTGTGCAGGAAATACAACCTTCATTGGTCATCCCACCCGCAAGAAATGCGTCGGCAATCGAAATTTTTACCGCCTACGCGCTTGAGGATGAACCATACAAGCAGCGAGTAGAACGTATATTAAGTACACTAAAAAGGCAAAGATGGAGATTAATCTACCATTGGAGAGAAGTTGCAGTAGACGATATATCTTGGAGACAGGATAACCATTTAGAAACTGCCCATCTGATACTCTTACTGGTGAGTTCAGCTTTTAGCGATACCGAATTTTGTTATAGCCAGGGAATTATAGAAGCTGTACGAAAACACGAGAAGCAAACTAAGTGCCATATCATCCCTATCATTGTGCGTCCAGATCCCCTTTGGAGGGACACCCCGTTTGGCCACCTACCATGCCTGCCAAAGAATGGTAAAGCCATTAGTCAGTGTGATATAGATGAAGCATTTGGTCATGTGGCTACATACATCAAAGAAAAAATCCAAGAACTGCAATATTATGCATGATATAGGGCTCACTTGCCTAAAGTAAATCTCGCATAGGGCACCCTTTGCATGTTTTTTGGTTAAAAAACGAATTTTCATGATCATGAGATAGAAATGTGTCCAATATATAGCAGCCTTTAAGTCATATTTTATTAAAACAAGCATATCACGTCATTTAAGTACAAGGCGTTGATGATTTTCTGGATAAAGTTCTGATGCTTATAACATTGCCATTCATATTGCAGTTAGAAATCTGGAGATAACGGTGAAAGAGATACAAAATCGGGATGATTCGCGTAAGCGTACGGTATACGTTGTCTACGGTCGTGATCATATCGCTTGTGAAACTATACATACACATCTGAAAGCATTCAACTTACATTTATTGGAAAAAGATGATGTAGTTGCTAAGCTGACAAAAGAAACATCACCCTTTGTGGGCGATATACTTACTGCCGCTTTTGAAGAAGCTCAAGCAATTATTGTGCTCTTAACAGGTGAAGATAGAGTCCGTCTCCGTGAGCAATTCTGGGAGAGCCATGATGCTCGTTATGAAAAAGAGTTTTGGCCTCAATCTGGACAAGATCAAATTTTTGAAGCTGGATACGCTTTCGGAATATCTCCAGATCGCACAATTTTAGTACAAATCGGCCATGTGCGGCCATTTAGTGATATTGCTGGTAGATATATGTTACATTTCGGCAACCCTGGCGACGAAAAGGCAGATAGACGTGCTTTATGGAGACGTCTAGAAAAGGCTGGCTGCATTCTTCCCCCACTAGATTCATAGAAAAGCTCTAGTTAAATGCTACGGATGAAATGAATACTTTTCAGACAATTTATAACACAAGCCCAGGTAACTAAGCGATGGAGTAGAGAAAGGACAAAATGATATGACAAATAACCCTAGAAAGGTGTTTATTGTGCATGGAAGGAATGTAGTGTTAAGAGATCATATGATAGCCTTCTTGCGAGTACTTGGGTTATCCCCCATTTCCTGGGGAGCGGCTGCTAGATTAACTGGTACAGGTGCCCCATATATCGGTGAAGCATTGGACACAGCATTCCATGAAGCACAAGTCGTTATCGTACTTCTTACCGGAGATGATGAAGTAAAGCTTGAAAGTGAGAATCTGGATAATGATATTTTATACCAACCGCGACCAAATGTGCTGTTCGAAGCAGGAATGGCTTTTACCAGATTTCCCAGTAGAACTATTCTCGTTGAGTTCGAAAATGTTCGGCCTTGTAGTGTCCTGGAGGGACGTTATCGCATCAGGCTTAGCAATGATCTTTCGGTTCGCAAAAGTTTGATACGTACCCTGGAAAATCTTGAATGCAAAGTGGTCTGGCCTAGCGACGAAGTAATTCGCAATACTGCTGATTTTAGCGTTACATAGGTTTCATGCTTTTAAGTTCAATTTCGGAAAACCTGCGCGTAATAGAGCCGTTAAACAATAGGGAGGGTATCACCATTAGCTATGCATCTCGTGTATTCTTATGCTCACGAAGATACTGATTTGTGCAAAGAGCTTGATAAACATCTTTCTCTGCTGAGGCGCCAGGGACTGATTGAGACATGGTATGATCGCGATATTAGTGCCGGTGCTGTATGGGCATACGAAATTGACCAGCATTTCAATGCAGCACAGATAGTGCTATTACTGATCAGTCCAGATTTCATGGCGTCAGAGTACTGTTATAGCATTGAGATGGCTCAAGCGTTAGAACGCCACGAGACGGGGGAAGCCATCGTCATTCCAATCATTCTACGTCCTGTAGACTGGAAAACGGCTCCATTTGGGAAATTGCTCGCTTTACCGAACGAAGGCAAGGCCGTCACAACATGGGATAATCGTGATCTGGCATTTGCTCAGATAGTCAAAGGCATTCGTAATATCGTTGAGCCTCTCAAGGGAGCTCATATCGCTCTTCCCAAACCAAACACGAACTTCACACTATCAGTTAAGCCGCTCTGGGCAGTCCCCTACCGGCAAAATTTACTCTTTACTGGTCGTGAAAAGTTTCTGGCATATCTCTATACTGTCCTCAATCAAACACCATCTACTTCGCAGATACAACCACTGGCAATTAGCGGTTTGGGGGGAATAGGGAAGACACAAATAGCGATAGAATATACCTATCGCTACCAGGATCTTTATCAAACAATCCTCTGGGCCAATGCCGCCACTCGCGATACCGTGGTCACTGACTTCGTGTCGTTCGCAGACCTGTTAAACTTATCTGCCCGAGAAGAAATCGATCAGGATCTAATCATCAAAGCAGTAAAACGCTGGTTAGCTGATCATGAGCGCTGGTTGCTCATTTTGGATAATATCGATCATCCCGCTTTGATAGATGATCTCTTACCCATCAGAGGCAACGGTCATATTATCCTCACAACCCGCGCTCAGGCCATTGGCGCAATAGCACAAAGTGTTGAGATAGAGAAAATGGATGGAAATGAAGGCATCGAACTCCTATTACGCCGTGCGAAAATCTTGCAGTCAGGTGGGTCACTCAATCAGATACCACAAGAAATCATTACCCAAACCCGAGAGGTCGTCACTATCGTGGATGGTTTACCCCTGGCACTCGATCAGGCTGGAGCGTATATTGAGGAAACAGGTTGTAGCGTGGCGGATTATTTAGAACGGTATCAACAAAAGGCTGTAGCACTGCTGAATAGACGAGGCGAAGGAAGCATAGATCACCCAGCTTCGGTTGTTGCCACCTGGTCACTTTCATTTGAGCAAATCCAGCAACATTATCCACCGGCAGCTGATTTATTGCGCTTCTGTGCCTTCCTCGCCCCGGATGCAATTCCTCTGGAATACATCACCATGAACGCGGGAGAACTAGGACCTCATCTCCGACCTATTGCGACAGATGTGTCTCTTTTAGATGATGCCATTCTACATCTGCGTCGTTTTTCTCTAGTACGTCGTAACCGCGATCATAAAACGCTCTCGCTTCATCGACTTGTGCAAGCGGTACTTAAAGCAAATATGGATGCTGACTCACAACGTTTATGGGCAGAGCGGGCCGTGCAGTCCGTTGTCAAAAGCTTTCCATCCATAGAAGAAACAACATGGATGCAATGCCAACGATATCTTCCGCACGTTCATGAGTGTGTAGCATTAATTGACGAGTATCATCTGACTCATATTGAAACAGCAGAACTATTTTATCATGCGGGACGCTGGTTACACGAGCATGCTCAATATAAAGAAGCTGAGATATTCTATCAACGCGCGTTGGACGCAGAGAGGCAGCAAAATAATCACAATCATCCATTTGTGGCAAAAATCCTCGATTCATTAGCCTGGCTCTACCTGGATCAAGGATTATACCAGATGGCAGCTCCTTTGTATCAACAGGCTCTTATAATCAAACAACAGGTGCTTGGACCAGAACATCCTGAAGTTGCTATTACCCTCCATGCATTAGGAAGGCTCCATCAAGCTGAGGGAGACTTTTCACAAGCCGAAACATTCTATCAACGTGCTCTTGCAATTAAAGAGTGTAGCCTGGGCTCGAATGCACCTGAAACCGCCACAACTATTCACGCGTTAGCATGGCTCTACCTGGATCAAGGTTGGCATGCTCGTGCAGAGCCACTTTACCAACGCGCACTTAACATTCGTAAAAATGCACTTGGCATGAAGCATGCTAGCACGGCTATCACCTTCGACCAACTGGCACGGCTCTATCATCAACAAAAACGCTATGCCGAAGCCGAAGCATTCTATCGACAATCTCTGACAATTAAAGAAGAGGTACTAAGCCCAGACCATCCTTTCACCGCCATAACGTTGGACTCGTTTGCCAGGCTGTATCACGATCAACATCTCTATGGACAAGCGGAGGCCCTCTATCGGCGAGCCCTTACTATTCGCGAACGAGTACTCGGTCCAGACCATCCTTTTACCGCTGCAACACTGCATCATTTAGCACGCCTCTATCATGAGCAGCGATTATATACGCAGGCTGAAACGCTTTATCAGCAAGCCCTTACCATTCGAGAACAGACCCTTGGTTCAAATCACATCATCACGGCTATTACGCTCCATCAACTGGCACAACTTTATGAGAGCCAGGGCCAGAATATGCAGGCAGAGCATTGTTATCAGCGTACGCTCAATATCAGGGAAGATTCGTTCGGACGTATAGCCTCACCTACCATATCTGTTGCTAAGAAATACGCTCACTTCTTGCGTACATTGGGGCGTGTGCAAGAGGCAATGGAGTTAGAAGAGCTCTATAGCGTAGAATAGCCTTTTTTGTCTATTGGCCTCACAAGTTACTATTGCTTCTTTTTCCGGTCAACTTTAAAATCCATTGTCGCTTCTTTCAAGTCCGTGAGCCGAGCTGATTGATGATCTTTCTCATCCGATGGCAAGCAGGGCCTAGTAGATATGATAGCATTTTCGGCTCACCGTATCGATATCTGATCGTTATCAGGCCGGTGAGATCTGATGGCAGCTTCACTTCTTCTCCGATGGGTTCGAGGAGAAATGTACGTTCGCGTCCGAGGCGCCCGATGAAAAATCCCAATTCAAAGTTGACGTTATCCCGAGGTACAAGACCGATTTGCCCCCGGCTGCTTATGAGATCGTCTGGTTGGGCAATCGCGATGGCAAAGTCTGAATTGCTTACCGCTTGCTCAAGACTCTCGATAATGTAGTTCGAGGCTTTGAAAACCCCATCAGTCCATAGCTCTACCGAGAAGTTATCATGCTCGAACTGGCTCTGGACCTCGCGAGCAATAGGGAGAGCTTCCGTTGAGGATATAATAAATACTCGAATCTTTTCTCGGATAGGACGAATAAAGGCATTGCGCTGAGCCAGGCGCCGGACGAGTTCCCTGGCCAGAAAACGCCAAATGTCACCATAGCGCTGCCCAATATCTGTCAACTGTGCTTCGGAGAGTTTGCAGATGACCGAGTCCTCGTCAGCCACTACAGTGGCTGTCCGTGCTTGCGACGGTTCGAGGGCCGCCATCTCTCCTACATGATCATGTGCGCTTCGCTTCGCAACGACCTTACCATTGACAATAATGCTGAAACTCCCCGTGAGAATGAAAAAGATGTCATTGTCGAAAGCGCCCTGATGGATGATCTTCTCGCCAGCAGATATCTCCATCACCCCGACCAAATCAGCCAGTTCTTCTGCTAGTGCAGCATTGCCCGCGACCATCTTTTGGATTTTGAGGGCCTCAATCAATAATCGCCGCCCAGCATTCCCCGTAAAGCGTTCCTTCACTGTATTCAACCCTTTATTAGCCTCAACGCTCTTATTGATGACATCATCGCTATCTCATACATTATTCTCATCCTAGTATGCTTTTCAAGCATGTTGTTTACTCCTTTTTCGGCCTCGTTGATCTCGTAGCCTATGTCAGCACTTCATGCTCCTTGCACCAGCGATCAAAAATCGCGTAGAGCCTTATCCAACCAACTCTTCTGCCGATCTCCTCCACTACACGCAGGTGACATCGCTTGTACTTGATTCCACTCCCACAAGGACAAGAGGCATTCCTCTCAACTCCTGATCTGTTTGCCAGAGTCGGTGCCAGAGCTTCGAGAAGTCGCTGGTCACTGCCAAGAAGTTCCAGAATGAACTCGATATAACCAGCATCTCTATGACTCCGCTGCCTTCCGGGCCATTGTCCTTTCCCCATAGCTTCATAGGTAAGTTGCTGGTCCAAAAATACCGCAACCTCCTCTAAGAGGAGACATAATCCATCAGGATCTTTCCCGTTCCAACGTGATTCGGGTGGAAGCCAGAGGCAACATTGCCCATCTGGGTAGAAGTGCCGGTCGGCAACATGCGGAAAGCGCTGCCCGGCGTCGTAAACCCGAGGTTCGTACTCAGGATAGCCGTTAGGGAATTCCACTCTTAGCTGGATGGTCGTGGGAATGCCGCATTCAGCCACCAACGTGATCGTCCCTTCGAGAAAAACACGCTTTGCCAGCTCGTCAATCCGATAGAGCAGGCCAGGAAATGCTACCGCGATTCGTTCCCGCTCCTGCGCAAGTCGTTCACCTCCATCCAGCTCATACCAGCTTTTAGGCTTCGTCTGCATATGGGCGCGCTGGTACAACAGTCCTCGCATGTGCTGACTCCTGGCTATTCACTCGAACCCCTGTCGAGCTTGTGTGGACAAAGACTGGAGCACCGACTCCATAAACCTCAGCTGCCCTGGCCGCCCGTTCGATCTGCTCTGTAGTGAGATTGGTAGCGATATATCCCTGAGCCCTGCTGTTGTATTGAAAGCGACCACAAATATACTCTGGGAGGAGGCTATGGACCCGACTGCTCACGGCAATCTGACCTCCCTCGCTTCGCTCCTCTAATTGCGCTGCCCCTTCAACGGCTCCCCCCAGGCAAATGCGGTCGCGCTGCCCCCGCGCTCCCAACTTCGAGACGAGGGTGATACCCAGGTCAATGCCGATAGCCAAATGCAATCCGCTCGCTTCTGGCAGGCACGATTTCAGCGTACACTCCATCGATGACTGCAAGCCTGCCGCAGCCTCGACCACTTTTTTCACAATGGCTGACTCGTCATCTTGGGGAAGGTGAAAGAGGCCCTGAATGCGATCACCTTGATACTGAATGCGTAGGCCATCGAAATCCCCAGTGATGACTCGAGCTGTCTCCTTGCGGATAGCATGGAAAACCCGTAAAACCGCCTGTTTGTCTGCTTCGCTCGTTGCAGCATCGATATAGCTTGTGAATCCTGAAACATCGGCGAATATGGAAGCGCCAAGCGCGCGCTTGTTATTGGAGATGCTAAGTTCGTCTAGATCAATAGGAGCCTCTGCCGAACTGTAGCCGATATCTTTGAGCGGGAAACGCTTTTTATCATTTTCAATATTTTTTGCGCTCGCGTCTCGATTCCAGCTGAGCCCATGCGTTGCCAGCAACGCATCCAAATCATCGCAACGGATCGGCTTCAACTGGAATGGGCCATCATCGCTTTTGAAGCAGAATCCCTTCAGGTCATCTGGAAGCGCCTCGTAGACCTCGTGAGTCAATCGCAGGCGGTGTGCTGAGCTGATGATCTTAGCTGCATGGTTGGCCGGGGCTCCCAGGAAGAGCAGTTCGCGGTCGCCATTGATGCCGTCCATGGTACCAATAGCGTTGCCTAAGTCGGCCCCACCAGCAATAGTAAAGTCGTTGTAGTCAGGAAAAGCCGGGTTAAAAACAGTCTGGACAAAATCCTTAAGGACAAGTTGCAGCAGCACGGCACGCGTGGCCAGTTTTTTGGCGTTATCAATCGGTCGATAAAAGAGTGCATGTAACTTAGAGCCCTGAAAATGGATTAGCGTCCCTCCCAAACCCTCGACGATATGCGTGACCTCCCGTTGGTAAATATGAATCCCCTGGATCAGCCGCTTGTAATTTTCTTTAGCGTAGATGCTATCAGACGCCAGATGCGTAAAGTTCGAGATTTGGATGTAGACGTGGGCTCCGTAGATGAGCCGACATATTTTTTCAGAGAGAAGCTGCTCTAGATCAGCCTCTCTCGTCAGCTTTTTCACCTCGATCTCCCCCATGCCATCAAGATCTTTCTGAATACGATCAAGACTTCGTTCCTTATTCCAGCTCATTATTTATCCTCCTCCCTAGTCCCATGAACCAGGGATATGTAATAGCGTTTTCGCGCCAGCACCTCTGTTTTGCTCTCGAAACTGGCGATTAAATTCATAGGCGGTTTGAACATCGTAAACTATTGCTTCCCTCATCATCCGCATTGTCCAATGGATATTTGAAAAATGATAGACGCCTTTCCACCTCTTCGGTCTATACGTTGGTCAGGAAGCGTCTTGTCAAGGACGACTATAGCATAAAGGCTTCACGAAAGCAAGAGTTTTGGCACAACATCTTGATTTCTTTAATCTTATGGCACAAGATGTTGATTTTTGTTCTGAGGATAAACCATCTTATTCTTTTTGCTTGCTCTAAAAGCGGTAATATCTCAGTAAAATCTACTATGGGCTGTTTTGTCCTTTCCGAACTCTAATAGAACATCCATAATACTTCACAAGAAATAATAACAAGCTAAATCCTTTAACAATCTAAATATATTAGTCACATTAACATTGAACTGACATCTATACTTGCACTCAGATTCTATGTAGCTTGATAGATATGCTCATTAGGCAGCTTTTGCCGACTTCATCCAGTTATGTTTAGTGGCCTGATTGCCTTTTTCAAAGGCAATGAAGAGCAACTCTACCCAGGATTGGCACGTAAAACTGCGCAACGTCTCTTCCCTGCCAGCCAAGTCCCAACCAATCATCACTGCCGAGTTGGAAGAAGCAGCTTAAAGCTGTGTTTCCCCTTTGCCCCTTCCGTCAAAGCCAGTCAACTCTATAGTTTTCTGACAGCAATTTTGACAGCAACACCGCCGAATTCCCGCGAAAAATCGCGCATTAGAACGAACATGGGATCTTCTGAACCGGCCTCTGGAGGGACTTGGCGAATACAAGCGAACTCCATCCTCCAAGTCCCCCCTTCGGCACCTACCGTCTATAGACATCTTTCTCTGTCTACCCTGTGCATACATTCCTCCTCAACGTCCATAGTTTTCTTTGAAGTATGTTGGTTGTCTTTCGGCTTTCCTGTCAACTTTCCTGTCAGGTCAGGAGAAACCGGAAAGTTCGTTTCGAACAGCTTATCGAGACCGCCCACTATCACTAGCAGACAAAAAAGAGAGCGGCCTGCAACGGGCATGAAAAAATATTTATTGCAGGCGGCTCTCCACACATCCAACTCTGTTCCTACATTTTTTGAGAGCCTTTCTCAATTGACGCTAAACAGCAGCAATTAGCCTGATCAACTATCAGAGTAGCTGCAAGAGGCTCTCATATGCATTGAAGCGTGAGCGAGGCGGAATCTGATCAAAACGTTAGCCTCTGTCATTCCGTAATGTAAGTTTTCATTGAGCCCAACCGCGCAAAGCAATTTTTGCCAGTTCCGCTACAGCTGTCGGCTCACGCAGGACGACACTGGTTTCGTTGCGATATTCGTTATCTAGTTCCCCTCGATAGGAAAGCCAGTTGAAACTCCCCACTACTCCGTAGGCGCGGTCACAGATGAGGATTTTCTGATGCGTATCGCTCACCCGCTGGATCTCCAGCCGTCCCGTCGGAGCATGAGGTTTTTCTCGCTCTACCGCGTTCTTCATAAGGGAAATCACTCGTTGCGCATTGGCTCGGTGGCGTGCGGCATCGGGATCACCAAGCCGCTCCGTGATGCCATAACCAATCCGAATATGCACGCCCCGTTTCACCGCTTGAGCTATCAGAGAACAAAGGGCTTCATCGCACGTCCGACGATTGAGCCAGGGTGCAATAATGATGATTTCCTCTTTTGCTGAAGCAATGGCTTGCTCTAACGCTGTCCGATGCTCTTCGGTCCGCAGAAATGCACCTTGCCGTTGCTCCAGTTGCAGACGTAACTGGTTACTCTCTTGCTGCTTGTGCTCAACTGCTTGTTCCAGTTCGCGGACGCGCTGCTCCAGTGCGTTGCGTTCGTCTCGGTTCTGGGTCGTACCACGCTTTCTGTTGGCCTCCTCAAGTTCGGTCTGTAACTCCCGGACCGCCGTCACCGTGGTGCTCAGAGTGTGTGCAACGTGAGCAACGGTCTGGGGCACCACCGATGGCATCTGGAACGGCGAGGAAACCAGGGAGATCCTGCTCCTCTTTGCCTTGAGCGGTCAGGGTTGCAAAGAGGCTTTCGCTTAATTGCTCCCTTGAGGTTCCCAGGCGTGCGAGCGTCGTGTCATCGAGTTCTTCATCAAGCATAGAGGGTAGCTGACGTTCATCGCCGACAACAATAGCGCGACGCGCTCGTACTAGAGCGACCAGCAGTTCCGGAGGAAAGGCATGATGCTAAAGAAGATGAGCTAATCTGAGTAGTTTCTTAACCGCCCCTTCTACTTTGGTCATGAAGGTCACGGCCATTGAAGGGACGAGTGGCAACGCTCCAATGACATCGCTTGCTTCACTATGGATGACGTCACCAGGATAGAGAATGTAGGCGCTGGTCACAATCTTGAACAGTTTATAGGTCGAGCCTCTAGAGTTAGTGACTTTGTGACAGATACGATCACGATACATGCGCATCTTATCAAGATCATCGTCATTTGGGTAGTGCAACCCGTCTGCTTCCCTGAACCACCGGTACTTCGCATCGAAGATCATCACATGCTTCGGCGTTCCATATTCGTAGACCTCAATAGCAAGATCAGGGCTGAGATATTTGTCCTGGCGGATGTTCGCGACAATACTTCCAGTGCCACCTGCTGACTGATGGCTGTAATAGCATGGCTCGTATCTCATCTCGACTCGCCGATCCCCTCGCCCAAGAACAATACGAGAGCTATCTTTGCGTACCTCAAATTGAAAGGCGTTTCGCTCGATTTCATAAAAAAGATTACTCGAAAGGAAGGTGTACCCAGCATTTGTTAGTTCATCCAAAATGATCAGGGAAATTCGAAAAATTGACCAGATCTCATAGAGATCCCACATTTTACGCAAAGCGAGTGTTGTGAGATAGCGTTCCGTATCCAGATGTATTTGTAGTTCCTGTTGAAATTGGAGATAGAGGTGGTAGAAACGGCTGTAGAAGGGATGCTTCAGTAATACTTGTGTCGCACGGCTAGAGGAGGGAGAACGCTTGACGGAAGTCAGAAACGGTTCGCTACTCCAGGCTATACATCGACGCGTTAATAGTTCGCAGTCACTCAGAACCTGCTTGAGCTTTTCGATCTCTTCTGTTTCATCATCGGTCCATCCTCGACTGAGTTTAATAAGACGTTGTTGTTCTCGTCGCTTCATTTCACTCTCAGCCCTCGCTTTGAGGAACGCAAGCTTGTTCATAAGCTGGTGCTGGACAAACTGTTTCAGCAAGCGGTTTTCGTGGACATCATAGGTGAGGACTTTTTCTTTGACCTGCCACCTTACCGGCAGCATAGCGCTACTGCTCCCTCCAGCTCTTGCTTCTGGTACAAGAAACACCTCGCCAGGAAGAGCTATGGCCTCATTTGAAAACTGGTACACTTCATGAAAGAGTCGTTGCGCATTGGTTTCATAGAGAACGCGATACGGATGACGACGAATATGCTCCATGACATCGCTCAACTGCTCCATAATGGCCAGTAGCAGCCGATAATCGCGTAATGGAGAATTTTCCTGTGCCCGATGCTTGTTCACAGCTTTTTCGCCTGCTGGGGAATTGAGACGAAAGAGGAGCTCGGTTGCTATGGCATCAAGTTCCACCAGCATTTGCTCGTAACGTTTCTGGGTCAGTTTTGCAGGCAGCACTCGCACCATTGTTTTTTGTGGCTCGTAGCCAGGAGCCTCAGCACGTAATTCATATAATCCGGCATGCCACTCTGGCCGCCAGTACCATGACCCATACACACTTGTATCGAGCAATTCGTCATCAACAAAAATTTCCAGGGGGCCAGGGGCGTCTGCTTGCGCGCGAAGGAAATTGTTCCTACCCTCTATTGCACGAGCATGGAGGTTTTCGTTGGTATCCTGGAAGACCAGCGGTTTCCCGTTGAGCGTGAGCCATGTATTAGCGCCAGAAACTGGTGTAGCCATCGCGTTTCAACCTGAACTTCATCTCATCAAGCCGTTTTTCCGAACGAGGCAGTTGGGCGCGTTTTGTGAAGTCAATGAGTTTATCTAGCATGCCCCGTATGGCTTCTGTTCCGCGCACACGAGGGAGAATTCTTTGTTTGACTTGCAAATCAAAAGCAACCTCTGGTGTGAAGAGATTCTTACTATTTGCCAGATATAGCTCAATTTCGCGTACGACACGATACCCCAGTCCCAGATCAGCTTCATTGAGGATCTTTCCTATTTCAACAATCTGGGGACGATATTGGACATCAGGCTGTCGCGCCTGGTAGCTCCGCCAGGTCATCGCCGAAATTGTGAGTGGGGCCGGTCCTGGCTGACGCTCTGGGATCTTGTCCAGATCCACGGCAAAAAATTCTATTGTATTGGCTCGATCAATAACTTTATCACTCAGCGATTGCGTCGTCTCATCAACATTGATGGTCCCGGTAAATAACAAATTGGAAGGTAAGCAGAGAAATGGCGGGACATCCAGCGCCTTTCCCTGCTCCTGAAAACGCCTCTGAATACGCTCACTGACGAGCGGAATCCGGCGGAAGGAGGGTTGTTCCTCCTCCAAAGCACTGAGAAACTGGGAGAAATAGTACTCCACATGCGCGAGGTTCATCTCATCCAGGCAGAAAAAATAGAGCGCGTCGTAATCAGCTTCTGCCGTGAGAATGAAATCTGCTGCCGGTTCCGTCATGTATTCGCCAGTCAGCGTGTTCAAATATCCAAGCAGATACCGATCATCATTCCAACCAGGTCGCACAGCCAGCCGCAAGTACCGCCCGTTCTCTACCGAACTCCCAAGAGCCTCCGCATACAATTGAGAGAGCTTCGATTTGCCGGTCCCAGAAAGTCCGGCGAGAATGAGCAAAGGACGAGTTTTGAGACAAATGTGATAGTTGTAGAGCGTTTCCTCATCAAAATAGTACCCTCTGGCAGTAATGTAGTGTTTTACGTGACTGAGCAGGTCCTGTTCTTCAAGGCGTATTCCTCCCATATGATCAAGAAAGGCATTCACTTCGTCTGGAGAAAGGCGCGTATGACCGACTTCTGGCATCCGATGAAGAATACCTTTGACGAGATCGCTGTTAACACTGGTATTAAATACCTCATCAACAGTGATAGTCATGCTATTGGCTGTACGGTTGATATTCGTTACTTCGGCCTTGCAAGGCAGTAAGCTCTCGCTCGCCGGACCTTTTCTATAATAGAAGAACAATCCGTCACCAACTTCAATGCCTGGTTTTACGAAAGGGTATGGGAAGGTGAGCCGCCGGCCTTTGAAGGGGGGAGAGTCAGAGAATTCTGCTAGTGTTGACGATGGCAACAGGTAAAAAAAGTCTTTGCTCATGCTCATATACTCCACCAAGCACTCAGGGAAATGCTTCTACTCACTACTATTCCTGATGGCTTTCGCATAGACGATTATCTTCTGGAAGGTCTACAATGTGCTGCTTATTGTAAAGCAGAGCAGGAGGTGCGTCAAGGGTAAAGCATGCATAGATTCGCCTTCACGCTTTTCTGTTGACAGGGAAACCGTTGATCGATACAATAGCCGAGGATGAACTAGTCAGAGGATTCTACATGATCAATATTTTTGAGTTCCAGCAACAACTCGTTCAAGAGTATATTTCCTATGTGATGAGTTTTATTCCTATCAGGGATGAATCCATCAGACAGTATGTGCAGCAGGAACTCATGCAGAAGAAGGTCCTCTGGCCTGAGCCGCTTATTCAGATGAATCCCCTCTTTCAGCTAGGCGCTTTCATCGATGAACTCGTTGGGCGAGAAATCCTTCACCCTCGTTGTGGCCAGATTTTCCGGCGTGATAAATCACCGGAGAATCATATTGGCTCCCCCTTACGATTACATCAACACCAGGAGGACGCTATTCAGATAGCACGGCAAGGATGCAGCTATGTCCTGACCACAGGGACGGGTTCGGGAAAAAGTCTGGCCTACATTATTCCCATCGTCGATTATATTTTGCGTCACGGGAGCGGGAAGGGCATTCGCGCGATCATTGTCTATCCGATGAATGCCCTGGTGAATAGTCAGGCAACCGAACTCGAAAAATTTCTCTGCGATGGCGATCCCAAATGCGAAGGACCTGTTACCTTTAAAAAGTACACCGGCCAGGAGAATGAACAAGAACGTGCAGCGATTCTTGAGAACCCACCAGATATCTTGCTTACCAATTATGTCATGCTCGAACTCATCCTGACGCGAAAACGAGAAAAACGCCTGGTTGATAACAGCAGGTTGCAATTCCTTGTGCTTGATGAATTACACACGTACCGTGGCCGACAAGGGGCAGATGTTGCACTATTGATGCGACGTGTGAAAAACCGCATGGGATCACCAACACTCCAATATATCGGCACTTCTGCCACGCTTGCCAGCGAGGGAAACTACGAAAAACAACAGGAGCAGGTGGCAAGTGCGGCATCGAAAATCTTTGGTACCACCATCAAACGCGAGCACATCATTAATGAGACGTTAGAACGCATCACGCGACAGCAGGAACAACGCGATCATTTTGAGAGACAGCTCAAAGAACGTCTGGCTGACCCTCTGAGCACACCGCCACTATCCTATCACGACTTCCTCTCCGACCCACTTTCTGTTTGGATTGAGGACACCTATGGCCTGACAGAAAAAGACGGGCGGCTGATTCGAGTGAAACCGCTCAGCCTCTCCCACGGAGCTCAACTGCTCAGCGAGCGCACCGGCGTTCCTGTCGAACGGTGCAGCACAGCGATTCAAGAGACGCTGCTGGCCGGTTGTAGTGAGAGAGTTGATCCTGATACTGGAAAAACTCCTTTCGCTTTTCGTTTACACCAGTTTATTAGTAAGGGTGATACCGTCTATGCCTCTCTGGGAGTTGGCAATGATCGTTACCTGACATTTCAACGCCAACACTATGTCCCAGAACAACCCGGAAAGCGTGATCGCCTTCTATTCCCTCTGGTATTCTGCCGTGAGTGCGGTCAGGAATACTATGCTGTGCAGAAAGGGAGGAACCGTTTTCTGCCAAAAGGCTCGGTGAGACCAGAGGATGAAACCGACACAGCAGAAAAAGACAGCCAGGCAGGCTTTCTCTATGTGAGTATGGACAAACCCTGGCCTCTGGATGAGGATACAGTCGCTCGCGAGGTTCCAGAGGATTGGACAGAGGAGCGGCCAGGAAAACCCGTGGTCAGACGCTCCCAAAGATCGTTGTTGCCGAAATCTCTACGGGTACGCCCAGATGGGGTGATTGCAGAAAACGCAGAAGATGAGCAACGAGCCCTGCAGTGTCATTTTTTTCAAGCTCCCTTTCGTCTCTGCTTGTATTGTGGTGTTTCCTACAGTGCTGATCAGTTCAATGACTTCGCGAAAGTCGCAACTCTGAGTTCTGAGGGACGTAGTACCGCAACGACCATCTTGAGTCTTTCCGCCATACGTCGGGCCAAAGCACTCTCCGCTGCCAATGGGCAGAACGGTTCAACCAGCCGAGCGCTGCTGGCCCCTAAAATGCTCAGCTTTACAGATAATCGCCAGGACGCCTCGCTGCAAGCCGGACACTTTAACGATTTTGTGGAGTTCGGGATGTTGCGCTCTGCTCTCTATACGGCTCTGCGGCACGCCGGAGAGAAAGGATTGCGCCACGACGAACTGACGCAGAAGGTATTTGATGCGCTCGACCTGGATTTTCAGCAGTACGCCGTCGAAAAGGATGCCCGCTATCAGGCGCGTGAAGAGATTAAACAGGCTTTTCGGAAAGTCCTGGGCTATCGACTCTATCGCGACCTTGAGCGCGGCTGGCGCATTATCTCTCCTAACCTGGAGCAATGTGGCCTGCTCACTATCGACTATCTTTCGCTGGAAGAGCTTTGTCTGGATGAAGATGTCTGGGAAAAGTGTCACGACGCGTTAAAAGATGCTTCCCCGCAGCGACGAAAAGAGATTAGCAAAACATTGCTTGACCACATGCGCCGCGAGCTGGCGATCAAGATCGACTACCTCAATCAGTCATATCAGGAGTCGCTGCAACAGGAGAGCAACCAGCGATTGATTGCTCCCTGGGCACTTGATGAAAATGAGAACTTCGTCTACGCGACGATCCTCTTCCCCAAAACCCGTAAAAATGAGGATCGACGCTATAACATTTTCCTGTCTGGATACAGTGGATATGGACGGTATCTCAGGCGCCAGGGCTTGTCAAATGCCTACCGGGATATTGGCGTCAAGGAGACCGAAAAAATCATCAGACAACTGCTGGAGTGTCTGCGCCTGGCTGCTCTGGTTGAACGCGTTGTCGAGCCGCGTGACAAAGATGATTCTGGTGGGTATCAGTTGCCTGCTTCGTCACTGATCTGGAAAGTGGGCGATGGAAAACAAGCCCCCCACGATCCTATTCGCATGCCACGAGCGCCAAGAGATGGCAGGCAACCTAACCGCTATTTCGTTGCCTTCTACAAAAAAAACGCCAGGGATTTACGCGATATCTACGCCCGCGAACATACCGCCCAGGTTCCCTCGCAAATACGAAGAGAGCGGGAGGACGCTTTTCGTGAAGGAGCGTTGCCTGTTCTCTACTGTTCTCCCACAATGGAACTAGGGATTGATATCCGCGATCTCAACCTGGTAAATATGCGCAATATTCCTCCTACCCCCGCCAACTACGCCCAGCGCAGTGGCCGGGCGGGCAGAGGTGGCCAGCCAGCGCTGGTCTTTTCTTATTGTTCTACAGGCAGTTCCCATGACCAGTACTTTTTCAAACGGCCAGAAGCAATGGTGAGTGGTTTTGTCACCCCGCCCAAAATTGATCTCTCGAATGAGGATCTCATACGCGCCCATATCCATGCTCTCTGGCTGGCTGAAACCGGCGTCTCCTTGTACAATTCGCTGCAAGATATTTTAGATGTATCGGGCAGCAAGCCAAGTTTGAAACTGCGTGACGAAATACGAACGGGCATCGAAAACCCACAGGCCAGGCGTGCAGCCCGTCAGCGAGCACAGGTCCTGCTTGCTACACTACAGCTCAACGAGCAGGAGATAACCTGGTATTCAGAGAACTGGCTCGACGAGGTGCTCAATCAAGTCGTTGTTCAGTTTGATCGCACCTGTGATCGCTGGCGCAGTCTCTATCGCGCAGCGCAATCCCAATTTGAGACGCAAAATAATATTATTCTTGACGCCTCTCGCAGTGCGAAAGATAAACAGTATGCCGCCCGATTGCGTGATGATGCCCAGTCTCAGCTCAGCCTGTTGTTGAATACAGAGGATGCGGAACAGTCTGATTTTTACAGTTACCGCTATTTTGCGACAGAAGGGTTCCTTCCTGGCTATAATTTCCCGCGCCTGCCGCTTTCTGCCTACATTCCCGCTCGTCGAGGAAAGCATAACGAGCGAGATGCCTATATCTCGCGCCCCCGCTTCCTGGCCATCTCCGAATTTGCCCCACGGGCCATTGTCTATCATGAAGGCTCACGCTACGAGATTAACCAGGTGATTCTCTCTGTTAATGAAGAAGGCGGCGGGATCATAACGAGATCGGCCAAACAATGCTCACATTGTGGCTATTTGCACCCGCTGAATAGCGGTGACGGGATTGATGTGTGTGAAAACTGTGGTACGCTCCTGCCCCAGGCTATAGAGAGGCTCTTTCGGCTCCAGAATGTTTCGACCAGGCGCCGTGATCGCATCAATTCTGATGAAGAAGAACGTATGCGCCAGGGGTACCAGATCCATACTGCTGTGCGCTTTACGGAGAAAGATGGACGCCTCGACCGTTACGACGGGTCAGTGGTCAATAAGGGTGGGAAGGTCCTGGCGCGCCTCTCCTATGGCAGTGCCGCCATGCTCTGGCGGATTAACTTCGGCTGGACACGACGCAAAGAGCAAGGAGTTCGCGGCTTTCAAATTGATCTGGAGCGTGGATACTGGGAAAAGGATACTCCGGCGGCAAAGAAGGACGTGAAGGATTCTGATGATCCGATGTCCCCTCGCACTATGCGTGTCATCCCTTATGTTGATGATCGCCGCAATAGTCTGTTATTTGAACCATCAACACAACTGGACAAAGATACGATGGCTTCTCTTCAAGCGGCCCTCAAACGGGCGATGCTGGTACGCTATCAGCTTGAGGATAGTGAGCTGGCTGTAGAGCCACTCCCCAACATCACGAAGCGTCACCAGTTGCTTTTCTATGAGGCTTCTGAAGGGGGCGCAGGCGTTCTGCGGAGATTGACGGACGAACCTGGAGAATTGGCTCAGGTCGCACGCACGGCACTGACCCTGTGTCATTACGATCCTGATACAGGTGAGGATCAGCTTCACGCACACGGAGTTGAAGAAAACTGCGAGGCTGCGTGCTATCAGTGCTTGATGTCGTATACGAATCAGCATGATCACCTCCTGCTTGATCGTAAGCGTATTTTTGCTTTCCTGAGAGAACTGGCTCAGGCTCAGGTCAGAATGCAGACGCCTGAAGTGCTCCAAATAGCGGATCTTTCATATGAAATTGAACAGTCATCTGACGATACGTTGGAACAAGAGTGGTTACAACTGCTTGCCGAGAACGGATACCGTCGCCCGTCAGAAGTACACCCATCCATCGGAGACGCGGTTCCTGATTTTCTCTATGAAGAACAAGGAGCAGCTATCTTTGTCGATGGCTCACCAGACGAGTACCCTGAGCGGCATGCCCGCAAGACTGATAGCGTAGAAGATCGTGGCTATATGGTCGTCCGTTTTGGAGCCAAGCAGGACTGGATGACCCTCTTTGATCGCTACCCCGATATCTTTGGGAGGAACGTATGAGTTTTGCTGTTGGTTCGCTCGTCCGTGTACGAGGGCGAGAGTGGGTGGTGCTGCCTTCAGAGGATGAGGAGATGCTTATGGTGCGGCCCCTTGGAGGGACCGATGATGAGATTACGGGCATTTATTTGCCGTTGGAGCCGGTTGAGCCTGCCCAGTTCGAGTTGCCCGATCCTGAAAGTCGGGGCGATTATCGTTCCTGTCGCCTCCTCCGTGACGCCGTACGCCTCGGTTTTCGTTCGAGTGCGGGTCCTTTCCGCTCATTTGCCTATATCGCCGTTGAGCCTCGTCCTTACCAATTTGTGCCTTTACTGATGGCCCTCAAACTTGATCCGGTTCGCCTGTTGATCGCCGACGATGTCGGGATCGGAAAAACGATAGAAGCGGGTCTGATTGCCCGTGAACTGATTGATCGGGGTGAGGTCAAGCGCCTGGCTGTGCTTTGCCCCCCACAACTGGCCGAACAATGGAAAACCGAGTTAGCAGAAAAATTCCATATCGAGGCAGAACTCGTCCTTTCCAGCACCGCAGCACAGCTTGAGCGGCGCTGCCGTTCCGGTGAGTCGCTTTTTGAACGCTTTCCCTATGTGATCGTCTCAACAGACTTTATCAAAGCGGATCGTCGGCGCAATGACTTTGTGCATTATGCTCCTGAACTGATTATCGTTGACGAAGCTCATACCTGTGCCTATGCGGGAGAGAGACGCAGCAGCAGCCATCAACGATACCAATTGGTTGCCAGCCTGGCGGAAGAGAAAAACAGGCATCTGATCCTGGTGACTGCAACGCCTCATAGCGGGAAGGAGGAGGCATTCCGTTCACTGCTCGCATTTCTCAACGAAGATTTCAAATATCTGCCAGAAGACCTCACCGGACCCCGCAACGCCCCGATCAGGGAACGTGTGGCCGACCACTTCATCCAACGCCGCAGGGCCGACATTGTCTCGTACCTTGACACGGATACGTCCTTTCCTAAGCGCGACCCTGTTGAAGATTCATACCTCCTCTCTAAAGAGTATAAGCAGCTCATCGAGCGCGTGCTCAATTATGCGCGTGAGACGGTCCTGGATGAGAGTACCGGACAGGCTCGCCGCCGGGTCCTCTGGTGGGCCGCGCTGGCACTGCTGCGCTCTGTTACCTCCAGCCCGGCTGCGGCAGTAGCAGCATTGCGCGGGCGTGCCGCTGTGGCGGAGGCCACCTCTGAAGATGAAGTGGAGCTTGTGGGTCGTCAAACCGTGCTTGATCTGATGGATACGGACGCCAGTGAGAGCATTGACCTGACCCCGGGCGGCGATACCGAGTTGACGCAGGAAGAGGATCGGCGTCGGCGCCGTTTGCAGGCAATGGCTCGCGAGGCAGAGACCCTCACCGGCGCAAAGGACGCAAAATTGCAAAAGGCGCTCCAAATCATCGCTGACATGGTCAAAGAGAATTTCCAACCCATCGTTTTTTGCCGCTTCATCCATACGGCACACTATGTGGCAAGAGCCCTGCGCCAGCGCCTGCCCAAAGTAGCAGTTGAAGTGGTGACAGGGGAGATTCCTCCTCTTGATAGGGAAGAGCGTATCCAACAGCTTGCCGAACAGCCGCAACGCATTCTGGTCTGTACCGATTGCCTCAGCGAAGGGGTCAATCTCCAGGACCACTTCGATGCCGTGTTCCACTATGACCTCTCCTGGAATCCTACACGTCATGAGCAACGCGATGGACGCGTGGATCGCTACGGTCAGCCCAAAAAGTTGGTGCGTATTGTGACCTACTACGGCAAAGATAATCAGATCGATGGGCTGGTGCTTAATGTCCTGATTAACAAACATAACAGGATACGCAATTCGCTCGGCATCTCCGTCCCTGTCCCTTTTGACAATGAAGCGGTGATCGAAGCGATCTTTGAAGGGCTGGTGCTCAGGGAAAATACAGCAGGCTCAGCCATAAGCGGCAAGTCGATGGTCAGGCAGCATGGATTATGGGAAAACGAGGAGGGCGGCGATCCGCTGGACGAACTTTTTAAGCTCTGGGATACTAACGCGGAACGAGAAAATCGCTCCCGTACAATTTTTGCTCAGCAGAGTATCAAAGGAGAAGTCGTTGCGGCTGAGGTGGCGGCTATACGCTCGGCTATTGGTTCAAAAGTCGAAGTCGAGACCTTTGTCAGAGAAGCCCTAACGGCTCATGGCGCCTTTATTAGCGAGAAGGGGGGCGCACTCCACTGCGATCTGAGCGAGACGCCAAGAGCTTTGCGTGATGCAATGGGACTCCATCGGTTCGGGCAAACAGCAATACCCCGTATCAAAGCGCGTTTTGAATTACCGGTGCAAGAGTCAGAGGTATATCTCAATCGTACTCATTCCCTGGTCGAAGGTCTGGCAAGTTACGTGATGGATGCGGCTCTTGATACCCAGCAAGGAGCCTATGAGAAGCGCGTCGCGCGTCGCTGTGGCGTCATCAGTACCGATCAGGTCTCGCTGCGTACCACCCTGATATTGGTCCGGCATCGTTTTCATATTATTACCCTGCGCAGGTCGGAAGAGTATCCCTTGCTGGCAGAAGACTGCCAAGTCCTGGCATTTACAGGCGCTCCCCATAATGCTCAATGGCTAACGGACCAGGAGGAAATCGAACGCCTTCTGACAGCAGCATCAGAAGCGAATATCAGTGCTGCCCGCGCTAGCTATTTCCTCCATTCAGTCCTCGACGAGTTCGACCTGTTACGTCCCCATCTGGCAGAGGTGGCGCATCGACGAGCACAGGAAGTGTTACTGGCTCATCGCCGTGTGCGCGAAGCGGCGCATGCTCGTGGCATCCGGTATCGCATCAAGGAACAGGCCCCGGATATCCTCGGCGTCTATGTCTACCTGCCCAGGCTGTAGAGAGGAAGAAAAGAGATGCGGAAACAGGCCATCTTTACTACGGTAGAGAGTGAAGGGGGCATCCTCCCAAACGACTTGCTTGAGCGCATTGCTGTGCGAGATACATCTCTTGCCGGCACTCGCCTGGAAGACTATCATCTGGTAAAGGCAGACCAATTCAGTGAGATCATCAGTCACTCCTGGAATCGTCTGTTGCAGGTGTGGAAGCTCTTTGACGAGGGAAGAGAGACGCAAACGGCGGGCGACACGACCTTTACCAGAGAACAATGGCTGCTTCCCCTGTTTTCCGAACTCGGCTATGGGCGTCTGCTTGCTGCCAGACCGATCCAGCTAGAGAAGAAAAGTTATGCCATCTCACATAGCTGGCAACATGTGCCCATCCACCTGGTCAGCCATAAGGTCGAGCTTGATCGACTGACCCGGGCAGCCAGTAGCGGACCCCGTAGCAGCCCTCACAGCCTGGTACAAGAACTCTTAAATCGCTCAGACCAGCACCTCTGGGGCACGGTTTCCAATGGGCTACGCCTGCGTGTGTTGCGCAAGAATGTCAGCTTGATCCGCCAGCCATATGTGGAGTTTGACCTGGAAGCGATGATGAAGGGCCAGCTCTACGCGGAGTTCGTTCTCCTCTGGCTCCTCTGCCATCAATCTCGTTTTGAGGGCGAACGTGCCGAAGAGTGCTGGTTAGAGAAGTGGTCCCGCTCCGCCCATGATCAGGGGGTACGGGTGCTGGATCAGCTCCGCAAAGGGGTCGAACACGCTATTGCGGCGTTGGGCAGCGGCTTCCTCTCCCATAGAGCAAATACCCTGTTGCATGAGAAATTACGTTCTGGTCGGCTCAATACTCAGGAGTATTATCGCCAGGTATTGCGCCTGGTCTATCGCCTCATTGTCCTGTTCGTCGCTGAGGATCGGGACGTCCTGCTTCATCCAGATACAACGCAGGCCGCGCGTGAACGATATATGACTCACTACTCGACGACGCGCCTGCGCCGCCTGGCTGAGCGGCGACTAGGAACGCAGCACAGTGATCTCTATCAGGGATTATACCTGATCATGAGTAAAGTGGGAGGCGACGAGGGCTATCTGCCACTGGGCCTGCCTGCACTCAACGGCTTCCTCTTTTCAGAGAAAGCGCTCCCCGATCTCATAGGGTGCCAGCTTGCCAATCACGATCTGCTGGAAGCTATTCGCGCGCTCGCATTCACGATTGATGACGGCATGCAACGGGCCATCGATTACAAAAATCTGGGCTCGGAGGAATTAGGCAGCGTCTACGAATCCTTGCTCGAATTCCATCCGGTCCTTAACATCGAGGCTGCAACGTTTGGCCTGGAGGTCGAGATCGGCCACGAACGCAAAACCACCGGCAGCTACTATACCCCGACAAGTCTGATTGAATGCCTCCTCGACTCGGCACTCGATCCGGTCCTGGAGGAAGCGTGCAAAAAGCCAGATCCCGAAAAAGTGATTCTCGATCTCAAAGTCTGCGATCCCGCCTGTGGCAGCGGGCACTTCCTGATCGCGGCAGCCCACCGGATAGCTAAGCGCCTGGCAGCCATCCGCTCCGGCGACGAAGAGCCCGGTCCCCAGGTCAGGCGGAAAGCTTTGCGCGATGTGATAGGACGCTGCATCTATGGCGTGGACATCAATCCCATGTCCGTCGAATTATGCAAAGTCAACTTGTGGAAAGAAGCAATGGAGCCGGGCAAGCCCCTGTCATTCCTCGACTCGCATATTTTAGAAGGGAACGCCTGCTTGGCACCACGCCGGCGCTCCTCGCCGCCGGTATCCCCGACAAAGCCTTTGAACCGATTGAAGGCGACGATAAAAAGCTCTGTAGCGAGTACAAGAAACGCAACAAAGGCCAGCGCGCTGGCCTGCGTACACTCTTTGACCCGGCGGGGCAGCCCTGGAAACACCTGGGCAACCTGGCAGCCAGCATGATGATGCTCGACGACATCGGTGATGACACGGTACAAAATATCCATAGCAAGGAAGAGCAGTACGAGCGCTATGTTCGCTCCACCGACTATCTTTCGGGATCGCTGCTGGCAGATGCCTGGTGCGCGGCCTTTGTCTGGAAAAAAACAAAGGAATTCGCTTATCCCATCACGCACGAGGTACTCTGCAATATTGAGCAAAATCCTTACAGTATTCCCGGCTGGATGAGAGAAGAGATCATCCGCCTGCGCCAGCAATACAAGTTCTTCCACTGGCACCTTGCCTTTCCGGGCATCTTCCGCACCCCAATCAACGGTGAAGCGCCAGAAAACAAGCAAACCGGCTGGTGCGGCGGGTTCGATGTGATTCTGAGCAATCCACCGTGGGATCGTATCAAAATTCAGGAAGAAGAATGGTTTGCGACCGTCAGACCAGATATCGCAAACGCGCCTAATGCAGCACAGCGGCGAAAGATGATTGCTGAACTAATCGGGGACAATCCAGAAAAGCGCGATCCCCTCCTCTATGCCGCTTTTAAGGATGATCAACGCCAGGCATCAGGTGAGAGCCACCTGGTCCGTAATAGCCGTCGTTACCCCCTTTGTGGACGGGGTGATATCAATATTTATGCTATTTTCGCTGAACTGATGCATACATGTATTAAGCCAACAGGACGCGTAGGATGTATTGTACAGTCAGGCATTGCGACGGATGATACTACCAAGTTCTTTTTCCAGGATGTCACGGAAACTCAGACGTTAGTGAGCCTCTATAGCTTTGAGAATGAGGAATTTCTGTTTCCTGCCGTCCACCACGCCACAAAGTTCTGCTTACTTACCCTCTCTGGAAGGGCAAAATGTCAGAAAGCTGCTGATTTTGTTTTTTTCGCTCGTAAAACTTCGGATCTTGAAGACGAAAGTCGCCATTTTTCCCTATCAGTTTCCGATGTTGCCTTACTTAACCCTAATACTCACACTTGTCCTATTTTTCGCTCAAAGCATGATATGCTCTTGACAAAAAAAATCTATGAAAGAGTTCCTGTACTTATCAAGGAAGGTTCCCCGGAAATTAATCCCTGGTATATCAAATTCTCCAGGATGTTTGATATGGCAAATGACTCTCATCTATTTCTTACGCATGAACAGCTAAAGAGTGAAGGCTGGGAGCTGGAAGGCAACGTTTTTTGTAAAGATGGTAAAGTGTGTTTGCCACTCTACGAAGGTAAAATGATTTCACATTTCGATCATCGTTTTGGGACCTACGAGGGGCAAACACAGGCCCAAGCAAATCAGGGTAAATTACCAGAACTTACCGAAGAACAGCATGTTAATTCGTCTACGCTCCCATTACCTCAATATTGGGTTCATGAGGCCCATTTCAAAGATTTTTTACGTCAAGGAAGAAAAGCTCTACTCGTGTTTCGCGATACTGCTCGCTCCACAGATATCAGGACTGCAATATTTTGTGTTACTCCTATAGTAGCTTGTGGTCATAAGCTTCCCATTATTCTACTCAATCCTGAATATAACCGAGAGATAACTTATTTTGCAGGTTGTGTCTCTTCCTTTGTCTTCGATTATGTGACACGACAGAAGGTTGGAGGGGCTAGTTTAGGTTTATTCATTTTAAAGCAACTCCCAGTATTGCCTTTAGAACTATATACTTCAAAGTGTCAATGGGATGATAAAAATTTGATAGGGGACTGGATCTTCCTTCGCGCCCTCGAACTCACCTACACCGCCTGGGATCTCGAACCGTTTGCGAAAGATTGTGGCTACGATGGTCCTCCATTCTGCTGGAACGAGGAGCGGCGCTTCCTGTTGCGCTGCGAGCTTGATGCGGCGTACTTCCACCTCTATGGAGTCGCACGAGACGACGTCGATTACATTATGGAGACATTCCGCGTCTGGAAAGAAAAAGAAGAGAAGCAGTGCGGCGAATACAGGACGAAACGGGTCATCCTGGAAATATATGACGAGATGCAGCAAGCGATAGAGACAGGCGAGCCATATCAGACGCGATTAGACCCGCCACCGGCTGATCCAGCCGTGGCTCATCCGCCAGGAGCAGAGGTGAGGCCGTGAGGGACGATCCAGACCACGCTCACCGCTAGCAGCATGGCATAGTCCAAGCCAGGTTATTCTTCAGAACGTGCTTTGAAAAAACCAGCATGAATGTTTTGCCTGTCTCGCTTTAGCATTACTGCATGAGTGGCAACCTACTAAGCAGGCAAATAGAGCAATTACGCTATCATCTGCGTTTCGAGCAACGCCTTCCCCATCTCATTTCTCGTGCATCAAGATTCTCGCTGCCATCTAAACAGTAATCTGGCGAAGTTGGCATTGAAAGTTTTGATATATACTATGCGATATAAATAAAACTAGCTTGACAACATGTATTTCAGCAATATATGATATATTTAGATAGTTATCTCTACAATAGAATATTTGTTCTTATTTTTCGTCGAAAAGAAGCATTACTTTTCTATTTTCGGTTTCCGTGCAGTAGTGGTTAATTGCTTGTAGTACCATGCTGAACTTACACTACCTGCAATTACCTGACCTCTTAACCCAGCCTTGCAAGCCATAAAGGAGAGGGCAGTACACGAATGCAGAGGACTTGCTTCAATACCATTTCTCGTGAAGGGACCCTTTTTCCTCCTGACTTTCTCCAACGATTGGTTCAGAAGTATCCTCCCCTGGAAGGGTTAGTGCCGGAAACCTATCATCTTGATGATGAAACACTCAATGAAGCTATTAACAATTCCTGGATGAAGCTATTACAGAAATGGCACACCCTTCATAGATCATATCGTTCTGACGATGATCATGCGCTCAAAGAAATCTGGATATTCCCTCTGTTTGATAAGCTTGGCTATGGTCACCGACTGGTAACCGCAAAACCCATAGAAATAGAAAGAAAGAAATATGCCATTTCTCATAGCTGGGGGCATGTGCCGATTCATATTGTCAGTGCGCAGATAGAGCTTGATGCTCGCTGCTATAAGTTCAAAGGCAGCAGCATACGCCAGAGTCCCCATATGTTAGTTCAGGAGTTGTTGAACCGCTCCCCCGAACATATCTGGGGCATCGTAACGAACGGCCTCCGGCTGCGGTTGCTGCGCCGTGACAAGCGACTCGTGCATAGAACGTATATCGAGTTTGACCTGGAAGCAATGATGCAGGGCGAGGTATATGCGGATTTTGCTTTGCTCTGGTTGCTCTGTCATCAATCTCGCTTTGAAAGCGAGCGTGCAGAAGATTGCAGGTTGGAGCAATGGTGGAAGCTTGCACATGACCAGAGTATCCGGGCGCTTGGCGAATTAAGGCATGGGGTCAAGAACGCTGTCCTTTTACTCGGGCAAGGATTTCTTGCCTGCCGTGGCAACCACCAGCTTTGTGAGAAGCTACGCTCGGGAACGCTCAAGGCTGAACAGTATTATCGCCAACTGTTGCGTCTGATCTATCGTCTGCTCGTCCTCTTTGTAGCTGAAGACCGGGGGCTGCTGCTGATCCCCGACGCTTCTGAGGAGGCAAAGAAACGCTATACGAAGTATTATTCGATGGACCGATTGCGCCAGCGTGCCTTGAAATATCGTGGCACGCAACACGTAGACCTGTTTCGTGGTCTATGCTGCGTTATGCAACAGCTTTCCCAAGATCCGGGCTATCCAGATCTTGCGCTTCCGACGCTTGATGGTTTCCTTTTCGAGTCAACGGCAATAGCAGATCTGGTAACGTGTGATCTTACCAATGCTTGCCTGCTGGAGGTCGTGCGCTCATTAGCGTTCCTTGAGCGAGATGATAGATTGATACCGGTCGATTTTCAGCATATGGGAGCAGAGGAGCTGGGAGGCATCTATGAAGGGATATTGGAATTCCAGGTAGTAATAGAGGATGATTCATCCGAATTTCGTTTAGAAATGAAACATGGGCATCTACGAAAGACAACCGGAAGTTTCTATACTCCTCCCCAACTGGTCGAGTGTCTTTTAAATTCCGCCCTGGAGCCGGTGCTGGCAGAAGCATGTCGCCAGCCAGATCCAGAGGCAGCACTTCTCAACTTGAAGGTATGTGACCCGGCCTGTGGCAGCGGTCATTTTTTGATAGCAGCGGCGCGGCGTATTGCCTATCGCCTGGCTTTCCTGCGTGCAGGAAACGTCGAGGCGGATAGAGAAACCTGGTGTGCGGCCATGCGAGATGTAGTGCGCCACTGTATCTATGGCGTGGATAGCAATGAGCTGGCAGTTGAATTGTGTCGGGTAAGCCTCAGTATTGAGGCCATAGAGCCGGGGAAAACGCTAATCTTCCTGGAACATCGTATTAAATGCGGAGATAGCCTGATAGGAGCAACTCCGGCGTCGCTGGAACAAGGCATTCCCGATAGCGCTTTTGATCCCTTGGAGGGAGATGAGCGGTCGCTCTGTTTCGAGTATCGCAAGCGTAACCGCAGTGGGCTTACCGGACAGTTACACCTGCTGATTGAACCGATGGATGATGTGAGAGACCTCATTGCCGAACTGCAAGCACATAATGACGCATCCTATCAGGATGCTCTGGCAATCAAGCAGAGCCACGAAGACGCGTTGCAGCGGAAGACCTACCTGACCAACAAATTGATAGCCGATGCATGGTGCGCTGCGTTTTTCTGGCCGAAAATCTATATTGACTCGCGAAAGCAGGACTTTCCTTTTACTCAGGGCATTCTACGAGAACTCATCAAAAAGAATGAGACGTATCGAGCCATGTGGGAGAAGATTGAGCACCTGGCTGAACAGTACCAGTTTTTTCACTGGCATCTGGAATTCCCAGATGTATTTAAAGAGCAGAAAAAGTCGGAGCAGGGAATTGCAGAGAACGAACACACGGGCTGCTCCGGCGGCTTTGATGTCGTGCTGGGGAATCCGCCCTGGGAGCGCATCAAGCTACAAGAGAAAGAATGGTTTGCTGCAATACGTCCAGATATTGCCAATGCAAAGAACGCCGCTCAGCGGCACCGCAAGATTGAGACATTACGCTACGAAGATCCCGACCTTCACGCTCTTTTCCTTGCGACTCACAGCAAAGCAGAAAGAAAGAGCCATTTCATTCGAGCTTGCGGGCTCTATCCGTTATGTGGTCGGGGAGACGTGAATATCTACACCATTTTTGCCGAGCAGATGCGGCATCTGCTGAAGCCGAGTGGTTATCTAGGATGTATCGTGCCATCTGGCATTGCCACGGATGATACCACAAAAAAGTTTTTCCAGGATCTGATAGACACACAATCTTTAGTATCACTCTACAGCTTTGAGAACCGTAAGAAACTCTTTCGAGACGTCGATGGCAGATACAATTTCAGCTTGCTGACCATAGCAGGTATATCTCGTCCAGCAACTCAAGGTGCTGACTTCATATTCTTTGCCCACCAACCCGAGGACTTGAAAGATGAACAGCGTCATTTTACTCTTTCCGCCAATGATATTGCTTTACTTAATCCCAATACCCGAACATGTCCAATATTCCGCTCAAAGCGCGATATGTTGTTAACAAAAGCTATCTATGAGCGCGTTCCCGTACTAATCAAAGAAGGCTTGCCAGAAGTGAATCCCTGGGGGATCAAATTCTCCAGGATGTTTGATATGGCAAATGATTCGCATCTATTCCGCACTCGTGAGCAACTAGAACAGGATGGCTGGCGGCTTGGAGGAAACTCCTTCTATAAAAATGGAGAACGTTATCTACCACTTCATGAAGGAAAAATGATCTGGCACTTTGATCATCGATTTGGTACATACGATACTCCAACCGAAGAGTTAGCTGATAATGGAAAATTACCCGAATTGACAGAACATCAACATACAGACCCATTCCTGTTATCATTACCTAATTATTGGATTCATGAATCACATATGCCTACCATCATTAGTAATCGAAAGGCTTTTCTTGCATTCCGTGATATCGCTCCTGCTACAAACATTAGAACTGCTATTTTCTGCATTGTCCCTGCGGTTCCTTGTGGACATACTCTACCTCTAGTGCTCCTCCACTCCAAGGCTCCTTGTGCCATAGTCTATATTGCTTGCTGTGCTTCTTCGCTTGTATTTGATTACGTTGCCAGGCAGAAGCTTGGTGGTTCACACATGACCTTTTTCATACTGAAGCAGCTTCCTATCTTGTCGCCAGAGCAATACACTATGATATGTATGTGGAATAAGAGCTATAAGCTAGGTGATTGGATTTTCCCTCGTGCCCTCGAACTCACCTATACAGCCTGGGATCTCGAACCGTTTGCGAAAGATTGTGGCTACGATGGTCCTCCATTCTGCTGGGACGAGGAGCGGCGCTTTCTGTTGCGCTGCGAACTCGACGCAGCTTACTTCCATCTCTATGGAATCGAGCGAGACGACGTAGACTATATCATGGAGACGTTCCCAATTGTGAAGCGCAAAGATGAGAAGCAGTATGGGGACTATCGGACGAAGCGGGCAATACTGGAAACATATGATGCAATGCAGCAAGCGATAGAGACAGGTGAGCCATATCAGACGCGATTAGACCCGCCACCGGCTGATCCAGCGGTGGCTCACCCACCAGGAGCAGGTTTTGGGATAAGCACGTAAATAAACTGGCCCTTCGGGTCCAGGACTACCGAAAAAATCATCGCACTATCGGCTGGAATCTAGGCATGGGCGAGATTGTGTTAGAAGCTCAAGATGGGACCCTTACACGGTACTTTTCTCAGCCTGATGAGGGAGAAAAAGCGGATGCTGGATATGATCCCAATGCTAACCATTCTGAAAGGAGAACGCACGATCTTTTCCTTCTTCCTGAGTTATAGCTATTAGAGAAAAACGGATCTCTCGACCAGGTACAACGAATCCATATTCTCATTTTTTCTCAAATCTATGTCTGTCTGCCTTGCCGGGCAGATATACGTGGCTGGTGGAAAAACTTTCAACGAGCAGTAAGTTCGCATAATGCAACGAAAATCCAGAAGCCGACCGTCTGGGAGTTAACTGGGAGCTATAACCCGGATCGCCCAGGTTAGCCCCAGTGGACGCCTGTTGCTACGGAAGAGGATGTACAACAAGTCAATATCACATTTGATAGCTAAACGGGTGAAAAGGAAATGTTTTCCTGTGTTGACGCTAGATCGTTTGTTCGTTACAATGGAGGGAGAACGGTTCCTTGAGAGAACTCCCATGAACGAGAAAGGACACAAGATGGACAGCGATACTCGCCTTATAGAGACGATCCGTCGATATTGTGAGGTCCGTGGCTGGTACGGTGCTGAATTGCGTGACCCCGAATGGGAAAGCGCTATTGCGGCAGACGACCCACGAAGGACCCATTTCCAGTTTCCCGTAGCCTCTCTCGTTCAATTGCAGGAGACAGAAACGCTTCTTGGTTTTGCTCTTCCCCCTTTCCTTCGCATGATCTATACCGAGATCGCTAACGGCGGTTTTGGGCCAGCTTACGGTATTCGTGGCGCTCTTGATGGCTTCGCTGATGCTACCGGAACAATCGTGCAACATTATCAGAGCCGCTGTGAGGGCCGCTCTCTACTTGACCTTCGTTTGGGCGCTGAGATAGCACAGGGATCAAATGAACTTGTCATCCCTTTTGAGCAGTGGCCGCGCGGACTGTTCTCGATCTGCGAATGGGGCTGCGCCATCCAAATTGGCCTGGATAGCGCAACGGGACGTGTCTATCGCGTCGAACCATCAAAAGATGGCTACCATATAACGCAGGAAGCAGAATCTCTTCAGGCATGGATAGAACAATAGATTCATGCCAAACACTCGGTATAAATCCTCTGTTTTTCCCGCTCTTCGCATCCTCCCTTGAGACAGGAAGAAGAACCAATCCGGCCTGAAGAAGCACACAGCCGATTCTCATCTCGTCGGCAAGTGCCGAGCCACGTAATCGCGAGCAGCCTGTGCTGTTGCCTCATCCACCGGCTCTCGCAAGATGGCGGTGCGGACTTTGTTATCTCGCTGCACACAGTAGACAGGGATCATTGCACCGGGCAGAGTGATGAAGATATCGCCATTGGGAAGCATCTGGAGCAGAGAGCCGTTAGGAATCTCGTTAATCTGTCGTGCCATGATAAACGCTCCTTTCCTTGCTCTCCAGTGTATCCAAAATCGTTGCATTGATCAAGCCTCCTCGCGCTCAAAGGCGGCCCGCAGCTTCTTGAAGGCCGAGCGTTCCAACTGCCTGATCCGCTCGTCTGCACGCTGGCCGGTCCGCCGGAACAGGTTGCGAGCGATATCGTGATAGCTATAGACGATGCCATCGTACAGCCCAAAGCGGCGCTCGATGACCTGTTGCTCTTCTTCGGTCAGGACCGTTTCCATCATCTGGATCACATCTGCCAGCAGAGCCGATGAGGCCATCTCGGTTGAGAGTAGCAGCGGTGGCCCTTCCAGGACAACAACGAGCGGATCTTCGTCCTCACGGTGCTGATCTAGGCTCACCGGCTCTTGCATCAAAGTCAACAGCTCTGCCACCTGTTTGGCTGGCAACCCTACTGCCCTGGCAATCTCTTTTGCCGTCGGCTCCGTCCCTTGATGGAAAAGATCTGAAAACGCTTGCTTGATTCGCTCCATTTTCTGCGCAGTACTGGCTGACATGGAAACCACTTTGGTTTTTTCTGCTGCCGCTGCCGCGATGGTTTTGAGAATCCAATACTTGGCATAGGTCGTCAGTCTGCGGGATTTGGCGAAATCAAAGCGCTGGATCGCTTCCACCAACCCCAGATTCCCTTCGCCAATGAGATCCATCATCGCAAGCCCACATCATTGAAAGCGAGACGCAATGAGGACGACCAGCCGTAGATTGGCTTCGATCAGCCGGTGCCAGGCCTGCTGGTCCCCTTGTAACGCCCTGGTGAGTAACCGGGTTTCCTCACCAGGCTCAAGCAACGCAATATGCTGGATATCACGCAGGTATGCGCGTAACGCCGGATCGTGCTGGGCAACGTGTCTCCCCAGAACTTTTTTCTCAAAGAGTCCTTCGAAAAATTGACGTGTTGAGGCCATGACTCCTCCTTCATCTGCTCTCCACGAGTGACAAAGGCCGCTCCTCATGAGCGGCCCGACAAACAACAATGCGGGACGAATGGTCACCCTGACTGTCATCGCAGCCAGGCATCCTGATCGAGGTCCAGATATTTCCTGGTCAGAGCCATCAGTTGTTGAAGGGGAATCGGCTTGATGACATATTCTTGTGCCCCTGCCAGTCGTGCTATCAGGCGATCCCAGCGACCATCACGCCTGGAGATAGCAATGATGGGGACATGGTGGAAACGAAGCTCCTTGCGAAGCCGCTTGATCACCTTTAGCCCGTTCATGCGCGGCAGTATGATATCAACGAACACGAGATCATACCGTTCCTCGTTGCTCAGGAGCTGGCGCAGTTCGGCGATGAGGTCTCCGCCTACGGCGGTCACCCTGACCCCGAGTGCTTTTTGGAGGAAAGTCTTATACACCTCTCTGATCGTGGGGGAATCGTCAATGAGGAGAATCCGATAGTCTCCATCCTCCGATCTGGGCGGAAGCGGCAATAATCGTACGCGTTTTTTCACAGTGGTTCCTTCCTTGAAAGGCCAAAGCCACCGTGCTATACTGCGCACGATGGCTTTAGCTATCACTAACTTGGGATTCTGCCGACGTGTTTGCCGACGTGGCGGCAGAGTCCTACGACAACAACTCGTCCTGTTGAGATGGATAAAAGAAACGAACGCTCATGAGGGATCGGACCTCTCCAGGGTTTCTAGATCAACGATGGCCTGTTGCTGCATTTCGCACAGATGTGCCGCTTCCTCCATCACCGCCTGTATCCAGGTAATATCCTCCGCCCTGATCGGCTGCTCCCCGCTCGATACAAGCAGATCTACCGCCTTGCGCTGTAGCGCGAGGGACTCAAGCGGCGTGAGCGGGTGGGAAGCGTGACTAATCTGGACGGCGATGAGTAGCGCCACCCAGGTTTTGCAATCCAGCTCTGGCTTCACCGGCTCAGTTGAGCGAGCATGCTCCCACTGCTGTCCCATCACCACTTGAGCCAGCGGACGCGTGGGCGCTTGGCTGCTGTCAGAGAGCAAAGCAGGAGAAGGCCGCCTGTGATAGTATCCGGTGAGGCGGTCTCGTAACTCCACGTCCTCTAGTTGGGCATAGCGCCAGAAGCCTTCTCTGAGCCAGTGTCGCAGTTCGGCTTCGTTGCTCGTACCGAATTGCAGTGGCCACCGATCCTGTCGGTGCTGTTCGACCAGCCAGGTACCTCCCTGGTGGCGCACTCTGAGATCACCTTGTCGCCAACTGTGCAGATGGTCAAGGTACGCGAGGCGTACCAGAGAGAAGGCTGCCCACTGCTCCTCCCGATCTTCCCTGGGTGTGGCATTCAGGCGATGCTGGGCCTGGATGAGCGCGGCAAAGAGGGCTTCGCCTCTCGTGCAGCCGGGATAATTCATGGTGCATCCACATCGCATGGCGAGCTCCTTTCGAAGGGTAACAGGAAAAAAGGAGCGCGAGCCTGTGTGCCCGTGCTCCTTGATGGGAAAGGAAAGAGAATCGTTCCTGAAGGTCTCTTATCTGCGAAGGCGAGGTCGATACTGAATGGCTTCGGCCACATGCGAGGCAAAAATGATGTCAGCCCCGGCCAAGTCTGCGATAGTTCTGGCCACTTTGAGCAGGCTCAGCATCTCCCGTGGCGTCAGATGTAATTGTTGGTGCGCGGCATGCAGCAATTTCTCGCCCGGGGTATCGATGACGCAGTAGCGCTGGACGTCGTCAAGAGAACGCAGGTCGTCATTGACCGTGAATGCTGTTACAGCATAGCGGCGGCGTTGTCGCTCGCGAGCGGCTTCCACCCGCTGACGAACTTCCGCTGAGCTTTCTCCTGGGTGCCGGCTCATCAGG
>Ga0070741_10001765_pt1 | contig 62594 bp, 74 predicted proteins | sample Coa_R1_4_FD_66440 | JGI IMG/M metagenome (GOLD analysis project Ga0070741, IMG submission 66440) | Surface soil microbial communities from Centralia Pennsylvania, which are recovering from an underground coalmine fire - Coalmine... | ecosystem: Environmental > Terrestrial > Soil > Unclassified ...
GCTTGATATCGTTGCCGTCTTGTGCACGCTCCCTTAACCACAGTCGTGCGACTTGCGACGATCCTTCCCCCCGTGTGCGGCGGCACGTGTCGTCGCCGTGTCATTTCCAGGTAATACCAAAATCACGATGCAGCCCCCGAGTCCGTTGAGCCGGACGCGTCCGTCGCGACGGCTCATCGATCGCCTGGCGCTCGCCGCCATGGCGATCGTGTTCTGCGCCGCCGCCTTCATCCTCGTCCATCAGTTCTCCACGGTGAGTGCCAGCGACGTGGCCATGCACATCGCGGCCCTGCCGCGCGGGCAGGTCTTCGCCGCGGTGGGCCTCACGGCGCTGAGCTATCTCATCCTCGGCGGCTATGATTTCCTGGCGATGCGGTATGTGCGCCGAAAGCTACCGCTGCGCTCGGTGCTGTTCGCCTCGTTCACCGCCTTCGCGCTGAGCAACAATGTCGGCGTGCAGATCCTCTCCGGCGGCTCGATGCGCTATCGAATCTATTCCAGCTACGGGCTCGGCCCAATCGAGATCGGCGCCGTCATCGTGTTCAACGCCACCGCCTACGCGCTCGGCGTCATCACCATCGGTGGTGCGCTGGCGCTCATCGAGACGCCGGCGGTCTCGGCGATTACGCATCTGCCCGAAACGCTGATCGTGCTCATCGGCTGGATCCACGTCGGAGTCATCATCGCCTACATCGCGCTCTGCGCGCTATGGCGGCAGCCGGTGGCGTTTGCCGGCATTCGCTTGCGGCCGCCGTCATGGCCATTGGCGCTGGGGCAGATCGCGGTGGCATCCGCCGATGCGGTCATGGCGGGCACTGTCATCTTTGTGCTGATGCCGAACGACCTCGGGCTCGCCTATCAGAGCTTCCTCGCCATTTATCTGATCGCGGCGACTGCTTCGGTGCTGAGCCTGGTGCCCGGCGGGCTCGGCGTCTTCGAGACCGCGGTGACGGTGATGACGGCGCCGACATCGAAGGCGGCTGCGCTGAGCGCATTCTTCGTCTACCGCATCATCTACTTCATCTTGCCGCTGCTGGTCGCGCTGGTCATCTTCACCCTGCACGAAATGCGCAACCGGCGGCCGGTGGCATGAGGGCGCACAAGCGCTTGTGATGCCTCGGTATCTTCGCGCCGGAACCCGGAGACTCGCCCCCGCATTGTCTTGTTGGGAATGGGATTGCTGAGGAAGCTAGCTATGTTGGGCGAACGCGGTCAACCTGCCGGTGCGGACCTATCGCGCATCACCACTCAGGCCTTCGATCGTGCCTGGGAACGCCTGGTCCGCTCGGGCGTCGTCGGTCCTTTCAACAAGTCGCGCGCAAGGCTGATGCTGGCGGAGCACCTGACCTATTGGGTGCAGCACGGCGAGTACGACGAGTGGCGGCTGACGCGCCGCGCCATCTTCCACGTCTGCTATTTCGAGCGCGTGATTGCCGGGCAGGTGATATTCACCGAGACGAGTGTGGCGAGCTGAGGAGTCTTTTCCGTTAGCTCTTGATTCGCTGCGTCCGACCTGATTGCGTTGCACGTCAATCTCGTCGCGCCCGCGGACTCGCACGCCTGCCATGGATCATCACGACTTTCTCATCATCGGCGCCGGCAGCGCCGGCTCGGTGCTGGCTTCGCGCCTCTCGGAGGATCCGCACACACGGGTGATGCTGATCGAAGCCGGACGCGACACGCCGCCGGGCGCCGTTCCCGCCGACATCGCCGACACATTTCCGAGCTCGTCGCTGAACACGAGCTACTTCTGGCCGGGGCTCACCGCCGAGCGCTCGGCCGGTATGCCAGCGCGGCCTTATGTGCAGGCGCGCCTGATGGGCGGCGGCTCGAGCGTGATGGGCTTGTGGGCGTTGCGCGGCATGCCGTCCGACTACGACGGCTGGGCGGCTAGCGGCGCTACCGGATGGAGCTGGAGCGACGTGCTGCCGGTGTTTCGGCGGCTCGAGAACGACGCCGATCGCGATCGGTCGCAGGCCGCAGCAGGGACCTATCCGATCCGCCGACTGCCGCGCGAGGAATGGCCGGGTCTCGTGCGCGCCGTCGAAGGCGAGGCCGCGCGGCGGGGACTGCGCTTCGTCGACGATATCAATGAACGGCCGGGCGATGGCTTCTTCGCCATGCCGCTCAGCCAGGATGCCGAGGGCCGCGCGTCCTCGGCGCGCTGCTATCTCAATCCTTCGGTGCGTCGCCGCGGCAATCTTGAAATCCTCACCGAAGCGATGGTCACCGGCATCCGCTTCGACGGTAACCGCGCCTGCGGCGTCACGGTGATGCGTGGCGGCGAGACGCGCGATATCGACGCCCGCGAGGTGATCGTTTCCGCCGGCGCCATCCATTCCCCGGCCATGCTGCTGCGCGCCGGCATCGGACCCGCCGCTGCGTTCGCGGCGCTCGGCATCACGCCGCGTGCGGATCGCGCCGGTGTCGGCCGCAACCTGCAGAATCATCCCTATTTGCACTTCGGGTTGACCTTGCCGCCGCGCTCGCGGCTTTCCCGCGAGCTGCGGCGCTTCGCCATCGCCGGCTTGCGGCTTTCTTCGGGGCTGGAAGGCTGTCCGCCGGGCGACCTGCTTCTGTTCATGATCGGCCGTGTCAGCGGCCGCGACTATGGTTGCGATCTCGCGATGTTCGGCGCCGGACTCTATTCGCCGTATTCGCGCGGCCAGGTCACGCTCGTGAGCCCGCAGGCCGACGTCGAGCCGCGCGTCGAATTCCGCATGTTCGACGATCCACGCGATGCGCCGCGCATGCGCAAGGCTGCGCGCACGATCGAAAGCCTGCTGCATACGGAAGCGGTCGCGGCGGCCTACAACGACGCCTTTCTGCTGCCGCCGGTGATGTCGCTGCAGCAGTTCAATCGGACCGGCATCGCCGGCAGCCTGATGGGTGTCGCCATCAAGGCGGTGCTCAATGCGCCGGGCGCGGTGGCGCGGGCTGTGCTCGGCCGCCGCATTCGTCCGGGCCGCTGGATCGCCAACCGTCACCGCCGGGCGCCGGTGAGCGATGCCGAGATCATCGGCGCGGCGGCGCCGATGGCGCATCCGTCCGGCACGTGCGCCATCGGGGCCGCGAGCGATCCGCTGGCGGTGGTCGATCCGCATTGCCGCGTCTACGGCATCGAAGGCTTGCGCGTGATCGACGCCTCGGTGATGCCGCGCGTTCCCTCGGCCAACACCAATCTGCCGACCATCATGGTCGCCGAGCGCGCGGCCGAGCTCATCGGCGGCGAACGCCGCTAGGGCGCCCCGGCCGGTTTGCGCTTGCTCCCGCGACGCCAGCGCGTCCACACACCCATGACGCCGCCGGGAATGAACAGCGCGATCAGGATGACGACGACGCTGAAGATCGCGCGGTTGACCTCGGAGGTGACCGTGACGCGCAGCGCATCGGCGACGAGCAGAACCAGCGGCGCGCCGATCAGCGGTCCTTGCCAGGTGCCGGCGCCGCCGATCACCGCCATCAGCACCACATTGAGTGAGATGTCGAAGGCGAAAGTGCCGGTCGGCTCGATGTACATGATGCGTTGCGCATAGAGCCCGCCGACGACGCCCGCGATGAAAGCAGCGATCCCGTTGGCGATCCATTTCACCTCGACCGTGCGCACGCCGACGATCTCGGCGGCATCCTCGTCCTCGCGAATGGCGATCAGCGCCCAGCCGAAATTGGAATGCTCGATGGCATAGACCAGCACGGTGACGATGACGGCGCAGCCGAGGAACAGGAAATAGAACAGCCGCTCCAGGTTGAGCGGCGAGAGCTTCAGGGGCTGCAGATAGATACCGAGCGCGCCCTGGGTCACCGGCAGATCGAGCACCAGCGTCTGCACCGCAAAGGTGATGATCATGGTCACCAGCGCGAAATAGGCGCCGCGAATGCGCAGTGTCGGGATGCCGATCAGGAGCCCGAGGACGGCCGACACGAGGCCTGCCAGCGGCGCCGTCAGAAACGGCGAGAGCTCGAAATACTGGAAGAGAACTGCGCTGGCATAGGCGCCGACCCCGAAGAAGGTCACCATGCCGAAATTCAAGTACCCGCCGTAGCCGCCGAGGATGTTCCAGGCTTGCGTGAGCACGACATAGAGAAACACCGTGCCGAGCGTGCTGAGCAGGAAGAGTTGGCGGCCGAATGCGCCATAGACGGCGAGCGCGACGAGCACGAGAAGCCAGACAGCCAGTCGCCGCAACCGGGTGGTGCCGGTGTCGCTAGGCGAAGGCAGGAAGAACAGCGAGAGCACCATCATCCTCCCTTAGATCGCGCGCTTGACCGCGAGGGTGAGCCCTTCGCGGCGCAGGACGAGGATGGCGGCGAGCAGCACGTAGAGCACGAGATAGACGTAGTCGAACGGCAGAAAAGCCGTGCACACCGTCTGCAGCAGCCCGATCACGAGGCCGGCGATCAAAGTGTTGGCGACACGGCCGAGCCCGCCGAGGATGACGACAAGGAACGCCCAGGCGAGCCATTGCACCTGCGTGTTCGGCGAGAACGGAAAGATCATCCCGAGTGCCACGCCGGCCGCTCCGGCGCAGGCGATGCCGAGCCCGAACATCACCGCCGAGAGCTTGCGCACATCGATGCCGACGCTGAGCGCAGCGTCGCGGTTCTGTCCCATGGCGCGGATGGCGCGCCCGGCCAGCGTGAAGCGCAGGAAGGCCCAGAACAGGAAGGTAAGGACGAGCGCCAGCACGCCGGCAATCAGCTTGACTTGCGCGATGTAGAGCGAGCCGAAGACAAGCGAAGCGTTGGTGTAGCTTGCCGTGATCACGCGCGTGTCGGTGGTCCAGGCGATGGTGCTCAGGTTCTCGATCAGCACCATCAGTCCGAACATGGCGACCAGGCCTTGCGACTGCGACACGCGCTCAACACGGATGAGCAGCAGCCGATAGACGATCGTGCCGAGCAGGAAGAACACCGGCAGGGCCAGGAAGAAAGCGATGATCGGATCGACGCCGAGCCTGCGGAACAACTCGAAGGCGAAGAACGAGCCGAGCATAATGAAGGCGCTGTGCGCCACATTGACGATGCCCATGATGCCGAGCACCAGGCTCAGCCCCAGTCCGGCGATGGCATAAATGAGCCCGAGCAGGATGCCGTCGCTGATGATGGCGGCGAGGTGGTCGAGCATGGCCATCATACTCCCAGCCAGCGGCGCACCATGACGCCGAGATCGCCCTCGAAGGCGGAGCGGTCGCCTTCGACGTCGTTCTTGCCGGAATTGAGCACGTAAACGTAATCCGCGATCTTGATCGCGGCGCGCACGTCCTGGTCGACGAGCAGGATGGTGCGGCCTTCGGCCTTCAGCGCCTCGAGCTCGCGATACACTTGCGCCGCGACGATCGGCGACAAGCCGACCGACGGCTCGTCAATCAGTAGCACCTTCGGATCGCAAACCACGAGGCGCGCGATCTCGACAGCGCGCTGCTGGCCGCCGCTGAGGCTGCCCGCCGGCCGCTCGCGCAACTCGCGTAGATGCGGGTAGCGCGCAAACATCGCCTCGACGGCGCCGCGCAGCCGCGCGCGGTCGCCGCGCATGGTCCAGCCGCCAAGCTCGATGTTCTCGGCGACCGTGAGCTCGGGAAAGGTCGAGCGGCCCTGGGGCAGCAGCGCAATGCCGTGCTCCATGTGACGATGCGGCGGCAGGTTCGTGATCTGATGATCACCGAGAACGATGCTGCCGGTTTCCGGCTGCAGGAAGCCGGCGATGGCGCGCAGCAGCGTCGACTTGCCGGCGCCGTTCGGGCCGAGGATGACGGTGATGCGGCCGGGCTGCGCGGTGAGATTGACGCCGCGCAGCACCGGATGGCCAGCGGTGTAGCCGGCGACGACGTCGGCGATCTTCAGGGCCGGTGCGCTGCTCGCCGTGTTCATGCGCGCCCCAGATAGCCTTCGATCACGCGTTCATCGTGGATGACAGTCGTGGGTGCGCCGGCTGCGGCGGTCTTGCCCTCCACCAGGCAGACCATGAAGTCCGACATGGCGACGAGGTCGGGCACCTCATGGCTGACGATGACGAACGATGTGTCTTCACGCGCCACGGTGTCGCGGATCGCGCGCACCAGTAGTGTCTTAATCTGCGGATGAACACCGGCAAACGGCTCGTCCATTAGCACGAGGCGGGGGCGGCTCACCAGCGCGCGAGCGAATTCGAGAAGCCGCTGCTGTCCGCCGGAAATTTCGCTGGCCACGCTTTCGGCATGCGCGGTCAGCGTGACGAGCTCCAGCAACTCGTCGGCGCGCGCACTCGCGGTGGCGCGGTCGAGCGCGCTCTGGTGCAGCAGTGGAATGAACAGGTTTTGCCGTACCGTGAGTGTGCGAAACACCCGCGCCGCCTGGAAGGTGCGGGTGACGCCGGTGGCCGCCAGTTCGCAAGAGCGCTGCCCGTCGATGCGGGTGCCGGAAAGCCGCACCTCGCCATGGTCGGCAGCGAACACGCCGTTGATCACGTTGAGCAGTGTGGTCTTGCCGGAGCCGTTCGGCCCGATCAGCCCGACGACGCTCTTCGTCTCGACCAAGAAGGAAACGTCTTCAAGCGCGACGACGCCGCCGAAGTGTTTGCCGACGGCGTCGATCGCGAGCAGTGGCTGCGCGGCCGGCGCGGTCATGGCATCGGGGTCACCGGCGCTGCGGTTTGCGCCGCCTTCGGCCAGATCACCTGGTTCTTGCCCTTGATGTATTGCAGGACAACCTGGCTGAACACCGGCGTGCCGTCTTCCTGATAGCGGAAGTTGCCGGCGACGGTCCTGAATTCATGGCTGTGGATGTATGCCTTGAGCTTGTCTTGATCCAAGGTCTTGGCGCCCTCAACGGCTTGCTCGATGACCTGCAGGATCGCGTAACCGACGATGGCGTAGGTCGGCAGTGTGTCGTAGCCGCGCGCCTTGAAGGTGTCGGCCAGCTCGGCGAGGCCGGCATAGCCCTGCGACGGCCACGAGGCGGTGGTGCCGATGACGCCTTCGCCAGCACTGCCGAGCTTTGGCCAGGCGGAGAGCGTCGTCACCTGCGATCCACACGTACAGAAGAACAGCGGCTTGTAGCCTTGCTGCTGCACGGTGCGCGCGACCTGCAGGGAGTCGTTGGGCAGCCCGAGCTCGAGCAGCATATCGGCATTCGCCGCTTTCGCCTTCTGCACGAGGCCGGTGAAGTCGGTGGTGTTCGGCGGATATTGTTCGTTCACCACCACGGTCATGCCGGCCTGCTTGGCGAAGTTGAGCGCGCCACCGGTGCCGCCGACGCCGTCACGCACCACGATGGGAAACGGATTTTGCGCGGTGAAGATCGCGACGCGCTTCGGCCGCTGGTTCTCCGGCAAGCCCTTGATCAGCTCGAAGAGGCCGCGCGTGTAATCGGGCTCCTGGTAGGTGTAGCTGCCGATGATCGAGCCCTTGGCGTTCTTGAAAATGTTGATGCCGACGAAGCCGCCGTTGAACAGGAGCTTCTGGTGCGATAGCACGATCGGCACGATGGCACCGCCGATGAAGGTGGTGTAGGGCGCGAGCAGGAGGTCGACCTGGTCCTGGTCGAGCAGGCGACTGTAGAGCGACTGCGCCGTCGTCGGCGTGCTCTCGTCGTTGTAGATAATCATCTTCACCGGACGCCCGAGCAGGCCGCCCTTCTTGTTCACCTGATCGAGCCAGCGGTCGTAGACCGCTTTGTAGTCGGTCGAGGGCTCGGCGAAGTTTCCGGTGAGGCCGAGCGTGCCGCCGATGACGATGGGCTTTGCTTGCTGCGCCAGCGCGGTGCCGCCTGCACCCAAAGCGAGCGCCGTCGCGGCAACGGCGCATGTCCTGCGGAGTGTTGCGAGACCCGTGACCAGACCCATGACTAACCTCCCATATGTTTTCTCACCGAGCGCCGCGGACGAAGCCGTGTGCGCTATTCAAGTCCGGCGTGCCGCGCGGCGACGCGGGTGATCGCCGACCAATCCTTGTGCCCGTCCCCGTGGGCGAGTGCGTCCAAATAATTGTCGCGCAGAACGCTGGCGAAGGGGAGCGGCACGTGCTTCTCCTCGCCGGCGGCAAGCGCGAGCTTGCAGTCCTTGAGGCCGAGCTTGAGGTCGAAGCCCGGCGGCTCGAACTGCCCGCTGCTGATCAGCCCCGCATAGATGCGGTAGACCGGTACGTCGAACACAGAGCCGACGACGGCGTTGAGCACGTCGGCCGGCGCCATCTTGTAGGCGCGGGCCAGTGCCGCGGCTTCGCCCATCGCCTCGATGATGCAAGCGACCATCAGGTTGCCGGCGATCTTGGTGACGCTGGCATTGGTCGGCTCAGTGCCGAGCCGCCAGGTCTTGCGGCCCATCGCGTCGAACAAGGGCTGCACCTTGTCGATCAGCGCCGCGTCGCCGGCGGCGAGCACATTGAGATTGCGCTCCGCGGCCATCTCCGGGCGTCCATAGACCGTGGCGGCGATATAGCCGACGCCGTGCGCCTTGTGCGCGGCAGCGAGCTCGCGCGTGCAATCGATCGAAGCGGTCGCGGTGTTGACGTGGATCGGCGCGCCGCGTTTGCCAAGCATGCCACTCTCGATGAAGGTTTCGCGCATGGCGTCATCGTTGGGCAGCATCGAGATGACAGCCTCGCCGCGGAACGCGTCTTCCACGCTGCTGGCGATCTCGGCGCCGTCCTTGCGGATGCGCTCGCGTGCTTCGCCCGAGACGTCCCAAGCGCGCACACGATGTCCGGCCTTGAGCAGGTTGCGCGCCATCGCCGTGCCCATTCTGCCGATCCCGATGAAGCCGACGTCCATCGCTGTTCTCTCCTGATCCGCCGCAGCCTCGCCGCTGCTTTCGCTGTCCACAAAGGTAAACGCCAAACGCTAGTCCCAGGCGCAAACGTTTGCAAGAATTCGCCAATGCCTTGGGACGAAAAGCCGTGCCGACCTTCTCACACTGCGGGAAACAAGAACGTCGCGGCCGCGTTTCACACTTGACAGGCGTGGGAAGCGCGCGCAAACGTTTGCACAAACGCGCCCGGCGAGGAGCCATCAGGGCGCGCGGGTTCTTTGCTGCGGAGCGGGAATGGGTGACGTCTACCCGGTGGTGAAGGTCGCGGCGGTGCAGGCGGCCTCGGTGTTCCTCGATCGCGAGGGTTCCACCGAGAAGGCCTGCCGGCTCATTCGCGAGGCCGGGCGCAATGGCGCCCAGGTGATCGCGTTTCCCGAAGGTTTCATCCCGGCCCACCCGATCTGGTACCACCACCATGCGGCGACCGGCGCGCTGGCCAACCGGCTCGCCGTCGAGTTGTTCAAGAACGCGGTGGAAATCCCCGGCCCGGAGATCGAGGCGCTGTGCGCTGCCGCGCGCGACGCCGGTGCCTATGTGGTGATCGGCGTCTGCGAGAAATTGCCGCGCACGCTCGGCACCATGTTCAACTCGCAAGTCTTCATCGCTCCCGACGGCGCCTATATGGGCAAGCACCAGAAGATCATGCCGACTGTCGGCGAGCGGCTTGTGCACATGGGCGGCTTCGGCGACACGCTGCATGCCTTCCCGACGAGCTTCGGGCCGATGAGCGGGCTGATCTGCGGCGAGAACTCCAATCCGCTCGCGGTGTTCGCGATGACGGCGGAAGGCTCGCGCATCCACGTGATGAGCTGGCCCAACCACTTCCCGACCAGCGGCGACCCGATGCGCAACCGCGTGAGCATCGACTCGCAGGCGTTCGCGCAAATGAGCAAGGCCTTCGTTGTCTCCGCCTGCGGCACCGTGGACGAGGACGTGATCCGCAAGCTCGAGCCGAGCCCGGAGGCCGAACGCTTCCTGCGCAGCGCCGACTGCTGCGGCGGCAGCGTCATCGTCGCGCCCAACAGCCGCATCATCGCCGGACCGATGAGCGCGGAGGAGGGCATCCTCTATGCCGACTGCAATCTCGATGTCGGCATCAACATGAAGCTGCGCCACGATTTCGCCGGTCACTACAATCGCCCGGACATTTTCCAACTGCAGGTCAATCGCGGCACGCCGCGCCTCTACACCGTGGTCGGCGTGGAGGAGCTGCCGGCGCTCGGCGCCGCGGCGCAGGCGCCGCTCACCGCGCCGGAGCTGCGCGCGGCATTGACCACTCCGCCGAAGCAATTATCCGCGCCGGCCGATGCGCCGTCGCGACGCCGCACCCGCAAAACCACCGCCCGGAGCAAAAACGGCAAAGGCCGTCGCTCCGAGCGTCCCAGTCATTGAGAGGAGATATCCATGGTCAAGCAACGCATCAGCTACATTCCCCTGGAGAAGATGGACGACGCCATGCGCGCCGAAATGGAGCGCTGTCAGCGTGAAGGCACGCCGCGGCCGGAAAGCTCGGCGGTGCGCGCGCATGTGCCCGCGTGCTTCTGGTTCTTCGCCAATTCCTGGCGTGACATCTTCCGCAACGGCATTCTCGACCACGCGATCAAGGAGCTGTGCCGGCTCTACGTGTCGCGCTCGGTGCAGTGCGAATATTGCGGCAATCAGCGCTCGGTGAAGGCGACGACGTCAGGCGCGGTGATTGAAGATCACGTCAAGGACCTGATCAACTTCGAATCCTCGCCGAACTACAGCGACAAGCAGAAGGCGGCGTTGTCCTATGCCGAGGCGATCACCTGGCACCTCAATCCCGACGATGCGTTCTGGGATCGGCTCTACAAGCACTTCAGCGAGGCCGAGCTGGTCGAGCTTGGCTGCATGATCGGTCTGACGCTCGGCCAGCAGAGCTGGCTGCGGCTCCTCAATATCGATCACCACCAGGTGCTTGCCGGCACCGACGCCTCGATGGCGCCGGGCTACGAGGACGCGCAGCGCCTCACCACGACCAAGGCGCGCTCGGATTATTGGGCGGCCAAGCCGACGCAGCCGCCGCGCTCGGCGGCATGAGCCGGCAAGCCTGCGCCGGAGGGCGGGGGCGGCCCAGGCCATGAAGCGGCCGAAGCGGCGCGGACAGCGCGTCACCGTTCGCGAGGTGGCGCGCGCCGCGCGCGTGCATTTCTCCACCGTGTCGCGGGTGATGAACCCGCGCACCCGCGACCAGATCACCGAAAATGTCGCCAACCGCGTGCTCAAGGCCGCGGAGCGGCTCGGCTATCGTACCAATGCGCTGGCCGCGAGCCTGCGTACGCGCCGCTCGCGCGTCATCGGGATCATCATTCCTTATATCGACAGTCCGCTCTATCCGCCGATCCTGCTCGCGATCGAGGAGGTGCTCAACGAGCGCGGCTATGTCGCCATCATCTCCAACACGCAGAACGATCCAGCGCGGGAAGAGCGCGTGCTCGCCGAGATGATGGCGCGCCAAGTGGACGGGTTGATCCTCGGCACCGCGACGCGGCACGATCCGATCGTCAAGGCCTGGGCACAGCGCGGCGCGCCGCTGATCCTGATCAACCGCACCGACCAGACCGGCGAGGCGCCCTCGATCGTCACCGACGATCTCACGGGGCTCGGATTCGTCGTCGACCATCTGGTCGAGCTCGGTCACAAGGCGATCGGCCACATCGCCGGCCCGCAGCAGGTCTCCACGGGTGCGACGCGCAGCGAAGGTTTCCGCAAGGCGATGGCCCGGCATCGGCTCGGCGCGCGTGCTCGGGCCATTACCGTGGCGGAGGACTTCACCCGCGAAGCGGGCCGCCGCGCCTGCCACGCGCTGCTCAACCAATGCCCCGAGACCACTGCAATCGCGGCCGCCAACGACCTGCTCGCGCTCGGCTGCTACGAGGCGCTGGCGGAGCGCGGCGTCTCCTGTCCGAGGGACGTTTCGGTGACGGGGTATAACGACAGCCCGTTCGTCGATCTGCTCACGCCGCCTCTCACCACCGTGCGCATTCCGCAGCGGGAGATCGGGCTGCAGGCAGCGCGCCTCCTGCTGCAGACGATCGAGGAGCACAAGCCCGCGGTGCGCGATGTCGTGTTGCGGCCGCAGTTGGTGGTGCGTCAGTCGACGGCGGCACCCCGGGCCAGCCTGTAGCAGTCGAACAGCGGCAAGAATTGATGCGCATGCGTTGCCGCAGATGAAAGAGGCGCAGCCCGCGGCCGCGCCCCTTCGCGAGTCGGTCTGAAATGCTGTGCGCTAGTGATGCCAGAACAGCGCCAGGATAATGATCACCGGCAGCGGCACACCCAGAAGCCACAGCAAAGCTCCGCGTCCAAATCCCATTGTTGCCTCCTTCTTTTTGCCGGGAAGACAACCCGCATGCGGGCGCTGCTGTTCCGGGAGGAACTTTGCTGCGGCCTGGGGAATTTTCATCGGGGTCAGGAAACTTGTGGAGGCTGAGGATGCCACTTGGTACGATTCTTCTCATCATACTCATTCTGCTGCTGATCGGAGCGCTGCCGACCTGGCCGTATAGTTCGGCGTGGGGCTATTACCCCTCGAGCGGCCTCGGTCTCGTGTTCGTCATCGTGCTGATCTTGGTGTTGCTCGGCCGCGTTTAGACGCCGCTTCGGGCGACCCGCTTGTGGATTGCTGGAATAGCGGTTGTAACTTCCGCTTTTTTCCTTGCAGCCGCGCCGCGGTGCTCTAAATATCGAACTCACGATGGTGAGCGCGGCGCGACTCACCCGGCCAGGCGGAGCCTGCCCGAAGCGGTCGCCCGCCGACGAAACGATACGAAAACCCCGGCTTGATGCCGGGGTTTTGTTTTGTCTGAGATGCGAACCGTGACGCTGATCCGGCGTTTGCTCCACGGCATTCATGCCAATGACAGTCGGGACGCGTTTGATGAAAATCAACGGGACCCACGCGAGCCTTGCAGTGTTGGCCCTGGCATTCGCGCTGTGCGAGGCGACGCCAGCTGCGGCCTATTGCGATCGGCCGAGCTACTTCCACGTCCCCGGGATGATGATGCAGTGGGACACATCACCGGATTGCAGCATCTATCCGCCGCCGCCTGTCATGGTCGTGCAGCCTCGCATGCATCGCGTGCACCACAAACATCGTAGACATCACGCCCAGATGCGCGAGCATTGACTCGGCAGTGCTGGACGAAAACGGGTGGTCAGCCCGCTTTCCGCCGTGCGCTTGAGCGTTTTGCCGGGGCGCGGCGCGAGGTGTGCGCCGCAGTACGGCGCGCGGGTGCGCGGGACGAGCCGCGCTCGGCCTGAACGCTCCGCTTGAGCGCATCCATGAGGTTGATGACCTTGGCCGGTTCACGCTCCACCGGGATCTCGATTTTGTGCCCGGCTTCTTTCTGCTTGATCAGCTCGCGCAGCGCGTTCTCGTAGTGATCCTCGAACTTGTCCGGCTGGAAGTGCCCGGACTTGGTCTTCACGATGTGGATCGCGAGATCGACCATGTCCTTGGAGATCTTCTCCTGCGGGATGTCGTCGAAATAATCCTTCTCCGCGCGGATCTCGTAGGGATAGCGCAGCAGCATGCCCATGATGCCCTTGCCGCGCGCGGAGAGGGCGATGATGTGCTCGCGATTGGTGAGCACGACGCGCGCGAGCGCGACCATGCCCTGCTTGGCGAGCGCCTCGCGGATCACCGTGAAAGCTTCGGTGCCGACGTCGCCCTCGGGCGCCAGATAATAGGGACGCATATTGTAGAGAGGGTCGATCTCGTCGGCGGGGACGAACTCATCGATCTCGATGATGCGCTTTGAGTCGAGCGCAACCGCCTCGAGTTCCTCATCCTCGATCGGGATGACGTGGCCCTTGGCCACTTCGTAACCTTTGCCGAGATCCTCGCGGTCGATGACGTCGCCCGACTCGGCGTCCACATTGAGCATGCGCACGCGATTTCCGGTCTTCTTGTTGATGCGGTGGAGGTGGACCTTCTCGCGCTCGCTGGTCGCCGGATAGAGCGCGACCGGGCAGGAAACGAGAGAAAGCCGCAGATAACCCTTCCAATTCGCACGCGGCGCCATGACGCTTCACTCCATACGCGACGAGGTGAGGACGAAACGTCAAGTGTACCCGCCGCCGGACGTTCCGGTCGATTCGCGTGGGGACCTTTGTTCCCCGTCCGTTCGCGTTTGCGTCGATGAAATTTCTGCGAATGGTTGAGAAGCTTGCCGTGTCATTAGTGCCTCGTCGGGGTTCAAACACCAGCAGTTGGGGGATCGATGGAATTGCCGCCGGCGCTGCGCCAAGCCGTCGACCGCGCCTTGATTGGAATTGCGCTTGCGGATCTTGCGGCGACCGCGACCGCGCTATCGGAGCGTTATCGCGACGAGCGCCGTGACGGCCGCCCGCACATTCGCAATGAGAAAGATGCGTTGGCTTATCTCGCGGTGCGCCTGCCGGCGACCTATGCGGCCGTGCGCGCAAGCCTTGGCGCAGTTGCGGAAAAGCGCCCGGACTTCGCGCCGGTGACGATGCTCGATATTGGTGCCGGACCGGGGACCGCGCTGTGGGCTGCGGCCGACTGCTGGCCGACGCTTGCAGACGCCGCGCTGGTTGAACAAAGCGCGCTCTTTCGCACCTGTGGCGAGACGCTCGCGACCGGTACCTCGTTGCCGCGGATGACCTGGCGTACGGCCGATGTCACCGCGGAAACAATGAGCGACACGACGCACGATCTCGTCACAATGGCCTATGTGCTCAATGAGCTCGCGCCGGAGCAGTGGCCCACGATCGTTGAGCGGCTCTGGCAGCGCACCGCCGGCACGCTGGTGATCGTCGAGCCGGGCACGCCGGCCGGCTGGCAGCGTATTCTTGCCGCGCGCGCGGCGCTGATCGAGGCGGGCGCGCATGTGCTCGCGCCTTGTCCGCACGCGCAGGCCTGTCCGTTGCAGCCACCTGACTGGTGTCACTTTGCGCAGCGCGTCGCGCGCTCGCGCGCACATCGGCAAGCCAAAGGCGCCGACGTGCCGTGGGAGGACGAGAAGTTCAGCTACGTGGCCGTGTCGCGCATGCCGGCCTCCAACGTTGCCGCGCGCGTCATTGCGCCGCCGCGCAAAGGGAGCGGGCGCGTGACGCTCAAGCTTTGCCGTCCCGACGGATCGGCCGGCGAGCAGTTGTTCTCGCGCCGCGACGGCGCGGCGTTCAAGCGCGCCTCACGCAGCGATTGGGGCTCGTCGCCCTGACGGCGCGCAGGCCTATTGCCGCGGCATCCGCTGCCCCAGGCATTCTTGCGGTTCCGGGCAACGGCGGCCGTGGGACCGGCTGTTCGCCAAACGATTGTTCTTCCTGGTGAATTTGTAGAAAAGGTGCTACCCATAGCTACCCTCGAAGTCATGGACGGCGTGCGGGTTGTCGCAGCGGCGGTAACCTTGACGGCGGTATGAGCCCGATGCACCGTTGTCCTCCGACCCGCCCAAGCATTCCTTAACGGCAAAAGATGCATATTTCCGATCAGTTAGAGGCATTGGCCAAGCGGAATATGTCGCCGGAAATCACCAACGGTTGGTTTGCAGAGAGCTTGCGCCTTTCTTTCTTCGGCGTAACCGACTGGACTCAGCGTGCGCTCTTTTCGGAGGTGACAGACACGGTTGCCGCTCAGATCAATGCGCAGCCCGCACTCCAGATTCAGCAGGAGCAAGGAATTGTCGCCGACGCCTATCTCACGATTGGTCAGCAAGCGAACCGTATCGATCTTATTCTGAGCGATCAGCCCACGCGAAACACAGTCGATCCAGAAAAGCCTGGATTCCGCCCGCTCTTTTGGGTCGACTCCTTCGGTAAGAGCATCGAAATTTTTGACAGAATTACCGCGAAGACCCTTACGATTATCCGCGGGGCGACGAGGGTCGCTTATGCTGTCACAGTAATTCAGCAGACCGAAAACATTCGCGATGCTGGTGGCATCCTTCATGACTGCCTTCCGACAGTTCAGTTTGATCCAAAGTGCGACGTTGACGTCTCGTTTCAGATTAACCGTCCGATCCGAGACCAAGCAGGTAGACTGATCAATCGTTTAGCGCGCTGGGACACGATTCAGGTAACTACGCTGCGAGTGAGTGTAGGCGGCGTTGGATCCCTTTCGACGGTTCCTTCGGCTCCGCCACTTTGCGCAGCTCGGATTTATGCGGACATCAGCACGGACGCCGAAAACACAACGCCATTTTCGCATCCGGAGCTCGAAAAAATTGTCGCCGACCTCCGCGGTCATGCGATAGCGATTGTAGAACAGGGAGATTCGCATGAGGCATAGTGGCGCTCTAACCTACCTGAATACGATGCCCGGTGGTGTGATGGGCAACGCTACCGGCGCCGGCGTTCTCGTGGTGGATACCTCTACGTTTCTATCCGTGAACTCGAATTCGAGCACGGGTACGATGGTGATCACACAGTCGGCGAACCAAGCAGTCGCTTCGCCCGCCTACACGTTTTCGACTACCGTCGATCAATATAAACGGATTTTCTCTGCTCAATGCGATCGGGTGAGCAATTATATTTTTGGACAGCTGGAATATGTCAGCCGTTCCGATGACGAGCAAAACGAGTCCATCTCAGAAGGTATTGCAAATGTGATCTCGCTAGTCGGCGAGCCGGCGGCATACACTGCTTTCGTTGAAGCCAAGATGCTCAAAGACAATCCGGGAATGTTGGGGCCGCTTTTTATCGGGATAGCGACGGCCGACCACAAAGAGACAGAGCAAGACCGCGTTGAAGCGTTGCGCAGGTACGCGGGAGACGAAAATTATCGCGTGCGCCGAGCGGCTATTCGCGCACTTGGTCGCATGGAAGCGCCAGCCGCCCAGCAAGCGCTGAAAGACATCAGCAGGCAGAATCAAGGCGCCGAGCTTGGCCAGTACGCTGCCGCACTACTGCGCTGATGACGACGGATGGCGCTTTTTGCTCGCAAAAGCCGAGGCGGCAATTGGGAAAGTCTGACCGCAGATGGCCCCTTCGATTTGTCCTTTCCGACGGATGTTTTGGCGGACATGCTCGATGGCGCCAATGAGGTCTCTGTGTGGCGAGTGGAAGACCCGCCCGGCGTTGAATTAGAGATTCTAGCGGCCGCTCTCCACGCGAAAAGTGTCGAAAACCTCACCGATGTTACCTTTCGCTTCATCAGCGATTGGCAAGTCAAAGAAAAGTTGCGTCTTCAAATGCGGCAGACACCGGGCGAGTCTGTGGATACGCCGCTAAACAAGTCCGGAGCGCACTGGGTCATCGAGACCAACTGCGTTGACGATGCCATCAGGTTGGCGCACGGCTTCAAGCAGCGCTCACCAAGGACGTTGAATCGCGCTGCAGTGATGCGTCGTTTCGCTCTCTCGATCCAAGAAAAACGGATATCAGATCAAAATATTGCGCCTCGGTTGTGGAAGCGGCTCATCGACGACGGATACCTAGCGGTAGTCGCTGAGCCAGAAGTAGTCGCGGAGCAGGCGACGCCGGCAAACCGCTAGCTCGACAATCCGAACAACGGCGGCCTCTAATCGCGCCGCGATTGGGGCTCGTCGCTCTGATTATTCCGCCGCCTGCCGCGACGGCGGGCGCATCGAGGCGAGCCCGTCGGCGTCGCTCGCCGAGATGGTCGTTCGCACCAGATACCGTGCCTCGTTGGCCGGCCAGGGCCGGCCGCGATGCATGGTGGCACGGTTGTCCCACATCACCACGTCGCCGGGTTGCCAGGTGTGCACATAGCTCAACCCGGGCGCCGTCGCCTTGGCGACCAGCTCCTCGATCCAGGCGAGCCCGGCAGCGCGCTCCATGCCTTCGACCGCATAAGCGTGGGAAGCGAGATAGAGCGCGCCGCGATTGTTGACCGGATTGCGCCAGACCATGCGCCAGCACTGCGGCGGCAGCGCCGCGCGCTCCTCGGGGCTGGCGAGATCGGCCGCGATCTTGCCGCGCGAATGCGCGTAGTCGTGCCAGGCGAAGCTCGCCTCGACCTTATCCTGCTCGGCCTTGCTGAGCTTCTCGAAGGCGAGGCGCATTGAGACATATTCCGTCTCGCCGCCGAGGCCGGGAATGATGCGCGCGGAGAGGATCGAGGTCAGCGCCGGCGTCGCCTTGAACGAACTGTCCGTATGCCACAGCTGGTTTGCCTTGTTGCGCATCTGCAGCCGATGATCCGGCGGCACCACTTTGCCGTCCTCGCCGATGGTCGTGAGGATGACGAAATTCGTGCCGGTGCCCCCCGAGCCGACCTTGGTGACCTCCGGCGTGCCGAACCGGCGCGAAAAGGCGAGCTGCGTGTCGTTGTCGACTTTCTGATCGCGGAACACGAGCACGGAGTGCTCCTCGAAGGCCGCGCGGACCATGGCGTAAGCGCGGTCGTTGGTCGCGACCTCGGCGATGCCGATGCCCCTGAGCTCGGCGGCAAAGCCTGGACCGATCTGGACGGCGTCCATGGCGTGTCTCCCTGACGCTTGTTCGCGCAAGCTTCCCGCAAATCGCTGCGTGTGACAATCGGCAAACGGCTAGGGTTTCGGCCTTGGCTGCGGACTCCAACGGGGAGGGCGCTTCTCCAGAAACGCAGCGAAGCCTTCGGCGGCCTCGGCCGACTGGCGTTTGGCGGCATGGGTGTCGATCAACTCGCTGAAGTCTTGGGCCGGCAGATCGCTCCAGGCATGCTGCAGGATGCACGCCTTGGTCAGCGCCACGGCATCGGGGCCGCTGGCGAGGAGCGCCGAGACGATGCGCTCGCCTGCCGCCGGCAAATCGGCGAGCGGCACGACCTCGTGAACAAGCCCGATGCGATGCGCCTCCTTCACGTCGAAGCGCTCGCCGGTGAGCGCGTAGCGGCGCATCTGGCGCACACCAATGGCATCGTTGAGCTGCGGCACGATGATGGTGGCGGCCACACCGATGCGCACTTCGGCGATCGAGAACATGGCGTTCTCGGTGGCGACGACGACGTCACAGGCGGCGATCAATCCGGTGCCGCCGCCGAAACACGCGCCGTGCACAAGTGCAATGGTCGGCACCGGCAGCATATTGAGGCGTTGGACCGCTTCAGCGGGCGCGCGCGATGCGCGCAGATTCTCTTCCGGCGAGGCGCGGCGCACCGCGTCGAGCCAGTTGATGTCGGCGCCGGCCTGGAAGTTCTTGCCATTGCCGGCAATGACGATCGCGCGCGGGCTCTTGCGGCTGAGCGTCTCGATAGCGGTGGAGAGGGCGGCAAGGAGCTCGTCATTATAGGCGTTGTAGACCTCTGGTCTATTGAGCGTGACGTAAGCGACACCGCGCTCATCGATGCGCGTCAGGATCGGATCGAGTGCAGGTGCTTTGCTCATACGCTCTGCCTTTCGCGACTTTGGTTGGACAGCCCATCTCAGCTTAGCTGAGCGGGCCAGGCTCACGCACGCGCGAAGCAGGCGCAGAATAAAAAAAGCCCCGCCGAAGCGGGGCTCTCGTCGCGTGATCCGGCTTATTGGGAGTGCGGGCGATTGTGTCGGTCCGTCTCGGGCTTCGGCGCGCTTGGCTGGTGCGTGCCTTGGCCCGAAGTCGTCGGCGCCTTATTGGCGTTCGGCTGTTGGTCCGTAGCCTGGTTGGACGACGGGTGCTGCGAACCTTGGCCGGTCGTTGACGGAGTAGACGTTGACCGTTGATTGGCCTGTCCGCTTGCGCTCGGCTGCTGGCTACCTTGGCCGGTCGTTGACGGCTGCTGATTGCCGCGGCCGCTCGTTGAGGGCTGTTGCGCATTCATCCGGCTGTTTTGCTGCGCCGCATTTGGTTGGCCGGAAGGCTGTTGGCCAACGGTCTGACCCGCCGCTGCGCCGCCTTGGACGTGCGCTTCATTGATCCGGTCCTTGAGCCCCAGGGCGTCGACCGTTCGCATGTCGATGATGCCGGTGGTTTGGAAGCCCTGACGGCGTTGGAAGCTGATCAGCGCGTCGCGGGTGCTCGGCCCCCAGACGCCGTCGACGCGGACGTCGAAGCCATCGCGGACCAGCACCTGCTGCACTTCGCGAATTTCCTCGGGTGAGAGCATCACCTCGGACTCGGAAGAAGAGCTGCGAGCGAAATGCGAGCGCGGTCCGACCGGGATCACGTCAACGATGCGCCGCCGGGGCGATAGCACCACGATCTCGTCCTCGGCGACAAAGAAGTAGTCGTCGCGGTAATACGGGAACGCCTCGATCAGCGCCGGATAGGCCGTGAACCGGGTATAGCGGACGCGACTCGGCACGACGACGCCCGGATCAAGTGCGAAGTCCACGCGGCTGACGCGCGGCACACTGCTTGCTGACAAGACCGATTGCTGCACGTTGGTGAGTTGTTGTGCGCTGACCGTGCGCCCGCTTGCGGTGCGTACCGTGCTTGGTGTGCTGGCGGTCTGGGTCTGTGGTGGCGCGTTGCTCTGCGCGGAAGGTGCTGCGGTGTTGGACGCTGGCTTCTGCGGCGACGGTTTCGTCGGGGCCTGACCGGTGGTGCTGCGGTTGGTCTTGGGCGGCTGCTGCGCTTCCGCGGGCGCCTGCCCGGTCGTGTTGCGCTGTGCTGCCGTCGGTGCTTGCGGTGAGGCTTTGCCGGCGGTGCTCCGGGTTGTCGGCGCCTGTTGCGATGGAGCTTGCCCTGTGGCCTCCCGCTTGGAGGTGGAGGGCCGTCGTGCCTGAGCCTTGCTCTCGCCTGTCGTGCTGTGCGCGGCTGCAGGCTGCTGCGAATTCATGCTCTTGCTCTGTGCATTTCGCTGCGAGCGCGGCTCGGCCGCCTTTTGCTCGGCCTTGGGTTCAGATTTCGAGGCAGCGCGCTCTTCATTCCGAGGGGCTTGGCCTGTCGTTTCGCGGGAAGGCGCTTGCGCGCGTTCCTCATGTTGCGCGGGCCGCTCGGCTCGGCTGGCAGCGTCGTTCGTCTCCCGGCGCGGCGACGCGCGCTCCGCCGCATTGTTGCCGTGTTGTGCAGCGCTTGGCGCCGCTTTGTCTGTGGCGCGAGCAGAGCCGCGTTCATGGTCATTTCCGCCGCCGGCACCCTGGGCGCAGGCAAGGCCGACCCCTGCAACCAGCACGGTGGTGCTGAGCAGGAGCCTGGTTCGCAACGTGTTCCATTTCATGGCTTTTCCCTCTGTGATGATGGTGCGCTCGGTTCGCGCGCAGCAGGTCGCTACGCGCCGCGCACCGCCTCTGTTCGGAAATCGTTTGCACGCGTTCGCCGTTCCGCGATTTGCGCGCGTGGTTTCGTCGCTGGCTTTGGTTTAGGGCCGGCTGGCTCGCCACCAATGCGCGCGATGCTATGGTGAAGGCTGAGGACGCGGGGCAGGGGTGCGGGGGCGGCGAATGTGCAGCAGTCATGGAGCGTGCAAGCGGCGGCTCGGAGCGCTGCTTCTCGGATTCATGCTTTGGGCCGGAGGGCCTCTCAATGCCGCCGAGCCGGACACGGCCGCATTGCTGGCGGAGGTGCGTCAGAGCTTCACGCTCAACGGGAAGGTGATCCCGCCGGAGATCTTCGGCGATTTCGGCGATGCTAATCTCGCGGACTCCGGAAACATCTGGGTCACGGTCGACCTCGCCGCGGCGATCGACAGCAATCTCTATTTCGATCCGATGCGTAAAAACGGGAGCTGGCAGGTGCAACGGCGTCAGCGGCTGAAGACCGACACGCCCGAGGAGACGGCGTACCTATTCTGTGGCGCCACGGCGAATGGGATGCTGGTCGTGCTCGCGACCTACAATGGCGGCGGCTCAGGAACGTTTTACACGCTGCACCTGCTCGATGTCGCCGCTGCGACTGCCTTCGATGACGATGGCAAGCGCTATCAGCGCATCAATTTGACCGTCCTCCGCAGCGTCATCCTCGGTGATCGCTGGGAGGGCGACGTCAATCTCTCAGGCAATGACGTGACGGTGACAACGACGCGCAGCGGACCCGGGTCGGACGGCGGTCCGCGTCCTCCGCGGATCATCAAGGCGGAGCGGCCATAGGCCGCTTCTCGCCTACACCTTCTCCACTGCGCCGCCACTCGCCATCCAATCCTTGAAGGCGCCGAGATTGTAGACGCGTTCGTAGCCCAGATCCTTGAGCGTCTTGCCGGCGAGCGCCGAGCGGCCACCGGAGGCGCAATAGACGATCAGCGTCTTGTCTTTGTCGAAATTCTTGTCATGCGCAGGCGACTCCGGGTCGGCGCGGAATTCGAGTAAACCACGCGGGGCGTGCACGGCGCCGGCGATCTTGCCGCTTTGGGCAAGTTCGCTCGCGTCACGGACGTCGACGATCACGGTATCGCCCTTGGCGATCATGTCTTGTGCTTGCGCCGGGGTAACCCGCGGCACCGCGGCGTTCGCCGCCTCCATCATCTGCTTCACACTGGTTGTCATCGTCCGCTCCTTTTCGCCCTGCGCCGCTCCATCGCGCGTCAGGCAGAGATAGTATGCGGCAACTCAGAAAAAAGAGATGCGCCGTCACGCCACCACCATGACCATCGAGCACGCCACGCATCATGACGAGGAGAAACGGCGCGAGATCATCGCGACCTATCCCGAGCATGAGCGCGATGCGCGCGCCAGCGGCGTCGCGCATTATGGCAGCGGTCTGGTTTTTCCCGTTGCCGACGAGACTATCGCGGTCGACGCCTTTGCGCTGCCGCCTCACTTCTATCGCATCAACGGACTCGACTTTGGCTGGGATCATCCCTTTGCTGCGGTGTCGCTCGCCTGGGACAAGGATACCGACACCATCTACGTGACCGCGAGCTATCACGTGCGTGAGCAGACCCCGGTCACCCATGCCGCGGCCATCCGCCCCTGGGGCGAGTGGATCCCCTGCGCCTGGCCGCATGACGGGCTGGCGCACGATAAGGGCTCGGGCGACCGGCTCTCCTCGCTTTATGCCGGGCAGGGGCTCACCATGCTGCCCGAGCACGCCAGCCACGAGGAGGGCGGTTTCGGGCTTGAGGCTGGCGTCATCGAGATGCTCGAGCGCATGCAGACCGGCCGCTTCAAGGTCTTCCGTCATCTCGATGACTGGTTTGCCGAGAAGCGGCTCTACCATCGCGAGGGCGGCCTTATCATCAAGGAACGCGACGACATCCTCTCCGCCACCCGCATCGCGATGATGATGAAACGCTTTGCCATCATCCAGCCGACGAAGAAGCCGCGTATGTATGGTGCAGCACATGCGGGCGCCTGGATGGCGTAAGAGCAGGGTGGCTACAGCCGACGGCAGCAGGCGGGGAACTTTTCGTTCCGGGCTGCGGTTGTTCTCCAGCACAATTGATTCATCGGTGACGGCGCTGTTTTTTGCGCCGCAGTAGTCCCGCAACGACCGCACGGTGACGCCATGAACGACACGCGACGAAGCCGAGGCGGCTGGAGCTGGTGGTATCTCCTGTTCATCGTGCAATTCGTCGCCGTGCTGTGGCCGCCCTTCTACAACAAAGCTGAGCCGGCGATCGGCGGCCTGCCATTCTTCTACTGGTACCAGCTCCTTTGGGTGGTGATCGGCGCCGTGTTCACGGCGTTCGTCTATTTCGTCGTCGCTGAGGATTGATGCCGACGCGGTTCGCCGGCCGGGTGTGAGGAGATTGCTCCGTGCTTGAGTTGAATTGGGTCGCGCTCATCGTTTTCGTCGTGCTGTTCGCCTTCATCACCTGGCTGGGTTTTGCCGCCGCGCATTGGCGCAGGGGCGATCTCGACATGCTGCACGAATGGGGCCTCGGCGGCCGCCGCTTCGGCACGCTCATCACCTGGTTCCTGGTCGGCGGCGATCTCTACACCGCCTACACCTTCGTCGCGGTTCCGGCGCTCGCCTATGGTGCCGGCGCGATCGCTTTCTTCGCCGTACCGTACACCATCGTGATCTATCCGATCCTGTTCCTGGTGTTCCCGCGTCTTTGGTATGTCTGCCACAAGCACAACTACATCACCCCTGCCGATTTCGTGCGCGGCCGCTTCGGCAATCGCTGGCTGGCGCTCGCGGTGACCATTACCGGCATCGTCGCCACCATGCCGTACATCGCGCTGCAGCTCGTCGGCATCCAGGTGGTCGTCGGGGGGCTCGGCATCTCAGGCACCGGCTGGGCCGGTGATCTGCCGCTGATCATCGCTTTCGTGATCCTCGCCGCCTTCACCTATTCCAGCGGCCTACGTGCGCCGGCCTCGATCGCCATCGTCAAGGACATCCTCATCTACATCACCGCCTTCGCTGCGGTGATCGTCATTCCGATCCAGCTCGGCGGCTTTGCCAAGATCTTCGCCGCGGTGCCGGCGCAAAAGGCCTTGCTCGCTGTGCCCGGCGCGCACACCACGGGGGCTTACGGCGCTTACGCGACGCTGGCGTTCGGCTCGGCGCTCGCGCTCTTCCTCTATCCGCACAGCATCACCGGCATCCTCAGCGCCAGCAGTGGCAAGGCCATCCGCCGCAACGCCGCGCTGTTGCCGGGATATTCGCTGATGCTCGGACTCCTGGCCCTGCTCGGTTTCTTCGCGATCGCCGCGGGTGTCGGCAGCGCGCCGGAATTTGCCGCGGGCTTCAAGCAGTTCGGCAATAATTTCGCGGTGCCGGCGTTGCTGCTGCACAGCTTCCCGTCATGGTTCGTCGGCATCGCCTTCGCCGCCATCGGCATCGGAGCGCTGGTGCCGGCTGCGATCATGTCGATCGCCGCGGCCAATCTTTACACCCGCAATATCCACCGCGAATTCATCAACAAAAACCCGACCGACCGCCAGGAAGCGCAGATGGCGAAATGGGTGTCGCTGATCGTCAAGCTTGGCGCGCTCATCTTCATCGTCTTCGTGCCGACGCAGTATGCGATCAGCCTGCAGCTCCTTGGCGGCATCTGGATCATCCAGACGCTGCCGGCGGTGATGCTCGGCGTCTATACCCGCTGGTTCGACGACTGGGCGCTGCTCATTGGCTGGGCCGCGGGGATGATCGTCGGCACAGCGATGGCGGCCGCCTCGCACCTGACGCCGACCTATCCGCTGAGCATCGCCGGCTTCGGCTTGCCCGGCTATGCGGCGCTTTACTCGGTCATCGTGAATCTCGTGGTCGCCGTGGTGCTGACCTTCGTGTTCAGCGCCGTTCGCGGCGAGCACCACGCTGACGCGACTGTCCCCGCCGACTACTTCGCCTAACGCGTCTGACGACAGCGACAACCGGCGCGACTGGGTGAACCCGGTCGCGCCTCTCTTTTATCCATTGGAGGAACGCTCGTGCCCAAGAAAGCCCGCAAGCTCGGCCCGCTGGTCAAGCCCGAATTGCCGCGCAGCGACGCGCCGCCGGCCCCAGCGAAAGCCATCGACGACGATTTTCTGAAGGCCGCGATCGATCGCGCCGACGAGGCCTATCGCCACGAGTCCGATAACATGTCGGAGGCGTATGAGGATCTTGCCTTCAAGGCCGGCGACCAGTGGCCGATCTGGGCGAAGCAGCAGCGCGAGGTGCAGCGCCGCCCGATCCTCACCATCAATCGTGTGCCGCAGTTCGTGCATCAGGTCACCGGTGACCTGCGGCTCATGCGCCCTTCAATCAAGGTGACGCCGGCCGACGGGCTCGCCAAGCCGGCGATCGCCGAGCTTCTGTCGGGCATGATCCGCACCATCGAGAACCGCAGCGAGGCGCGCGTCGCCTATGCGATCGGCGCCGACAGCCAGGTGAGCTGCGGTATCGGGCACTGGCGTGTCACCACGGAATACGCGCAGGAAACGACTTTCAATCAGGAGATCCGCATTGTGCAGATCGAGGACGGCCTTTCAGTCCTGTGGGACCCGGACTCCATCCTGCCGACGCGCGAGGACGCGCTCTATTGCTTCGTGCCGGTCGATATGACGCGGGAGAAATTCAAGCGGCTCTATCCCGACGCGCCAGTCGAGGATTTCGCGGACTACGACAGCCGCTTCCATTCCTACTGGTTTGATGCCGATCGCGTGCGCGTTGCCGAATACTGGGAGAAACGCGACGCACGGCGTCTGCTTGCGCAAATGCATGACGGCAGCCTCATGGACTTGACCGCCTGGGAGGAGGGCGAGATCGAAGCGCTGCAGGCCTCAGGCCGCGTCGCCAAGCTCGAAGAGCGCCCCGGCCACAAGATCTTCCGCTCGCTGCTCACGCTCGGCCATGTGCTTGAGGCGCCGGCGGAATGGCCCGGCCGCATGATCCCGATCGTTCCTGTGATGGGCGAAGAAATCCGCATCGGGCGCAAGATCGTGCGTCACGGACTCATCCGTTTCATGAAGGACCCGCAACGGCTCTACAATTTCGCCCGCACTACGCAGGCGGAATATCTCGCGCTCTCGCCGAAGGCGCCGTTCATCGGCACTGACAAGAATTTCGAGGAGCACGAGGACGAATGGGCGAGCGCGAACGAGCAGAACTGGCCGTATCTGCGCTACACGCCGGATGCGCGCAACGGCAACGCGGCCCCGCAGCGGCAGACGCCGCCGATGCCATCGCCGGGCTTGTCGGAAGCCGTGTCGCTCGCTGCGGAAGACATGAAAGGCGTGACCGGCATCTATGATGCTGGGCTCGGCAAGAGCGCCAACGAGGTAAGCGGCGTCGCCATTCGCGCGCGGCAATACGAGGGTGACGTCGGCACGGTGCAATATGCCGATAATTTCGCGCTCGCCATCCGCCACACCGGGCGCATCGTTGTAGATCTCATTCCGCACATCTACGACACCGAGCGGCTCGTCCAGGTGCAGCAGGCCGACGGTAGCGTCGACATGGTGGTGATCAACAAGGCGCTCGCCTCAGGCGAGCTCGAGCCCGAAGGGACGGAGCAGTCGGTCGATCCATCCGCCACGGCGCGGAGCGCGAAAGCGGATATGTCGGGTCTCGATATTGTGCCCGGCGACGCCGAGGACGATGCGCATATTCGCGGCGGGGGCCGCGCCGCGGTGCTCAACGACGTCACTATCGGTGCCTACGGGGTCGTGCTCGACATGGGTCCGAGCTTTTCCACGCGGCGACAGGAAGCGCGCGACGGTATGGAGCAGCTGATCAATGTGCCCGGCATCGGGCCGCTGATCCTCGACCTCTATGCTCGCGCGCAGGACTGGCCGGATGCCTCCGAGGTCGCCGATCGCTTGGCGGTGATGCTGCCGCCGCCGATCCAGGCGCTGATCGCGGCGAAGAAGCAGCGCATGCTCGGCGAGATCGCAACGCCGGTATTGCCGCCGCCAGTGCCGCCAGTGCCGCCCGTGACGCCGCCGTCTCCTGCCGACATCGCCGCGCAGCAGGCGGAGACCGCGACCGCCAAGGCCGCCGCGGAAAGCGCCGCACTCGGCGTCAAGTCCAAGGAGCTCGACCTGCAGCGCGACGCCATCGCGCTCGAGATCAAGCGGCTCGATCTTGCGACGAAGACTGCGGACGCCTCGCAGAAGACCGGTGCGCCGCAACAGGCGCTGCTGCAGCAGATCCTCGCCGAGTTGGCGCAGCAGCGCGGGATGATTGAGCAATTGTCGGGGCAGGGGGCGGCCGCGCAGCTAGAGGCGCCCTCGAGCAACGCTCCGCCTTCGCCTCCGACACAATAGGTGTTTCGCTCCGACTAACGGGGCTCTCCACCAGCCAGTCGATGCACGAGCGACCTGCTGCTCAGGCCGCGCGATGATCTCGCGCGCCTTTGTGGGACGTCGCCGAGCGCGTCATTCAAATCGAACCACTGCAGGTACCGCATGGCGTTTTCAGAATTTTCGCCGTTAACGACAATCGCCTGCCGGGTCCTGCCCAACGGTTGTATGGCCCCCAAATCGGCTATTCTCGCCGCCGCCGGCTGATGGCCGGCCGCGAGATCGCTGGGGAGCGGGGACGGGTTATGGGCACACGACCGAAGGCCGTGATCGGCACGGCCGAAGCAAGACGTGCGCGGCCGCACGAGCCGGACATCACGCGCGCACCGCAGCCGCAGACTCCGGTGAATTTCGAGATGCCGGCGGACGCTTGCGATTGCCACACCCACATCCACGGCAACCAGCTTCAGTTCCCGTACTTCGCCGGCCGCAAATACACGCCAGGCGTCGCTGCGCCCGAGGAGATGGCGGCGCTGCATCGTGCGCTGCATGTCAGACGCGTGGTGATCGTCACCCCGAGTGTCTACGGGGCTGACAATGCGGCGACGCTGTATGGTATGCGCGCGCGTGGCGCCGATGCGCGCGGCGTCGCGGTGATCAGCGACGACACGAGCGAGGCGGAGCTCGACGCTATGCAGGCGGCTGGCGTGCGCGGTATCCGCATGAATCTCACCACCAGCCACAGCAACGATCCTGTGCTCGCGCGGCAGCAATTCCAGGCCGTTGTCGAGCGCGTGGCGCCGCGTGGCTGGCACGTGCAGCTTTACACCAATCTTACCGTCATCGCGCGTCTGCGCGGTTTCGTCGCGGTGTCGCCGGTGCCGGTGGTGTTCGATCATTTCGGCGGCGCGCAGGCCGAGCTTGGGCTCGAGCAGCCGGGTTTCCGCGATCTCATCGCACTGGTGCGCTCGGGGAAAGCCTATGTGAAGATCTCCGGTGCCTACCGGGTATCGAAGCGCGGTCCTGAATTTCCCGACGCCGCCCCGCTCGCCCGCGCGCTGGTCGAGGCCAATGCCGAGCGTGTCGTCTGGGGCAGCGACTGGCCGCATCCGAACTCGAATCCCGGCATTCCGCTGAGCGAGGTCGCGCCCTTCTATCCGATCGATGACGGGCTGTTGCTCAACCAGCTCCCGCTATGGGCACCGGATGCCGCCACCCGCAAGGCGATCCTGGTGGACAATCCGGCGCGGCTCTACGGCTTCTGAACACCGGCGCCTAATCGCCGCCGCTGAACATATTCCCGGCGGCGACGCTGCAGCTGGTGCTGCCGGCGCTGATGTTTCTCACCGTGATCATGCGTCCGCCCATGGAGCGCATGACCATGCCCGAGGCGCCGCCCTCCTTGCCGTGGACGACACTGACCGAACAGCCGGTGAAGCTGTCGTTGAAGGTCACGGTGAGGCGCCGTGCGCCGCTCTCGACTTTGACGTCGTCGGTCGCCGTGTGGCCGTTGAAGTTCAGCACCGCGGCGTAATATTGGTTCGGCGTCTTTATAACGTTGCCGCCAACGCGGCTCGCTCCAGCCTCGTAGACCGGGTTGGCTCCGCGGCGGGCGGCGATCGTGCGGGCGACGCGCCGGAAAACCTTGCCGGTGTCGCTGATATACCAGGTGCGATTGTTCTGCACGACGGTGTGCCCACCTGTTCCGTCGGTATACTGATAGTCGACGCTGACGCTGAAACTGATCGTCACCGACTTGCCATAGAGCTCGCGCGGCGGCCCACCCGCATTCGCGGTGCCAGGTGCGAGGATGAGAGCGGCGGCAATGGCCGTCGCGGGTGTTTTCCAGATCACGTGCATGGTCGTCCCCCAACTCTGATGACGCTGATACCATGATCGTGAACGACGGACGAGGGTGCCGGAACAAACGTTGACCATCGCCGTTGTTGCAGCGTTTTCCGGCGCCGAGGGGCGCTCCGATGATCGCGCGATCACTCTTCGTCCTCGCTGTCCTCGCGGTTTCGCTTCCCGCAGCCGCCGGCGAGTCGTCCCAATCGGGGCTCGCAGCCATTTACGACTACAGCGGCAAGACGGCGTCGGGCGAGCGCGCCGACCCGAAAGGCTTCACCGCAGCGCATCGCACATTGCCGTTCGGTACCAAGGTACGGGTCATCAATCGCCGCAACGGAAAATGGGTGATCGTGCGCATCAATGATCGCGGGCCGTTCACCAAGGGCCGCGTCATCGACGTGACGCCGGCGGCCGCGCACGAGCTCGGCTTTTCCGGGCTGACGCCGGTGACGCTCGAGAACATCGACACGGTCGCGCGCTGAGACGCTGCGACGAACACGACGAGATGTGAGTATCGGGGAGATGCTGTTGGCAACTCCCATATTTTCGCGCGCGGCACTTTTCTTCTCACGCGCGCGCTCGTACATTACACGCATGATGCGGAGCCAAGCGCTCGCATCGCCTCCCGGAAAACCGAGTCACCCAGGCGCGCGGAGCGCGCCTGTTTTTGAGGTAAAGACGCCGCGCGGAGCGCGCCTGATTTTCAAATTTGGGCGTCGCGCGGAGCGCGTCGGCTTACTGATGATTGAGGCGCGCGCAAGCGCGCCTTTTTCGTGCGCGCCGGATTTTGCCGCGCCACGTGCCTTTCTCTCCACGTGAGCGTGGAGCGAAGAGGCGGGAGCTATCGTCGCGGGCCGCGCAGCGTCCCCGCGTAAACAGCCTCCAATCTGTCAATGACGCGAAGCGGACAGCGCGCGCGACTTTGACTCCCGCCTCGCACTTTCCCACGCCGCAGGCGATGTCGCCGGCGGCTTTTTCATGAGGACTTCCATGAGCAAAGAGACGACCGCGCCGGCGGACACGCTGGCGGATGACGAGGTGCTGGCTGGAGCGAACGCGCCGGCCGCAGCAAAACCGACCGATGTGGTGACGCTGGCTGACGACGACGGCATGGCCGTCGGCAAGGACGGCGAGGATGCGGATGAGCGTGACGACGAAGAGGCGTCGGACGAGGCCGAATCGGGCGAGGGGGTGAAGAAACCCTCGGGCTCGGCACGACTCAAGGCGCGTCTCGAGCGGCTCGCGCGCGAGAACGAGGAGCTTCGCCGCTCGCTGGCGCCACCGGCGCCGGCGGCCTTCGGCGACGATCGCGACCTCGTTCCGCCGCGCGAGCAGGACTTCCGCAATGACTACTTTGCCTACGAACGGGCCCTGCAGGATTATCGCGTGCGCAAGGCCATTCGCGACGAGCATCGGCGGCTCGCGGCCCATCAGGTGGCCGAGCACGCCGCGCACCAGCACCGGGCGCGGCTCTCCGCCTATAATGACCGGCTCGACGAGGTGAAGGACCGCATCCCGGATTTCGATTCGGTGATGCGGGATTCCAAGGGCATCGCCGTCCGCGATGACGTGCTCGGGCTCATTCTCGGCGACATGAAAGGTCCGCTGATCGCGTACCACCTGGCCAAGAACCCCGGCAAAGTCGACACGCTCAACCGCATGCATCCCATCGAGGCCGCGCGTGAGATCGGCAATTTGTCCGCGCGCATTCGCGGCCCGCAAGGCAAGAAGGCAACCAGCGCACCTCCGCCGCCGCGCCGCCCCTCGGGTGGTGCCGCGCCGCGGGGCAAGAGCTATGCCGACATGAGCATGGACGAATACGTCCGCGCGCGTGCGGCCGATCTCAAGCCGCGGTGAGCTTCATCGCAAACCACGCATCGCTTGCGTAACGCACTGAGCCGTCATGCGCGGACTTGATCCGCGCATCCATCCAATTCGTGAAGATTGATGGATTGCCGGGTCAAGCCCGGCAATGACGGGCCAGTGTTTGCCGTGAGCGATGTGCGTCCATGATCGCAAAGGAACGACATACCCATGACCACCAATACGATTCTCACTCCGAGCGTCATTGCCAAGGAGGCATTGATGCTCCTCGACAACAATCTCGTGCTCGGCAAGCTCGTCAATCGCGCTTACGAGGACGAGATCAACAAGCCGGTCAACGGCTACAAGAAGGGCGGCACGGTGCAGATCCGCAAGCCGGCGAAATACACCTTCCGCTCAGGCGCAACCGCGGCCCCGCAGAACTCGACCGAGCAGTCGCTCACGCTCAACGTCAACACCCAGGGCGGCGTCGATCTGCAGTTCTCGTCGGCCGATATGACCTTGAAGATCTCGGAATTTTCCGAGCGCTTCCTCAAGCCTGCGATGATCACCATCGCCAACCAGGTCGATCGCGACATCGCTTCGCTCTACAAGTCGGTTTGGAACTGGGTCGGCACGCCGGGTTCGACGGTGGCTAACTTCGCCGGGTTCGGCCGCGCGCCGCAGCGCCTCACCGAAATGGCGGTGCCGGAGGATCGCGTCGGCGTGCTTTCGCCCGCGGACAAATGGGGTCTGCTCGGCGGCCTCACCGGCGCCTTCGTGCAGGACATCGCGCGTCCGGCGATCGAGAAGGCGAAGCTGCCGATGGTTGGCGGCGTCGACCTTTACGAGACGCAAAACGTGAAGACCTTCGCCACCGGTGTGCGCGGCGGCGTGCCGCTCGTCAATGGTGCCAACCAGAACACGACCTATGCGGCGTCGGGCTCGACCAACACACAGACGCTCGCCACCAAAGGCTGGACCGCGAGCGTGAGCGGCATCCTCAACGCCGGCGAGGTGTTCACGCTGGCCGGCGTGTTCGCCGTCAATCCGGTGTCCAAGGATCCGCTGCCCTATCTGCAGCAGTTCGTGGTGGTGTCGGCGACGAACAATTCCGACTCATCGGGCAACTGCACGCTCACCGTCTCGCCGGCGATCATCACCTCCGGCGCCTATCAGACGGTGACTGCGTCCCCGGCCGACGGCGCAGCGATCACGGTGCTCGGGACCGCCTCGAGCTCCTATCCGCAGAACCTGGTGTTCCACCGCGATGCTTTCGCGCTGGTCATGGTGCCGATGGAAATCCCCGCGGCAATCCCGCCGGCGCTTGCCGGGCGGGAGAGCTACAAGGGCGTCTCGGTGCGGTTGTTGCCGTACTATGACGGCACCAACGACGTCGACAATTGGCGCCTCGACGTCCTTTACACCGTGCAGGCGATCTACCCCGATCTCGCTTGCCGGCTGTCGGGCTGATCTCGCGCTCACATCAACAAGACGAGGGGCGGCGCTTCGGCGCCGCTCCTTCGCGCCCCCTGCCATCGATTGCCGCGCAAAACCTTATGTTAGTATCCCTGCCGGGGAGCGACTCATCAGGGGGATTTCACAGATATGAGCAGGCATTTTGCACCGGCCGCGCTTCTCGCCGCGGCCGCACTCTTCTCGGCGGACGGGGCACAGGCCGCGGCGCCGGGTTTCTGTCAGGATTATGCGACGGCGGCCGTGCGTCAGGCGAGCGTAGCGGCGTCCAACCCGAACTGCTCCAGGGCGTCGGGCAATCGCTGGTCGACGGACTTCAACGTGCACTACAACTGGTGCCTCGGCGCCTCGTTCCAGGCGACCGGCGCTGAGCGCGACGCGCGGACCAACTGGCTGCGCGCCTGCCGGCACTAGCTGCGGCGCTCCGCGGCGGCCGGACTTCACCGTTTCTCTCTGCCATTCTTGCTGCAACGCGCGCGCATCCCGCGCGCGTTGTTGCATCTGCGTTGCCCTGGAGGCCTTCATGTCCAGCAAAACCTCCCGCGACCTCGTCAACCGCGTGCTCGCCGACCTCAACGTCGTCGGGGCAGGGCAGGATGCGGAGGTCGAGGATTTCTCCGATGTCGAGAGCCGCGTCGGCACTGTCGTCGCCGAGCTCAACAGCCGCGACATCATGAATCTCACGGACACCGACGCGATCCCCGACGACCTGTTCGAGCCGCTCGTCGAATATCTCGTGCTCAAAGCCGGCCCGGGCTACGGCCGTCCGCTCGCACCGCAAGCGGCGCTCGACGAGATCGAAAACCGCATGCGCGAGGTCTCCCGCGCCACCTCGCCACGCCGTGTGCTTGGCACCGACGGCGTGCTGCGCGCCGGCAACCGGCGCACGCGCGCATTCAATTTCGCGCGCGGGTTTTGAGTTCGAGTCCACTCTAACGGTCTCGTTCCGAATGGATTGGGCGCGCCGCAACTGATCGCGGACATCCGATGAAGGAATTATGTGAATGGGTGACTTCAGTCTCTTATCTGGCCGGGCCTTGCCGGTATCTATCTGGGCCGATCCGGAAGACGACCAGGCGGGCTGGTCTCCGAGCCATACGCCGTTAAGCATCGCGCTTCAACCGTCTCTGATCCCACGCGATCGGGAGACGTTCGCGTTGACCTCAGATGGGCAGGGCGACGACCAGGTTGCGGGCGTGCCAGCCATTGGCAGTCGAGTGGCTGCTCTGATCGGCCCGAGCCCGTACTGGTCGCTGGTTAAAACGGCATGCATCACCGAGTGCTCGGAGACCTCGTTGCCCTCATATGATTTTGGCTGGAGGTTTCAGAACTGTGTCCGCGATTGTATGCTTCGGCACGGATGTGATCCTAATGGAGCGCGCTAGCGCAACAATTGGTTGTTTCTTGCAAAGCGCTAGCAGCCCGAGGTCGGAAGGCCAGCACAATGTCGCGCGAAGCTGCGAAGATTGTTCTCGATGCCGTGCTCAGGCATGCCGCTGAGCAAGATACAGCGCTGATCGAGATCCAAGCGAAGTGCTCGCCCGAAGAATTCAAGCGCTACAAACAGATGATCGGCAAGAGCATGGGAGCGATCTTTCTGGAGATTGTGCACCCCATTGTCGCCCAGTATCCCGACCTGAAGCCGCCACAGATGAAATAGGCGGAAAAGCTCGGGCGAGCGGTTGAACGCGGCTCCAGCGGGTGAGGAACCGCTCGCTCGTCGCTCCGTTCTGCGTTAAGGCCAAGGCAGCGGAGCGGGCAGCATGCGCAGCCCCGAGCAGGCATCGTCTCAAACAGCGGAACCCGCCGCAGGGTGGAAACAAATCCTGCTCCGCGTTTACGACGATTTCGGCAAGCATCGGGTCATGACCATCGCGGCCGGCATCGCCTTCTATTCGCTGCTCGCGTTGTTCCCCGCGCTTGCCGCGCTCGTTTCTGTCTACGGACTTTTCGCCGATCCATCGACCATCGCCGACCACCTCACCATGCTGGCCGGCGTGCTGCCAGGTGGAGCGATCGGCGTGATCGGCGACGAGCTGCAGCGGCTCACGGCGCAGCCGGCGAGCCAGCTCAGTGTCACCTTCGCCGTTGGCCTCGTCACCGCGCTGTGGAGCGCCAATGCCGGCATCAAGACGATGTTCGATGCGCTCAATCTCGTGCATGACGAGCCCGAGCGGCGCGGCCTCATTACGGTCAATGCCATGTCGCTCGCCTTCACCGCGGCGCTGATCGGCTTTGTGCTGGTCGCGCTCGCCGCCATGGTGGCGCTGCCGCCGCTGTTGCCGCATCTGCGGCTCGGCGCCACGGTCGAAACCTTCGTGACGTTACTGCGTTGGCCGGCGCTGCTCGTTGTCGTCGGCCTCGTCATCTCCGCCCTCTACCGTTTCGGGCCGAGCCGTGGACACCCGCGCTGGCGTTGGTTGAGCGCCGGCTCCGCCTTTGCCGCAGTGGCGTGGCTCGTCGTCTCGCTCCTGTTTAGCTGGTATGCCGCCAACTTCGGCAGCTACGACAAGACCTACGGCTCCCTCGGCGCAGCTGTCGGTTTCATGGTGTGGATTTGGCTCTCGACGATGGTGGTATTACTCGGCGCCGAGCTCGATGCGGCGATCGAGCACGACAGCGCGAAGGCCTGGAGGCTCGCCTAGCGCATGATCCCGAAAAAGCCTGCCCCAGACTTGATCCGGGGCGGATTCCGGTTTCCCGCCTGCGCGAAGCCCACGGCAAGGCCTCTCGTGTTGCTCGAAGCTTCGGCGGGCGAAGGCAGGTCGGATAAGATCATGCGCCAGCAAGACTCCTAGACCTTCTTCCACTGACCCGGCGCGAGCTTCAGCGTCTCGATCAGGTCAGCGGATACGCGCCCAAGATCGACGAGATATTGACCGTCGGTCGCCACCCGCGTGCGCACAATCTCCATCGCGCGCTGGGCATCGTCTTCCGCGACGGCGTACATCACCGCATCCTCGCGATGGTTGCCGCTCACCTGGATCATGCGCCCGCGCATGGCGGTATTATGCGCCGGATCGGTTCCGCCGTCACGCCGCTGCGGGAGTCCTCACGGAAGCCGTAACGTTCTGGATCGGAGGCCCTCGTCGCTGCTGTGGACGGGCAGCAGTAAACGCGTGCCTGCCAGGACGACGTCCACCTGTTGCAGCAGTTTTCGCGAATCCTCGATCGCGAGTCGCGTTTGTTCCGTCGTGGCCATCATGTTGCGATGGGATTCGGCGACCGCCTCGATGGTGTCGCGGATCTCCGCCAAGCGGCCGGAATCCAAATAACCGGCTTGCCGTTCGAGAGGCATGCGCTTCTCCGTTCCTGTAAGGCGGGAGCGCGCTTGGTCTCTCAGCCACCGGCGCCTCGGGGAAACAGGGCCGCTGCCGGTGATGCCCGTCAACGGTTCGCTTTTGCCATCGGTTCCGTGGCCGGCGATTGCAAAAGTCGCCGCCCAGCGCCCCATGCGCGCGACGTGGCGCAAACGACCAGATCGAGGCGAGGTCTTCGATGACAACCATCCCGTTTCCGGTCGTTTCCGCGCCCGGGCAGCGCCCGCACGAAAGTGCCGGACGGCTGATCAATGCCTATGCCGAGCCGCTCTCCGCGGGCGCACGTGCGCAGAACGCCTGGCGTCGCGCGCCGGGACTGCGCGCCTTCGCGTCGTCGCCGCAGAGCGGCAATCGCGGGCAGATCCTGGTCGGCAATACGTTGTGGTCGGCTTTCGCCGGCAATGTGACGGCGTTCACCAGCGCCGGCGCGGCGACCTCGATCGGCGCGCTCGCCGGCACCAAGAAGGTGTTCTGGGCCGCCAACAACAAGGCGCCGACGCCGAATCTCGTCGTGGTCGATCCGGACAATGGCGCCTATCTGGTGACGACGTCGGGCGTCCCTTCGTTCACCGGCGGCGGCGTGCTGCCGGCACCGAACAGCGTCTGCTTTCTCGACGGCTATTTCTTCTTCACCACGGGTGATGGGCGCTGCTTTGCCTCGGCGCTCAACGACACCACGGTCAATGCGCTCGACTTCACCACAGCGCAGGCCAAACGTGGCGGCTTGCTGCGCGCAGTGCCTTTCGTCGACCTTTATCTGTGCGGGCCGCAGGCCATCGAGGTCTATCACGACACCGCTGAGCCGACCGGCTTTCCATTCAGCCGCGTGCAGGTGATCGGGCGCGGCATTCTCGGCCCGAACTGCATCACCGGATTCGAAGACGGGTTCGGCAAGGGATTGATCCTGCTCGGCGACGACGGCTGCGTCTACGCGCTCAATGGTTACACACCATCGAAGATCTCGACGCCCGATGTCGATCGCGCTGTGGCCGCCTTTCGCAATGCCGGCGGCGATCCAGCGACCATCGAGATGTTTCCCTATGTCGCGGAAGGGCATGCCTGCGTGGTCCTGCGCTGTTCGGCCTTCACCTGGGTGTTTGACGTCGACACCGTGCGCTGGCATGAGCGGCAGAGCTACGGCGCCACCACCTGGCGCGCCACTGGCGCCGTCAGCGCGTTCGGCAAATGGCTTTGCGGCGATACCAACTCGGGTGCGCTCATCGAGATCACCAAGGCCGTGGGCAACGAGCTCGGCACACCACTGCCGTTCGTCGTCGAGAGCGGGCCGGTGTCGGGCTTTCCCGCGGCGGTCGCGGTGCCGCTCGCGACCTTCGATCTCGCCCGCGGCGTCGGCACCGCCACCGGCAGCGATCCGAGTCAGACCGATCCGACTGTCGAGATCCAATGGAGCGATGACGGCGGCGTATCCTGGTCGAAGCCGCTCATCCGCAAGCTCGGCGCGCAAGCGGTGGTCGATCGCAAGCCCATCCGCGTTGCGCGCACCGGAATGACCACGAACAGCGGACGCCGCTGGCGGCTCACCGTCGGCGATGACGTCGACGTCATCCTCACCGGCGGCGATATGCAGAGCGAGACGCGGGCAGCCTAGGCTGCTGCGTCCACGCAAAGCGCGGCACGGCGGAAAACTCCGCCGTCGGTGGAGGACACCATGATCGACAAGCTTCCCGGCGTGCTCAACACCTCGGTAGTCGGCGGCGATCGCCGCCCGACCACGTCGGATCTCAAGCAGCGCAAGCTCACTGCCGACCGCCTCAACGGCGACAAGCCGGTGCCAAGCTTCCAGGTCGGCGAGCCAGCCGGCACGAATATGGGAGCGGGCACGCTCAATGCCGAGAAGCTTTATGACAACGGTGCGCGCGTGCTCTCAACGGCAGGCAACCAGACGCTCGCTGGCGGTTTTCTGGAGCAGGAATACGACAACGGAACGCCGGCGAACGGTGCGACCGTCATCATTGATCCAGTGAATGGGCTCAAGCAGAAGGTGACGAACAACGTCCCCGGATTCACCATTCAGCCGATGAACAAGGTCGGCGACGTCGAGCTGCGCATCGTCAATGGTGCGAGCGCAGGTTCGATCACGTTCTCCGGCTTTAGCAAGCAGTTCCCGAGTGACGCTCTCGACACGACAAACGCGCATCAGTTCGTGGCTTTCATCTACGGGTGGGGCGCTGCCGGCATCGACTTCATCATTAAGGCGCGGCAGTGAGCTTCATCGTTCCGTTTCCTCCCAGCGGCGGAAAGGTCACGCATTCGTTCCTCTCGATCGCGACGAGCGGATTCAGCACGGCGACGACCTACACATTCGCGGGAATGAATTTCGGGACCGCTTTCGCAACGCGCTACATCGTCGCTTGCGTCATGTGGTCGGGGGGTGGCGGCCTTTCGTCGTGCACGATCGGCGGTGTCTCGGCCTCGATCATTGCGAACGCGCTCAACAGCACGAGTTGCGGCATGGGTGTCGCAGCCGTGCCGAGCGGGACCAGCGGAACCGTCGTCGCTAATATCACCGGAGGCGGCAACGCGAATGGTTGTGTCATCGGGCTGTATGCTCTCAATGGCATCAATTCTCCGGCCGCGTCGCAGATCATGCAGAGCACAGCGAACCCGCCGGCGGCCTCGCTCAACCCTCAACCGGGCTCTGTTGTTATTGCGTGTGCGACCGGCGGGCATGTCGGCGGCTGCACGCCTTCGTGGTCCGGCCTCACGGGTGACAGTCAGGCGGCTTTCGGCTTCAGCGGAAACGGCGAAGGCGGTGTTGCGAGCGCGGAGTTCGTCAACGCTCCAGGCACGTTCACGGCAACATGCAATTGGCTACCGGGCACGGCCTTGAGCGCCGGCTGCTTCGCGATCTTCAATCCTCCATAAGGAAGGCGATCATGGGTCTTTTCGACATCTTCTCAAATTCAGACGCAGAGCAAGCTGCGCAGGACAAGATCGCCGGGCTCAATGCCGGCTATGACAAAGCGTCCTCGGCGATCAACGCCGGCCTCAGCAACGCCAACACTTATTATGGCCGGGCACTCGTCCCGTTCACCGCGCTATACAATACCGGCCAGCAGGGCGTGAACGCTTATGCCGACGCGCTCGGCCTGAACGGCGCCGCCGGGAATGCACGCGCGGTCAGCGCATTCCAGAATAATCCGGGATTCCAGGCGCAGCTCGACACCGGCCTGCAGGCGGTCGATCGCGGCGCCGCCGCGCGCGGCATGCTTTCGAGCGGCAACACGCTCGCGGCCGAGCAGAAATACGGTACTGGTCTCGCCGATCAGAGCTGGCAGCAATATCTCAACAGCTTTTCGCCATTGACCACGCTCGCCGGCCAGGGCGCGCAGGGCATCGGCTCGACCGCCAGCGCGCAGGCGGGGACGAACTACAATGCCGGGCAAAGTCTCGCCAATTACGGTTGGCAGCAGCAGACCGGGATCGGCGACGCCAACGCGGCGGCCGATCTCGCCAATTACAACGCCTCACAAAATCAGTGGAACGCACTCATGAACGGGGCGTCGCTCGGCGCTTCGGTCCTTGGTTTTCTCTGATGCACCGCAAAACATGAATCTCGGCGGCCCCTGCGCGTTATCGCGCGCAGGAACTTTTTCACGCCAGCGTGGTTGTATAGGCATGCAGAACAATTCAATGGAACAGCGCGCTCGCGCAGAGCGAATCTTTCGTGCTCGAGAAGAGATGAAGGCCGACGCACCTCAGGCCGTGCGTGATTATCACGCCGCCCAGCAGGCGACGCTCGCGCGCATGCGCCAGCTCCGCGAGCAACGCCTGGCCCGCGAGCGGCAAGCCAAGCGACGCGCATAGTCGCGTCGCAATATTAAGCGACACGGGCACGTGATGCCCTCGTGCCCAACTGCGCGAGGGCTCGAGCGCGCACCGTCGTTCTTGGCCAGACAACGTTTCCAGCAGATCGCAAAGAGAGTGCGCGCGGCTCGTCGAGAGCGATCCGCGCGCTATTTCATGTTCGCTGCGACGCCAAGCGCACCGCCGCGCTCAACCCTTTAGTCTTGTCGCCTCAGGAGAATCTTACATGGCATCCGCTTTCAATCTCGACGCGCTCATCGCCCAAGGTCCGCCGACGGTCAACTTCTCGCCGTTGTCCAATCTGCTCGGCAACTACATGGCCGGGCGCGATCTGCGCAATAAATTCAATCTGCAGAACGCCCTGCAAAACCAGTCGCCGTCGGTCGACGGGCAGCCGGATTGGCTCGGCATGGCGCGCACCGCGATCGCTAATGGCGACTACAACGCCGCAGTCAAGTTTGCCGCCGCTGCTCGCTGGGCGCGACAGCCGAATGGCGCGAGCGACGGCGTCTCCGCCGGCGCTGGCGCAACCGTTTTGGACGATGGATCACTTGGGCCACCTGCGATGGCCAATGTCCCCACACCGCAGCCACGGCCGGCAACGGCGCCGTCGGCATCGAGCTCGACCGCCGCTGCGGAGGGCTCGACAGGATCGACACTGCCGCAAATTCCAATCAGCGCTGTGCAGATGCTGCGCGCAGCGCCGCACCTTGCGGATCAATTCGATGACAAGTTTGGGGACGGAATGGCCGACCTTGTGATGGGCGGTAGCACCTATGCCTGACGCATTGCGCGTGCCTGAGGGCGATGCTGACGCGCCGCCGACGAACGTTTTCGACATTTTCGACAACGCGCCGGCGGCCCGTTCGTTGTTCGACGCGGCGGAATCTCGGAGCATTGGTTCAATGACGCCCGCATCGAATGCGACGAAGAGGCTGGCCGGAGCAAATCCATTTGACATTTTCGATCCAACGACAGCGCAAAACCAGCCGGAGTCTGCTCGTCCCGTCAGCGAGGATGTACCGGACCAACGGGTGGGCTCATTATCATCTGGCCCGGACGTTGCCGGGCCGTCACGATACTGACGCTTACGTTTATTGGGCGACGTGGCGTACCGCCTGGGCCGCGGCTTGGCCCCTCGCGGAGATGAAAAAAGAACATTAGCTTGTCTTAGAGCGTCGGGCATAAACTACAGAGCGTGTATGAGATGGTCGCGTAGGCCGTTTGATGATCCGTATCCCCCGGAGTGAAGGCTTGGTGCAATGATTCTCAAGCGCACCCGCGGTGTGCTGCATGGCCTTTTGTTTCTCGGCATCGCAGCATACGCTTCCGCATTGTCCAGTATGGGATTGCATGCGCAGGCAATTGCCTGGCTTCGCAGCGCCATGCGACGCTTCCCTGAACATGCGTCCATGTTCGACTCTCAACTGGCGTCCGCCTATGAGCGGGCCGGCCGATTGGACGAGGCCATCAGGTGCCTCGAGGCGGCGATACGGACGGGCCCGGATAGCGATGCTTCATGTTGGGAGCTTGCAATCCTTTACGAAAAGCATGGACGAGCCGACCTCGCGCTCGTGAATTTCGAGAAATCGCTCGAGCTCGGCCCTGCCTTTAGTGAGGAATTTCGCCACGCGCTCAAGTCGAAGATCGGGCAGCTGCGAAGTGCTCGGGGTAGGGTTGATGGAGCCTGGTGATCGAAAGTCGCTTTCTGGGTTGCTCACAAAAACCTGGATGGAGCCGTTCGAGGACAAGCGGTTCGACGATGCGCTCCTGTTGGGAATGGCGAGCTATCTGATCTCGCGCGAGCTTGGCGATGAGGACGCCAGGGGGACGGCGCTCATTTCATTGCAAGGCGCGCTGGAACGTGTGTTGCCCGACACGCAGATCAAAGAAGGCTGTTCATTCTGCGGTCGGAAGCCTCCGGAGGTGAGGTTGGCGGCTGTGCCGAGCGTCTTCATCTGTGACGCATGCGTTTCGACGCTGTCTTCGGAGGTCTTCGAGAAGGGCGGCTGAGGCGGTACGCCGACGCGAAACATCGCGCGGGACTCGCCGCGCGTGTGCCCAATGGGTGAAGCCCGACGGACGGCCGTTCTTAACCTGTGCTTAATCGGCGCGGGCTCAGAATCGGATTTGTTCGGGGGCTCGACCTTTCAGGGGCTGAGCAATGAACAACGGCACTCGCGACTTTGTCTCCTGTCGCGCCGAGGCGGAACGCTGCGGCGAGCAGGCGAGGCGGACGAAAGATCTGTTCGCCCGCAAGACTTTTCTCGATTTGCAACAGCACTGGTTACGCCTTGCCGAGCGCTACATCGCGAGCGAGCGGGCGGACATTGCCTTTCACATGGACAATTTCCGGCGCTAATCAGCCTTAGTGCCCGGCGTGCAGATGCCACGCGCACAAAGCCAGCGACCACAGTAGAAATAAAGCGGCGACCGCGCACACTTTGCGGTCGACAATGACGCGACGAAACTGCATCACGCGAACCCCGTTCAGCCGCATGCAGTGTAACGCAGCCGTGCGCATGCGAAAGCAACCGCACCTTGTGTGTCTTTGTACACATTGCGCGCGACATTAGGGTTAGCCGCAATGACGCTGGCCGCTCGCCCGGCGTGGCGGTAGGCTGCTGCGCAGGGAGCAGGTTTGCTCTCGCGCCCTGACCGTAGTCCCCCCGCGGCCGGTCACGGGCGCTTTTTTATCCGCGCACCGCGCGCTTGACCTGCTTGCGCAGCTTGTCGACGAGCTTGAGCGCCTGCTTCACCGCGCCCGTATCTTTCACCGTCTTACGCGACCGGCGCCGTGCCGGTTGTTTGCGCTGCACCGTCGCGCGCTTGCGCGCACCGCCACGCTTTCGGGTCGCTGCCACCTCAGCCTCCTGTCGCTCACCTGACATAGAGGACGCATTGGCGGCGGAAAAGTTCCGGTCCTTGCCGCTTCCACTGCGCAGGCGGTGCGCTCCGCACACATCTTCACAGAAAGAGCAATCCCCATGGCCGGAACGGTTCCCTCGCTCGCGCTGTCGACGCAGTTCGACAAGAACGGCTTGCTGCTCGCCGGCGGCAAGCTTTATTTCTACCAGGCCAACACGCTCATCCCGCAGAACGCCTTCGCGGATACCGGGCTGTCCGTTGCGTTGCCCAATCCGATCACGCTCGATGCGTCGGGCCGCGTGCCGGAGTTCTACTGCGCCGACGGCAATATCCGCGCGCGGCTCGTCGACGCTAGCGGCGTGGTGCAACTCGACGCCAAGAATCTCCTGGTCGTGGGTCCCTCGAGTGGCGGCGGAGGCGGCGGATCGAGCGTCGACCCGGCCACGATCTTCCAGACCGGCGATGTCATCTGGCTCGACCAGGCCGGCACGCGTGCCGGCGGGGTGCGGGACAATGCGCGCAGCATCGGCTCGGCGTCCTCGGGCGCTTCCGAGCGCGCCAATGCCGATTGCCAGCCGCTATTCACCTTCCTCTGGCAGACCTATGCGGACGCCGTCTGTCCGGTCGTCGGCGGCCGCGGCGTGAGCGCGGCGGCCGACTGGACCGCTAACAAGCAGATCACGCTGCCCGACAAGCGCGGCTTTCTCCCCGCCGGTCTCGACGACATGGGCAGCAGCACCGCCGGGCGCTTTGCCGGCGTGCCGTTTTCGTCCGGCGGCGCGACCACGGCAGGTGCGAGCGGCGGGGAGGCGACGCATACACTCTCGAGCGTTGAAATTCCGGCGCACACGCACAACAACACGCTGACCGATCCGGGACACGCGCATTCGTTTCCGATCGATCCGGGCATTGGCGCCTCCGGTGGCGGCGACGTGGCCTATCGCTCGAACGGCGGCTCGACCGTCAGCGTCAATTCGGCGACCACCGGCATCACGCTGACCAATGCCAGCGTCGGCGGCGGCGGCGCGCATAACAATATGCCGCCGATCATCCTCGGCACGTTTTACCGGAAGCTTTGAAAATGTACCTCGGCGATCTTCCTCCTGCTTCGAACCGCGCCGGCTATGCGCAAGTCTTCACCGTGATCGACGACGACACCGATGAGGCCCTCGATCTCTCCGCGGCGAGTATCGTGTTCGAGATCCGCGACCCGACGAGCTTTGTGCCGATCCTTTCCGCCAGCACGGCGAACGGGAAGGTCGGCGTCATCGACCGCGGCACCTTCCAGGTGACGTTCTCCGCGGGCGACATGACGATGCTCGCGCCTGACACCTACGACGTCGGCTGCACCATCGCCAATGGCGCTGCCGATCCGCAGCAGTTCATCATCGGCACGCTCGCCGTGCTCGACGGCGTCGTCAGCGGGAATTGACGATGCCTCAGCCGAGCGTGCCCGGCGCGAAGCAATAGTCGACATGATTGCCGCCCGCTTCGGTGTACCACCACACCGCGTGGCCCGTCGGGTTCCTCGCCTCGTGCAGCACCATGTAGGCGGGGATGGTGCGGCCGTCCGCGTCCTCGAGCGTCACCGAACCGTCCTCGTTGAGCTTGTAGCTGCCGAAGAACGGATGGCCGTCGCTTTTGTCGCAGCACCATTGCCCGCGTGCATTGTGCTGCTGCCGGAACCATTGCTGGACCTCCGGCGGGTTGTTGGCGTAGTCCGGCGACCAGCGTGCGCTGGCCTGGTAGCTGCCCGGATGGGTGCAAACGATCGTCGCGATGGTAAGAAAAAACGCTGTTTTCTTCACGGCGGAAGCTCACCTCCGATGCGCGCTCCCTCGTGCCGGCCCTCGCGGGTCGGCTGCCCTATCGCAGTGCACCGCCCAGCGCGGTGCTCGGAAAAGAAAATTCGCTCGCGCATCCGGCGTTCCAATGTTGTCTGTTGAACGCAAGCCCGCTGCGTCACGACCGCAGTGTCGCCAACCCGTCACGGTATAGGCGGCTGGATGAACGGTTACTTGCCAATGCTCTTCGACGAGCCTTCCGGCGCGGCCTGCATGCCAGGTGGCGTTTCGCCTTGCGGGCTCGAGGCCGGCGCGCCACCGCTCGTGGTGTCGATCGAGCCGGTGTCGCCCTGCGGCTGCTGTTCCCGGTGCTGTTGATGCTGGCGCAAATCCGTGTCGCTCCCCGTCGTCTGCGGAGCCGCATTGTTGGAAGGGTGGGCGGTGCTGCCGCCGGAAGGGTTGTTCTGCGCGAGTGCGGCCGGCATCGCGAGAACGAGCGGCAGCAAAAGCGTGAGATAGATGACGTTGCGGGCCATGACCGTCTCCAGGGCGATGCCGGACAATGGCCGCGGCGACGTTTGGTTCCTGAGACGATGCTCCGCCACTGCGCGTTCTAATCCCGTGAACGGTGTCATGGGTAATCTCGTCGGTTACGGCATTCTCGCGCTCGTTGTGCTCGCGCCGCTGTTGCGGCGCCTCTACATCGAGGCCTTCTGGACGCACGCCGAGGGCAGGGTCATCCGCCTCGGCGGCGGCATGTCGACGAACCCGGGGCCGGGTGGGGGCACCTGGGTCTGGGCGCCGGTCGTCGAATATCGCGTCGACGGGAAAAGCTTCAGCGCTCAGCTCTCCTATTGGCAGAGCTTCAACGCTAGATCCAAATACAAGGGCGGTGACAAGTTTACCATTCTCTATAATCCGCACCGGCCGTCGCGCGCCATCGCGGACAGCTGGCTCACCTACATCGTGTTCTCGATCATCATCGGCGGCGTGATCGCTACCCGCCTCCAGTCGACGCGCTAGCCGCTGATCTCGCGCCTCGCGCTGCCCGCGCCCGCGCGCCCGTCCATTCTCATCCTTCTTGGAGTCCCCATGGCACCCAATCTCAAGCTGCGTGCGCCCGTTCCATTTCCGGCACAGGTCGTCGGCACAGGCGGTATTGCCGTCGCCAAGGCCAACGGCGTGTGGACGATCGCGCCGGATTTTTCCGCCCTCGGCCAGATTGCCGCGAGCGCGGTCGCCGATCCCATGGCCAAGCAGATCTGGATCTTCGATCCGGCGAGCGGGCAGTACAACGTGCTCACCCTCGGCGCGCTCGGTGACGCGCTCTATCTGCTCACCTCGATCTCGAGCGTGAGCATTGCTGCCGGTCCGCAGAGCTTCGCCACGCAGGCCAACAAGGATATTGGCGTCGGCTCGTGGGTGCTGATCCTCAGCAACGCCGCGCCGGCGGTGAATTTCATGTGCGGCCAGGTGACGGGCTACGCCAACGGCACCCTTGCGGTGAATGTCACCTACGCGCAAGGGAGCGGCACTCATGCCGACTGGACGATCCGCGTCGCCGGCCCGCCCGGCGCGCAGGGCCGCTCCGCCGGCTTCTCTTATGCCTGGCTCACCGCGACCGCGGCGAGCGACCCCGGCGCCGGCAATCTCAAGGCCAACAACACGAGCTTCGCCGCGATCACCGCGCTCTATCTCTCCAAGACCGACGCCGACGGCAATGCGCTCGCGGCCGAGCTCGCCACCTGGGGCCTCGGGACCTCGATCGTCAAAGGCCGCGTGAAGATTTATGACCCGCTGGTGCCGACGAGCTTCATGACCTTCGACGTCACCGCGCTCGCCGACAATGGCAGCTGGGACGCGCTGACGGTGACGCCTATTGCCAGCGGCGGTGGCTTCGCCGCCAGCGAGGCGCTGCGCGTCACCTTCACCGCCAAGGGCGACCTCGGCAACACCGGGTCGACCGGCGCGACCGGCCCGCAGGGGCCGACGGGCGCCACCGGTCCGCAAGGCCCGACCGGCGCCACGGGCGCGACCGGTGCGCAGGGTATCAATGCCGGGCTCAACTACAGTTTTGCTACGGCGACGACGATGGCCGATCCCTCGGCCGGCAATCTGCGCCTCAACAACGCGACGCCGGCGTCGGTGACGCAGATCGCGCTCTCCTACAACACCGCCGATGCCGGCAATCCCAGCGCCGGCGCCTTTCTCACCACCTGGGGCAATTCGACGACCACCGCGCATCGCGGCAATCTCATCGTGCGCAAGTCATCGGCGCCGCAGACTTTCGCGGTGTTCGACATCACCGCCAATGTCGCCGACAACACCACCTGGGTGGCGCTCACCGTCGCCTGGCTTGCCGGCAGCGGCAGCTTCGCGGCGTCCGATGCGCTCACCGTGAGCTTCACGCGCACCGGCGACGCCGGCGCCGGCATCGGCGACATGCTGAAGTCGGTCTACGACACCAACAGCGACGGCTTGGTCGACCTCGCCGCCGGCGGCACCGCGGCCGCGAGCGCCAAGGCGGCGCGCGTCAGTCTCGGCGTCGACGGGCGCACGGCGCGCGGCGATGCCAACTACACCATTCTTGCCACCGACAAGTTCGTCTGCCTCAATGCCGCGCTCACCGCGCCGCGCACCTTCACGCTGCCGGCCGCCAATACGGTCAATGCCGGCTATCAGCTCAGCGTCTATGACGAGGCCGGCGGCATCGGTGCGACCAACACGTTGACCGTCGCCCGCGCCGGCAGCGATACCGTCCAGGGCGGAACGCAGATCGTGCTGGCCAACGCCTATGACGAATGCGTGCTCGTCTCCGACGGCACCAGCAAATGGACTGTCGCCGTGCTCGGTCTCGAGCAGGGCGGCACCGGCGCGACCACGGCGGCCAATGCGCGCACGGCGCTCGGCCTCGGCTCGGCGGCGACGCTCAACACCTCGGCGCTGCTGCAGTCGGGCGTCACCAACACCATTACCGTGGGCTACAAGTTCACGCCCAACAATATCGGCACGGTGTCGAGCGGCACGCTCACGCCGGATCCGACGCTCGGCAACTACCAGTACCTGACCAACAACGGCGCCTTCACGCTCGCGGCGCCGGCCGCCGACTGCGCCATCGACATCCTCGTCACCAATGGCGCCAGCGCCGGCGTCATTACATTTTCGGGATTCACCGTCGGCTCGAATGTCGGCGACAGCCTGACCACGACGAATGGCAACAAGTTCATTGTGTCGCTGCGCCGGATCAATGGGACGGCGACATATGTTGTGAAGGGGCTGCAGTAATGGGGATTTCGGTAAACAATATCGGGACGAATTACGTTGCTTCGGCAAGCGTTGGCAGCGCGGTAACTCTAACCGGAGTCACTTTACCGGCAGGCTCTTTGATCGTCGTGCTCGTGAATGAGTTTAATACGACCAGCTTCGGGACGATGTCCGATGGTGTGAACACCTATCAATCAGTCACGCAGACCGAAAGTAGCGGTCCCTCAGCGAACGCGATTTTTTACGCGTACACGACTGGCGCTCTGTCTTCAGCGACTATTTCCTACACTAAGCAAGGCGGTGATAGCTGCGCGCTCTCTGCTGTGTACGCAACCGGCATCAGCCCCAGCAATCAGCTGGACACAAACGTCACTACGAAATTCACGAGTAGCGCGGCCAATCCTCCTGTAGTCTCGCTAGCTTCCGGTGCGCCGTCGATGGCCGGTGAGCTTTTCATCGCACTGCTTGGCGGGCAGAACAACGGCACTAACGCATTCACGCAGGACAGCGCGGATGGCTGGTCTTCGCCGCCTAACGCGGTTGACTTTGGTGGCAGTCAGACTGGCCACGGACAGGTTGCGGGCGGGTATTTGATAAATTCGGATACCGGATCCAAGGTCTGGGCACCCACCGAGTCTAGTGGCAGTGGCCCGCGAACCGCGGTTGGCATCATCGTTGGCTTCAAGCCGCTTGCGCCGGCGGTCGGCTTCAACATGCCTATGCTGGGCATGTGATTGTGAATCCACGGCCACTGGATCGGCTTGATGACGAAGGCAGCGGTTGATAAGACGATCCAATCATGAGCGATTGGCGCCGCGAGGCCATCCGTACCCTTAAATTTTTGTTCAAGGAGCCATACCGCGCGTGGCGCCGCGCTGGCGTTGATCGCCGCATGCCGGCTTTGCCAGGCGGGCGCGGCTGGCGGACAGCGATTCCGCCCAAGTTACATATTTCTCTGATGCACGGCCTCATCGGCTACACCTATCGCGGCGTGCCGATGGAGAAGCATCCGGTTGAAATGGCGTTGTACACGCGGCTCCTCTGGGAGGTTAAGCCGCGCAGCATCATTGAGATCGGGACGCGTGCCGCGGGCACCACGGCGTGGTTGAGCGATCACCTTCGAACATTCGGCATCGATGGCCGTATCGTCTCCGTGGACATCAATGTGCCGCCGCGGCCGGCCTTCTTGCCCGATACCGTGAAGCTTTTACAAGGCGACGCCAATGACCTTGCGCCGACGCTCACGCCTGCGGTGCTCTCTGAGCTGCCGAGACCGTGGCTCGTGATCGAGGATGCAAGCCACACTTATCAGGCGACGCTCGCGGCGTTGCGCTTCTTCGATCCGTTGTTGCGCTCTGGCGAATACATTGTCGTCGAAGACGCCAACATGACCGAGATGGGAGTCGACGCACGTTTTGACGGAGGCCCCGCGCGATCGATCGCGGAATTTCTACAGGAGCGCGGCAGCGATTATGAGATCGACACACGCTACTGCGATCAGTACGGCCGCAACGTGACGGGAAACCCGAACGGATATTTGCGCAGAAAATAAATCTTCGGCGCGCTCAGTCGGAGCTTTAACTAAGAAAAGTTTGAGTATTATTTCACTATTTCGTTTCCATGGCCGCAGCTATATTGGGCGCAACTATCCCGTGCGCCACTGCTCGAAAGAATCGTCGTGTCATGAAAGTCGTGATCCTTGCCGGCGGGGTGGGCTCGCGTCTCTCCGAGGAGACCCAGCTCAAGCCAAAGCCGATGGTCGAGATCGGACCGCATCCGATTCTTTGGCACATCATGAAGCACTATTCGTTTTACGGCTTGAACGATTTCATCATCTGCCTCGGCTACAAGGGCTACGTCATCAAGGAATATTTCGCGAACTACGTCTTGCACCGCTCCGATGTCGTCGTCGACGTCGCACAAAATCGTATCGACTATCTCGGCTCCCAGGACCTGCCGCCATGGCGCGTTGCGCTCGTCGACACCGGCGCGGAGACGATGACCGGTGGGAGATTGAAGAGGGTTGCGCCGCATCTGCTGCCAGGCGAACCGTTCTGCATGACTTATGGTGACGGCATCTCGGATGTCGACCTGACGTCGCTGATCGACTTTCACAACAAGACGGGGCTCGATGCGACACTGACGGCGGTGCGGCCGCCCGGGCGGTTTGGCGCGACCTTGATCGAGGGCAATCGCGTCAAACGCTTTATGGAAAAGCCGCTCGGCGACGGCGGCCATATCAACGGCGGCTTCTTCGTGCTGCATCCGCGCGTCATCGACCGGATCAAGGACGATGCCACGACCTGGGAAGGCGCGCCGCTGGAAAGCCTGGCCAGGGATGGGCAGCTCGCCGCCTACATCCATGACGGGTTCTGGCACCCGATGGATACGCTGCGCGACCGGCAGTATCTGGAGCATCTGTGGTCGGGCGGCGCGGCGCCATGGAAGATCTGGACCTGAGCGGATGCTCGACAAGGATTTCTGGGCCTCGCAACGCGTTCTGTTGACCGGACACACCGGATTCAAGGGTTCGTGGCTGGCGCTTTGGCTCGAGAGCCTGGGTTCGCAGGTCGTCGGTTTCGCGCTGCCGCCGGATCAAACGCCAAATCTTTATTCTCAGATCGAGCCAGTTGCGCGCCTGCAATCCGTCATCGGAGACCTTCGCGACCTCAAAGCTGTGGAGCAGGCCGTCGAGCGCGCCAGACCGACCATCGTCATTCATATGGCGGCCCAGGCCCTCGTCCGGCGCTCATATCGCGCGCCGCTCGACACCTGGGCGACCAACCTGACCGGATCGTTGAATCTGCTGGAAGCGCTGCGCTCCTCGCCGGACCTTGCCGCTGTTCTCGTCGTCACCACGGACAAGGTCTATCTCCATTCAGATCGTCCAAAAATTTTCGATGAGGATGATCACCTCGGTGGCCATGACCCGTATTCCGCGTCGAAAGCCGCTTTGGAGATCGCGGTCGCCTCTTATGCGCAGAGCTTTTTCGACGAGCGTCGGATTCCTGTTGCCACGGCACGGGCCGGCAATGTGCTGGGCGGCGGCGACTGGTCGGAGGACCGGCTCGCGCCGGACGTCTGGCGCGCGGTCAAGAGCGGCGAGCCGATTGCGCTCCGCTATCCCAATGCCACGCGGCCGTGGCAGCACGTCCTTGATCCGCTCTGCGGCTACCTGTTGTTCGTCGAACGCCTGGTGAGTGATGCCGCGCGTGTGCCACGGACGCTGAATTTCGGGCCGGATGAGCAGACCTCGCAATTGACCGTGAAAGAGGTGGTGGAAACCTTGGCGAGCGCCATTGGCGGGTCGCGGTCCTGGGTCGCCGCTGCGGGACCGCAGCCGAAGGAAATGGAGCATCTGGCTTTGGCGATCGGCCGAGCCAGGGATGCCTTGAATTGGCGGCCGCGGCTGACAACGCCGCGAGCGTTGGCGTGGACCGCTGAATGGTACCGGCGGTTCGATCACGGCGAGCGCGCGCGGACGCTGGTCGTCGAGCAAATCGCGCGCTATCAGACGTTACGATGACCCTCGTCAACCCGACCTGCCTTAGCTGCGGTGCTCCGCTCACACGCACGCTCGTGGATCTCGGCCTCACGCCGCTGGCCAACAGCTATGTTGATGTCGATAACGCGGCCCGGGCAAACCAGAGATACCCGCTGCACGCCCGCGTTTGCGACGCCTGTCTGCTGGTGCAGGTCGATCGCGTAGTCCCGCCCGAGGAGATTTTCAGCGATTACGCGTATTTCTCGTCGTATTCCGACAGTTGGTTGGCGTACTGCCGTGCCTACGCCGCCGAAATGATTGAGCGGTTTCATCTCGACGCATCGACAAAAGTCGTCGAGGTCGCCAGCAACGATGGCTACCTGCTGCAATATTTCCGCGCCGCCGGGATTCCCGTCCTGGGGGTGGACCCGGCCGCGAACGTGGCGAAGGCCGCGGAGGCGCGCGGCGTGCCGACCGAGGTCGCCTTTTTCGGCGCGGACACCGCCAGGCGGCTCGCGGCGCGCGGTCACGCTGCGGATCTTCTTGCCGCCAAAAATGTCCTCGCCCACGTGCCTGACATCAACGATTTTGTCTCCGGTGTTTCGATCCTGCTGAAGCCAGAGGGCGTGTTTTCTGTCGAATTCCCGCACTTGCTGAGTCTGATCGAGCAGGCGCAGTTCGACACGATTTATCATGAGCATTTCACCTATCTGTCGGTCCTCGCCGTCGAGCGGGTGCTGTCCCGACATCGTCTGCGAATTTTCGACATCGCGGAGATCCCAACGCACGGCGGCTCGCTGCACGTGATGGTCTGCCATCAATCCGCGCGGCATCCGACTGCAGAGAACGTCCGCTCTGTTCGCGAGAAGGAGCTGGCGGCGAAGCTCGACCGTCCTGAGGGCTACGCGGGATTCGGCGCGCGCGTGTTGACGATAAAAAACAAGCTGCTCGCTTTTCTTGATGAGGCGAAAGCATCGGGCAAGAAGATCGTCGGCTACGGAGCTGCCGCCAAAGGCAATACGCTCTTGAACTACTGCGCTATCGGGCCTGACCGGATTGCCTTCGTCGCCGACCGCAGCCCTGCCAAGCAGAGCAAGCGTCTGCCGGGCAGCATGATCGAGGTGAAAGCACCGGAAGCGATCATCGAAGCGCGCCCGGACTATGTGCTCATCTTGCCGTGGAATTTGCGCAGCGAGATCGAGACGCAATTGGCCGGCGTTCGTCAGTGGGGCGGCCGCTTTGTGACGGCCATTCCCGAAATTCGGATCGATTGAGATGCGCTTTCAGCCGACCGCGATCGCCGGCGCGTTTTTTGTCGAGCTCGACGCCCATGCCGACGAGCGCGGACTATTCGCCCGCACGTTTTGCCGCGACGTGTTCGCGCAGGCCCGCATCGCGCTCGACGTCGTGCAGGCGAACATCTCGCGCAATCCGCGTGCCGGCACCCTGCGCGGGATGCATTTTCAGGCGCCGCCGCACGAAGAGGCCAAGCTCATCCAGTGTCTGCGCGGTCGGGTATTCGACGTCGCGCTCGATTTGCGACGCGATGCGCCGAGTTTCGGGCAATCGGTCTGCACCGAGCTGTCGGCCGATGGCACGCGCCTGTTCTTCATTCCGAAGGGCTGCGCACACGGCTTTCTGACGCTGGAAGACGGCAGCGACCTTCTCTACTACATGGGGACGGAATTTGTCGCGGAGGCCGCGCGCGGCGTGCGCTGGAACGATCCTGCATTCAACATCCCGTGGCCGCGGCAGCCGGCCTTGATATCTGAACGCGATGCCGGTTATCCCGACTACGGGTCATAGCCCGGGAAATGAGCCGAACTGCTCACCGCGGCAATTCGATTCCCATTTGCTTTAAGCGCTTAACCTGACGGTCCATGAACGGGTATTCTGAGTGGCCGGTGTCCAGTGCCTGACGAGCGAGTTCGCGGGCCTCGGTGTCCAGCGCGTCCGGCTTGAGCACGGATTTCAGTTGGTCCGGTAATAAGGCCAGCGGCACCAAGACAACAACGACCATCAGAATCCGCCTGGCTCTCTGTTGGTTCGCATGCGTGACGAGCAGCAGCGCAAGCATTTGCCAGGCGAGCAGGGAGCCGGTCGTATACCGTTCCTGGACCGCGTAGTCGAAGCCGTATGCAGCTCGTCCAAGGGCGGCCATCGCGGCCGTGGCAATAATAAAGCCGATAGAGGCCAACAGCGCAGCTCGACCCGAGTCGGTTCGTTCGGTCCACAACCACCGCCATGTGATGATGGCGGTGACAGTGACAAATACGCCGCCGGAAATCACCGCTGCGGCGAGGCCGGAAGTTCTCGATCCAGGGTAGTCGAGATAATTCTTGCTCACGAGAACCGAGCCGTGGTGCAGGACAACGTCAGCGGCGTGCTGCAGCCCGGCGAGCCAGTAATAGACGGCGTAATAAAAAGGGTTTCCGAGGTAAGTCAGCGTGAAAAGGATGAAGGACCCTGCGTCAGGACGTGCTTCTGCTTCGGGATAATGAAAGCCCCAGAAGTAAAGAACGAATGCGACGACTGCGAGCGCTGCGAGGACGAATGTGCGTTTCGCCCCGAATCCGGTGATTGCCGCCATGACTGCCATGATCGGCAACACAAGCAAGCCATTGGCAAGGGTTGCGATCGACGCAAAACCGGCAAGTGCGGCGGGAGCGAACCATGATGGGTTGGTTTTTGCGCAATGCAGCCAATAGAACGCCAGCAATGGGAACAAGAGCGCCATGAAATAGGGCGTGCCGACCCATCCATGATAAAGTGCGGTGGCCTGTATCCACGCAAAGCAAAGGATACAGAACAGAGTGTAGAGCAGAGCGCGCGAGCCGTTCTTGATCAGATCGCGCGCATACATCATGAGTATCGCAAGGATAGCGAGACGCATGAGGAAGTTGGCAACAAGAATAAAAATCAACCGCGCGCCGAAGATATGAAAATCCAGCCAAAGGATGATCCGCGGCAACAGCAAACGGTGCACCTCGTCGGGTGCCCACCAGGCGCTCACCTTTCTCTGGAGTACGTCGAGATTGAAGGCGACGTAGCCATTCCAATCATCTTCACCGAGAGGAAGCGGGCTGTAGCGCAGGATGACGCCAGCAATGCAAAGCGCGGTGAATAAGATTGCGACAGCGCCGGCTAACATGACGAACTTGGTCGCGCGTGAGTGGTCAGGCTCGCGACGTGTAATGCTTGTCGTCATGACGCGATGGATGTTCCCGAGACAGTTTGCTGAAGGGAGCGGAGGCTGCTGATCTACCGGCCCCGCGGAGTTGACGCAAGTCTCGGCTGTGCTATCAGTTTTGCTATCAAATGGGTTGTTGCAAGAGCGCGCAAACGCTGGCGTTTTAGGTGGCGGTTGCTTGACGAACGGGCGGGCGGGTCATCGCAAATCGCAAGCTGTCAATTCTTTGTCCAGTCTTTAACGAAGCGTCGGCGCTTCCGCTTTTCTACGAGCGATTGAAGCCGGTCTTGGCTGAGTTGAGCCGGCGCTATGACGTCGAGCTTGTCTTTCTCGACAACGCCTCCACGGACGCGACCTACGAGAGAATTCTCGAGGTCCGAAGAGATTGGCCGTCGACCTACGTGATCGTCAATTCGCGCAACGTCGGCTACCAGCGTTCGCTGGCCGGCGCTCTGCAGAACGTCAGCGGCGACCTCTTCGTCTTCATCGACGTCGATTGCGAAGATCCGCCGGAAATGATCGCCGATTTCGTGCGTCGCCATGAGGAGGGCGGTTACGACGTCGTGTACGGTCAGCGTGCCGACCGCGACGAGCCGCAGATCATCAAGTTCGCGCGCAAGATGTTCTATCGGCTGCTGCGCGTGTTCGCCGACGAAGAGATCATCCTCGACATGGCGGAGTTTGCCTTGTTCACGGACGAGGTTCGCGCCGCGATCGTGCGCGAGAACTCATCCTATCCCTTCATTCGTGCTTCCATCGGGCGGGTCGGGTTCCGCCGCTTCGCGATCCCTTACAAGCGCCAGCGCCGGATCGCGGGGGAATCGAACTACAATCTGCTCTCGATGAGCATTTTCGCCGTCGGCGGCATTCTCTCCTCGTCGACGTTCTTCCTGCGGCTGCCGATCTACTTGTTTCCCTTTTGGATCGTCGCGCTTTGCGCGACAGGAGTTTTGTATGTCCGTGACCCGGGCCCGATCTGGGCCGTCTGCGGCGCCTTGATCTTTGCGATTTATATCGGCTTCGTCCTCGCGTTTACCGCGCTCTACGTGGCGCGCACCTACAAGAACGGGCTGGGGCGTCCGAACGTGTATATCGATCATCGCAAGAGCATCTTGCCGGAATAGGCATTGGTCCTGTCGCGGACAGGTTGCAGGGGAGTTGACGGAAGTCGCCGATGCCGGACGAACAGCGCGCGTTGAACTGTGGGGCCATCGGCTGCGCTCTCGCATCCGGTGCCCCTACCGTCGATGCCGGCATGGCGTTCGTCCGCTGTCCGACGTGCCGGGTGCTGCACATCGCGCCGGACAATCTCATTCATGCGACGGTGAAACCCGATCCGGTCGGCAAGCTGTCGATCGTGATGCGGCTGTTGATGTCGATGCGGATGTCGTGGCTGCGGCGTGAATTGCCCGCGCTCAACAATGCCGATGTTTGGATCGCCGATGTCGGCTGTGGCGACGGGCAATTCCTCGAGTTCCTCGGTACACGCGGCATGCGTCATCTCGCGGGCATCGAGCCGGATGCGGATCGCGCGGCGAATGCGCGGCGTCGCGGTGTCCCGGTGTTTGCCTCGCGCGAGCAGGCGGAAGCAGCGGGCGTGCCGACCGGAAGCATCGATGTCCTGTTCGTGTGGCACGTCCTCGAGCATGTCGAGCGCGCGGCTGATTTCGTCGGCGACTACGTGCGCTGGCTGGCGCCCGGCGGCGTGATGATCGTCAGCGTCCCCAACCAGGCAAGCCTGCAGACCCGCTTGTTCGGGTTCTACTCGGCGTTCCCCGATTATGGGCGGCACGTGTGGTACCACACCGCCGATTATCTCGGTTGGTTTGACCGCAACGCCTCCGGCGTCGAGGCGGCGATCCTGCGCGATCGCAACTACGAATATGAAATCTTCTCCTGGGTCGACTCGATCGCATCGGCCATCACGCGCACCCAGAACTTCATTCACCGGGCGCTCAAGAAGGGCGAGGGCGGGTCGTTCGGGAAGCTGGCCGCCGCCGGGATGGCGCTGGGCCTGCTGCCGCTCGCCGCGCTGCTGGCGTCCTTGAATATTCGCTTCGGCTCGCCGAGCACATTGACCTTCGTCTTGCGCCGCCCGGCCGCTTAGTTCCGGCGGGAACCGCGCGACGCGGCACCAAGAAAACGCCGTTTTTCAACGCGATCGGTAACCTTTCTGCGGCATCGGTAACCATACTCGGGGGCGAGTTTGCACTTCGTGCGCCGGGTCAGTTGTGATATCCGTCTCCCCGGCGGAGAGGGGAGTTCATGTCGGTAGCGGAGATCACCAAAGCGCGGCCTGCGCCGAGGCGTTTCATCAAGGAGCAGGACGAACGCTCGATCAAATCGGCGTTCGAGATTTACGGCGCGCCTGCCGGTGACCGGCGCGTGGTGCAAATCTGCCGGCCGTTTTCGGTGCTCTCGGCGAAGACCTACAGCGCGGCGATCACGCTCCCCCTCGGCGTCGCCTATCTTGCCTCGGTGCTGGAGAAGGCCGGATACCGGACCTCGATCCTCGACGCGCTTGCCGAAGATATCTTCGAAGTCCGCCCCTCGGACTGCGGCACGTATAATTTCCAAGGCTTGAACGCGGACAAGCTGGTCGAGCGCATCGATCCGAACGCGATCGTGCTCGGCATTTCGATGATGTTCTCGCAGGAGTGGATCCCGCATCGCGAGCTCATCAACAAGATCCGCGCGCGTCATCCGCACCTGATCATCGTCGCTGGTGGCGAGCATCCGACGTCGTTGCCTGAATATACGCTGCGCGACTGCCCGGCGATCGACTTCCTGGTGACGGGCGAGGGCGAGCTCACCTTCCTCGAGCTCGTGCATGCCATTTTCCATGGCAAGGACCCGCGCCAGGTCTCTGGCGTGAGTTACCTGGACGATTCAGGCGCCTTTGTCTCCGGCGGCCTGAGCCCGCGCATCGCGCATATCGACGAGCTGCCGCGGCCGGCGTGGCATCTCTGCAAGGTCGACAACTACCACATCGGCAACTGGACCATGGGCATCTCTTCGGGTCGCAACATGCCGATCCTCGGGACGCGTGGTTGCCCTTATCAGTGCACCTTCTGTTCGAACCCGACCATGTGGACCACGCGCTACACAATGCGCGAGCCGAAAGACGTGGTCGACGAGTTCGAGTTCCTGGTGAAGGAGTACGGCGCGCGCAGCGTCGAGTTCTTCGATCTCACGGCGATCGTGAAGAAGGAATGGATTCTTGCTTTCTGCAACGAGCTCAAAAAGCGCAAGCTCGATGTGTCGTGGCAGCTTCCCTCGGGCACACGCTCCGAGGCGCTCGATGACGACACGCTGCAGGCGATTTACGACACCAACTGCCGCCTTCTTGTCTACGCACCGGAAAGCGGTTCCGAGGAGTCGCTGAAGCTCATCAAGAAGAAGCTCAAGCTCGATCGTTTGACGCAGAGCGCGCGCACCGCCGTGAAGATCGGGCATACGGTCAAGATCAATCTGATTATAGGTTTCCCGCACGAGAAATTGCGGCATGTCATCAGCACCGTCCTCTACGGGATCAAGATGGCGTGGTACGGGGTCGATGATTGCGTTCTGTCCATTTTCACGCCCTATCCAGGGTCGGAGCTTTACGTTCAGCTGCGCAAAGCTGACATGATTGCCCCGCCGAGCGACGCCTATTTCCGTGAGCTCCTCGTACAGTTCGATATGACGAAATCGACGTCGCATACGCCATACATCTCCGGCGCCGCGCTAGCCTTTTGGCGGTTCGCCGGGACCGCCGGGTATTATCTGACTGCCTATCTGTGCCATCCCCGGCGGATCGTCAGGTTGCTCAAGAGTCTGATGAAAGGTGGCCGGTTCGAGCCGAATAATGTTTTCGAGCAGCGCATGTACGATCTCATCGTGCGGCTCAAGCTGGCACGCAGCAATCAGGCCTCGAAGGCAGCTCCCGCCGAGTAACGGCTGCGCAACAGATAATGTCTCTCGCCGATCGGTGAGCCGTCGGATCGCGCTCAATTGCTGAGCTTACGATTGCCCAGCCCGGTAGTTTGCATCCAGCTTTTGTGTGAGGATGAGCGTGGCCACGCCAAGAGCCGCGCTGATCAGAAAAACAGCGACAAAAGCGATAGCAACCAAGCGCATTCCGTCGTTGGCGAAGAGCGCCGCTCCGGGTTGTCGCCACTGAAGAAAGAGCACCACCAGTCCGGCGCCGCTGGCGAAAAGGCCGAGGAAAGACAGGCAAAAGCTCACGGAAGCGACGGCTGTTCCGATCGCCTGCGGCCGCCTCGACAGCGTTTTGCTTTTTGAAGATACGGCCATCCGCTCCGGTACTTGCTTGGTCACGATAGCCGCCATCACACACGCGCCGCGATCGAAGTCAAGAATTCGCAACGTCGCGCTGGCGATCCGCCTCCAAAAGAAAAGGCCGCCCCGAGAGGCGGCCCATTCTTCGACATCGTGGCTCGACTAGAAGTCGACCCAGCTGTCGCCGCGCCAATAGCCGCGGCCTTCATGCTCCCGGATGGTGTAGTGGCGGGTCAGCCGCCAGGTGTCGGGATGGATGATGACGCGGGATTCGCGCGGATAGGCAAAGTGTTCGTGGGTGTGCCAGCACACGTTGCCGGAGCAGGCGATCGCGGCCGATGCGCTGCTGGCGCCGAATGCCAGCACTGCGGCTCCAGCCGCCGCGGTCAACAGGGATTTAGTCGCTAGTTTCATGAGCAGCCTCCTTCTGGAACATATCTCAACGGGATTCGAGACCGCCCAGTTCCAACGGAATCGCGGTTGATAGCAGCGCCGGTGCAACAATCGCTGTCGCCGTAATCCATCGCCGCCCTCCCGGGCGGCTTTTTTTGTCGCTCTGCAGCCGAATGAAACCTGACGCTGCTCATTCGTGCCGGCGTTGTCTTGCTCTCCGACGACGCCTCTCGTTCGGAGTGATTTGTCGAGCGTGAGATGCGCGCCGGATGAACCGGCGTGCGCCGACGCCTCAGCAAACTCCAAAACACACACGCTGGCCTGCACTGAACGCGCAGGTCAACGCGTCCTCATCCTCTGTCTTGAAGTAGACGATGACTTACTCCGATTTCACCTCACTCGACGGCCGCGCGCGCATCGTGCGTCCCGCGATTCCGGTCGGGAATTTTTCGCTGCTCAGCGGTCACCATTACAACCCGGACCAGCCGCGCGTGCCGGCCGGGCAGTCGGGCGGCGGGCAGTGGACGAGTGAGGACCATTCTTCGCATCAAAACACCGACCCAAGGAGCGATGAGGGACGCGTCATATCCGATGCGATTCCGGACGCCGCTTGGATCCCATGGGCGCGATATGCCGGCGGTGGGATCCGAGGCCGTAGCGGTGGATTCTATTACAACTTTGCAGTCGAACCGACGTTTGGCCAGCTGGCAAGGCTCGCGGTGGCGCAGGGGTAGTTTCGGGACACGTTCATTCGCGTTCAGCGACGCGACCCGGCGTGGAGGCCAACACCAAGCCTTAGGGCACCCGGAAGCCCTGACGGTGAGATCGAGGCGTATAGAGAGGCCGCGCGCGAAGCGCTTGACCGTCTCGATGAGCTGAACGACCCCGTACACATGAAGCTGCAGGAGGTGGCAGATCGCGTAAAAGCGATGTTCGATGCCGCGAGCGAAATGGCCATTTCCGGGGCGCAGCGGGCAGCCGCCAGGCGATATCAGTCATTGGGCGAGGCATACCGTGGTAAGGCGATTGACCTCGCTGTGCGCGACGGTATCGAATGCGAGCTTCTGCTGCAAAACCTCAAGGGTGACCCGAACTCCGGTGTTGATTTCACAGACACCAAAACCGGAGTAACCTATGAGCTCACAACGCGAGGCCAATGGATTCGAAAGCTACGCAAGTACGCGCCACCGCCATTGTTCATAAATACTGGGCGGGTGAGAGTGGATGAAGAGATGCTTAATCGGCTCGGCGATAAGTCGCTGTTTGAACTCGGTCGGCGTCATCAGCCGAGGAGGAGATAGTGGTAGCTACATCGCGCGACACACGGAGGCAGGCGGGACCGATGCAAGAATTCGATGCAAGCTCTGACGCGCCGTTCGGACGAACCGGCGAGGGCCGCGATGACTATCGCGGCGCTAATCTTCAGTCGGCCAAGCTGGAAAATGCCTTAATAGAGCGCGCAGATTTTTCCCGCACGAACTTCCAGCATCTGCGGGCGACAAGCTGCCGGTTCGTCGATTGTGTCTTCGATCACGCCAATCTCGCCGATGCCAATTTTCGTACGTGCGAGTTCATTGAATGCCGCTTCCGCAAAACGGATTTGAGAATGGCTGGTTTGGGCGTAGGAGGTGGGCTGTTCGATCGTTGCACCTTTGACGGAATCCGCAAGAGGTACATGAGCTTTATCAATCCGGTCTTCCGCGGCGTCACGTTTCGCGGCAAGGACTGGTCGCATTTGGACTTCTCGGCGTCCGGATTGTGGGATTGCGCATTTGTCGGTGACGTGCGTGACATCATGTTCCGCGGGGATTTTCTTGTCACCGAATTCATGCACGAAGTGAACGGACCCCCGCGAGACACCGGGCTGCACGGTGTGAATTTCGCCGATGCAGAACTGTTTCTTCTCGGATTCACGCACAATTGTGCGCTGGATGACATCGTCCTCCCGAAGAGCGGCACCGCTTTTCTGTGCAAAAGCAAGGACCTTTACGCCTCAGAACCCTGGCTGAAGACCATTACGCGCGGCGATATCCTGATGGGGCTGCAAGGATACATAAAGATGGTGCGCGACTATGATTCCGGTTCGACGCAACCCCGCTGGATCGTCAGCAAGCATGACATCGTGACTTGGACCGAGCACGAGCAAGAAGGCGCCAGACTCTACGATCTTCTGAAGGAGCGTCTTGTTCTGCGAAAGGCTGCGGACGCGGATTGAAACCAGGCGGCGATCTCCTGATCGGCGTGCTACCGAACATCCGGTCGATCGCTCTTCATGCGTGGCTCAAAGCCGCGAATATTCCGTTCAAGCACGGCGGCGAGCCAGGTGAGTTGCGAGACTAAGGATGACAATGCTGAACGAATCCACAGTGAACAAGGCACTCGCCGAGATCGGTTATGATCGGATGGCATGTCATGTGTATCGCGCCACTTGGAGCACGGAGATTGAGCACTTCCTCTATCTTGAGCTCTATGGGACTCCTAAAGAGTATCTCGCTGTGGATTTCGGTCTGAGAAATCGCGCGGCCGAATCTTTCGCGATCCGCGCCACAAAAATGTATGACACATATCTGCACGAGCTCCTTCAGCGAGATCGGCGAAACGATTGTTTGATCAGAGGCTCATTGGGCGAACTTGCCTCTTGGGGAATCCGCTCATCAGTGTCTATCTCGAGCCTGTCCGACGACGATCTGGCAGTCCAAATCACCCAAGACATCAAGCAGAAACTGTTTCCTGTCATTCGAAGCGTCACAGATGCGAGCCAGTTTCTCAAATTTCTGGCCGCGAACGCGGAGCCTTGCCCTTGGTTTCGATGCAACGGCGCCATCCGCGCTGCGATGATTGCGTATCTCGGCCGACAAACGAAGATGACCTCAGAAGAAACCTGTTCGCTGTTATCACCACACAAGAGAGAAATCTCATACCACCTCGTCGACAATAAAATCGATGCTGATGCGTATATCAAAAAAATCATGGACGAAGCGCCCCGAGGGTCCGTCACTGATTAAGATGGTAGGCGGGGAGAAGTGCGGCCATGAGAGCGTCAACAATATTTGATGAGCGGGCGCTCACTGTAGCGCTCGCAGAGCTCGGGTACTCGACGTTTAAGCGATTTGCCTATCGGGCAGACTGGAGCACTGAGGTAGAGCACTTCCTCTATATCCATCTGTGGGGTACCCCAAAGGAATATCTCCAGGTTGATTTTGGTTTGAGAAGCAAAGACGCGTTGGCGTTCGCGCTGCGTGCGATCGAAACGTACGGCCCGGTAATACCGGGACTTCCACGGCTGCCGAACGATCCTCACAATTGCTACATGCGCTTTTCGTTCGGCGCGTTGGCAGGATGGGAGATGCCACCATCGCTAACTATATCGTCAATGTCCGGTGCAGCTTTGGCGCAAAGGATCCAACACGACATCAAGCAAAAATTGTTGCCAATTGTTCGTCATGTGACAACATCGGAGCGTCTGACAGCCCTGCTTTTGATTGATGCAGATCCGTGTCGATGGGCACATTGCAACGGTGCGATGCGAGCCGCGATTATTGCTTATCTTGCGACCCGCCAAGGTGCAGAACCTGCTGAAATCAAGACAATGCTAGAGCCGCGGAAGAGCGAGATTCTGGCGCACCTCCGCGGTGCGTCGGATCCCGATCCGCTCAGATACATCGAGAAAATCGTCAACGGTGCGGCTTCGATTCATCATCGGGGTCGCAGCTTGTGATCGCCTCTCTGCGTAGTTGATTGGATTCACTTCCCCGACCGCCGCCCCACCGGGCGGCTTTTTTGCGTCCGCATCCCACACAATCCGGAGACTT
>Ga0070741_10001766_pt1 | contig 62591 bp, 45 predicted proteins | sample Coa_R1_4_FD_66440 | JGI IMG/M metagenome (GOLD analysis project Ga0070741, IMG submission 66440) | Surface soil microbial communities from Centralia Pennsylvania, which are recovering from an underground coalmine fire - Coalmine... | ecosystem: Environmental > Terrestrial > Soil > Unclassified ...
TGGAGTGGCGACTTCGCCTCCGCCCGATTGCGTTTTGGATGAGTTTAGAGAAAGTTACATTCAATACTGCGTTCGCTATTGGCTATGGAACCTGCAGTCCGATATGCCTACTTCCGGTGAGGTGAGAACTCGAATTTATTATGGGCTTCGTCGAGCTGGCATTCCGGTATCAATCCCTGCTCAGCGTGTTTTTCTTACGACAGAGACCGACCACCGAAAACAGTTAAAGGATGACCGGGAACTATACAGGAGACTGAACGTAGTGCGGAATGCGTCTCTGTTTCAGAGTCTTACTGAAGACGAACGTCGACAGGTCGCAATTCAATTGCAACCGTCACTCTTCATGCGCGGCGAAGAGATGGTTAGGCAAGGCGAGGGAGGGTACTGGCTGTTCATAATTGAAGAAGGTTGCGCCGAAGTGCGTATTTCAATCGACGGGCTCAGTAAAGCTGTCGCCACTCTAAAGGCCGGCGATCTGCTGGGCGAAATGTCGCTTATGACTGGCGAGCCGCGTTCCGCCACAGTCGTCGCTGTTGAGGAAATTAAGTGTTACCGATTGGATAAGGAATCATTCAACGCGACGATGGCTGCGCGACCAGAGATGGCAGAAGATTTCTCTCGCATTCTGGCTCAAAGACGCGTTGAGCTGGAAGCCGTGCGTGAAGGTTTAGACACCGAAAGCAAAAACCGAAGACTGGCTGCCGCTCAATCTGACATCAGGGCCAGAATTTATCGATTTTTTGGATTACAGGCAGATAAAGCCCACCGGTAACAGCGATCCAGTTCGCGTATATGTCAGAACCAGCTGCGGGCAGCGAATGGGTATACGACCATTAACTCACAAGTGGGCGAAAGTCTGACAAAATAACCAGCGGGTACCGCTGCCGGTGCTGACAAGACCCTCGATTGAGTTCTTTTCGTCCGCGTTAAATAAGTTATAATCACCGGCTGCGGCCGGTACCGGTCAGTAGCCCGTCTACACTACCCTTACCGCTCGCGACCATTGGCAAAAAATAGATCACAGGAGGAGGCGCAATGCCCACATCCAAAAAAAGTGCAAAGAAATCAAGACAAAAGTCAGGCAAGAGCAACAAACACGAAACACACACGTTAGCAATCGATATCGGCGGCACGGGATTGAAGGCTTCGGTGCTGGACGATAACGGCGAAATGTTAACAGAACGAGCGCGAGTGGAAACTCCGCATCCCAGCACCCCCGAAGCGGTAATCGACGCTCTGGTTAATCTGGTGAAAACGCTGCCCCCATACGGACGAGTCTCGGTCGGTTTTCCTGGCGTCGTCCGCAAAGGAAAGGTCATTACCGCACCAAATCTGGGGCAGGATTATTGGCAGAGATTCGATCTCGCGGAAACACTCAGCTACAAACTAGGTAAGCCTGTAAAAGCCAAAAACGACGCCGATGTTCAAGGGCTGGGCGCTATTAAAGGCAAAGGCGTCGAGATGGTCATCACGCTCGGCACCGGTTTTGGGACTTCGCTCTTTGAAGACGGATATATCTCATCACATCTGGAGTTGGCGCATCATCCGTTCCGCAACGGTCAGACCTATGAAGAGCAGCTCGGAAACCAGGCTCTACAGGATGTAGGTAAGAAACGATGGAATCGCCGACTGCAGAGAGCTATCCGAAGCCTGCGAAGCCTGACGAATTTCGATCGACTCTACATAGGCGGCGGAAACGCGAAGAAAATAGATTTCAAGCTGGATCCCGACGTCGAGATCGTATCCAACGACCTTGGAATGCGCGGCGGAATCTGGCTGTGGAAAGAGCGAAAATAGCATAACGAATTCAAAGCTTGCCATTTCAGGGGCGTCAGCCTCAGGTCAGATTCGAATTTGGTTTCACAAACTGGCGGCAATCGTGGCGTAGGCTGCAGCAAAAGTCTATGCCACGATTGCTGAGGAAGATGTTGGCCAGCGGGGTTCAGGTTCCAGAGTCACCCCTGGTGAAAACACGCGATAAATCCTGTATACCTTTTGCCTTGCTAAGTAAGTCCAAACAAAGGCAAAAAAATGGAATAAACAGAACCTTCCGCAGAATAAGCACGGGACGAGCAATGTGGCGCGAGAAATTATCGACATTCGCCGAATCCTCAGGTCCGGGGTTACGATGTAGCCAGTTTTGAGACTAACGATTATGTCGGATTGGTGATATCAGATATCGGCGAGGAACAGAACACCTACCTGGGCTTCGACTTGGCAAAACCGATCAAAGATTTTCTGAGCAAACGAATTGCTTAAGCGAAGATTAACGTCCGGCACATATTCTGATTGCAGGCAAAATCAATCTGGATTTGTCGTGGCTACGTTAAAGCTACAAAAAGAGCTTTGACAGCAGCCAGGAATTATTTGACTTGAGCTCCTGGTATCGGTAAACTACCCGCTTTTGAAATGATTACAGGAGTTACCACGGAGATATGGCGAACCATAAGTCAGCCGAGAAGCGAAACCGTCAGACCGAGCGCCGCACAGAGGTTAATCGCGGCAACCGCTCGCGACTTCGCACGGAGATTAAGAAACTGCGCACTGCAATCGATTCTGGCAACCAGGCCGAAGCCGGCAAATTGTTGTCTTCGACATTGTCCCTGATAGACAAGTCCGTGCAAAAAGGCATTCTTCATCGCAATGCCGCAGCGCGTCACAAGTCGCGTTTGTCAGGGCATGTGGCTGAGCTGTCCACAGCGAAGTAGTTTCCAGACAACCTAATCGCAAAACTGGCGACCGGTTCTTTCAGACGGCCGCCAGTTTTCGTCACGACTTCCAATTATCTTCCCCTTTTCTTGTTTGTCGCCTTATTTGTTGCAACGATAGCCTTGTTGTTTTCATTTCCGGTGCTCAGGTTGACCGGGTCGGGATAGCCTTTGCCCTGTAACTCTGCGATATCGATTACAATCTCTTTTTGACCGATAACACGCGGCGTAACTTTCGCAGATTTTGACTTCTTATTCTTTGAATCCGACTGATCCTGCGACTGATCTGCGGGACTGCCGGAGGCGCCGCGCGCCATTTGATTCAGCGCATTGCTGATCTGATCGCGCTCGTCCTGCGACAGTTGCTCCAGCGTGATTCCATATACCTTCAGCACATTTCGCAAGTTGTCTTCAGTGTTTGTGTTGTGCTCGTAAACATCGCGATAGATGTGCAGTTTGCCATTTTGAACGACAATCGTCTCGTACCGCAATTCCACTGGAATTGGCGTTTTCAGATCCACCTTTTTGGTTTGAGATGGAGTGCTTTCGTAAGCCGCTTCCTGCTCGTTATTCAGCGGAGTATTGCTGATGTGCGCCAGCAGCAATGCAAAGTCGTTCACCTGTGGACTCGTCAAACCAACGCAACCGTGCGAGCCCAGTCCGCCGATCTTCGCAAGGGGCTTGCCGCCGTGAATCAGCGACGGCAGTCCAATCGGTATTTTGATCGGACCAAGCGGGTTCAGCTTGCTGCCTGCCTCGACCTTTTCTCCGGCCTGATATTTTGTTGAAGCTCGAACCCAGGGCTCGTCAGGCGGCGTCCAGACCGGATTAAAAATAATCTCGCGCGCCAGCCGCAAGCCTGTAGGAAGGGGGAATTCCGGATAGCCTATCGAGACCACATAGGTCTTCAACAATTGACCGTTGTTGTAAACGTCCATCCTGTAGGCTGGCGCATTTACCACAATACGCGTGTCGGTCGGAATCGCATTCGGAGTTGTGCTGAGTTCTGCCTGCGAGCCGCCGCTCCATTGGCTGTTCACAAAATCCACCAGTTGCTTCTCTTTTTCCGGACCGATTATCGCCGTTATCTTCTGCGTAGCCTCGTCGCGAGCGGCTTCCGCCGTGCCTGTTTGATTGTCCGATTCATTCAGCTTTGCCGTCTCTTCCCGCGCGGTTTGTTTCAGTTTTTGGACTTGTTCACCGGTCAGATTCAGTTTCTGTTTCAGCTCGCCGGCAAATTTGTCGTCAGAGAAAAAGGCATCCAGCACCGGCAACGTAATCGGCATTTGGACGGTTTGGTTGTCAGCTTCCGGTTGAGCCGGCGGCGTCGAGGGCTGCGACGCGGTATCAGCCGGTTGCGATTTCGGCGTTGAGTTATTCGTCGGCTGACAACCTGAGTCAAACAGCATCAGTAATGAGGTTAAGATAATCAGGACTACAAACAAGGATCGATTCATTTTTCCACCTGCCTCATGAATTTAACTTTCTGATATACACGCAGGCTTTCGGCAAGTAGTGTTCCGTTGGATTAAGCCGTTCATTCCGTACGAGGGCGTATTAGAATCAGACGTTTAGCTGTCAAATCAGTGCGTGTTGTGCAGAATCGGATACGGATTAACGTTCGTGCCATTCCAGAAGTGTTTTTCATCAGGTGCAATCCAGATGGCAAAGTGAAGGTGGTAGTTGCCTGGTCCCGCATTGCCTGTGTCGCCGACATATCCGATCACTTCACCTTGCTTAGCATAATGACCCTCGCTTAATCCTTCCGCATAATGGTCGAGGTGCGCGTAATAGTAGATGGTCTTTCCGTCAGGATCACGCTGATAAATAGTCGTGCCGCCTCGTTCGCTTTGGAACAGTTTGATTATGGTACCGCCTGTTGCTGCCAATACCGGAGCATCGTGCGGCGCCATAATGTCCAGGGCGTCGTGAACTCGACCTTCGGAACGTGCCTCGTTGAACGTGTCATGCAATTTGTCCGGAGTAATCCCGGCGACGGGAATTATCAGTCCTGACGGTGCGCTGATTTCAGATGACGACTCGGTTGAAGCTGGCTGATTTCTGTAGTGAGTTGTAACTGGCTCTTTTTCAGCAGGTATATTTGTGTCCGCGGTCGGCCTATGGCCGAATTGCTGCGCCGAGTGGTAAACATTGCCCAGCAGGGCAACAAATAATATTAATAACACAAATACAATCAATGTTCGCATCAATCGTCTATATGCTAGCAACGTGCCAGGATGGCCCAATGACGCGGATTACTGCGTGTACCTTTCAGGGCCAATCGCTTTAATCGCGCGTGTTTATGTGCGGTGCGGTTATGGTAGGATAATCCACTCTTAAACAGTATTCAGGCAAATGTTCTTGTCAGTTTTCTTGATCGTTCTGAAAGGAATCTGAATGTCTGTATTGGATCACATTCTCGGGAAACATCTTTCGTCTACTGAGGAAGAGGGACAAAAGATCGGCGTTTTATCCGGCGTTCCGATACTGGGATTGGACGGCCTTTCATCATCTGCGTACGGACCAGAGGCCGCGCTGTCGGTACTTTTGCCTCTCGGTGCCTTGGGGCTGGCTTATATTGTTCCAATAACTGTCATCATCCTGTTACTGCTGACGATTCTTTATTTCTCTTACAGGCAGACGATCTCGGCCTATCCCACGGGCGGGGGTTCCTACACTGTTGCGAAAGAAAACCTCGGAATCCGCGCGGGTCTTTTAGCTGCGGCCGCGCTGATGCTGGATTATATTTTAAATGTTGCTGTCGGCATTTCGGCGGGAATTGGAGCGTTGGTTTCCGCATTCCCAGGTTTGCATTCCTACACGTTAACCCTCTGTTTAATTACTCTCGCGATTATCACTCTGGTAAATCTGCGTGGCACTCGCGAATCGGGAATCATATTCGGGCTGCCGACGTATGCGTTTGTCGGAACTCTCACCATCGTACTCGGGATTGGAATTACGAAATTTATTCTCAACGGCGGACACGCAATACCGGTTGTTGCGCCACCGGCGCTTCCGAACATAAACATAGGCGTAGCAGGCATCTGGTTGCTAATGCGATCTTTTGCCAGCGGCTGCACCGCTATGACAGGCGTCGAAGCCGTCAGCAACGGCGTCAGCGCGTTTGCCAAACCAGCAGTCCGCAATGCACAGCGAACCTTGACCGCAATAGTGGTAATACTGGCGTTTCTGTTACTGGGGATCGCGTATCTGTCGCATAGCTTCGGCATTGGAGCAATGGACCAGGAGCAAGCCGGATATCAAAGCGTAATCTCTCAACTGGTTGCAGCCGTAGTCGGTCGCGGAACATTTTATTTCATAACCATCGGCAGTGTTCTGCTGGTATTGACGTTATCTGCCAACACCAGCTTCGCTGGATTTCCGCGATTGTGTCGATTGGTCGCCGAAGATGGTTATCTGCCGCGAGCCTTTGGCACGCAAGGTCGCCGACTGGTCTACAACGTCGGCATCATGTTCCTGGCAATCGTTTCCGGAATTCTGTTGATCGTTTTCGGCGGCATTACCGACCGATTGATTCCGTTGTTTGCCGTCGGAGCGTTTGCGGCCTTCTCGCTATCTCAAGCTGGAATGGTGGTTCACTGGAAACGAGCAAAGGGTAAGACGTCCGGCACTTCGATGATTGTCAACGGCATAGGCGCCGTTGCGACAACAGTGGCTCTTGTAATCATACTCTTCGCAAAGTTTGTCGAAGGAGCCTGGATTACACTCGTGCTGGTACCCGCAATTCTGTTCGTGTTTATGAATGTGCGACATCATTATCAGAAAGTTGCGCGCGAAGTTCATTGTCCGCACGCGCTCGACCTGAGCCACAACGACCCTCCCGTTGTCATTGTGCCCTTCAGAGCCTGGGATATTTTGACGGAAAGAGCATTGCGCTTTGCGTTGAGACTCTCTCCCGAGGTGATCGGAGTCCACGTCTGCATTGGGGCTGAGGACAATGCTGCTGTCAGAGAGCAATGGGCCAGAAACGTCGAGACTCCGATAAAGGCGGCCGGTTTGCCCGTGCCACGGCTGGAGGTTATTCCTTCACTGTATCGTAAGCTTCTTTCGCCTCTCGAAGATTATATCGATAAGCTTCACGAAGAGTATCCAACTAGAATGATCGCAGTCGTGATTCCGGAACTGGTTGAAGCGCATTGGTATCAATATCTGCTTCATAACCAGCGAGCCGCATGGCTGAAGGCCGATCTTTTCCTGCGCGGCGACCGTCACGTAGTCGTTATCAATATTCCGTGGTATCTGGATGAAGAAAAAACCAAACGACGAGCGAAGCGAATGTCAGCTGGCAGATAGTCGTTTCCAGTTATCTTTAAGCTGCTTTGTTACCACCTCTCACTAATTGTTCGATCTTTTTCAGAGCTCCGCTTAGCGACTGTTTATCGGTAAGAGCGGGTTTGAAAATATCGCCGATTTTGGAAATGCGCTTTAGGATATTCTTAATCGTAAATTCGTCCGGCCGCAGATTACCTCGCTTAATCTCCTGCCAGGTGACTGGCGCAGAGACAGGAGCATGCAATCTGGCTCTGACCGAATATGGCGCTGCCAGCGATTTTCCGAAACCATTCTGCAAGTAATCCAGGTAGACTCTATGTTTCTTTCGTTTGTTCACGATCCGCTCTACTGCTATCAGGTCAGGGTGTTGCTCTGCAGTGATATGGGCAATCAATGTGGCGAATTGAACGACCTGATCATGGGTGTAGGCGTTTTTGATCGGCACATAAACGTGCAGTCCTTTTGATCCTGAAGTTTTTGCGTAAGCAGACAACCCGATCGATTTCAGTTGCTCCTGAAGAATCAAAGCGACTTCGATAACTTGTCCGAATTCTGCCGTTCCGGGATCCAGATCAAACAATACCCAATCGGGATTCATCGGTGATGTTCTGCGAGCGCTCCATGCGTGCATGGAAATTGATCCCAGGTTTGCCACATACAGAAGCGACGCAACGTTATTAGCCACTGCGTAAATGACATTTTCTTCTTCGCTGTTTTCGCGAACAAATGTTGTGACGAAGTCAGGCGGATTTTGAATCGTATGTTGATGGAACGGAGTCTCGGCAATTCCGTTTGGATAGCGCTTTAGTATCAGCGGCCGGTCTTTCAAATAAGGCAAAATACGCGGAGCAATCTCGTAATAATATTTCAGCAGATCGCCTTTTGTGTATTTGTCCTCGGGCCAATAAACTTTATCGAGGTTACTCAACTTAAGCGTTCCGCCCGGCGCCTTGAATGTTTGATCGCCTTTGAATTCCTCAGACAGCAATGCGGACGCAGGAATTACTTTCGAGTTGCTTCGCACCGGTTGGTCGATCGATTGGTTGGTATCGTGCTTTTCTTCGATGACCTCAGCGGTATCGAACTTCTTTTCCAGAACGCATTCCTTAGGGTCCTTGTCATCGCGCATTCCAAGGAATATCGGCTGACGCATATGCCCGTCGCCGGTCCATTCAGAGAATTTAATCTCGCAAACCAGCTTTGGCTTTATCCATTGCACCGTCTCGTTTGTTTTAACGGAAGTCGAGAAAGGCGAATGTTCGGTCTTTAGCGGCTCCATCAAGTCGTAGACTTCCTTCAGAGTTTGCCGGTTGAATCCTCCACCCGTATGCCCGACATAGATCAGCTTGTTTCCATCATACAGTCCCATTACGAGAGCCCCGAAGTGCTCTCGACTTCCGCGCGACCTCGTGTATCCTCCGATAACTGCCTCGGTTCGTTGTAGGGTTTTAATCTTTAGCCAGTCTTTTGATCGTTTTTGTATATAGGTGCTGTCGATGCGCTTTGCAATCATCCCTTCAAGGCGCATCTTTTCGATTTGTTTAAAGAACTTTTCGCCTTCGCCAATAACGTGATCCGCAAATTTGATCCGGTCGTTTTGCCGAATGATTTTCTGAAGCAGCTCTTTTCTGTGGAGCAGATCAACCCCAGTCAGATCGTATCCGTTCAGATAGAGCAGATCGAAAATGAAATATGCGATGACTGCCTCTTCACTTTCGCGCGATTTTCCGCGTTCCGGCTTTAATCCGAACCTGGGCTGAAGAAGCTGAAATCTGGGAACCCCTTTGCTGTCCAGAGCGACAATCTCACCGTCCAGAATCGCCTGATCCGCTTCTATCACATCGCCAATGTAAGAAATCTCGGGGTATTTAGCCGTGACTTCGTTCTGCCGTCGCGACAGAAGTCGGTGCTTTCCATGATTCAAATAGCAAATCGTCCTTACGCCATCCCATTTCGTCTCGAACAGCCATTCATCATTGGTGAAGGGTTCATCAACCAGGGTTGCAAGCATCGGCTGCACATGTTTTGGCATTGCTGCCTGTTTTGCGTCAGAAGGTATTTCAATCCTTGCAGTCGAATCTCGTCCGCTAGCCGGCTTTATGCTCTCTTTTTTTTTAGTTTTCCTGCGAGAGACCTTTACCGGATCACCCGTTGCCGCTTTGTCAACGTTGCCGCCTTCGTCTTTGGCGATTTCGGCGAGAGTTCTGTCGGTGAAAACGGAAGTAGCCTGTGTTTCAGTGATATCTTCTTCACTCGCAAACGCATCCTTATGTTTGATCAACAGCCAGTTGCGATCGTGAGTTCGTACGAGGGCCCACGATCCCTGAAGCTTTGATCCGTGGATGGTAAATTTCAGCTCGCCATCTGCTATAGCCTTTGAAACGCTCTTTGTTGATGAATCAGGAGCATAAGTACCATAATCCCAAACCATCACAGTGCCGCCGCCATATTCGCCTTCAGGGATTATGCCCTCAAAGGTGGCATAGTCGATTGGGTGATCTTCAACTGCCATCGCCAGCCGTTTGATTTTCGGATCAAGCGAAGGTCCTTTCGGCACTGCCCACGATTTCAAAACGCCGTCGGCCTCCAATCGCAGGTCGTAGTGAAGGTGGCTCGCCCGGTGTTTCTGAATGACGAAAAGACGGCCGGTCTCGGAATGTTTTTGTTTTGGCGTCGGTTCGGCTGTTTTATCAAAGCTACGCTTAGCTTTGTATTCGTCTAGCGGCTTTTTATTCCTGGAGGTGTGTCGGCTTGGCATAATTCAAATACTCAGGATGCTTTTCTCCTGTGAGTTGTTGTCGTTCGCGTCTTTTTCTTGCTGTCTACTTCCTTCAAGCTCTCTTTCAGCTTTTCCATTATGTCGACAACTTTGGTGGTTGCCTGTCGATGTTTGGCGGCTGGCTTGGCTTTAATGCCCTTGGTCTTTTTGTCAATCAAATCCAGCAAAGCTTCTCTATACGAATCTTTATATTTCTCAGGATCGAAAGTGTCGGTAAGTCCGTCTATCAATTGTTCTGCAACCTTCAACTGGCGGGTGTCGATCTTCACATTTTCGCTGGGAAGGTTCAAGTCTTCAGGATTGGTTATCTCATCAGCAAAATGCATGGTCTCCAGCATCAAAGCCGTATCGTGCGCCTTCACCGCCGCCAGATATTCGCGCTGACGAATTGCGACTTTTGCGACGCCGACCTTGCCGGATTTCTTCAATGCTTCACGCAACAACGCGTATGTTTGCGCGGCCCCTTTACCAGGAGCAAGGTAATAAGGAGTATCAAAGAACATCGGATCGATCTCGTCCTGCGATACAAAATCGGTGATGTTGATGACCTTTGTGCTTTCGACGGCGATCTCGTCAAAATCGTCTTCGGTCATTTCGACGTATTCGCCCTTTTCGTACTCGTATCCTTTTACGATCTCGTCGTTCGATACCTCAACGCCTTCTATTTCGCAGATGCGTTTGTTGCGAATCCGCCCGTGGTCTTTTTTATGCAGCATGTTAAAGCTGATCCGTTCGCTGCTGGTTGCTGAATAGACGCCGACCGGAATGCTGACTAACCCAAATTGGATGCTGCCGCTCCATATTGGCCGCATGTTCGCTTCGTCCTTTCGAAATCTTCCGACGAATTTGGCGGCAAGATAGTGTGCGTAAAATCGCTCACCGACACTTGCCCTTGCACTGCATTTCCTGGAAATGGCAATGAACGTGCCACCAGCGAACGGTCTTCAGGCCAGATTACTGATCTATTGGGACCGCACCCGATTAGAACTTTCATGTTCAGGTTATCCGTCAAGGATTAAACAAATTCTTAAGCGATTTTTGGCGTACGCTTTTTTCTGATGGATTAATTGTTTTCGGGCCTATTCTTTTTCAGGTGATTGACGGAAGATGTGGCCCGAATTCTATCCGTCGGGATCAGGTCGACAATCCATTCGATGTTTATCAAAGTGTATGTCGGCTCTATTTCGGTTTCCTTTCGCAGTTAACCAATACAGACTTACTATAGAGATCCGTCAAGACCTCATAAACAGCGGCAAATCGCTGCAGCTTCGGTCCACTGCCTTCGATCAGAACTTCACAAGCAGAGCCAGCGTGAATCGATTCTCTCTCTTTTGAAGATCGGGAACGAATCCTGGCACAAACGATCCCGGAGGTCCGACGTTACCGGTTGGCGGTGTAATACCACCGTGTCCTGAGAAGTATGGCACGTTGGCGGCCCGATGGTTGAATTCTCCGCGAAACGTTATGTACTGGCTGGGCATATAATCGAACGTCACAGAAGCATCCCAGGCCCTGAACGGATCGCCCGGATTTTCGGTGAAGTACGGTGTTCCCGATGCGGCGGTTGCGCCATTGATCGGTGGCAGCAAGACGAGATAACGGCCAGGATTGTTGATCGCTCCGCCGCCGAGCGTTACAGCGTAGCGATCTTTATCAAACCAGACGCGGTGGTAGACCATTCCGCCTATGAAATATTGTGCTGGGGTGCCCATCTTGCGGCTGGTGCAGGTAACGCCGCCGCCGTTCTCGCAACCGATATCGCCGGTGAGCGTGAATGCAGCCTTCGAGATTAATCTTTCTGGTTGATCGTAATATTTGTATTCAAAGCTATCGTCGGTGTGGATCCGCTTGCGATCGGGAATACCCAGAGCATCTGTACCGTAGTAGTTATTAGAGGTAACCTGAATGTTTCCCGTCGGTCGCCACAAAATTTGGCCACCAACGCCAGGAGCATGATTGAACTTGCCGTAGGATTGCCATCCGTTGATGATCCACGGTTCGATCTTCAATTTGTCATTTGCGAATATTTGAACACGCACTCCGTTAAAAAACCAGGGCGTGTTCGATGAAACATAGGAAGGCTGATAGGCCCAGTTATCGAACTGATAATAGCTGAACAGTCCGATGTACGACATAAATATTCCGGCCTGGATGTTTATGCCGTCCAGTTTATCAATATGATAACCACCGTAGGCTTCAGAAATATAACGATAGGCGTTATCAAGCTGCCATTGACCGACCGTAGGGCTCGCGTCATTGCGCGGCGTCGTTGTCGAATACATGCCGAACTGCGTCATCACACGGCCCTGCACGTTGTCGTAATGAAAGTCTCCGCCAACTCCCAGTTGCGTAAGTTGAGCTTCACCTGATCTAAACACTTCGCTGGATCCGCCGATTGTGTGGTCAACTGGATGATGGAGCGAGTCGGTGTAATTGACGTCGAACCGAATCTCCGGCGTAAAGAATTTGGTGTCCATCGGCGATTCTTTTGTTCGAGCGGTCCCGTTCAGCCATGTGAAATCTGCGAAAGCAAATGGATCAGGTTGTTTGTTTGTTGCAGGCGGAGACTGATTCTGCGCTTGAGTATTTACCGAAGTGTCCAATTTGATTCCCTGTGCGGGTGTGCTGTTCGAAGCAGACGTCGTTGTACCGTCGGTCTGCGTCGAAGTTGAATTTGACGTGGGCGCATCAGTGGCAGATTTCGTTCCCGTGCGAGCCTCGACTTCGGCCAGCCTCTGTTCCAGCTTCTCTATTCGTTCCAGCAGGGCTTTTTCGCGAGGTGTGAGCTCGGAATCATCGCTCTTTTTACCGTCAGTCTTCTTGTCTTTATCTTTGTCGTCAGTTTTGATGTCCGCGCTTGAAGACAACATGACTGGCTTAGTCGGTTCTGTCGGGTTTGTCGCTTGAGCGTTCGCACCATTTGTAATCGTTAAGGCAAACGCGATTAAGGCAATCAAATGGCCAATCTTTTTCAACTTAAATATACCTTTCGTTTTTGCAGCACTTGTGTGTTTTCTGAATGTCATAATTGTTCTTGGCAGTCTTATCCTTATTAGTGATTTCTGATCTTGATCGGGGAACTCTTTGGCTGCATTGGAATTCCGCTCGCTATCATCGAATGTGATTAGATAAGCCAGAGAATACAATTTATGGGTTCGTCCGGGCCTCATTATCCTTTGGCGAAGAAATAGCAAGAGTCCAGTCAGCACGGCTTCGACCACGCCAATCAACAGAAAACTTCTCATGATACGATCTCTTTCTGCCACGCAAGACCCAGAGGAAAATTTGGCCTCGTGGCCAATCGCTGAAATGTTTAAGGCCTCTTTACCATTTGCGGCCAAACGCACGTAATGGCCGTTTGCCAGAATCACGTCTTTTCTCTGGGCGCAGATGATTTACCTGTTTGCTTGCGGAATTGATCCAGTATTTGCACCCGCTCGCTGCCTTTCAACTCCGTTTCCAGTCGTGCAAGAGCGACAGCAACGACATCTTTATGATGCAGCTCCTCAATCCCTTTTTCTTCTGTCAAATTTAACCAGAGCTCGTGAATCTGATTGATCTCCCTTTCAGTCAGCTGGGGAGCGTGCGCGCCGAGGCTGTATTTATAAACCTTGCCGTCTGGATCGATGACGTTGAACGTCACTTGGTGTCTTGGTTTATACGGCAGTTTTTCCCATGCTTCACCCAGACGTTTGGCCTGATCGTCAGCACTGAGCACAGATGACTTGCCCGCAATGATCGAATCGGATTCAAGCTGCACGGCAGTATGCACAATCGCCTGGAAAACATCCGATGAAGGAACAACCAGCAAGTGAACTTTCTTTCCCGCTTTTTCCGCCAGCGATACGACTCGACTGAAAAGCAACTGTTCGTAACTGGTGAAGAGCTGGTTTTCCGCGATGTGCTCGTATCCGACATCGGGTCCGCGCATCACCTGAATCGTCATCATCACCAGGTCGGTTTTTCCGGTATGCGTCATATCCAGCGCCTGCCGAACGTGCTCCAGCGTGTTGTAATCACGAACCAGGCAAAGGGTATTACCCGGTCTGATTTTGACGGTCTCGGTCGAGATCATTTCCTGCGGTTGGACATTGAACTGATCAACTTCGACGTGGGCGGCGGCTCCGCGGCGGCGTTCGTTCAAATGTTCCGAAACCCAGAAGACAATGAAAAAGACGAGAGTGAAAGCCACGCCGCTGATTGTCGCGACCTCTTTAGTTAACAGGTTGATTCCTGCAACCGAGAACAGAATCATCGCGATTGCTCCCAAACCGAGGGGGATTTCGTTGCCATTCAAATCAATATTGAACGGAACCTTCCATTCTCGGTGCGAACGATCCTTGAACCTGAGCAAAACCATGGCCAGACCTTTGAACGCAAAAGACCATACGACGCCGAATGCGTAAGCTTGGCCCAGAGTGTCCATGTCGCCGCGCGAACCGATTATTGCTAGCAACTGCAAACCGACGATCAGATTGATCATTCGATAGGTCGTGCCATACTTTTTGTGAGGAGCGCGGAACCAATCGGTCATGACTCCATCTTCGCTGACGCGATTGAGCACGCCATTTGATCCTATAATCGCGGTATTGACGGCGCCTGCCAGCATCAGGAATCCGACGACTACAATGAATCCCTGAAACAAAAGTTTCAACAGAGAGGGTCCCGACAAATTCATCGCTATTCCGCTGATCAGATTATTAAAATATTGTGGCCGCTCGCCGTCCGGAATAATCGCGTATGCGAAGAACGAAACCAGAGAAGTAAACAGCAGCGAGTAAACAAAAATCACCATACCTGCTCGCATCAGGTTTTTGTGTTTTGGATATTCAAGCTCGCGGTTTACCTGCGCCAGTGATTCCTCGCCCGACATTGCCAGGAAGGAATGGCCAAACGCCATTAAGATTCCTATTAATCCGAAGAGAGCACCTACACCTTTTACCAAACCGAAATGCGGTGATGGTGTATCGGCGGTAGCGACTTCAGCCGACGCGGTTGACGGAGGCAGTTCTTTGAAATGATTCGGAGCTAGCGCGGGCATCCATCCCGCTCCAGCCCTATCAAATGCCAAGTTAGCAGGGATAGGCGCAGGTGGCAGGCGTTGCTTATCCGGATTAGTCAGAATCGTGAAACTGCACCATACAATAAGCAGTACGACCATCGCGGTCGTCACGTACATTATTTTCAGCGCGTCATCCGATGACTCATGAATTCCCAGGGTGTTGCGCCACCAAAAATAGACTGTGATCAGAACTGCAATGATGGCGGCGAAATGATTAGTTGTATCGACGGACGGGTTCATCGGATGACCGAAATAGGTAGAAGTCTGCGCAACCAGACCGACAATATATTGTCCGGCCGCTACACCTGAGATCGGACCCGTAAGTATGTAATCGAACATCAATGCGGACACGGATAATTTTGCCAGAGTGCCGCCCATCGCTTCTTTGACCACGCGATATACGCCGCCCCGCGTGAACATCGCGCATGACTCAACATAAACGGCGCGCACGGCGTAAGAGAAGAGCATCACGCCGAAAATGAACCACGGCGCCGCTCGACCGATTGCCTGCTCAGCGATGCCACCGGCGTAATAGGCCGACGATCCCAGGTCATTCAGTACGATTGCCGCCGCTCGCCAAAACGATATAAACGACAACATCACCGAAGTTGCGACAACTACTTTGGTTGTCCGTCCGTTGACGACTTCTGCCTGACTGCTCATCCTCCGAGCTCCTTAACGCGATATATTCATTTGCGTTATGCCTGTTCTGTTTGGATGAAGGTCAATGCGGGGAAGACGGGACAGTGGTCGACGCTCGGCGGAATCATTCTTGGACAGGAGTAGCAGAAGATCGCAATGAGGATTCAGCCAGGGAGGCTGCGAACCATCCTCACAGTGGATTTCGAAGGCCGAACGAGATGACTTTAACCCGAAAAGGATACTCACTATGTTTTCAGTGCTATCCCGAGCGCACACGACAAAAGGCGCGGAGCAAATTTGCTCCGCGCCTTTCAAAAGAGTCGCGGCGGCTTTGCCCTTCCAACCAATGCCTACGAGGTTAGCTGACGGACTCGGGCTTGGAAGTCGCCCTACCGATTCTTGCGAACCGGACTCGCCCCGCGGCGTAATCGAACCAGAATACGCCGTGTGGTTCCCCCGCTCGACAATGCTCGAAAATTGATGAGCATTCCGATTAGGCCTGCAAATTATCTTCAACCGGGTTTAATGCCGATCGAAATTGCATTCTACGCCCGAATCGTGACCCGCGCAACAAAATGACGTTGTTAATTTGCCCCGCCGTCAACGCTTTTGCCGAACGTCACAATTCACATTAGCTTCGTGTTCACCGGCTATCATTGATAATACTCTTCTATTTCCCGTCCGATGGCATTAGCTAAAGCCTGACTCTTCATTTCCGAGATTTTCCATTTATCTTCGACATGGCGAAGAACGCCGATGTGCTTTTTATTTAACGTAATATCAAAGTGCTGGCATACGCCTTCATCGCACGAAGTCAAAATCGGTACAGCAGTTCCGCTATAGGATTTACCGTTGTGTTCAAGTTCCAGCGCCACAGGCACAATCTGTTCCGGCTCGCCTTCCAGATCTGCAATCAGGTCTTTCAGGATTTGAACCAATTGCTTGCGGCGTTTTTCACCCGAAGCGGACCATTTTTGCGCGGAAGCGCGTTTGTGGGCCAATTTGAATTTCAGACCGACCATTTGGGTTGAATAATCATTGGCATTCAGTTTCTCGACATACTGATGAGCCAGAATGAACCAGTGATAGGCTGTGCCTACCGGCACGCCTGAACCCTCCGGTGCGTGGCCTGCCCGTCGCTTTGTAGTGCTGTAGACAAATTCCCATTTATCCGGCGTGACCTTTTTCTCTTTCCAGTCCGATTTATCGTAATACCAATGGTGCGTGCGGCCGACTGTCATCCCGGTGTATTGGCGGCCCTCAAAGTCCTTGCGACGGTTATAGCTTTCGGCGATGTTTTTTCGGCTTTTCATGCATTGCTCCTCTTCTTGGTTTTTCGCTTTGGCATGAACAGGCTTGGAATTGCGGCATACTAGATCCGCCGCTCGCTTTCCTTCATCTTGCCCGCGACCTTATCCATCAAGAGCATGAATTCGTCGTATTCTTCTGGAAACGACATCGAGATTTTGCCTTGCGGGGTGTCGACGGTTGCCGTGGTGTCTGTGACTGATCTGCGCTGAAGATAATACTTTTCACGGAACGCATTTAAATCCTCAACCATGACAACAATCAGCGAATCGTCTCCGCGTCCAATATCGAACATAGTCATGTCATATCTGTACCAGGCTTTCATGTGCGGCGTTGAAACAAGCGGCTCTGACTTGCGGAGATCGTCCAGCATTTCCGCTTTCATAGCTTTCAATATGGCGTCTAATTTCGTGTCCGTGTCTATGTTCATGTCTGAAGAGCGATACAAGGAAGGTTCCGGGCTTATGTTTAAAATCTGAGGCAGGACCTTAAACGAACGAGCCTATCCATTCGTAGAATAGGCTCTTAAACACATTCGAGTGTGATTTTGCCTTCTGAATGAAATTCCGTTTAATCAGAAAGCTTGGCGTGTCATCTGAATTCTGTCACCCAGATGTTTCCCGTTGTCTCTGCGTATTCATAGACGATTCTGTCCCCCTTCGGAGACCACGCAGGATAACGGACGTACGCATTGGGTTTGGTATAGTTCGTAATCTGTTTCTCTGTTTTTGTTGAACGCGAGACCCACCATATGTTCCAAATGCCGTTGCGTTGTCCCGCGAAAACGATCTTGTCGTCATCAGGCGACCAAGTGAATGGCCAACTCTGGCCTTTTTCAGAGGTTAAGAATGTAATTTGACCGTTGCTGCTACCATCAGCCTGAATGATACCAAGCTGGGTGCTCTCGCCCTGCCTCATTTCAACGGCCAGGAATTTCGAATCGTGTGACCAGCACGGAAATCCAGTGAGTCCTTCACCAAAGGTAAGCTGTCTTGCCTGACCATTGATTGGCAATATCCATGTGTTTACCGCAGTATTTACCGCGCCGCCTTTGTCTGAGTGATACGCAAGATAATTTCCGTCAGGCGACAATTTAGGCCAGTCCACATCATCAGCAACTTGCGTTACGGTCTGGTCCCGTCCACTATCGGTCGAAATAGCGCGAAGTGCCGCCGTTCCCTTGTTCCAGGTAACCATGGCTATCCGACCGTCGGGAAACCAACCTGCCAAGGGTCCGAGCCTTGTTTGGGTTAGCAAGTCTCTTTGATTCTCTCCATTGCTGTCTGCTATGCGAACAAAAGTATCGTCGCCCGTCCGGTTGACTATGTAGCAGAGTTTGGTTGCATCGTTTGAAAATACCGGCATGGTTTTCCGGTAACTTGTGTCTTTGGTCATGGGAACTGGCGCGCCTGCTGGTTCACTGGAACTCGCAGAGACCGGGATCGACCAAAGATTGTTCTCCATCCAGGACATTGCGTAAACCAGGTTCTTTCCATCTGCCGAGATTCTGAGATGTTTGGGCACCATCGCTCCAGTGCTTTTTATTTCGACTGGCTTGCCGATCGGGTCACCGCTGGCAGAATCAATTTGAAGTTTCAGTAGCGAAAATCCGGCGTTGCTTGTTTCGCCGCCGAAATAGATGCTCTGGCCATCGGGTGAATAAATAGGATCGAACACTTGTCCCTGAGCCAGCTTCTTTAACCCGCCGCCATCAAGAGATATGGAATAAACGCCAATTCCCGCGATCCCGTACGAAGCGAACAGCATTCGCTTTCCGTCCGGAGACCAGCAAGGCGAGCTGTGACCGCCCGGGGGATTTGCCGGCTGAGTCAATTGCCTGGGTTGTCCGCCATCCGACGAAACAATCCAAAGCGTCGACGGTGACATTGCTCCAAACGCGACGGCACCGACGTCGTTGAGCCCGTCCGATTGGAACGCTATCTGCGCTCCGTCCGGTGACCACGATGGTCGCGAGCCGAAATCGGTTAACTGCTTTGGCACGCCTCCTAATGCGGGGATTATCCAAATGCCTTCTCGACTTTTGTTGTAATAGGCAATAAATCTGCCGTCCGGTGACCAGGCAGGTTCGTAATTCTGTCCGCCATCAGAGGTGAGCTTGATCTCCGTTCCACCTCTGGCAATCTGCCTGACGTAGATCTCGAATCCTCCGTCGTGGTCAGACGTGTAGGCAATCGAGTTTCCATCGGGTGAAAATGCGGGATAGATATCAAGACCAGTCCACGTGGTTATCTGGGTTGTCCTCTTTATAACAGGCGCGCCCGAACCAGCGGTTGTGATAAACGACCGTCCGACTAACACAGTAATAACCAATAGGACTACCGCAGCGATCACAAAAGATAACCTTGTGAGGGATCGGTTTGTGAGCAATCGGTTTCGTGTAACGTTCTCATTATTTTGATTCGGCGGTTCGCCTGTATTTCGCAAGGACTGAACGGGCATTGGTTTGATGGGAGGTGGAGACGTGGCAAGCTCCACTTCAGCGATAAACCTGTATCCCCTGGTCGGGACTGTTTCGATGTACCGAGCTTCTTTGGGATCGTCGCCTAAACCTTTTCGCAGTTGCGCAATAACTCGGGTCAAAGCATTCTGGGTTACAAAAGCCTCTTTCCAGACAGCATTCAGTAGCTCTTCTTTTTCGATCAACCGCCCAGGGTTTTCTATGAAGAAAAGAAGCACTTCGAAGGCTTTTGGCTCCAACGAAACCGCTTCACCCGATTTTGTCACGCGAAATTCGTCCAGGTCGACCTGAACGCTATCAAACTGATAAATAAGACCTTTACTGACCATCATAAAATCATCACAACCCTAATCATCAAAACGCGCCGTAAGATCAGACTCTCGTCAATACTTCTGGACCCGCTCAGTCCTAGAGTGCCACTCAGTTTTTGGCTGAGAGGTCTCTATGAAGTTAAGTGTGATTCGGCTATCTGTTGTTTCTGTAATTCTTTTCTCGTCCATTTTATTTCTGAATGTAGCGTCTGCGTCGGCAGCTACGACGATTCGTTTCAAAATTTTACAAGATTCATTGGTTGTCATACCTGTTTACGTCAATGGTGCTGGACCGTTCGATTTTTTATTGGACACCGGAACGACCACATCGATGGTCGATACCGAATTGGCGCACGTTCTTTTATTAACGCCGAAAGATCGTGTAATGCTGACAACGGTCAACGGTACCGCTGCGCTGTCGCGAGCATGGCTGGACCGGGTTGCAATCGGCGACACAAACACTGACAAACTTGAAGTTGTGATCTCTGAGCTGAAAGAGATTCACAGAATAGCGCCAAAGATCAGAGGCGTGATCGGTCAGAATTTTCTGAAAGAGCAGAATTTCCTGCTCGACTATCAACATCAGCGGATCGATTTTGAAGCCGCCGGCGAAATCGAACAGCAGCTGAAAGGCACAAAGATCCCGATTCAGAATGAAGCAGGAAAGTCGCTGATTAGTGCACGTCAGGGAATCAGAAAAGGCTCGCGAAGCGATGATTCTTTGCGGCTGGTCTTAGATTCAGGGGCGTCAAACCTGACTATATTCAACATTGATCGTAGCAACCTGAATCTCGATTTCAGATCATTCGGGGCAGAGTCTTTATCGTCGAGCGCCACCGCGCGATCCGTCGACACTGCGGTTCTCAGGTGGCTGGAAGTCGGCGATCAGAACCTTACCAGGCTGCCGATTGTTCTGACCGGCGTTGGCGAAGGATACAACAACCAGATGGAAAACGGTCTGATGCCTACCCATCTATTCCGTTCGATCTACTTCAACAACGAAAAGAAATATGTGATTTTCAATCCAACTCAAGGGAAATAAGGAGGTCCTGTTGGTTTGAGGAGGGCGATTCAAAATGAATCGCCCATTTTTTTTCGATCGGAGATTATTTCTTCGATTTCTCTGACGGAGCAGCCGGTTCCGGTGGCTCAAGAGTGCAGATCGCGTTGTGACGTTTGATCCGGAGGTAAACCGACTCGAACACGCGGAACGGATGGTTCATATTTTCCGCGCCAAGATACGCAACACTCAGATCCTGTCCGACCGCAAGGTCGAAATTCGCCGCGCTTGTCGAAAGCACTACGCCGTACCCTTCGCGAATCAGCGGCGACTGGTAAACACCATCCGTCATCAACTCACGAATCTGAGTGATCTCCAGCACGTTGGTATCGACGTTTACTCTGTACAGCTGCGAGAACAGCAGCGGACTCGTAACCAGCGCGAACGGACCATAGTGTCCCGAATTGATCAGCGTCTCCATAGCCAAAACAATGTCGGCGAAGGCATTGCCCGAATCTTTCCAGTCACGGCGCTTTAAAATGTGACGCCCGTCGACCGTCATTAATCCTTCGTAACCCATTTCAGGAACGCCATTAAAGATAAGATCATCTTCGCGGTCGCAGCAGAACGCGGCGGCGGCGGAGGCAATCGCCGGATCCAGCGGCAATTTGTTGTAACGACTGGCTTCGATGTCTCGCCAATGGATGATGAAATCTTTGTAGATCAAGGGGATGATGCCGCTTTCCCGGCGGACGGAACGGACCGGATCAGAATCCTGCTCACCCAGCAAACCTACTCGACCAATCGTCGTTCCGGTGAAATGATCGTGTACGATGGTTTGAACGCCTGGACCGAGCGGCCCGAAAACTTCAACAACTCTGCGTCCGACCAGTTTTCGCCGCGCAACGTTGACGACAGTATTTTTTATCTGTTCCCACTGGAAATCATCAAGAGGGTTTTCTTCGTGTGCAAATTGAGCCATGCGTTATCCTCCCCTTTTGGGCCCAGTCTTTGGCCGCTTAAACTTACTTGAAAGAAGTCGGTGAAGTCAATTCGCAAATTAAATGCTCAAGTTGCAGGGCGGGCGTTCCCTGGGATGTTTTTATTGCCAGATCGACCTGGGCTAAACGTTTTACCGCAAAGAGAATCTTTTCGATCGTGAGACGGTTTACGCTTTCGAAGAAATGTTTTTTGTAAGGCGCGACTCTTGCCTCACGCGCGACTTCTGACATTGGCGCGTCGCGCTGGATCAATTCTTTAGCGACCAGCGCAGTGCGATAGGACCATGCCAGCAAACCGACTATCGCGACTGGCTCGCCGCCATCATCGATCATTCGATGTAAGAGACGGATGGCCTTCTTGCGGTCGTTCGCCAGCATTGCATCGCCAAGATCGAAGCTGTTTGTTTCTCGAGTGCGCGGCACCAGCGCTTTTACATCTTCAGGAGTTATCCGCTTTGCCTTGCCAACGTAGGTAATCAGTTTTTCTAACGCGTTCTTTAAATGCGCCAGATTGCCGCCCGTTAATCCGATCAGGATTCCACACGCTTGTGGATCTATTGTCACCCCCTGGGATTTCAAATACCTATTAGCCCACGCCTCCGCTCCCTTATCATCCAGATGATCAAATGAGATGACAGTCGCCGTCTTTTGCAGGGTCGAAGCATACCGCCGCCGTCCATCCAGCGTATTCGTAACGAAAACCATGCAGGTCGTGTCAACCGGATGACGCAGGTATTCAATCAACGCATCAGTCCCTGTTTCATCTTTCAGCTTGTCCACATCGCTTATTATCAGCAACCGATGTCGCGCCAGCATCGGTAGTTGTCGGGCCGCGTCAAGAATCTTTGCGACAGGAGTTTCCTGCAACGAAAACTCCTCGACATTGAAATCCCTGAAGCCTTCGTCTACCGTGTTTACCAGTTTTTTCAGGGCGCCGTCTTTTAGAAAAGAGTCTTCGCCGATGAAGAGATAGAGAGGCTCTACTTTGCCGCTTTGAATCTGTTTTTCGAGCTCTGCCGGACTGAGATCCGAAGCCGATTTCTTGCGACTCATAACCTGGGAGCGCACGCGTCTCGCGTGCCTTCGTGCAATAAATTTACGCGATGAAAAAGAATTACACCACCTGAGGTTCGGCACGCGCGCGCGCTCTCCCGCGCTACCCCAAACCTAAAAGCAATGTCGAAACCAGACTCTGAGCAAATTCTCGCGCGATTCGATCTACCGCAGGATTGTCTTCGTTAAAGAAAGACGTTGGATCATCAGAGAGCGCGTATTCACCATGAAACTCGATTTTTTGATTATCGTAGATGACCTTGTTTGTTTTCAAATCGCGCAGAGTAACACCTGTGATTATACGGATTTCAAAAACGCGATTTCTTCCCGTCTGATCCAGCACTGCATTTCTGAGTTGAAAGCTCTTGATAGTTCCCGTCAGGACTGCATCTGCATCCTTCGGTTCAGGTACGATCGTGATTGACTTTCCGCGCCGGAGAAATTCATCGACTACTGCATGTGTAAATCGCTGTTCCACTTTGTAATGGAGCGAAGGATTCTGAAAAGTCGGTATTGCGATAACGCGTATATGCTGCGGCAAGCTTTGGTTAGTCGTGATCTGATGATATCCGCAAGCCGACATCACGAACATCAAAGAAACAATGATGAATAAGAACAATTTTTTCATAATCTGTCGTGGCGCATTCGTCCCGATTGCGCCGGCCGGTTTCCCGAATATTCGTTTGAAAAGAAGGGCTCAATACACAGCAGGCGCAATCGGGACGAATGCGCCACAACATCAACCCTTAACAACAATATTTATCAGCTTCTTCGGCACGACTATGATTTTGACGACTTCCTTGCCGGCAGTCGCGGCTTTTACTTTTTCGTCGGCAAATGCGGCCTGCTTCAAAGATTCTTCGTCAACATCGGCGCTGACGCGGACCCGTGAACGCAGCTTGCCGTTTACTTGAACGGGTATCTCCAATTCATCATCACGAGCCAGATCCGCATCGAACGTCGGCCACAATGCTCCAGACAATATCCCGCCTTGATGACCCAGGCCTTCCCACATCTCTTCAGCCGCGTGCGGAGCAAATGGCGCCAGCATTAATGCCAGACTTTCCAGCGCTTCTCGCATTATTGCGACAGTCGTTCCGCAGGGAGCTTTGTCACCCAGTTGCGTGTCAAAGTCGTAAGCTTCGTTTACCAGCTCCATCAAAGCCGAGATCATGGTATTGAAATGCATCCTATCTTCAAAATTCTCGGTTATGCGTTTGATAGTCTGATGCGTCTTACGCTGCAACTTTCGCTGAGCCGGCGTCAGTTCTGACGACTGAGCCGCAGTTTGCTTTGCCTGAGGCATTTGCGCGTGCCATTTCCAGACCAGCCTGTAGGCTCTGGCCAGAAAACGGAAACCGCCTTCAACTCCTTTTTCGTTCCAATCCAGATCCTTCTCAGGCGGAGCAGCGAACAATGCAAACAGTCGAGTCGTGTCTGCGCCGAACGCCGAAATCATGTCGTCGGGATCGATAACATTGCCCAGCGATTTCGACATCTTCACCACGCGGCCAACTTTGTCGGCGTACATGCAAACCATACCCTGCGTCAACAGACGATGGATTGGTTCGTTGAAATCGCACAAGCCCAAATCGCGCATCATCTTTGACCAGAAACGCGTGTAGATCAGGTGCAACACGGCGTGTTCGATTCCGCCGATGTATTGGTCGACCGGCAGCCAGTAATCGGTCTTACTCTTGTCAAAAGGCGCTTTGTCATTTTTCGGATCGCAGTAACGGAAGTAATACCACGACGAATCCACGAACGTATCCATCGTATCCGTTTCGCGCCGAGCGGGTCGGTTGCACTTCAAACAAGTAGTGTTTACGAACTCCGGCACTTGCGCCAAAGGTGAGCCACCCTTGCCCGTGATGACGACATTCTTTGGCAATTCGACCGGCAGTTGATCCTCGGGAACGGTCATGATTCCGCAGTGATCGCAATAAACGATCGGTATCGGCGTTCCCCAATACCTTTGACGCGAAATTCCCCAGTCGCGAATTCGATAATGAACTGTGCCTTCGCCGAACTTCTGCGACAGAGCGAATGCCGTCATTTTTTCATTCGCAATCGGCCAGGGCAGACCATCCCACTCAGCCGAATTGACCAGCACGCCCGAACCGGTGAACGCTTCTTTCATTTCACCGAATACCGCTGGTTCGCCGTTTTCATCCAGCGGAGCAATGACCTGCTGAATCGGCAATCCATATTCTGTAGAAAAATCAAAGTCGCGCTGATCGTGACCAGGCACCGACATGATCGCGCCAGTGCCGTATTCCATCAGGATGAAATTAGCGATCCAGATGGGCAGCTTCGCGCCGTTGAAAGGATTAATGGCGACACGTCCGGTGTAGATTCCTTCCTTTTTAGCGTCAGCCGAAGTGCGTTCAATCTTATCTTCGTTCTTCAGTCTGGTTGCGAACTCGATTACCTTGTCGTGCAAGGGGGAGTCTTCCATCAGAGTCTCGATCAATATATGTTCTGGGGCCAGAACGATCGCGTTTGCACCGTAGATGGTATCGATGCGAGTTGTGAAAATCGTGATGACCGCGTCCGAATCTTTTACTTTGAAATTGACACGAGCCCCCTCACTCCGACCGATCCAGTCGCGCTGCATCGTCAGTACTCGTTCCGGCCAGCCGCCTTCCAACTCGTACGTGCCATCCAGTAACTCCTGCGCATAGTTGGTCAACCGGATGAACCACTGATCCAGCTCTTTCTGGATCACCGCCGTCGATGTGTGTCGCCAGCAGACTCCACCCTCGGCCTGTTCGTTTGCCAGCACGGTGTTACATTCGGGACACCAGTTCACCAGCGAGCGCTTCTTGTACAACAAACCGCGCTCGAACATCTTGATGAAGAACCACTGGTTCCATTTGTAGTAATCAGGCAGACACGACGCTATTTCACGAGTCCAGTCATAACCGATGCCCATCTTTTTTAACTGGGCTCGCATATGGTCGATGTTGTTCAGCGTCCAGGTTTCCGGCTGGGCGTTGTTATCGATTGCTGCGTTTTCCGCGGGCAATCCGAATGCATCCCAGCCCATGGGGTGCAGGACGTTAAATCCGCGCATCCTCTTGTACCAGGCCAGCGCGTCGCCGATTGAATAGTTGCGAACGTGACCCATGTGGATCCGACCCGATGGATAAGGCAGCATCTCCAGGCAATAAAATTTCTGTCGCGAATCGTCGGGCTTGACCTCAAAAGTATGGTTATCCGCCCAGTGCTGCTGCCACTTAGCTTCAATTTCTTTTGGAAAATATTTCTCTCGCATTGTTACCTGTCCCTGGTTGCGTAGTTGATACACTACGCATCAATCCCTCACTCTTTTCCCATTGCGAATGATGAAGTTGTAACCCTTCGGGTGAACCAGCGGCACAGTAAAAAACTATGCACGTGATTCATATATCATCATTCACTGTCTATTTAAATGTCGATTGGAAGTAAACGCTTATATTTTCGCCCGTCTGGGCGAGTAGCGTCGAATTGGCCAGGAATAACCGCTTGAATTCAGACAATTCCTGGCAGACTTTGGATGGCATTTCGCGACCAGAGCACGAAGGGCAGACGAAGGCCGGAATGCCGTGGATGATTATCTTCGATTCCGCGTTGGGGATCTGTATCTCTTCATCCACCAGCACTCGCTGCATCGTCTGACATTCTCCTATGCAATTCTCAGTCATATCGTGTTATACGCAAAAAACGATCCAAACAGCGAAGCTATTTTTCTTACCGAGAGAAATTCTACAATATCCGAGTCTTATATAAAAGGCGACGGAATTTAACGTTCTTTGGTAACTGACCCGTCTTGCGAACATTCTACACTCTCATAACGTAATCGAATTAGCACACCTATACAATCGAACTCGAGATCTAATTTGCGATCCTGAGATAAAGCAGGAGGATTGCCTTGCAAGCTACTGGATCAAACGCGCGCCGCGTCCAAATTCTGATTGGCTTGATGCTGTCGCTTGGTGGCGCAAACCTCCCAATCGGCACGTGGGGCGAGAAACTGGGAATTTTCGGACGACTGCTGAGTCACGAGGTGCTGTGGTGGGTTCTGGTTGTCATCTTGCTTATCTATGTCTTAATTGTCGAGCGGCAACCGCTGTCTTCGATAGGTTTTCGGCGATTCCGCATCTGGGAAATTGCAATCGCAATTGTCGCCGGGATCGTGATGGTTATCGGGATCGTCGTGATCTATGGAGTGGTTTTTCCGAAACTGCATTTGCAAATGAACACCGGCGTGATGAACACTCTGCTGGCGACTCCGTTCTGGTACAGGTTCATGCTGGTAACACGTGCGGCAGTGGCAGAGGAAACTCTCTTTCGAGGTTACGCAATAGAACGGATAGAGGAATTGACCTCCAGCCGCGCCCTGGCCGCTCTCGTTTCCTGGGCGTTATTCACGATTGCGCATTTAAGCTCGTGGGGATTTGCGCAGCTTATCGTTGCGGGTTTCGGTGGCGTCGTGCTGACAATTCTCTATCTATGGCGGCGCAATCTGTGGATCAACATGATCGCGCATTGGATTGCCGATGCCGCAGGATTTTTGCTCCCTCATTAACAAACGAATAACAATTTCTCTCTGACAAACTGCTGGGCGGAACCTACAATATAAGCAGAAAGGGGGCATTGGGTTTATATGAGCGCCAATCAGAATGCCACCGGAACAATGAAAGCGTGTGTCCTGACTAAACCTGCGCCGGTAGGTGATAACCCGCTAAAACTTGAAGACGTGCCTATTCCGATTCCAGCCGATGATGAGATTCTTGTTCGCGTCCGTGCCTGCGGAATATGCCGCACCGATTTGCACGTTGTCGAAGGCGAGCTTCCAGTAAAACTATCTCCCGTCATTCCCGGTCACCAGATCGTCGGTGAAGTTGCTGCGACCGGCAGCAATGTCAGAGACGTCATCGCCGGCCACCGCGTCGGAATAGCGTGGCTCCATCATACTGATGGAACCTGCAGATTCTGTCGCTCGGGCAGAGAAAACCTCTGCGAGCACGCCGAGTTTACCGGATGGACTGTAAACGGGGGCTACGCCGAGTACGCTACCGTTCCTGCCTCGTTTGCGTATCGCCTTCCTGACAATTTTGATGATCTGCAAGCGGCGCCGCTTTTGTGCGCCGGAATTATTGGTTATCGATCTTTGGGACTGACGGGCATCGGAACTGGTCCGGTGAACTGGGCTGGAGCGCGGCTTGGAATTTACGGCTTTGGCGCGGCCGGCCACATTGTGATTCAGCTTGCGCGAGCTCGTGGGGCGGAAGTTTATGTCTGCACCCGCGATCGCGAAAAACATCAAAGCCTGGCAGCTGAACTGGGAGCAACGTGGGTCGGCGGCACGGTCGACGAGCCACCAGTTAAACTGGACGCCGCGATAATTTTTGCTCCGGCGGGTGAGATCGTTCCGGCATCGTTAAAGGCACTGGACAAAAGCGGCGTTCTGGTTTTGGGCGGAATTCACATGAGTCCAATACCGGAAATGGATTATTCGTTAATTTATGGCGAGCGCGTAATCCGCAGTGTCGCGAACAACGTCAGAGCGGACGGTCGCGAGTTTTTGGAAGAAGCCGCGCAGATTCCGATCAGAACTCATGTGCAGACTTTCAGTCTTGAGCAGGCAAACGAGGCCTTAATCGCGTTGAAAAACGACGCTATTCGCGGGGCTGCGGTGTTGACGGTTGACAGACAAACATGAAGCGTTGAACCCGGGACGCGGAGATTCTCCGTTTCCCGGCTCTCCGCTTCTCCGATTTCGTTCCCTCTGTATGCTACTTCTTCAGCCAGGCCTCGCGCACCTTCAATTGATCCGGAGTTGGACTCGGTAATTCAGTTATCTGGTAATTGACCTGGTCACGCGAGCCAATTTTCAGGTCCAGGGTCTTCTCAATTGCGCCACGCCTGATTGACGCTTTGACGGTCTGGCCTATTTTTTCGCTCAGGTCACTGCGCCACCACTGCGGATTTCCATCCACTGACGCAATAATATCGCCGACCTCAATCCCGGACTGGGCGGCGGGAGAATCGTCTACGATCCCGGTTACTTTTAGCCCTCCATCGCCATTGGCAAAGCTTAAGCCAAGCCACGGTGTCTTTCGCAAATTCTTATTGACGTTGTATCCAGCGAAACCAAGGATAGCTTCGTAATCAGGAATCTCCACTCCCCAGACATAGCGATTATAGAAGTCGTGGTAATCCTTCTTTGTAAGGCGATTTACGATTGCGATCATGTCTTCGGTCGTGAAGCCTTTGCCCTTCTGGTAGAAATCCCGATAAAGGGACCGCATCACATCGTCAAGACCGTTTGCACCCGCGGTATCGTGACGTATTGAAAGGTCGAGAAGAGCTCCGAGATTTTGCCCCTGTGTGTAGTACGAAATTCCAAATGCAACCGGAGTATCGTAACCTACCCAGGTCGATTCGGACGCTTCAGCGGGCGAAATATAGTTTCTGGCGTCATTGGATTCAACTCCGGTGATAGCGCCTGATACTGCCTGAATAAACCGATCGCGGTTGATCAATCCTGCCCGATATTGAGCAACCATCTCGTAGTAATTCGTGAACCCTTCGGATACCCACAACAACGGCGTCTCGTTTTCCCGCGAATAATCGTACGGCCACATCTCTGTCGGTCGTATTCGCTTCACATTCCAAAGGTGAAAGTATTCATGCGCGGCAGTATCAGCCAAATCTTCAGGGGTTGCGGTTAATCCGTTTCCGCCAAAAGCAACGTGCGAGTTTAGATGCTCTAAAGCTCCGCTGGCATTCGATTCCGGCCGCGCGAAAAAGTAAAAGTAGACGTATTTCTCGTATGGCAGTCCGCCAAATATCGCGCTGTCGGCAGTCGCAATCTTGGCCAGCTTTTTCGTGAGGTCGGTGGCTTTGTCTCTTGAAAATGACCCCGCTGGTGTTGATACAAAATAGTGAGGCTTTCCTTCGACCTCGAATTTCGTTACATCAAAATTTCCCATCTCGGTTGGCGCATCAACCAGAGTATCGTAGTCCGACGCGGTAAAAGTCATCGGATCGGACGTTTCCTTTAATGCAGAGATAATCCTCCATCCAGCAGGAAGATCGAAATGTACGGTGCTTTGATTCCTGCGATGGCCGTCTGCCATTACGAACAGTTCCGTGCCCGTGAAAAACGCATAATCCTTAGTGATCTTTGCCTGGTTCAGCGCCAGAACATTCGCCCGGTAATCGAAATCGACGTAGATCTGACTGATCCCTTTCGTTTCGACACGCCAGGTCTGGCTTTTGGTCATTATGTGAGGCAATCTCACCCCTTTTGAATCGGTAATTTCAAAGCGGAGAACATTCTTTGCGTAATTCTCGATGGTGTACCACCCCGGCGACCATGTCGGCAGCGAAATATCCAGGCGAGGCTCGCTGATGTTCTTTATCTCCGCTCTGACGTGAAAAAGCTGACCATTTACGCTTTTTACTTTAACGACATAATCAACAGTTAGCCGGTCGGCTTGTGCAAAAGCGGAAGAAGCGTTCAGCAATAAAAAGATCGCCGAAAATGCAACCACCGAGAATTTCTGCCTGAATCGATCAGATGGCTTCATAAATTGTTTATCCTTTTTCCTGTTGGTAGTTCCGGCTTTAGCCGGTTCTTCCGAACAGCCGCCTGGATGCGGAACTACGAACGTTGGCAAAATGCTAGAAAAAACTATATTTACGGCGAAGTCAAGGCTTAAGCCGGCCGCCATTGCAAGGCGGATTTTGGCTGATTTATTGATTGCTTATTGGCGCAACTGCATTAAAATGAGGAACGCGCCGCGCCCAGTTGTCGTATTCAATACCAGGGATTAAGCTTAATATCTCAGTATCGCTAAAGCCCTTCGGGCTCGTGGGAGAACTATATGCCAGACAAATGTCCTAATTGCGGGATCGATCTTCAGTCAAACGCGCAGTTTTGTCGACGGTGCGGGTTCAAAGTCAGCGCTCCTTTAGTTAGCCCGAGTGCCGCGGAGGCGACGACACGCAATCTTCCTAATATTCCGATGACGGACCCGCGACAGACGGGTGGGTTCGGAACGTCACAGCTTCCGATGGGACAAGCGCCAGCCGCATATCCGCCTCCGCCGATGCCGCAGCAAATGTCCTATATGCCGCCGATGCCTCGTCGTACGGGCGGTGGAAAAGCCGTTATCTTCTTTTTTGTCATCTTTGCAGTAATTACGCTTTGTTTGGTGGGTGTTGCTTCAAAAGCTCTTCATAATTTGGGCCATAAAGGTTCCCGCAATATCGCCGGCTCACCGGTGACGAGCGGTAGTGCAACTCTTCAAAAGACATTTAAACTGGCGCCCGACGCGCAAATCTCATTATCAAACATCAGCGGCAAGATCGACATTAAATCCACCGACGGCGATTCGGTCGAATTCCGCGCAATCAGACAGGATGGCTCGGGACCTGCACTTGAGGATGTTTTGAACATATCTTCATCGGATAAGTCATTCAGCGTAAATCTGCGCGGCAATAATCTGCGCGGATCAATAGATTACGAAGTACTGATTCCAAAAAAGATGGGTGAGCTTCGACTGAACAGCGTCAGCGGCGAAATAAACGTAAAAGGCATTGAGAGCAAGATTCACGCCAATTCGACCAGTGGTGATATGGATTTCTCAGATATCAGCGGAAGCCTTGAGACAAATTCCACCAGCGGCGACGTAACCGCGGAATTCAAAACACCACCAACCGGCGACTTGGCGTTTCACTCTGTTAGCGGAGATTTTGATATTAAATTCGCAGCCGCGCCGGACCTGCATTTAACTTTCGGCAGCGTTAGTGGAGATATCGAATCGAATTTCAATCTTAATAAGAGTTCGCGTCCAGGTTCTTCATCAGCGGACGGCATCATCGGCACGGGCCTGTACAAGATGGCGATTCGCACTGTAAGCGGCGACGCCAAAGTCACTCACAAAAACTAGTGTCAGCTCAGAGTACCGGCTTTAGCTTGGCAGTTTCCAAAAGCGGCGACAGAAGTCTGGACACTGAACTGACTATTCGGCGGCTGCCGCATCAAGTTTTTGAGAGAAATCGATGCTGAATTCACTCTCGTTGGTTGGTCTCCTCCTGATGATTGCGGCTCTTGCAGGTCTGTGGTTTGTCGGGACCTTGTTCACTTACGCGCCGCTCGTGATAGTAATACAAGCCCTCGCAGTGCTCTTGATGGTTTGGGCACGATTCACCTTCGGACACCGGAGTTTTCATGCAACGGCGAATCCGACGGCAGGTGGGATCGTGACGTCTGGCCCGTACCGATATATTCGGCATCCTATATATACAGCGGGATGCTTGATCGGGTGGGTTGGTATACTGGCGCATCCATCCTTCGCGAGCGCAGGACTGGGATTGGTGTTGTTTGGCGGCGCACTGATGCGAATGCTCAGCGAGGAGCAACTCGTAAGTAAGCAATACCCGGAATACACGGAATACATGGCGCGAACCAAAAGGATGATTCCTTTCGTATTTTGATAACGGTTCGCGAGGCTTAGCCAGGCGGTAAACGCGCTAGGCTGTCTTGCCAACTCTTGATGTCAAAGAGGTTCTCAATCCCAGATAACTTCTGACCGCTCCATACGCAGCCACGCACAGAAAAACCGGAACTAACGGCAGGAAATACCTCACCTGCGAGACTATCATCGCATGTATCGGGATGATATAGATAAACAGCATCCATAGAGGCATGAACTGCCTGACCCAGGGTCCCCTGAATCTCCACAGAGCAACTGCCGTCATCGCCAGCAGTGCAAACGTAAAAGCGAAATAGACCAGCGGCAACACCGGCGAGAACTCTCTGCCAGCATCAGCATCATAGAAGAGCCAGAGCGCCCGGTGTGCGCAAAGATTTATATAGCGACCGGGACGCGCCAGTATGACTTTTATGGCTTCGGTCCTCAGCAGCTTATCCAGGTCGGGCTCGCTTATCGTTTCTGGTGAGAGACCTTTCGACTGCAGCATCTTCAGGATCTTCGGATTGCCCTCTTCACCCGAAACAAAGCGGATGTAATTGTCCTGCTCGATTTGCGTGCTGTTCCGGTACAGGTTGTAACCGGCTAGCGTTTCAGTGAAAATGGCGTGATGAAAGACTACGTAGTTGCGAACGCCCCAGGGGATCAATACCAGTACCATCATAGCGGGCAGCAGGATCGCCTGCTTCCAAGAAATATGTCGACCCCAAATCAGCCACGGCACAAGCAGAGCGGGGAACACCAGTATTGATGGTCTGGCAAGTGCTGCCAGTCCGAACAGAATCCCCGAAAAAATAAGACTGCGGCGCGAATCGCTAAGAAGAACAAATGCCATTGCCGACGTGAGCAGAAACGTATATACCGGCTCGCTTTGAAAACCTATTGCATAAGGCCATTCCGGGGCAAAGAACGCAAACCCTGCGGCAGCAACGAATGCCGTACCCTGCGCCAGCGAATTGTTTACAAATCCGTTGACGAACGTGCCTCGCTCAAACATCTTTTTGACGATTATGTAGATCAGCGCCGCCGTTCCGGCTTCAAGCAGCGCCTGAGTAACAATGATCGGCAGCAACTGTTCGCCGAACAATTTCAATACTGCCGCAAATAGAAGGACAGGGACCGGTGGTCGCGAAGCAGTCGGAGCTGGCGCGCTCAGCGGAAAATAGGTCATCAGGTGGTCGTCCGCCAAGCCGTATCCTTTTGACATCAATAGCGCGATCCGTCCCCAGCCATCCCACGGCAGCAATTGTTCGAATTTCCAGTGACTGGATATAGCCAGATAAATTCCGACTCTGGTGGCAAACGTCAAACCGGCGACGGCCACGATGTGCGATATTCTCGCAATTGGTTTAAGAGCAACTGCGGCAGTCAATTCAGTGTGCTCGCGAACCAGGACGCGCGAACTGGCCATATTTATCGATACCTTTCAGTCTAAAAACAGTCGACACACATACAGTACGTGATCTGGTAGTACATATGAACACATCGGCCGTCGCGTCAGCATCCTTTAACTGTAATTCATTGCAGAAGTTAAGCTTCACATTAACGGCAGATTACAGGAATGACACGGCAGCGTCTTGTACGCCATAATGCCTAAGGCTGGGTTTGTGACGAGCAACATCCCAAACAACAAGACAATTCGCCTGTACTGAACTATCTCCCAGGCCTGCATGCCGTAGCACAAAAGGTTCACTTTGTGCTACAACTCGACGAATTCGGCCAACTGATGTCACACCGTCACACGTTCACCTAAGTTATCTGTTTTCTATCAGTAAACCCTGTGACACTTGGCGTGACACAAAGGTCAAGAGTCCGGATTTGGCCATTTGACGTCACAGTTTCACTTTCGAATTCGCCTTCTGAATTAATAATGTTGCCAGTAACTCCTGCATTCCTCGAAACGTTACATATTCACACATTTACGTCGCGGCAATCATCATATTTTCGGTACTGCCAATCGAAAAACTGAGTAAACAGGTGGATTAAGGCCACGGAGCCCATCTTGCGTATACCTGTAATTGCTATAAGGTACAGCTTGCGAATGGTGATCTCACGCGAGAGGCGCCAGAAAACCCTTGTGGAGCGAGAATCTCCGTTAAAAGTTTTTCCGTGAGGGAGTAAAGAACCCAGTGAAAAAAAAGTCACAAATGGAAAAGAGCAGATTTCCCTGGATCCTGTTTCTGCTGATCATCACGTTCTTTATTCTTGCGGCCCTTGAACGAACAGTTGCGCGGGGCTTTGTCAGCCATGAAACAACAGTTCAGAAAAGTGATCCCGCCAATCCCATCAAGTAACGAACCTGCCAGGTAAATCAAAGTTCAGGCTTTCGCTGAACCTCAAAAAGTAATCATTGTGGAATTTCACGCAAACTGTTGTATTGCTGCGAAATATCCCACAGTTTCCTGATCAAAATAAAGGATTTACACCGGGCACGGTTATTGCCCAGCAGACGCGATTGGACCGTTCTGAAAGCTATGGCTGCGGAAATTTATGATTGCGTTTAATAAAATACTTTGCCCCACCGATTTGACTCCGGCATCCGATGAAGTTCTTCGATACGCAACCGCGCTGGCAAACACCTACAACGCAACGCTGTTGATCGCGCATTGCAACCCGAACCTGAGCCCCGATCAAAAGTCCATACAGCAGACGATGGATTCTGTCCGCCGCGCGATTGAGAAAAGAATTCAGAATGGTCTGCTTATTAACGGTTATTGGCAGCCAATCGTCCTTTTTGGCGATCCGCTCGAGAAAATCAATAGAGCAGCCTTTGAACACGAAGCGAATCTTGTGGTAGTTGGATCGAACCACGGACCTGTGCCTGCCAGAGTCCTGGGCTCGACGGCGGAATCGATTTGTCACACGTCACCGTGCTCGGTGCTGGTAATGCACCCTGGCGAGTACGAAGCTAAACCAAATAAACAGGGCGAGCTGAAACGGATATTGGTGGCGCACGATTTCTCCGCGGACGCTCAGTTGGCGCTGCAACATGCTATTTCGCTATCGCGTGTTTATGAGTCAGAACTGCATCTGATTCACGTCGTCAGTCCACACGCTAAATATGAGAGCGCGTTCGCGCCGGCCACCGTGGCTGACTTTGGTCAATTGTTTGAAGCCGAACAGCGGTTGAATCGGGTTTTAGTTACCGAAACGACTAAATGGAACGAAGCTAAATCAAGCGTCTCAAAAGGCAACCCTTATAATGAAATACTGGAATATGCCAGGAAGCAGGAAATTGATTTAATATGTATAGGCATTAAGCGATCCCCTTTGCCCTTGCCGCGGCCATTCGGTACGACAGTTGATCGAGTCCTGCATCAGACCAGATGCCCGGTGTTGGTGGCTCGACCGTCCAGAGGTTTCTCATTTGATCCAAAACGAAGGTGGAATGCGATATGAACTCAACGATGACAACAGAAGGATCAAATATTTCAGTAAACGCCGATAGGGGCAATCTGGACTGCTTCTTTACGCCGAAAACAGTGGCAGTAATCGGAGCATCCGAGACGCCAGGCAGCGTAGGACGCACTATTTTGTCCAATCTGGTAGCCAATCAGTTCGGGGGAGTTGTTTTTCCAGTTAATCCAAAGCGATCTAGTGTGCTGGGCGTCAAAGCATATAAGAGCCTGGATGTTTTGCCGGATAAGGTTGATCTCGCAGTTGTCGCTACGCCCGCTGTCACAGTGCCAACGGTTATTCGCGAATGTGTGGACCACGGGATAAAAGGCGCGGTGATAATCTCGGCCGGATTTAAAGAGATCGGTCCCGAGGGAGTTAACCTTGAGAAATCAGTTCTCGCCGAAGCTCGCCGCGGCAAACTTCGAATTGTGGGACCTAACTGCCTTGGAATAATGAGTCCAATCAGCGGCCTTAACGCGACCTTTGCCCGCGGAATGGCGCGGCCGGGCAGCGTGGGATTCATCAGCCAAAGCGGCGCTCTTTGTACTGCTATTCTCGATTGGAGCTTTCAGGAAGCCGTCGGGTTCAGCGCATTTGTTTCAGTTGGTTCTATGCTGGACGTCGGTTACGGGGACCTTATTGATTACCTCGGCGATGATCCGCGCACAAAGAGCATCGTCATCTACATGGAATCGATTGGCGATCCGAAAGCGTTTATCTCGGCGGCGCGCGAGGTGGCTCTGACAAAGCCGATCATAATAATCAAAGCCGGCCGGACCGAAGCGGCATCAAAAGCTGCCGCTTCGCATACCGGAGCGATGACTGGCAGTGACGACGTTCTTGATGCTGCTTTTCGTCGATGCGGAGTATTGAGAGTCGCTTCAATTGCGGACCTGTTTTATATGGCGGAGGTTCTGGCAAAACAACCGCGGCCGCTCGGACCACGACTGGCTATTTTGACGAATGCCGGCGGGCCGGGTGTTCTGGCTACTGATGCACTAATTGCCGAAGGCGGCGAACTGGCTGAGTTATCAAATGAAACAATAGGCGAGCTCAACAAAATTCTTCCCCCGCATTGGAGCAAGCATAATCCAATCGACATAATCGGCGACGCCGATGCTGCAAGATACGCAAAGGCTGTCGACATTGTGACAAAGGACAAGAACAGCGATGGGCTCCTGGTCGTACTGGCTCCGCAAGCGATTGCTGATCCGACGCAGACGGCGGACAAACTGAAGCCACACGCGCACGTCGCTAATAAACCGATTCTGGCAAGCTGGATGGGCGGCGCCGATGTCAAGGCAGGCGAGGAGATTCTCAATCGTTCAGGCATACCGACGTTCTCGTATCCTGACACTGCCGCCCGAATGTTCCAGTATATGTGGCGCTACAGTTACAACCTGCGCGGCCTGTACGAAACTCCGATTCCGCCTCCAAAAGGCAGTGACGAGAATCCTGACAGAGATAAAGTCAGCCGGATACTCAGCGAAGTTCGCCACTCAGGCCGCACGATATTAACGGAAATAGAATCGAAGCAGGTGTTGTCAGCTTACGGAATTCCGGTCGTCGACACACGTCTCGCGAAGGATGAAGATAGTGCTGTTAAGGCCTCGAATGAGATTGGCTATCCGGTAGTTTTGAAGATCTTTTCAAAAACTGTAACTCACAAAACCGATGTCGGCGGGGTTCAATTGAACCTTAACGGTGAGGACAGCGTCCGCAAGGCATTTCAGACAATCAAAACTGCCGTCAGCGAAAAAATTGGGCTTGAGCATTTCCAGGGCGTTACAGTCCAATCAATGATCAAAGAAGAGGGCTACGAATTGATCATTGGCAGTAGTCCGGATCCGCAATTTGGACCTGTATTGTTGTTCGGATCGGGCGGTCAACTAGTCGAGATTTACAAGGACAAAGCACTGTCCTTGCCTCCGCTGAACACCACACTTGCGCGGCGAATGATGGAGCAGACAAAGATCTTCAGGGCATTGAAAGGTACGCGCGGCCGCAAGCCGGTCGATATAACTTTGCTCGAACAGTTGATGGTCGGGTTCAGCAACCTTGTGGTTGAGCATCCTGAAATCAAAGAGATCGATATTAATCCTCTGCTGGCGTCTGCGGATCGTTTGATTGCCCTTGATGCGCGAGTTATTGTCTACGGAAACGACATAGCTGATAGCGACTTGCCACGCGCAGTGATTCGTCCATATCCGGTTCAATACGTCTCGTCGCAGGAAATAAAGAACGGCGAAGAAGTAGTGATCCGCCCGATTCGCGCCGAAGACGAGCCTCTGATGGTCACTTTCCACAAGACGCTTTCCGAAGAGAGCGTCTATTTCCGGTACTTCAATCCGCTGAAACTGAATCAGCGAATAGATCATGATCGCCTGGCGCGAATCTGTTTTATCGATTACGACAGGCAAATAGCCCTGGTCATCGAGCGACACGACGCGGCTGGCAACAAAGAGATCATCGCTGTCGGCAGGTTGATCAAAGCGCTGGACCGACGGGAAGCCGAGTTCGCGATTCTGGTCTCTGATCGGTATCAGAAGCTCGGTCTGGGTACGATCCTGTTGTCACGTCTGGTTCAGATTGGTCGCGACGAAAAGCTATCCCGAATCGTGGGCGACATTATGCAGGACAATGTAGGAATGCAAAAGATCTGTCAAAACCTGGGGTTTACTCTTCATTATTCCATCAGGGAAAGAACTGTAAAAGCAGTCATCGATCTTTGAGACTTGTGTAGGAACCGCTTCAAAATAATAACTCGACGCGCTCGATAATTTAATTGCGTCCTCCTCCAGCCTGAACCGTCCGGAAGTGGTTGCCAAAGTTGAGATTCAACGAGGTGCGATCATGGGCGAACATGTAATAAGTCAGGAACAAGACAATGAAGACGTAAGATTGTTTACGAAATCGCTTTTGGCCGATATCTATGCTCTCGAGCAAATGCTGGAAACGGGCCGCATCGAATCCGGAGTTCGACGGATTGGTGCAGAGCAGGAACTGTTTCTAATCGACCATCGAATGCGACCGGCGCCTATTTCGCTGGCGGTGCTGCGGCAACTGAACGATCCCAGATTCACTACAGAGATCGCTCAGTTCAATCTGGAAGCCAATCTTTCTCCGCAACTATTCGAAGGCGGTTGCTTCAGTGCGCTCGAACAGGAACTACGGCAACTGATTTCAGCTGTCAGAAGAACGGCCAGGAACCTGAATGCCGACGTACTGCTTTCGGGTATTCTGCCCACGCTGCGGCTTTCGGATCTGGAGCTCAGCAATCTAACGCCCTGCCCGCGCTATTTCGAGCTGAATCGGGTTGTGACCCAGCTACGCGGCGACGCGTTTAACTTCTATATCAAAGGTCTGGACGAGCTGCAGATTACTCACAAAAATGTGATGCTTGAATCCTGCAACACCAGCTTTCAGGTTCACCTGCAGGTCGGTCCTGAAGAGTTCGCGCGCTTTTACAACATTGTTCAGGCGGCGACTGCGCCCGTGCTCGCCGCGGCTGTCAATTCGCCGCTGCTGTTAGGCAACCGATTGTGGCACGAAACTCGTCTGGCGCTGTTCCAGCAGTCGGTTGATGAACGCTCTGCCGCGCGCCAGGTTCGCGGAACTCCCACGCGAGTCAGCTTCGGCGATAAATGGATCGATGAATCGGTTCTTGAAATCTTTCGCGACGAGATCGCCCGCTTTCGCATAATAATGACGACAAAGATCGACGAAGATCCTTTCGCTGTTCTGGCGCAGGGCGGCGCACCCGATCTTTCAGCGCTTCGTCTACACAACAGCACCGTCTGGCGCTGGAATCGACCCTGTTACGGAGTGACCAATGGTCGCGCTCATCTCCGCATCGAAAATCGCGTACTGCCATCGGGTCCTACAATTCAGGACGAGATTGCCAATGCTGCCTTCCTGCTGGGTCTCACTGTCGGGATGGAACAATCCTACGGAGACATAACAAAGAAGCTTGAATTCGATGACGCCAAATCGAATCTCTTTGCTGCGGCCAGATATGGTCTAAAGGCGCAACTGGCGTGGTTCGACGGCAAATGTTATAGCGCATCTTCTCTGATAAAGGATGAACTGTTACCAATTGCGCGGGTCGGACTCGAACATGCAAACGTCGACGTCCACGACATCGATCGTTATCTTGGCATAATCGAGAATCGCGTCAGCAGCGGCCAGACGGGTGCCCAATGGGTCCTGCAATCTCGCTCGGCACTGGGAGACGAGTATTCGACTGAAGTCAAAGACCGCGAGATAGTCGCGGCAATGCTCGATCATCAATTGAAAGGTGAGCCGGTTCACCAATGGCCGGTGCTTTCAGACGCGCAGGCAATCCGCTGGTCAGAGAGTTACGAAAAAGTCGGACAGTTTATGAAGACTGACTTGTTTACAGTTCGACCTGACGATCTTGTGAATCTGGCGGCGAGCGTAATGAACTGGCGGCACATCAGACATATACCTGTTGAAGACGACGAAGGTAATCTAGTTGGGTTGGTTACCCATCGCGATCTGATGCGCCTGCTGGAGCGATCATTGAATTCGGGTGACAATCAGCCTATTCCGGTCCGAGCTATCATGAAGTTGAATCCCGAAACTGCCACTCCCGAAATGCCAGCTCTGGAGGCTATTCAGCTTATGCGGCGCAACAAAATCGGCTGTCTTCCGGTAGTGTCTGACGGACGACTGGTGGGTATAGTAACCTCGTACGATTTTCTTGATGCGTCAGCCAAACTATTCGAAGACCAACTGAGTCGCAAAGCTGCAAAGAAGAGCGCTTCATAGCAGATATTATTCTTCAATTTAGTGACATCCGTCACATAGCAGAGTGGCTCAAGTCATATCACCTCTTCGCCACAAGGCAGATACTGTCATTGTAATGAATCGCCGACTTTGCGGACCTTTTCCGAGACGAGGTTAAAGCTTATGAAAAGGAACATCGAAGAAATCCTGACAACCTTGAAATTTGAATTGGAATTTATAAAGGCAAATGGGTATGGAATGTCCATGAGATCCCCCTGGCGCGAGCCATCGCTGTTTCTGGATTCACCCACCTGCCTGAACTTCAGCGCTTCTGGAATAAGACCCTGCAACGAATGCGAGCTGCACGATTTCGTTCCTAAAGAGCACTGCACCAAAACCGTTCCTTGCCATCACATTCCGCTCAATGAAGCCGGAGATACCGTTGACAAATTGGAGTGGGAGGCGGATGAACGTGGCATCGAACGAGCGGTTGAAAACTGGCTCATCGACACGATCAGGAAACTGGAAGAGCGGCAGAACAGCCAAAGCGGCAACATCTTCCCCCCGGTAACAAAGGCGGCCCTATAAGTACCGTTGAATTAATAGAGTAATTTTCATAAGGGAAAATCAATGCGCGATAAGAATTTTGCGACCTTAGATGGTAATGAAGCAGTAGCCTATGTCGCTTACCGACTCAATGAAGTTATAGCGATCTACCCGATCACACCGTCGTCCGCAATGGGTGAATGGTGCGATGCGTGGGCCGCAGCCGGGAAACGGAATTTATGGGACACCGTTCCTTCCGTAATCGAGATGCAAAGCGAAGGTGGCGCGGCAGGCACTGTTCACGGCGCTTTGCAAACGGGATCGTTGACAACCACCTTTACATCATCACAGGGACTGTTGTTGATGATTCCGAACATGTACAAGATTGCCGGAGAGCTGACGCCTACTGTATTTCACGTCGCCGCGCGATCTTTGGCTGCACAGGGACTATCGATATTTGGCGATCACAGCGATGTGATGTCGACTCGCGCAACAGGTTTTGCACTGCTCTCGTCGGCGTCTGTACAGGAAGCGTTGGATTTCGCGCTGATAGCCCAGGCTGCAACTCTCGAGGCCCGCATACCGTTCCTTCATTTCTTTGATGGCTTCCGCACCTCGCACGAAGTCTCAAAGATCGAAATGCTGTCCGAAGACCAGATGCGCGCCGTCATCGATAGTAATCAAATCATCGAGCATCGCGCTCGCGCGTTATCGCCCGATCATCCTGTCCTCCGTGGAACGGCCCAGAACCCGGATGTCTATTTCCAGTCGAGAGAGACGGTCAATCCGTTCTACGATGCTTGCTACGAGATCACACAAAATGTAATGGACAGATTTGCTGAGAAAGCAGGTCGTCAATATCATCTGTTCGAATATCACGGAGCGCCGGACGCGGAAAAAGTGATCGTGTTAATGGGCTCTGGCGCGGAGGCGGTGCACGAAACGGTCGATTACCTGACGGAGCGCGGCGAGAAGGTCGGCGTGATCAAAGTTCGCCTCTATCGACCGTTTGATATGAAGCGCTTTGTTGAAGCAATTCCCCCCACCACAAAATCAATCGCGGTGCTCGACCGAACAAAAGAACCCGGCAGCGCAGGCGAGCCACTCTATATTGATTGCGTTACCGCCCTTCATGAAGGTCTGGACAATGGCTGGGGCATGATCAAGTCCTGCCCGAAAATCATCGGTGGCAGGTATGGACTTTCTTCGAAAGAGTTCACCCCCGCAATGGTCAAGGGCGTATTTGATAACCTGGATGAAGCACAGCCGAAGAATCACTTCACCGTCGGAATCCATGATGACGTAACTAATACCAGTATTCCTTTTGATCCGAGTTTCTCGATTGAATCGGACGAGGTAATTCGCGGTTTGTTCTATGGTCTTGGCGCGGATGGCACCGTCGGCGCGAATAAGAATTCAATCAAGATCATAGGTGAAAACACGGCGAATTACGCGCAAGGTTATTTTGTTTACGACTCAAAGAAGTCAGGAGCGATTACAGTTTCGCACCTGCGTTTCGGTCCGCAGCCGATACGCTCGACATATTTGGTTACAGAAGCCAATTTCATAGCCTGTCACCAGCCGGTCTTCCTGGGTAGGTACGATATGCTGAAGACAGCCGTGCCCGGTGGAACATTTCTTCTGAACACACCTTACGGTCCCGACAAGATCTTTGATCGATTGCCCGGATCGGTTCAGGAGCAGATCATCGACAAGAAGCTGAAGTTTTATGTCATCGACGCGACAAAGGTCGCGGCCGACAGCGGTCTAAAAGGCCGAATCAATACGATAATGCAAGTCTGTTTCTTCGCTTTGTCAGGCGTTCTGCCGCGCGAGAAGGCGATTGAGGCTATCAAACAGTCGATCCGTAAGACCTATGCGAACAAGGGCGAGCGTATAGTTCAGATGAACCTGGACGCCGTCGATAACACAATAGCTCACTTGTATGAAGTCACAATTCCTGAACTCGTGCATGCAGGCATCGAAACGATTCCACACGCGATCGACAGCGCTCCGGCGTTCGTTCACGATGTCCTTGGAAAAATGATCTGCGGTCTTGGCGACGACCTGCCGGTCAGTTCCCTGCCCTGCGACGGAACTTATCCGACAGGAACCGCGAAATACGAGAAGCGAAACCTCGCGCTCGATATTCCTGTTTGGGAACCCGACTTGTGCATCCAATGCGGCAAATGCACGATGGTCTGCCCGCACAGCACAATTCGGATCAAAGTCTATGAGCCCGATCTTGTCGCCAATAAACCAGCGACTTTTAAAGTCTCTGACAGCAATGATTGGAAAGGACAAAAATACACGATACAGGTTGCCCCCGAAGACTGTACTGGCTGCGGCATTTGCGTTGACGTTTGCCCCGCGAAGAGCAAGACGGACGCAAATGTCAAAGCGATCACAATGCAGGCCCAGCCCCCATTGCTCGATGCCGAGCGCGAGAACTGGGATTTCTTCCTTGGACTGCCCGAATTCGATCGACGAAAACTGAAGATCAACAGCATCAGACAACAACAGGTGCAGGAGCCGTTGTTTGAGTTTTCAGGCGCCTGCTCAGGTTGCGGAGAGACTCCTTATCTGAAACTGATCACCCAGTTGTTCGGCGACCGGATGGTTGTGGCGAATGCCACGGGCTGTTCATCGATCTTCGGTGGCAATCTGCCCACCACTCCCTGGTCAAAGAATCAGGATAATCGTGGTCCGGCATGGGCTAACTCCTTGTTCGAAGACAACGCCGAATTCGGTCTCGGCTTCAGGTTATCCATTGATAAGCAGAAACAGTTCGCGTCAGAGCTGCTCAAGAAACAAGCGAGCCTCGTCGGCGAAGATCTGGTAAATGCGATCCTGACAGCAGATCAAAAAGACGAAGCAGACATTTACGACCAGCGCGAGCGCGTTGCAATTTTGAAAGAGAAGCTTCAGTCGATCAACTCGGAGGACGCAAAACAATTGCTGAGCGTTGCCGATCTGCTGGTCAAAAAGAGTGTCTGGATTGTCGGCGGTGACGGCTGGGCCTACGACATTGATTTTGGCGGTCTGGACCACGTTCTGGCCAGCGGCCGTAATGTCAACGTATTGGTGCTGGACACAGAGGTCTACTCGAACACCGGCGGTCAAATGTCAAAAGCTACGCCGCTGGGCGCGGTAGCAAAATTCGCGGCCGGTGGCAAACCTGTTGCCAAGAAAGACCTCGGTCTGATCGCCATGTCCTACGGCAACATCTATGTCGCAAGCGTTGCAATGGGTGCGCGCGACGAACAGACCCTGAAGGCCATTATCGAAGCAGAAGCTTATGACGGACCATCATTGATCATCGCTTACAGCCACTGCATCGCGCACGGCATCAGCAATATGGCAACGGCAATGCACGATCAGAAAGCTGCGGTCGAATCCGGACAATGGCTGATGTATCGATACCATCCGGACCGAATCAAGCAGGGTTTGAATCCACTACAGCTGGATTCAAGGTCGCCCAAGTTGCCGATTGAACAATACCTCTCGCTTGAGAACAGATTTAATCTAATCAAGACGATGAAGCCTGAGGACGCAAAACATTTGCTGGAGCACGCCCAGCACGATGTCGATGCCCGATGGCAGGTGTTCCATTACCTGGCGACCAGGGAACCGGCGCAAGTTTAGTTTCTCTCTCCCGCCAAAAACGAAGGGCAACTCCTGCTCAGGGAGGCTGCTCTTCGTGTTTATTGATCGTCAAAAACCAGCAAACGCCGTTCGTTTCTACTCCCACTCGATTGTTGATGGTGGTTTTGAGCTGACGTCGTAGACCACGCGATTGATGCCGCGCACTTCGGAAACTATTCGGCTGGATATTCTTTCTAAAACTTCGTATGGCAATCTGGCCCAGTCCGCGGTCATTCCGTCCTGGCTTTGAACGGCTCGAATCGCCGCCACATTTTCATATGTTCGCTGATCGCCCATCACCCCTACGGAATTGATTGGAAGCAGGACGGCGAATGATTGCCAAAGAGTATCGTAAAGGTCGGCGCGGCGAATCTCTTCATCCACTATCTTGTCCGCGTCTTGCAGAAGAGCAACTCGATCCGCGGTGATTTCTCCCAGTATTCGCACAGCTAATCCAGGGCCCGGAAACGGTTGACGTTTGACAAGCTCTGGCGGAAGACCAAGTTCAACTCCGACACGTCTGACTTCGTCTTTGAAGAGCTCTCGCAAAGGCTCAATTAGTTTCAGGTGCATCTTTTCAGGTAAGCCGCCGACGTTGTGATGGCTCTTGATCACCTGCGATGGTCCTTTGACAGAAACCGATTCAATAACGTCTGGATAAAGAGTTCCCTGAACCAGGAATTCTACTGATCCCAGCTTATTGGCCTCGTCTTGGAAAACTTCGATAAATTCGTTGCCGATAATCTTTCGTTTTCGTTCAGGATCGCTGACTCCGGCCAATTTGCTCAGGAAACGTTCGCCGGCGGCAACGCCAATAACATTTAAATGCAACTCTTCGCGGAACCGAGTCAGCACTTCGTCAAACTCATTCTTCCTCAAAAGTCCATTGTCGACAAATATACAGGTTAGGCGGTCGCCAATTGCTTTATCGACCAGCACCGCGGCGACCGTCGAGTCGACTCCTCCTGAAAGCCCACAGACTACCTTCGCGTCGCCAGCCTGCTTTCGAATCTGCTCGACTGTCGTTTCGATGAACGAGGCCATTGTCCAGTCGCAGCGGCATCCGCAAATCTTCGTCAGGAAGTTACGGTAGACTTCCATCCCCTGGGGCGTATGCGCGACTTCTGCGTGGAACTGTACTGCGTAAAATCGGCGTTTCGTATCCTGTGCGGCAGCCAGAGCATTTTCAGTTTTCGCCAGAACGTCGAATCCAGGTAAAGCCGTAACCTTATCACCATGACTCATCCAAACGGTTGCATCGATAGGAACATTGGATAAGAGATCGCCTTTGTTGATCTGGTGCATCATGACGCGCCCGAATTCGCGTTGATCGGACGACACGACTTCTCCGCCCAGGAAATACGCCAGCAACTGCATCCCATAGCAGATGCCCAGAACAGGCACGCCCATCTCCAGGACGGCTCGGTCGCAGTGAGGAGCGCCCGTTTCGTACACCGAACTGGGCCCACCGGACAGAATGATTCCTTTCGGCTTCCGCTCGGCGAGTTTCGAGACAGGCGTATTGAAAGGCACAATCTCGCAATAGACGCCGAGCTCTCTCACCCGTCTTGCTATCAGTTGCGTGTACTGCCCACCGAAATCAAGGACAAAAACAATCTCGTTGTCGTTATTTAGACCAAAAGTCAAATGGAGTAATCCACCTTTTGTTTAAAAAATCGGTTGCCAGTGTGTGCGAACCTTGCTTTAATCGACCTTGCAATATAGCGAATTTCGCTTGCTTGACAAAAGGAAAATTTGGTGCGAAATTTGTTTGCCTTATCTCCTACCGCGATAGCCATGCAGCCTGAATACAGTTTTGGTCGTAGCGTATTTCAGCTGCGGCGATTTCGCAGTAGGCAGTGCAGTTTGAAGAGCATCGAAGCTATAAATTGGGCGACCCGGCGTTTACCGGAAATTGCTGAAAATTCGGCAAACCGCTGTTGTCAAAGTCGCATCACAATTTATATCAGGCAAATGCACTTTTAGATAAATCAAAGAGCAGAGTTGCGGAGATAGATCCCAGGAGGAATTTGATCTAATGAAGAAGTACGCCACAATCATTTTTGCCGTCTTGCTGCTTATAGCCTTACCGGTGATTCCAGCGATGGCACAGGCTACGCAGGGACAGGAAGATCAGGCGCGCGCTGAATACGACGCTTTCATGAAGGCATATAATGCCGCCAATCAGGATAAGGATACTCAGAAGACATACACTTTCGCGAAAGAATACCTGGCGAAATATCCAAGTGGAAAATATGTTGACAACACAAAGCCCCTGGTGATGTGGGCTTTAAATGATTTTTTTAGTACTGCATTTAAAGCGGGGAATTACGACAAGGATTTCGATTACGCTCACGAGATGCTGGATCTGGACCCGAACAATTTCACTGTTCGCTACCAGCTTGTTTACATTGGAAATCTGCAGTTCAGGCAGGGCAAATGGGGACATGCGGACGATGTGTTGTCCCAGGCGGATAAGGTCGAACAAGCCATTGGCGGCAGCAAGCCATCCACAATGGATGACGCAACGTGGGCACAGCAGAAGCCTATTTGGTTAGCCATAATTTATCAGACCAGAGGACTGAACGCGCTGAATAATAAGAAGCCCGACGAGGCGCTCCCGCTGTTAAAAAAATCCGCCGAATACTATCCGTCGGATCCGATGACATATTATTACCTGGGTTTTATTTACGGACAGACGTATCAAACCGCCAAAGACGCGTATGACAAAATGACCGACGAGCAAAAGGCCTCTGACGCTGGAACCGCGGCTTTCGATGGCGTCAGCAAAGCCGCCGACACGGTGATCGACAATTCCGCCAGATTCCTGGCTGCCTCAGATGGAAAGCCGGGTTTTGATGATATGCGCCAGAAGACACAGTCCACGCTTGTCGCGCTATATACATTCCGTCATAAGGACAACCCGAACGGTTGGCAGGATCTTGTCAATCAATATAAGGCGAATCCTGGCAAGTCCGGAATGTAAGAAACTGGCTTCAATCGCGAACAGTACAGAGCCAGACCCAAACTGAGTCTTTACGCTTTTTGGGTTCTGGCTCTTGCCTTGTAAATTCTCCCCTCGTAGAATGTTATTTTCGAAGTAAGGTAAAAAAGAGTACTTACAGTTGTCCTTTCCTATGACCGCACAGAAGCGACGCAAGCCTCTAAAAAAGCTGCAGGAAAGAATCGGCTATAACTTCAACAATCGGCGACTGCTTGACCGGGCGCTGACTCATCGGTCGTTTGCCCACGAACGTACCGGCGCCGACGCCATGCACAACGAGGCCCTGGAGTTTTTGGGCGATTCGGTTCTGGGTTTTGTGATCAGCGCCTGGCTGATCGAGAAATATCCAAAGCTTACTGAAGGCAGACTTTCGAAAATCAAAGCATTTCTGGTCAGCGCCGCAAATCTTGTAGATCATTCCGAAAACGTAGGACTCGGCGCTTTCTTGCGGCTGAATCGTGGCGAAGAGAAGACCGGTGGTCGCCAGAAACGTGCGCTGCTGGTCGACGGCTTTGAAGCTTTAATAGGCGCTGTCTATCTGGACGGCGGCATTGAAGAGGCCGAATCCTTTATCCGCCGCCAGTTTGCCGGTCAAATGAATGCCCTGGATACGGACAAACTTAACATTACCGATTACAAGTCCGCACTGCAGGAAAGACTGCAGTCAGAGAACCTTCCCACTCCCCAATATGTTGTAATTGAAACGCTGGGACCCGACCATCATCGATTGTTCCGGGTAGAGCTCCGCGTAAACAATAAGGCACTTTCGACTGGCGAAGGCCCCGCCATCAAGGTTGCTCATCAGGAAGCAGCAAGAGTTGCACTGAAAAAGCTGGAAGAGAACCCCCATCTGATCGTAACCGATTATGATAAAATTGCTTTAAGAACAAAGCGCGCTGGGAAAGAGGCTAGAGGATAGTCATCCTGATATTAGTGTATTATCCTTTGTTGTACTTCTGCAGTCACCGGTCGCTTAGAGGTATGGATGACAGCACAAAAGAAACTCCTGATCGTTGAAGATCACCAGGATACGCTGGCGGTTTATCTTCTGGTTCTGGAGCGCAAAGGATACGACATTCGACTGGCGTGGAACGGCGAAGAGGGCTTAGCCAAGTTTAATAGCTGGCAACCGGATCTGGTCGTCCTGGACGAGATGTTGCCGCGATTGAGCGGTACAGAAATGCTGGAAAAAATCCGCGAAGGCGGATCGACTGTTCCGGTAATAATCGTTTCGGGGAATAACGATCCAGTCGTGCGCCAGCACTGCATGAAGACGCTGGGAGCAAAAGATTTTCTGCAAAAGCCTCTTGATTTCGACGCGCTGCTTGCGCGAATTGAACAGATATTCGAAGAGCAGCAGTAACTTCGGTTATTCTTTTGCCGAACTTAACGTTTCGTCCATTTTCGAGATTGTTTCCGCAACCTTGCTCAAATCGCTTGCAGGCAAATTCCCCGGCAAAATTTCTAATAGACTGGCAACCCCTCTTAACTGCTGGTTAATCCGGCGAATCGTCGCTGAAAGAATTTTATCGTGGTCGAACGCAAGTTTTGGCAGTTGTGTGACATCGAACCACCGAGCATCAGCAGCATCGTCGGCGCCTTTCACCTCCGCGCGTTCCGCTTCGGCAAAACCGTAATAGACAACGCTTACCGTATGACCACGTGGATCTCGCGACGGGTCTCCGAATGCGCCGACCTGGTGGATTACGACATTTTCAAGACCTGTTTCTTCCTGAAGCTCGCGCAACGCCCCAACCTCAGGTGGTTCACCGTAATCCAGAAAACCGCCCGGAAACGCCCAGTCGCCCTGAAATGGCGGATTCTTTCGTTGTATAAGGAGGAGATTCAGCTTGTAATCGATAAAGCTAAAAAGAACGACATCCGTTGTTAACAGGGGTGACTTGTGGTCCTGCATTCCTCCCATAATATGACCTCCTCAATTAATGCGGGGAAAGAATGTGTCCTGAATTTAATGACGCGGAGCATGTCCCGGATATTTCGGCCTGGGATTGCCGACCGTTGATTCCTGCCCCTGCCCTGGCATATGACCAAGCCAGCGAAAGAATTCGAACAGCTCCCTGGTCGTCAACAGAGTAGCTCCTTTAGAACGCCATTCAGACATTGCCCGCTCTCCCGCGGCCGGGTCGATTGCTTTTATGGCGTCCGTAACGACAAAAGTTTTTATCTGGGCCGCCAGCAATCCCTGTACAGCGAAATTAACGCAGTACTCCGTGGTGACGCCGAAGACTATCGCCTGGTGGTGACTGAGTTTCCCTCGTTTAATCAGAGCAGCAAGCCACGGATTCGAGAGCGGATCCAGCTCCCGTTTTTCGACCAGATAGTGAATACCGGTTTCGAATATGACACCACCCTTTGTGTCAGGCGGGATTACTCGCAGTGGCAACCTGGGTCGATCGGCCATTATGCGTTTTTGCCCCGGAGTTCCGGAAATGCAATGAGGCGCGAACTTTTTGAACTCGGGATCATTCGGTACATGGGAACAGGCAGTCGAAATCGTCGTATAACGCTGCCGTTCAGCCAGCGTGAAGAGCTCGTTCAAGCGAGGCAAAATTTCTTCAGCGCCGGCAGCGTAAAGCTTCCCATCCGGGTCTATGAAATCGGACTGCGTGTCGATGTCAAATAAGACTGTCTGGAGCATCTAATAAATCCTCTAATATAAGTTCAAATCCGTAAGTCTAACCGCAAAACCGCAGACTTCAAGTCTAAACCTGATCTCAGCGCTTATTTCAAATGAGTAATCTCAGTCATTACCTTCTGTCGAAGTTCTTCTAACTCTTTACTGTACTCGACTCTATACCTAACAGGATCATTCAATCTCTTCACATCGACCGGTACTCGTTCAAGATCGGCTTTAGCTTTCGCCTGAATCTTATCTAACGACGAACTTTCCTTAACGATACGACCCTCATGCATCACGCATTCCAGTAATGATGTGGCATCCGAAATCTCTTCGTCTGCCCGCGAAATTACGTCGTGACTGAACTTTCCGTCTGCACCCGTTTTGCGCCACACCTGTTTCTTTCCAGGATAAAAGCTTTTCTGATCGCTCAGCTTCATTTTAGCTTCGACTTTGCCATTGATACTTTGCTCGACCAGTTTGTAGACGCCACCGAGCGACGGAGCATCCCACGAAGTGCTCAGCATAGTTCCCACGCCAAACGAATCTATCGGAGAACCAGATTCAACCAGCGCGGCTATCTTCGTTTCATCCAGATCGCCGCTCGCCAGAATCTTCGTGTCCTTCAAACCGGCATCATCCAGGATTTGGCGCACACCACGGCTGAGATCAGCAAAGTCGCCGCTGTCCAGACGAACACCCATCAATTTTTTCTTTAATTCACCGGCGATTTTCGCTCCTGTAATCGTGTCATACGTATCAAGCAATAACACCGCCGTCTCGGGAAAAAGATCTGCATAGGCCCTGAACGCATCGCGTTCGTTTTCATAACTCATCACCCACGAATGGGCCATCGTCCCTGAAACCGGAATTCCCCAGCGAAATCCGGCTTCGACATTCGACGTTCCGACGCAGCCACCAATAAACGCGGCGCGAGCCGCATATAAGCCTGCCGCCATTCCGTGTGCTCTTCTTGTCCCGAACTCTACAACGCCACGACCTACGGCGGCCTCGACGATCCTTGCCGCTTTCGACGCGATCATCGTCTGAAAATTTATCGTCGAAAGCAGATAAGTCTCGAGTAACTGTGCCTCGATGATGGGTGCGGTCACACGCAACAGTGGCTCGTAGGGGAAAAACGGAGTTCCTTCCGGCATCGCCCACACGTCGCCGCTGAAACGAAACGTGCTTAGATAATCGAAAAATCCGTCCGGAACATGACTGAATACCGCCAGATTGCTCAGATAATCGATCTCTTCGGGCAGAAACTTCAGTTCAGTAATATATTTCAGCGCCTGCTCAAGTCCCGCTGCAATTAAAAAAGATCGATTGGCCGGAAATTTGCGCACAAACAACTCAAAGGTAGCCGTCTGATCGGATTTGTTAACGAAATAACCAGCAGCCATCGTAAGCTGGTACAAGTCGGTGGCGAGTCCAGTGGATTGTAGTTTCATGAGGGATGTTATCGAATTGGCTTACCTCGTCTCCTGCCATTGAGCGTATGTCAAATAGCGACGGGTTACAAAGTCGGTCTTTTTTTCCGCTTGATGACAGACCTCGCAATTTTCCAGTCGGCCGCGCGCCTGGATATTCTTTCCGCCTCCATCCACCACCATAAACTCCCAGTCGCCATTGTCCGGATTATATCCTTTTTCGCGTTTGACCATGACGGTTAACAATTCAGGTGTCGGACTCTCTGCGGTTGTCATTTTCTCTTTAACAATTACAGAACCTTCCGGAAAATGAGGGGATCGTTCCTTCAACATTGCGTGTTTGCCTATATCATTGACATAAACAATCACGTACTTGTGACCGTGTGGGCTCTCGCTGACTTCCTTTAATTGTTGAGGCGTGGCAAGCGAGCATTGAATCAAAAGACGGTCGTCGGCACTGAACGGTTCGTCGTTAACACGGGTCCAACTTCGGTAGTTTGAAATGACGTCTGCGTTAGCTTCCGTCGATCGTCGTGACCCTGATGGCCAAAGACAAATCAATCCTGCCAGTGGCGCAACGACAAGTAATCTAAATCGTTTGAAGTTGCCGTTGAACAGCATAAACAAACCTCCTAAATCAGAGGATCGGAAAGCATGACGGCCCACAACGGTGGCTTATAAAAACCGGGCTATTAGAGAAATTATAGCTGATGCTGTCTAGAACTTCGAATTAGAATACCGCACACGATCTTCGAGTCTAAAAGTTCGTGTCGGCCGAAAAAATTCTCAACACTCTTTCAATTTTTTGTGTATTTTATCTGAACGCGGCGTTCAATAGCTGAAGATAACCTCTGTTAAGTCCCTGCTCCGGAGAACACTCATGAATAAGCCTGATCATCTGGGCCGCCCGTTATCGCTGGTTCTTTGTCTAGCTTTAGTTTCGTCCTTCGTCTATGGGCAGCAGAAAAAGGCCGTCCCGCCTTCTTCCAATGCGGCAAACAACGAATTATCGCAATCTCAGCGGCAAGCCATATTCCTGATACAGCAGCAAATCGACGAAGCGGGAACCCTTGAAAACGTTGTGTCGCGAATCGGTGTTAGCGTAAAAGCAGCCGATGCGATCTGGACGTTCGATCAGGACAATGCCCGCAAAACACTTAGCGACGCCTACGATCTGGCCGTTAAGCATTTTCACGAGCACGGGCAAAAGAATACCGTAGAGGGCGGGATGGCAACAGTTGAGCCGGATCAGCGATTCATAGTTATCACCGCAATTGCCCGGCACGATGCAGCCTGGGCAAAACGGTTGTCTGAACAAGTTGGAGCGGAAACTAAACGAGAAATCGAAAAAGCCGCCAAAGAAAATGTCTCCAACACCGACATTAAACAATCTACGAGTCCGACCGCGAAGATTGGAGCCAAACTCACCAATCTAGCGCGCTCCCTTCTGGCCACCGATCACGACTCTGCAATTGCCTTGTTCCAAAGCACGTTCAATTATCCTCCAGCATACAACCTTCCCATTTTTCTTTTCGACGTGGCAAAAACGAACCGCGCCGAAGCGGACCGTCTCTGCAATGACGCGCTCGAGGCCTATTCTGCCGGACCACTAGCCGGCCTGTTCTATCTTTCACCCTATATATTCCCGTTGAATCGCCCCGTAGGACCTACTAGTCTGGTTACATATTACCAGCCGCCTGAAGGCTTTGCGTTCAATCCCGGTCTGCAACAGACATTTCTTTCAATAATATTTATGAGGGGTGATAAGAGCCTTGCAGCCCAAAATGGAAATTTGTCGACAGCCGATTTGAGTAGGATGAATGGCTCTCAAATGCCCGATATGGCGCAAGTTTATACTGCTCTTGCCAGCCTCGAACCTGTAGTGGCAGAGTACCAACCTTCGTTGATAGACAGACTTGTTAGCTTGAAAAACAGTCTGGTCGGGGCAATGAGCACCGATCTTCAGTCCAAAGCGGCCCTTTATGTATCGAAGAAAGACCCCAGCCCTGAAGATCAGTTCAAATTGATGTTGGACAAAGCTGATCAGCAACAGAATCCGAGCCGAAAAGATTTCTACCTGATGCAGGCCGTTCAAGCCGGAGCCTTGACTGAGGATATCACTCGACTTGAGCACCTGATTGATAAGATCAGCGATGCGGATGTTCACCAGCCGATGCTTGATAATCTTTATTTCCGGCGAGCGAAGAAGCTTGTGTCAGATGGCAAACTGGACGAGGCCACATCTCTCGCGAAAAAGGTGGGACAACTGGATTACCGCTCGAATCTCTTGTACGACATTGCAGAGGCTTCGCTGAAGCAGAATGGCGACAAGGCCAGGGCATCTGAAATTCTGAATTCGGCCGAAGCCGACGCCTTGAAAGCGCCGGACACGATAGAGAAGGCAAGAACGCTCCTTGGGATTGCTCATCTATTTACAAGGTTTGATCAGATTCGGTCGATGGAAGTCCTGAGCGATGCGATCAAGACAATTAATCAGGTAACCGCGAAAACTCCGCAGGCGGATTTCGCAAAGACAGGGTTCACGCACACGATACAGGGAAAGACTTTTGCGAGTTATTCTTCATACCAGGTCTCAGGCTTCAGCATCGAAAATGCTTTTGCGGAAGCAGGTACACTGGATTTCGACGGAGTCCTGCTGATTGCCAGAAAGCTGGACGAAAAGGTCGTTAGACTTCAGGCAATAGTTGCGCTTTCATCGGGATTTCTGAACAAAAAGGACAAAACAGAATAATCTGAGATCCGATCTTGTTAAATAGCAAAGTTCCTTTTAAAAAACTGAATCATCTCTTCCCAGGCTTGGTCCGTCGCTTCGGGATCGTAGCGCGGTCCTTCATCTCGCATAAATGCATGCTCGGCCGGGTAAAGTGATACCGAAAACTTTGTACCTGCTTTTCTCAGAGCATCACTCACCTTCGCGCGACCTTCTTCCGGCACGTGAGGATCAAGCGAGCCAAATATCAACAACAATTCACCTTCAATATCTTTTGCTCGTTCCAGCGATCCCGCATCAGCATCTTTGCCCAGCTTGCCATTGTGAACACCGGTGGCATAGAAACAAACGGTCGCTAGCACATCCGGCTGGAGCGCCGCGCGAAACGCCAAGTGACCGCCAATGCAGAAACCTGTTGCTCCAAGTTTTCCCGCCGCGACTTTTTCGTGCTTCTTTAGATAGTCAAGAACGGCTCGCGCGTCCGCATCGAACTCTGCAACAGAAGTCTTCGCCGCATCTTCCAGACCTCGAGTCCTTCCTTCATCGTCAAACGGGATTGCGGATCCGGGCGGCTCGATGCGATGGTAGATTTCCGGCGCTGCTACCACAAAGCCATACCCGGCCAAACGCATGCAACATCGGATTGTCGACCCGGTGAGCTGAAAAATATCCGAATAGAGCAGAATGCCGGGAAACTTACCTTCTCGTTTTGGCGCGGCCACCAGTGTCCGCATCGGACTTCCGTCAACGACGATCTCTGGATAATCCAAGGTAATAATCACTTGTTCCTCCTGGGGGCGCATGGTGCGTTTTCGCGAACTGATCTTGTTGTCATTTTACCAACAAAGCTCGCCCATAAAAAATTCCTGCAAGAATATTCAACCCGTCCGTCATCACTCATGGATGAGCGGTGTCCCTATCGTTTCATCATTCCAAATAGATTGTTTGCAGGTCCTCAGGCGCTAAGTTGAATCCGCAGGGCGATTTCAGATCGCCGGTCTTCCAGGAGAAGTGTGTAATGAAAAGAAATATATTGTCCGCAACCATCCTGACTGTCGGCGTGTTGCTGTGTCTGCTGGCTTTGCCAGAGAGATTCAGGACTGACGCCGCGATAGGCGCTCCCGCGCCGCAGTCGATTACCGAAGGATCCTTGGTGCGCATCGGCAACAACCCGACACTGATGCCGCTGAAAATGACCGATGTGCAGATGAACATCACAGGTTTTGTCGCCGATGTGACCGTCGAACAGACTTTTTATAATCCATCAAGAGAATCGATCGAAGCCATCTACATCTTTCCTCTTCCAGGCAATTCGGCCGTCAACGATATGGAGATGCACATCGGCAGCCGCGTTATTCACAGTCTTATCAAGAAACGCGAAGAGGCTGCGCAGATTTATCAGGATGCCCGTAACAGCGGGCGCCATGGAGCTTTGCTGGAACAGGAACGCCCGAACGTATTCACCGCATCGGTGACCAACATAGGATCAGATGAGGAGGTCCGAGTCAGGATTCGTTACCTGCAACAACTAGCCTATGACGATGGAGGATTCCGCATTCAATTTCCAATGGTCGTTGCGCCGCGCTATATGCCAGGTGATCCCGCAGGAAAGCAGGGGCCGGGCTGGTCGCCAGATACGATTGATGTGCCAGATGCTTCGCGAATAACACCACCTGTTGCACCGCCAGGAACGAGACTGGGAAATAACATCAGACTCAGAGTCAATCTTGACGCAGGCGTTCCAATCCACAGCATCCGAAGCCTGCAGCATCAGGTTGATCTGAATCAAACGGGTCCTTACAACTATCAAGTCACTCTTTCCAAGAAAGACGAAATCCCGAATCGCGACTTCATCCTGGATTACAAAGTCGCCGATAACAGACCTCGCGCAGCAATGATTGTTTCGCCTCCGGTTAATGGCTCTTCGTACTTTATGATGATGGCGCTGCCTCAGGCTGAAGTACTTCCTTCTGATACTCGCCCGAAAGAAATGGTCTTTGTCATAGATACTTCCGGATCAATGGAAGGACCAAAGATCATTCAGGCGCGAAATGCGTTGAGGACGTGTCTGCACGGTCTGAATCCACAAGACTCTTTTAATATCATTCGGTTCTCAAGCGATTTTCAGGTCTTCTCCCAGAACTCTGTCGAATTTACCCAAGAGAATGTCGACCAAGCCGACCAGTTTATCGACAGGCTACGAGCCGGCGGTGGAACCGAGATCATTCCGCCTCTGCTTCATGCGTTTAATCAACCTTATGATGGGAAATTGCGTGTCGTCGTATTCATCACCGACGCGGAAGTCGGTAACGATGCCGCCATTCTTAAGACTATAACCGAGAATCTTGGCGACAGTCGCCTTTTCACTTTTGGCATCGACACGGCTCCGAACGATTACCTGATGAAGAAGATGGCTGAGTTCGGTCGCGGAGGTTTTGAATTCGTCACGCCAAATCAGGACATAGCCGAAGTTATCGGTCGTTTCCAAAATCGCATTTCATCTCCTGTCATCACAGGAATCCAGGTAAAATGGAACGGTCTTTCGGTCACAGACACGTTCCCGAAGCGAGTTCCAGATCTATACGCTGCTCAACCCGTGATCATTTATGGCAAGCTGACCGGTCAACCTAACGGTCGAGTGACACTGACAGGAGACAGCCGCCAGGGAACGGTTTCGATTCCACTCGATATCGAAACCTCTTCTCAGTCGCAGGATTCCAGCGCAATTGCAGCGATGTGGGCCAGATCGAACGTTGACGAAATGACCGACGATCTCACGAACCATCCCGGCGACGTTAACCTCCAGGAACGGATTGCAGAAATGGCGCTCAACTTCAGGCTGATGACGCCGTTCACTTCGTTTGTCGCAGTAGAAGAAGTTATGGAATCTTCGCCAAACGGTGGACCTCCAAGAAAGGTCGTCGTGCCCGTTCCGCTGCCGGATAGCTGGGATTACGACAAAGTGTTCGGCGGAAGAACCGAATATGAAAGCAAATCCGTAGCCCGGTCTGGTTTCGTTGTCCCGTCGCCGACAAAGAAAGATTCCGGGAGGTCTGTCGGCGGCGCGTCGAGGGCACAGATAGACACAAATGCTACCGCACCGCCACCGCCCCCTGGTTCTTCTGGCCAACCGGTGTCCGGACTGCCCAAAGGAACTCTCAATTCCGCCTACGACGGCATAAATGTAGCCGACGATAAATTAAAGTCGATAAAAGAAGAAGCGCCATCGGACCGCGCTAAGGAGACAGCACAGTTCCTGGTTCGCAAACAATCTGTCGCCGGTTTCTGGAGCGATTCGCCCAGCGTCACTGACCTCGACAGCACATCGATTACTTTGCTGGCACACATTGCGAGCGGCGAAACCGATCGCGCTGGTTATTACCAATCACAGGTTCAACGTGGACTGAACACCCTGATGAGCCGTATCAACGCAAACGGCATGTTACGAACAGATCACGGTGATTCGATCAAATCACAGGCGCTTGCCTTGTGGGTGTTCTCTGAGGCTACGGCTGCAACAAACAGCAGTCGTTATCGCTCCACGGCGGAAAAACTGTCAGCAGGTTTAGCTGCAGAGTCTTTAAATAGTAATCCGAATATCGACGACGCAATGTGGGCACTGATGGCACTTTCCAGCTCGCAAAGAGCGGGAATCACAGTCGACAAGAACACACTCACGCGTCTGGCGAACACAATCAATTCCAGTCAACAGGCGAGCCAGGTTCAACAGGCGCTTGCTGCATCTTTGGCTGGGTCGAAGCTTTCAAATGATCAGCGCAATCAAACACTGAAAGAGATCAGCGCTTTTCAGCCGCGATTCAGCGATCAGGAGTCTGTCGAACGCGGTGTAATGATTCTCTTTGCGGCAAGAACGCTTGATCTTAACGTTGCGACCAGCTTAGAACAGCGGATGGTTAATGCGCTGAAGGCATCACAATCCGCGAACGGCAAAGAAGCAGGCGCGTTTGTGCTCGATGACAAGCATCTTGTGGCGGACTCAGCGAGAGTCTACCTGCTCCTTAATGTACTGAATGGTCACTGGGCCATTACGAAATAATTCAACCAGGTCCTAACCCAACCTATTGAACCGCGGATAATGCGGATGTTGCGGATTTACAAAGATTTGATCAGCGTAAATCCGTTACATCCGCGTTATCTGCGGTTTCTTTTTTCTCTTCACCTGTTTTCGGTCTGAAGCTTGCTAATCCCTTCTTGTACCTCTTCCCCACAGCAGGTTTGGTATATATTAAGGACAGTTCAGGCGAAGAAAGGACCGAAAGTGGGCTTTCCAAGATCGAGCGGAATTCTTCTTCACCCCACCTCATTGCCAGGTCGTTATGGCATCGGTGACCTTGGCAAATCTGCATATGATTTCGTCGATTTTCTGGCTGGGAGCGGACAGTCTCTCTGGCAAGTTTTACCGCTTGGACCGACGGGATACGGCGACTCGCCTTATCAATGTTTTTCCGCCGTTGCGGGAAACACTTTGCTGATTAGCTTTGACCGATTGATCGAGGTCGGTGTTCTGTTGCCAAGCGATCTTCAGAATGTTCCAGAGTTTTCCCTGGACCGGGTCGAATTCGGCCGAGTCATTGATTTCAAAAATGCGATACTGTACAAGGCGTTTGAGAATTTCCGGCAGTCACACAATCATCCTTTGCGGCCGCAATTCGACGAGTTCTGCGCCAACGAAGCCTCATGGCTCGACGATTACGCGCTCTATCGCGCGCTAAAAGGCGCCAATGAAAATCGCGACTGGAGTCAGTGGTCAGAAGAGCACGTCCGAAGAGATCCAGCCGCGCTCGCAACCGCCCGCGAAATACACAGCGACGCGATCCAGGCCCAGAAATTCTATCAATTCTTATTCTATGAGCAGTGGATGTCATTAAAACGGCATTGCGCGGATCGCAATATAAAAATCATCGGCGACGTGCCGATATATGTCGCATTCGATTCTGCCGACGTTTGGACGAATCCACATCAGTTCAAACTGGACGAAAAAAGAAAGCCCACAGTCGTGGCAGGAGTGCCGCCTGATTATTTCAGCTCTACTGGACAGTTGTGGGGCAATCCGATGTATGACTGGGAACGAATGAAGTCCGATGGTTTTAAATGGTGGATCGATCGCATCAGAGCCACTATGAGATTCGTCGACGTAATCCGTCTGGATCATTTCCGAGGCTTTGCCGCGTGCTGGGAAGTACCGGCAGGAGAGCAGACCGCACAGAACGGCCATTGGGTGCCATCGCCGGGACGAGAGCTTTTCGACACTCTGAAATCAAAGCTTGGCGAACTGCCTATCATCGCCGAAGACCTTGGAGTTATAACTCCGGACGTCGAGGCGCTGCGAGACGACTATGGCTTGCCCGGAATGAGAATCCTGCAGTTCGCATTCAGCAGCGATACCAAAAACATCGATCTGCCGCACAATTACATTCACAATACTGTGGTATATACCGGCACGCACGACAACGACACAACAGTCGGCTGGTTCAACAGCAAAGCTGGAACAGGATCAACGCGGAGCGCCGAACAGATAGATCGAGAGCGCAACTTCTCCATGAAGTATTTGAAATCCGACGGCAGAGAGATTCACTGGGATTTCATCCGGGCCGCATTTGCGTCAGTGGCAGACACTGCTTTAGTGCCTTTGCAGGACCTGCTCGGTCTCGGCACAGACGCAAGGATGAACCTGCCCGCGAGTCCTGGCGGAAACTGGTCCTGGCGATTTCGGGAAGAGTCTTTGACCAACGACATCGCCGAAAGGCTTAAGGAATTGACCTACCTTTACGGCAGAGAACCGGAAACGAGGGTCGGGGATCAGGGGGCAGGGGCCAGGGATTAGAGGACAGTGTTCAGGGTCAGTTAATAATTTTCTTCCCCGACCCCTGATCCCCGGTCCCTGCCTAAGCAATCCAAACAGTCTTTATATTGACGAATTCGCGAATGCCGAACGCGCTCAACTCGCGGCCGTAACCTGAATGTTTTACTCCGCCGAACGGCAAACGAGGATCGCTCGCAACCATTCCATTGATGAAGACTTGTCCTGAATCTATTTCATCGATGAATCTTGACTGCTCTGCAGGATCGTTTGTCCAGGCACTTGCCCCGAGCCCAAACGGCGAATCGTTTGCGATCCTGATCGCATCGTCAATATCTTTTGCCCGGAAGAGCATCGCCACCGGTCCAAAGACCTCTTCATAATAAATTGGCGAATTTCTGTCGATGTCGGCAAGCACAGTCGGTTGATAATAGTTCCCTGAACGATCTACTCTCTTTCCGCCGGTCAGAACTTTCGCTCCTGCCGCGGTTGCGCGTTTCACCTGGTCTTCTAAATCTTCCAGTATCTGTTTCGTGGCTAGTGGCCCGATCTCGGTATCCATCCGCATTGGATCGCCGATCTTCAGGTTACTCATGCCTTTCGAAAATCTATCAGCAAATTCGTTGTAGATCGCATCAGCGACGATAAAGCGTTTCGCTGCAATGCATGATTGTCCATTGTTAATAGTTCGAGCCTTGACTGCGATGGGCACGGTGGTCTCAAGATTCGTGCCAGGCATTATTATGAACGGGTCGCTGCCACCGAGCTCAAGAACTGTCTTCTTGATCTGTTTGCCGGCCTGGCTTCCTACGTTGCGGCCCGCGGGCTCGCTGCCGGTGAGAGTTGCAGCCGCTATCCGCAGATCATCGATTATTTTTGCGACTTTGTCCGAACCAATCAGCAGCGTCTGAAAAACGCCTTCAGCAAATCCGGCTCGTCGGAAAATCTCTTCGATAGCCAGCGCGCATTGCGGAACATTCGAAGAGTGCTTCAGTAATCCGGTATTTCCCGCCATCAACGCCGGGGCGGCAAAACGAAACACTTGCCAGAATGGAAAATTCCATGGCATTACCGCCAGAACCGGTCCTATGGGCTGATATTTTATAAAGCTCCGCGTTGCGTTAGTCGCGACCTTTTCATCAGCAAGAATAGCCTCAGCACTCTCTGCGTAATATCGACAGGCCCACGCCGATTTTGCGGCTTCTTCGATAGCTGCTTTCAGGGGCTTACCCATCTCCACGGTCATCACGCGACCGAACTCTTCTTTTTGCGACTCCAGGATTTCTGCCGCGCGAATCATCATCTTTGCGCGCTCGGCAAACGAGGTCCGCTTGTGAGCGCGAAACGCGTCCGACGACAGTTGAATCTTTTCTTCTATTTGTGATTCCGAAAGTTCTTCAAATGAACGAAGCGTTTCGCCGGTGGCGGGATTAATGCTGGCAATAGCCATGATCGACCTCCTTAAAATTAAAAGACAATTCTGCCTTTAAGTCTGGAGGCGATCAAGTGGGAGCGCAGACAGTTTAGCTGCGCCCCCGGAAAGCAGTTTTACTCGGTCGGTTTCTTCGGAGCAGCGTCGTTATTTGCAGGAGGACGCTGTTGCTGTGGACGCGGCAATCTGGCGAGAATCTTTGCTGCACGTCCCAGGTGGCAATCATTGCATGTTGCCGACTTCCCATCTTTAGTCAGTCCGCCGGAGAAATCCATGATCATAAAACGCGCGATTTCCTTGCGCGGCGTATCTTCACCAAAATCTCCCGTGTGGCAATAGTCGCATTTGACGTTGAGAGCCTTTGTGAAAGCCTGCATGGTCTCCATCAACTGGGCATGGTCCATGCCTTTCAAAGCTACCAATCCCTTCCGATCCTGACCCACAGCATGTTCAAACGGCCTAGTACGCAGAAATGAAATATCTGCCTGGTGGCAGTCCTTGCAACTGACGGCGCTGCCGTCCTTATGCTTCATACCGTTAACGTATTGCGTCAACATGAAACGCGCCACATTCTTTCTCGGGGTGTCCTGATCAAAAGGATTGATATGGCAGTAGTTACAACCTACGCCGAGTTCCTTTTCCCATTGATTCATTACCTCGCGAACCTGTTGATAGGTCATTCCTTTTAGAACCTGAATGTTTTTCAATTCCTGCGGCGGTCGCTGCTGTCCCTGACCCTGGGGTTGCTGCCCTTGCGCGTTTCCCTGCCCTGATTGCTGAGCCTGTTGCTGCTGCCGGGCTTCGATAACGATCGATATCGCCAGCAACAGCAAAGCGCCGATCAAAAGCAGTTTGACGAAATTAGACTTTTTCATGAAAGTTAATCTCCTGTGATTTCTGCCTGAACTTGCGATTAGTGAAGTGCGTCGATAATTTACTGTGAACTACCTGTTTCGGTCAATCCTAAGAGCCTGTTATTAACTTTTCCATATCAGATCAACGATTCGGCTAAGCATCAGAACAGCAAAGGCCAAGTAATGTAGTCCGGCCAAAGTTTGTGGCAACCGCT
>Ga0070741_10001767_pt1 | contig 62555 bp, 53 predicted proteins | sample Coa_R1_4_FD_66440 | JGI IMG/M metagenome (GOLD analysis project Ga0070741, IMG submission 66440) | Surface soil microbial communities from Centralia Pennsylvania, which are recovering from an underground coalmine fire - Coalmine... | ecosystem: Environmental > Terrestrial > Soil > Unclassified ...
GGCGAGCGGCAGTCCACTCTCGACCACTTTGTTCCAAATCTGCGTTTGCTCGACGCCGCGATCGAACTCGGCCAGTCGCTCACGCGTGACCTCGCCCTCGAACAGCCGATCGGCCTGCTCGATCACGATAGAAGACAAATCGTCGATTGCCGGCATGATTAGCGCAGTCCCAGGCCACGCGCGATGATGCCGCGCAAGATTTCGCGCGTACCGCCGCGGATGGTGAACGAAGGCGCGTGCAAAATGACGTGCGCAATCGTCTCGGCGAAGCGATCGTCGTGGTCGTCCAAGCTGGCCTCGACGGGAACCAGCCGCCGTGCCATCTCCGGCACCTCGCGCTCGAAGGCGGTGCCGACGTCCTTCACGAGTGCCGCTTCAGTGTTGGGATTGCGACCTTGATCGAGCAGGCCGGCAACCGACGTCGACATGCGCAGCAGCGCGGCGAGATGGGCCACGAGGCGCCCGATCTCCGCGGCTTGTCGAGCATCGGGGTGCGTGCGGACGCGATCGATCAGCTCGACGAGCAATCGATAGTCGGACAGGAAGCGATCGGGACCGGAACGTTCGAAAGCCAACTCCCCGGTCACCATCGCCCAGCCCTGACCTTCTTCGCCCACGCGCATGTCATCGGGGACGAAGTAGTCGCGAAAGAACACTTCGTTGAACTCGTGGCCGCCCGACAAGTTGTGGATCGGGCGCACGGTCACGCCGGGCGCGGCCAAGTCGATGATGAATTGGGTGAGGCCTTGATGACGGTCGGAACCTGCATCGCCGGTGCGCACCAGCGCGATCAGGTAATGCACCCGATGCGCTTGCGATGTCCAGATCTTGCTGCCGTTGATCACCCAACCGTTGCCGCGCCGTTCGGCACGCGTGCGCACCGCAGCCAGATCGGAACCCGAATGGGGCTCGCTCATGCCGATGCCGAAGAAGCACTCGCCGCGACATACGCGCGGCAAGATCTCGTGCTTCGCGCGCTCACTGCCATGACGCAGGATTTGCGGGCCCGATTGGCGATCGGCAACCCAATGCGCCCCACACGGTGCGCCGGAAGCCAACAACTCGGCCGTGATGACAAAGCGCACGAGGCTCGAGAGCTCTTGCCCGCCGTACAGGCGCGGCCAGGTGACGCCGATGAACCCGGCAGCGCCGAGGCGGCGACTGAACTCGGGATCGAACGTGCTCCACGAGCAGCGGTGTGGCACGTAGCGCGCGTGTTTGCCCTCTTCGGCGAGGAAGCGGCGAATGCGCTGACGCGCTTCGAGCGCCTCAGAAGGCAGTTGGGGGGCGTCGAACTGGAAAGCCTGCATGACGGCCTGTAATCGAACGGTCTTCGTCATTCCCGCGAAAAGCGGGCATTCAGCGACGTAGCAGCAGTAGGCCGCGCCGCGCAGGCAGATTCTAGTGGATTAGCGCAGCGACCGAGTGGCGGCGCGGCGAGGCGGCAGCTTTAACCCTTCGAACTGCTCGGGGCGACGCGTGAGGCGTGCGGCCTTGCACTTCGCTGCACCCAAGTCTCGATGGCGCGTTTCAGAACATCCAGGTTGTAAGGCTTCGGAATGTGATCGTCCATGCCGGCGGCGATACATTGCTCGCGATCGCCGGTCATTGCATTCGCGGTGACGGCGATGATGGGGGTTCGCGCGCTCCCGCTCGTCAGTTCCGCTTTGCGGATCGCACGCGTTGCGTCGTATCCGTCCAGCGTCGGCATCTGGCAGTCCATCAGAACGAGATCATACGGTCGACTGCGCCACGCCTCGATCGCGGCGACACCGTCAGCCACGACATCCACCGAGCATCGCAATCGTTTGAGCAGGGCAAGCGCGATCTGCTGGTTGACCTGATTGTCTTCGGCGAGGAGTACATGTGCACTGACATCGCTTGCCGTCTCGGTCGCCGCGCCTCCAAGTTCGACGCCATGAGTGGTGGCGGTTAACGCGGCGATCAACCGATCGAAGCGCACGGGCTTGCGTAGGACGGCCGTGCAGATCTGGCCGATCTGCTCGGGGATGGCTTTGCCGATGTGCGCAAGCAGGAGGATCCGAGCCTGCCGAGACCAACGTTGGAGGAGCTGGAGCTGCTCGGGCGAGTCCAGGGCCGTGTCGGCGATCAAGAGAACATGCTGCGTATTCGACCGCGCATCGGAGGTCGGCTCCTCCAGGCGAGGTGCGCAATGCACTGTCCCGCCAATGATGGCCAGCATCTCTACGAGGGCCGCGTGGGTGCGTGCGTGGGGTTCGATCAGAAGAATTTGGGTGTTTGAAGGTAGGCGAGGGCGCTCGTCGCTTTCCTTCGACACTTCGAAGGGCAACGAGCAATAGAACAGGGACCCTACGCCCGGCTCGCTCTCCAGACGCAAGCTGCCGCCCATGAGGCGGGTCAGGTCTGCGCTGATTGCCAGGCCCAATCCGCTTCCCCCAAATGGACGCGTGGTCGATCCGTCTGCTTGCACGAAGGGGCGGAAGAGGTTGGACTGAGCTGCTTGATCGATGCCGATGCCGCTGTCGCGCACGATGAATTGCATCAAGCGTCTTCCATCACGCCCTGGCTGAGTGATCGCTTCGATTGCCACTTCGCCCCGCCCTGTGAACTTGACCGCGTTGCCGAGCAAGTTGACGAGGATTTGTCGGACCCGAGCAGGATCGCCGCGCACTTGCGCGGGTACGTTTCTGCTGATCGAACACGTCAGCTCGAGACCCTTGGCCGCCGCCTTCGGCGCGAGCAGTTCGGCGACGGCTTCGACGATCTCGCGCGGACTGAACGGGACGGACTCGAGCTCGATCTTGCCTGCCTCGATCCGAGAGAACTCGAGCACATCGTTGAGCAGCGCCAAGAGGCTCTCGCCGCTCTGTCTGATGATCTGAACGAAATGGGACTGCTCTTCACCGAGCGAGGTCGTCGATAGATACTCCGTGGCGCCAAGCACGCCATTCATCGGTGTGCGGATCTCATGGCTGATGTTGGCGAGGAATTGCGTCTTGGCCTGCGAAGCCGCCAACGCCAAGTCTCGCGCTTTGCTCAGCTCGGCGTTGCGCCTCTCGAGCTGCTGCTTCGCATCGTGCCGCGCCCGACCGACCGCGAGCAAAAACATGAAAACCACGACGCACAGCCCAGGCTGGCACAAGATGAACAGCAGCTGTGGATTCTCGCCGCGGTGGTAGGGCAGAGGAATGCCGGCAAGCTCGATCGCCCCGAGGATGACCATCTCCGACATGACGAGCACGAACCAGAACAGCCCGCCACGAATGTCGCCGGCGGTGACGAGCGGAATGGGCATCAGGACCAGCCAGCCTGCGGCGGGCGAACTCAACCCGCCCTGCCATATCACGAGAAAGGAAATGATGGCGAATGAAGCCGCCGCGACACCGTGGAGGGCGACGCGAGCCTGCCTGGTGCGTTTGTAGATGGCGAGGGCGAGAACGCAAGGGATCGCGCTCAGGGCGACCGCCGCTGCAGCCACCGGCTCGTCAAGCAACAAGGCGTAGACGGGCGCGTAGAGAATGCAGGCGCTCAACATCACGATGACGGAGAGCGCGAAGACCTGGTCGGGGAAGTCCGTTCGCGACGCCGGCATCGCGTGCTTGCTCCGGAAGATTCGAGCGAACCCGCTGAGGAGCACGATGGAAAGGGGGCTGCGCATCCAGCAGAGTATCGAGCCCGCGCCTCGATACTTGAGCAGTTACGCGCCGAGCTCAGGAATGCCCAGGAGGTCGCTGGCCTCGCCGCACCGACAACGTGGTGTTATCTCTTCACCTCGCCCAGCAACGGCAGGATATGTTCTCGGTAGAACGAAGGGCCTTTGGCACCGGTGATTCGATGCCGCAAGATGCCCGCGCGGTCGATGAGAAAAGCAGTCGGAGTGGGATAGCGGCGGGCGAAGCCGTTCTCGCTCAGCGCCCCAGCCATGCAGCCGGGGAGATGATAGAGCGTGAGGTTTCTCTCGACGCGCTCACGGTCCTGCAGGTCGTCGACGCCGACTGCGATGACTTCGAAACCGTCCTTGCGATGCTCTTCGTAAAACGCCTCGAGCACGCCGATCTCGTATGCGCAGAACTTGCAGTAGCTGGAGTAGAAGTTGATCAATACCACCTTTCCTCGCATCTGCTGGAGATCGAAAGACTGTCCCGAGAACAACGTGCCCTTGAGCGGCGGCGCGGGCGCGTCGATTTCGGGAACCGCTCGGGCAGCGACGACAGTCAGCAGTCCAGATAGCATCAGCAGCAGGGCAAGGACCGCTCTGCGCGCACGGTAACCCGTGAGAGCCTTGGCCGTGAGCGCCTCGATCGCCGGCTCTGGCCGCGATTGCTGCAGCACGCAGTTCATGGGGTGGGCAGCGCGATCGTGCCAGCGCTTAGCTCGCGTCTGCAACTCAGCCGATGCTGTTGACATCGATGCGACCGTCCGCGAGCAAAGTGCGAAAGGCTTCATAGGTAGCGCGGATTCCTTCTTCGAGCGGCACAAAGCCGTAATTGCCGAGATAGTCACGCACGGGTGTATCGGACAGCGCCATAGGAAAGGGCAGAGCGCTGCCGGTGCAGGTAACATGGGCCGTCGGCACGATCTTCTTCAGCAGCGCCAGCGAGCTTTCCACGTCGGAGGCCGCGCCGTTGATGTCGAACACCGCTGCGCCTTCGCGCACTTTCGATACGGCTTTCAAAAATGCGCCGGCGACTTCGCCGGCATGCAACCACGATACGGGACCGCGAAACGGAATCTCGTACGGACGATTTGCCGCTGCTGCGAGGATGGCGACCGTCGTCTTCGAGGTCATGCCCTGATCCCGCCCAACGCCGTACACCACGCCTGGGCGTAGACCGACGCTCGGGACGTTCCAGTCCTGCGCATAGACCTTCGCTGTTTCTTCGTTGCAGTACTTGTAAGCACCGTACAGAGTCGGCAAAGTGCCGTGGCCTTCCATCGCGCCGTGGGCCGCGATCGAACTGGCATAGGTGAGCCTGCGGATGCCGAGCTTGCGCGCCGCTTCGAAGACGTTGACCGTGCCGACCACGTTCACTTTCGCGCCTGCGATCGGATCGGCTTTGCAGAACGGCACCTGCAGCGCGGCCAGATGCACGATCGCCGTCGCGCCACTCGCCTCGACCGCTTTCATCACGGTGTGGGAATCGGAGATGTCGCCGGTCAGCCAGCGGATCGCGTGCAACTGGTCCTTCGATAGCAGCAGACTTGGGCGACGCTTGTCTTCGACGAGGTCGAACGCGACCGCGGGCACGCCCGCGTGCGACAGCAGAGCCATCGCCCAGCTTCCGATGCAGCCTCCGGCGCCGGTGATGAGGACCGGTCCATCATAGTCGGCGCGCTTGATGGGGAAGTATTGATACATGTCACTCCTCTTACCTGTCTTAGATGATCTGAGGCGATGGCTCGAACTGCACGTTCATCGCATGATCGCGGCATTGAGTGAAGGGAAGCGGCAGCGCACCAACATTACGCGCCGGTCTCCATCGGCAGCGATGGATCGGCCGCCCATTCGGTGAGCGAGTTGTCGTAGACCTTCACTCGGTCGTGGCCGAGCATGGCGAGGACGAGTGCGACGCTGGTCGCCGCGATGCCTCCGCCGCAATAGGTGATGACCTCCGGCTTCGACAGCGCCTCCTTGAACATCGCGCGCAGCTCGTCGGCGCTCTTGAAAGTGTTGTCGCTGTTGATGTGCTGCACGGCCGGAATGTTGATGCTGCCGTTGATGTGGCCGCGGCGGCCGTAATGCACACCGCCCGTGCCTTGGTGCTGCTCCGGTCGCAGCGCGTTGACCGTGCAGATTTCGTTTTTTCCGATCGCGTTTAGCACGTCGTTGCGATCCGCAACGGAGCGCCGATCCAGAACCGCGTTGAAGCTTGCCTTCGCGCGTGGCATTGCGCGGCCGGTTTCGACCGGCCGTCCCTCGCGTTGCCATTTCTGGAAACCGCCGTCGAGCACCGCCGCGCGCGGATGGCCGAAGACGCGCAGCATCCACCACATCCGGGTGGCCCACCAGTGATTGGCGGTCGCGTAGGTCACGACCAAGCTGTCGTCACCGATGCCGAGGTTCGACATTGCCTCGGCAAAGCGCTGCGCATCGGGCAACATGAAATGCAGGCGCGGGTGAGGCGTCGAGATGTCGTGCTCGATGTCGACGAACCCGGCGCCCGGGATGTGCCCGTTCTCGAAGTCGGCCCTGCCGGACACGACGTCGTATAGCGAGAAATCCGGTAGCGGCGGCAGATGCGTGGTGCAATCGATCACGCGCACTGCAGGGTCGTCGAGATGTTGCGCCAGCCATTGCGTGCTGACGAGGTATTCGGGATGAACGAAGCCGGTCGTCATGATCCGCGTGCCTTCTATGGATCGGAGCGATCGATGTTAGCACGTGCGTAGTCGGTCCCGCTTCGCGCTGTTCGACGCACGATACGCGCGGTTCTGGTGAAATAGATGCGAAAAGGATCGAGGCACCGACGATCACCAAAGAGGGAGAAGATCAAACATGAATCAGATCAGCGCGACGCTCGCCACCGGCGACGGGCAGGACTACGAAGTTCGCTACAACCCGCGCATCGCCGTCCCGGAATACGCCTCTCACTTTGAGAAATGGGCGGAGCTGTCGGAGCAGGCGCGGGCTCAAATGGACGGTTATCTGGACGTGCCCTACGGCAGCACGGCGATGGAGAAGCTCGACATCTTTCGTGCACAAGGCAACAGCCGGGCACTCCTCATGTTCATCCACGGCGGCTATTGGCGCGCACTCGACAAAAGCCAACACACGTTTGTCGCGCTGCCATTCGTGCGCGCCGGGGCCACGGTCGCCGTGGTCAACTATGCGCTGTGTCCTGCTGTGACGGTCGAGGACATCGTGCGACAGATTCTGCAAGCAACCGCTTGGCTCTACCGCAACGGCGCTAACTTCGGCGCACCGGCGGGGCCGCTCTATGTTGCCGGGCACTCGGCGGGCGGCCATCTCACCGCGATGATGCTGGCCGCGCAGTGGCCTAAGTTCGCTGCCGACTTACCGCCGAAGGTGGTGCGGGCCGCGTTGTCGATCAGTGGGCTGTTCGACCTCGCGCCGATCGTCAAGACGGCATCGGTCAACGTCGACGTGCGGCTCGATCCGATCACGGCGAGACGAGCAAGTCCCGCACTCATGCCGCCCGCGACGGATGCGCCCCTCACCTTGGCGGTTGGCGGAAAGGAGCAGGCCGGTTTCCACGAGCAGCATGCATTGATCAAGCGCAAATGGGCGAAGGTGATCGCAGGCGAAGTGCCGTGTCCAGATGACAACCACTTCAGCATCCTCGAGCGTTTCGCCGATCCGCAGTCGCAATTGTGCAAGGCCACTTGCCGCATGATGGGCCTCGAATAGCGCGATCGCGCCGCGATCGTCGTTTGCTTCGCGCCGGCTGGGGCGCTCGGTTCTCGGCGTCCAGGGAATGCTGCTTGATTCATCGGCCGGGTGGACGTTCCGGGTGAAGCTGTATATGCTGACAGGTGGCGCAGAATCTGCCGGAGCACTCGTGTCGCTGAAGACCATAAACGGCGGTCCCGCCGGCCCGCACAAAGGCCGCGGGGCCACTGACAATCCGGAAGGCCGCTTCGAAAGCCTCGATCGCGAGACTGTCGATGACGGCTGGGACAGGCCCCTCGAGGAAGAGCCGTCGCGTCCGCCGACGACGGTGACGAGCGAGCAGGCGCGCGGCATCATCACGCGCAACGCCTCGCCCGACTTACCGTTCAACCTGTCGATTAATCCGTACCGCGGTTGCGAGCATGGTTGCTGTTATTGCTACGCTCGCCCCTCGCACGCGTATCTCGAGCTCTCACCCGGCCTCGACTTCGAAACGCGCCTGTTCGCCAAGGACAATGCGGCGCAAGTGCTGCGCGAGGAACTGGCGAAGCCGGGGCACGAAGTCGAGCCGATCGCGATTGGCGTCAACACGGACGCCTATCAGCCGATCGAGCGCGAGCGGCGCATCACGCGCCAGATCCTCGAACTGCTCGCGCAGTGCGAGCATCCGTGCACGTTGATTACCAAGAATGCATTGATCGAGCGCGACCTGGATCTGCTCGCGCCGATGGCGCAGAAGAATCTCGTGCAGGCTTTCGTCAGCGTGACCACACTCGACCACGAACTCGCGCGCCGGATGGAGCCGCGCGCCTCAGCGCCTCGGCGCAGAATCCTGACCATCGAACGTCTTGCTGCTGCAGGCGTGCCGACGGGCGTCATGGTTGCACCCGTCATTCCCTTCCTCACCGACGCCGAATTGGAGGCGATCTTGGAAGCGGCAAGGCGAGCCGGTGGGCAATCGGCCGGCTACGTACTGCTGCGGCTGCCGTGGGAAGTGAAAGACTTGTTCGAGAGCTGGCTCGAGCATCACTACCCGCTGAAGGCGGCTCATGTGATGAGCCGGGTGCGCGCCATGCGCGGCGGCAAGGACAACGATCCCAACTTCGGCTCACGCCTGCGTGGCGAAGGACTGTTCGCGCAGGTGTTGGCAAAGCGCTTCGAGGTCGCCTGCGCGCGATTGGGGCTGAATCGAGAGCGCCGGCGTGGGCTCGATTGCAGCCGGTTCAAGCCACCGAAGACGGGGCCGCAGATGGCGTTGTTCTAGGGTCGCCCTTCTGAAGGTTCGGCCTAAAATAGTCGTTGAGCGCTTAGTCATCCAGCAAACGGTAGGTGCGTCTCACTCGGCCGCTGAGGACGCGTGATCGATCGCCTACGATGCGCCTTCTGATACCTACTCTAAGAGCGCTTCCCTTCACCGGAACCATAAAGCCAAAGCCCAGCCTGCAGCCGGCGTGGCCCTAATCCGAAGCGGCTTCCGCTATCATGCCTGCACCTCCTCGTCTCGAGTCGAACATGAAACGGCTGTGCCGCGTGCCAACTCTCCCCGACGCGCATATTCTGCGCGACGTGCTTGCGCAATCGGGCATCGAGACGCTGGTGTTCAACGAGCATGCGCAAAGCGGCGCGGGTCAGTTGCCACCGACCGAGGCTTGCCCGGAATTGTGGCTCGTTCGCGAGGCGGATTTGGCGCGCGCGCAGGCGCTGATCGACGATTTCGAATCCGCTCCTCAGGTGACCGGGACGCTGCGCTGCGCCAGCTGCGACGAGGATAGTCCCGCGAACTTCCAGCTGTGTTGGAACTGTGGCGCAGCACTATGCAACTGATCGTGCCGTATCCACCGCGCGGCGGCGTGCGGTGGCCATGCTTGGTGCGCTCGCGGCCGGGCTGCGTTCCAGTCACGGGCAGGCGCGCATGACTCGGGCTGTCGGACTCTACGTCGGCGAGGCGCTGGCTCGCTACGGCTTCCCGGCCGGACACCCGCTCGGCGTGGATCGGCAGGTAGTGTTTCTCGCCGAGGCTCATGCACAGGGACTCGACAAGCGGGTGGCGTTACAGGTGCCGCAAAGCGCGAGCCCAGCGCAAATCGAACGCTTCCACACCACTTCGTACGTCGAGCGCGTGCGCAATGCCGAACGCGACGGGCTCGACTACTTGGACAACGGCGATACGCCTGTCTTCCCTGGAGTCTTCGCGGCGTCTTCGACGGTAGTCGGATCGGCGCTGGATGCCCTTGCGCAGATCATGCGAAGCGAGTTGCGCACGAGCTTCCAGCCGATCGGCGGACTGCATCACGCGCGCCGCGACGGTGCCGCGGGATTTTGCGTGTTCAACGATCTGGGCGTGGTAATCGAGACCTTGCGCACCGAGTATGCGATCCAGCGGGTGGCCTACGTCGATATCGACGTGCATCACGGCGACGGCGTCTTCTATGCGTTCGAAGATGATCCCGATCTGATCTTCGCCGACGTCCACGAGGACTATCGCACGCTCTACCCGGGCACTGGTCGTCCGGACGAAACCGGCAAGGGCCCAGCGGAAGGAACGAAGCTGAACGTGAATCTTCCGGCCGGCGCCGGTGATCGCGAATTCCTCGCTGCGTGGCCGCAGGTACTTGCACATCTGCGGCGCTTCTCACCGCAGTTCGTGCTGTTTCAGTGCGGTGCGGACGGGTTGGATGGCGACCCGCTCGCGCATCTGCGCTATAGCCCGCAAGTGCACGCGCATGCCGCGCGCAGCTTGCGCCATCTCGCCGATCAGATGTGTGCCGGACGCATCATGGCGTTCGGCGGTGGTGGCTACAACCGGGCGAACCTCGCGCGGGCGTGGTGTGCAGCGTTGCGCGAACTGGTGTAACAGGCTGTTGAACGCTATGCGTCTGCAATCACCCTTGCAGAATGCCCAAACGCTTAGCCGCTTCGGCGCTGTTGCCGCATCTGCACGCTGATTGCATTGACGGCAAGTCTGTCGTCATCGCGGTGATGGCGATGCTCGGCGGCGGTTTTGACCCGCGGCAAATCCACCCAGAACATGCTCCCTTGCCCGACTTCGGTGCTGAAGCCGATGTCCCCGCCGAGCCGCTCGGCCAATGCTTTGCAGATCGACAAGCCCAGGCCGCTGCCGGGCATGCGCGCATGCTCTTGATTCGAGGCCTGCCCGAAGCGCTGGAAGATGCGCGCTTGCGACGCCTGCGGGATGCCGGGTCCGAAATCGCGCACCGCCATGCGAATCTTGTCTTTGCGCAGTTCGGTGCTGAGCACCACGCGGTCCCCGCTCGCCGAGAACTTGACGGCGTTCGAGATGAGATTGGTGAGGATTTGCAGCGCACGGGTTGGATCGGTCCACACGCGTTCTGACCTGCGCGGCGCCTCCACCTCCAGCCTGACGTTCAACTTCATGGCGTACGGTTCGTTCGCTTCGGCCGCGCGCGTGAGCAGGTCGAGGATGTCCATCGATTCGTATTCGAAATCGTGCACGCCGGTCTCGATGCGCTCCAAGTCGAGCACGCTGTTGATCAGCGTCGAGAGCTGCTCGCCGTTGCGTACCGCCATATCGAGAAAGCGTGCCGCCTCGGCAGGGAGTCGATCGCGATACTCCTCGTTGAGCACGTCGAGCGCACCCAGCACCGAGCTCAATGGCGTGCGCATCTCGTGGCTCACGGTCGCGATGAACTCGGCTTGCCGCGCCTCGATGTTCTTGCGGTCGGTGATGTCCGCGCAGGTGCCGGTCAATCGCAATGCTTTGCCTGCCGCGTCGCGCTGGGTGACGCGCGCGTGGATCTCGATCCACTTGAAGCTGCCGGAGCTCGTGCGCACACGGCCATTGACATGTAGAAACGGACGGACTTCTTCGAGCGTCTCGTGCAGCGCGCGCTCGACGTCTTCGCGCTCGTCGGGATGGAGCAGATCGAGCAGATCGCGCAAGCATGTTCTTGCCGGACCGAGCGGGCCGCCGATCATGCGATTCCACTGCTCGCTCAAGTACACGTCGTCGGCGACGACATCCCAATCGAGTAAGGCATGTCCGGAGCCTTCCAGCGCGAGTTGCAAACGCTCTTCGCTCTGTCGTAAGGCTTCCGCCGCGGTCCGCTGCGCCGTGATGTCCTCCACGACGTGGACGAAGCCGAGAAAGTTGCTGCCGTCGAGAATCGGTGCGGCGTTGTCGCGGCTCCATCTCTGCGTGCCGTTGGCGTGCAGATAGCGATGCTCCTCGCGGTAGGGTGCGCTCGCCTTGCGTGCACTCGTGCGCGTGTTCTCCACCCGTGCGATATCCTGCGGATGGACGTTAGCCAGATAGCCGCCCTCTTGAAGCTGGTCTGCGCGCAGCCCGGATATCTGCTCGAAGTTGGCATTGGCGAAGATGCATCGATCATAGGTGTCGGTAACGTAGACGCCGAGCGGGGACGCTTCGCAGATCGCACGAAATCGCGCTTCGCTTTCCCGCAGCGCGCGCATGCCTTTGCGGCGATTGGTGATGTCCACCATTGTGCCGCGGATGCCTTCGACATTGCCGTCGTCGTCCAAGACCGGATGCGCGTAGATCTCGACCCAGCAATGGACACCGTCTTGGCGTACACAGCGCGCCGGTATGCGGCACGAATAGATTTCGCGACGCGTGAGCGATTGCACGGCCTCGAGCACGGCGGGCCGATCAACGGCGTGGATGAAATCCGCGAAGGCCTTGCCGATGACGGAGAACTCCGACCACCCGGTGAGGCTGCTCCAGCCCGAGCCGATGGAAACGAAGTTGGAAAACCGATCGATGGAGAAAGGGATCTCTTGGTCCTGGCCGCTGGATTGCCTGGCGCGCTCGGGCGTAGTCATGCAAAGCCTATGTGTGATGTGCTTTTCCCAGGACCGCCCCCCAGCCGTGAGATCGGTTAAAAGTTTAACCGAAATAGACAGAGGCTTAAACGTTTGTTTCAGACGTCACTTAGCGACAGTCGTGCCATCACTGATGACGTGATGAGGTGCGGCCGGGTGGTGCGCCAGCGTGCGATGGTGCGCGATCTCGTCCCGCAGTGCTGCGGTCGAGCGTGACTCGCGCAAGTGACCATCGGTCATGAGCTTGTAGAACATCGGGATGAAGAAGATGGCGAGGAAGGTGGCGGCGAGCATGCCGCCCATGACGCCCGTTCCGACCGAATGCCGGGCGCCGGCGCCGGCGCCGGTCGATATCGCCAGCGGCAGTACACCGAGAATGAACGCGAGCGAAGTCATCAGGATCGGGCGGAAGCGCAAGCGCGCGGCCTCTAAGGCGGCGGCCGAAGGCGACAGACCTTCCTGGCTCTTCAACACCGCATACTCGACGATCAAGATCGCGTTCTTAGCCGCCAAGCCGAGCAGCGTCACCAAACCGATCTGGAAGTAGACATCGTTGGTCATGCCGCGCAACCATACTGCCGCCAGTGCGCCGAAGGTGCCGAAAGGCAGCGCGAGCAGCACCGAGAACGGCAGCGACCAACGCTCGTACTGTGCGGCGAGAATGAGGAAGACCATGATCACGGCCATCCCCAGCGCAATCGCGGACGTTCCGCTCGCGCGCTTCTCCTGGAAGCTGGCGCCGCCCCAGTCGTAGCTGAAATCGGGCGGCAGGACCTCTTTGGCGATGCGTTCGACGACTTCGATCGCCTGGCCGGACGATACCCCTGGCGCACCTTGTCCGAAGAACTTCACGGCGGGCAAGTTGTTGAATCGATCGAGCGAATCGGGGCCCGCCGTGAAGCTCACGCGCACCAACGAGCTAAGCGGCACCATCTCGCCGCGGTCGCTGCGCACGAACAGATCGCCGATCGCCTCGGGCCGCTTACGATAAGTCGGCTCGGCCGACATCAGCACCTGCCAGGTGCGGCCGTACTTGTTGAAGTCGTTGACATAGAAGCTGCCCAGCGTGGCCGACAGCGTGTTGAACACCTCGGTGATTGGCACGCCCAGCGCCTTGGAGCGCTCACGATCGACGTCGACATACAGCTGCGGCACGTTGGAGCGCCACAAGGTCTGCACGAAGGCCAGCATCGGATCCGCCTTGGCGCGTTCGAGAAACTGGCCCATCACCTGAGCGAGCCGCTGCGGGCCGCCTTCGCCGCGATTCTGGATGTAGAACTCGAAGCCGCCCGCGTTGCCGAGTCCGAAAATTGGCGGCGGTCCGAACGCGAGCACCATGCCTTCCTTGATGCCGCCCGTCTTCATGAAGAAATCGCCAACGAGCTGCGGAGTGGCGAGCTGGCGCTCGTCCCAGTGTCGTTGAGTGACGAATATGGTGGCCGCGCTGTTGCGAAAGCCACCGCCGAGGAAATCCAATCCGGTGAAGGCAACCGAGAATTCGTTGGCGGGGTTCGACAGGATCGCCTTTTCGATCTGGTCGACCACGGCGTTGGTGCGCTGAAGCGTGGCGCCGTCAGGCAGAAATGCCGCGCCGATGTAATAGCCCTGATCTTCGTCGGGCACGAGGCTGCCCGGTGTGATACGCCACAGGAACAGCGCGCCCCCCACCATAACCAGATAAAGCAACAGACCAATGCCGCCGCGCCGCAGCATCCACGCCACGCCGTCGGCATAGCGACCAGTCACGCGATGAAACCAATCGTTGAACCAGCGGAAGAAGCGGCCCGGCTCGTGGCGCTGTCCCTTGAACAGCAGCACGCACAGCGACGGCGTGAGGGTGAGCGCCACCACGCCGGAGATCACCACCGCGATCGAGATGGTCACCGCGAATTGGCGGTACAGCTCGCCGGTCAGTCCGCCGAGAAACGCAATCGGCACGAACACGGCGCACAAGGTGAGCACGATCGCGATCACCGGACCGGTTACCTCGTGCATCGCTTTGATCGCGGCTTCGCGCGACGACAAGCCTTCCTCGCGCATGATGCGCTCGACGTTTTCGAGCACGACGATGGCATCGTCGACCACGATGCCGATCGCCAGCACCATGCCGAACAGCGTGAGCGTATTGATCGAGTAACCGAGCAGCAGCAGGCCCGCGAAGGTTCCGATCAGCGAGACCGGCACGGCGGCGAACGGAATCAGCGTCGCCCGCCAGTTCTGCAGGAACAGATAAACGACGAGGAACACCAGCGCCATCGCTTCGCTAAGCGTCTTGACCACCTCGCGGATCGACACCTTGACGAAGCGCGTGGTGTCGTACGGGGTGGAATAGGTGAGCCCTTGTGGGAAGCGCGTGGCGAGATTGCGCATAACGCCGTTGACCTCGTCGGCGACCGACAGCGCATTGGCGCCGGGCTGCAGGAAGATGCCCACGAGGGTGGCTTGCTTGCCGTTGACGCGTCCGATGAAGTCGTAGTCCTTCGAGCCCAGTTCGACGCGCGCGACGTCTTTCAAGCGAATGACCGAGCCGTCCGCCGCCGCGCGCACGATGATGTTCTCGAATTCTTGCACCTCGGCGAGCCGGCCTTTGGCGGTGATGGTGTAGACCAGCTCCTGCGGGCCGCCGGAGGGCGTCTGTCCAATCTTGCCGGCGGCGAACTGCGCGTTCTGATCGGCGATCGCGCGGGCCAGATCCGCCGTGGTGATCTTGAGCTGCGTCATGCGATCCGGCCGCACCCACACCCGCATCGCGTAGTCCTTCGCGCCGAAGATCTGCACGTTGGTCGTACCCGGCACGCGCTTGAGCGCATCGAGCACGTTGAGCGTTACGTAGTTGCTGGTATAGACATCGTCGAAACGACCGTCGGGCGAGAAGAAAGCATAGACCAGCAAAAAAGCCGACGAACCCTTCTCGACCACCACGCCTTGCCGCCGAACTTCCTCGGGCAAGCGCGGCTCGGCCTGCTTGACGCGGTTGTTGACGTTGAGCGCGGCTTTATCGACGTCGGCGCCGATGTCGAAGGTGACCTGGATTTCGAGCGCGCCGTTGGAGCCCGAGTTGGACGACATGAAAATCATGTCTTCCACCCCGTTGATCTGATTCTCGAGCGGCGCGGCCACGGTTTGCTCGAGCACGCTGGCCGACGCACCGGGGTAGAACGCGCGTACCGACACGACCGGCGGCGCGATTTCCGGGTATTGCGCGATCGGCAGCGAGCGGATCGCCGCCAAGCCGGCGAGCACGATGAACACGGAGAGCACTGCCGCGAAGATCGGGCGATCGATGAAAAAGCGCGAAATCATGGCGACGCTAGTTCTTCTTGACCGGTGCGGTCGCGCTCCACGGGGCGGCCTTCACCGTCGTGCCCGGCGGTGCTTTCACCACGCCATCGACGATCACCCGATCGCCCGGTTGGAGGCCCTCGGTGATAATCCATTCATCTTGGGTCCACTGACCGACTTGCACGGGCCGCGGCTCGACCATGTTCTTGGCGTTGACGATCAACACCAGCTTGCCTTGCGGCCCTTCCAACACTGCGCGCTGCGGTACGGCGAGCGCAGCAGGTGCGGAGGCGCCCTCCAGCCGCACCCGTACAAACTGGCCGGGTCGCAGGGTGCGCTGCGGATTGGGCAGCACCGCGCGCATCTCGCTCGCACCCGTCGAGGGGTTGATGCGCACATCGGAGAAGTCGACCTTGCCCGCGCGTGGGTAGATGCTCCCGTCCGCCAGCCGTATCGTTGCGTCGAAGCGGCCTTCCTTCGGTAACGTCAGCTTCCCGCCGGCAGACTGTGCGGACAAGCGCAGGTGGTCGGCCTCGGGCACGCTGAACACGACGTGGATCGGATCGACCTGCGACAGCGTGGTAAGGAGGGTCTGCTGCGCTTCGACCAAGCTGCCTTTCGATTTCAGCGAGCGGCCGGCCACCCCGTCGATCGGCGCGGCTACGCGGGTGTAATCCAAATTGAGCCGGGCCTCGGTGCGGGCAGCCTCGGCCGCTTTCACTGCCGCGACCGCCACCTCTTCCGCCGCGACTGCATCGTCGAACGCCTTGCGCGCGACCATGCCTTGCTCGAGGAGCGGCTTCAGCCGTTCGACTTCACGGTGCGCTTGGTTGCGACGAGCGAGCGCGCCGGCGAGGTCCGCTTCCACGCGTGCGAGCGCGGCCTGGAAGGGCAGCGGGTCGATCGTGAACAGGCTTTGCCCCTTGCGCACGGATCGGCCTTCTTCGAAGTTCCACTGCAGCAGAATGCCCGATACGCGCGCCCGAACCTCGACTTCCTCCACGCCCGCGGTCTGGCCGACGTACTCGAAGGCGACGGGAATGGTCCGCGGCGCAACCGTGACGATGCTGACTTCGGGTGGCGGCGGCGCTTGTGGGGCGGCCTGACTTTGCTCGCGCTTGTTGCAAGCGGACAGACTCAGCGCGACTTGGAACAGGCAAAGCGCGAGCAAGCCGATGCGCGGAAGGCGGTGCAGTGGCGACAATCTTGTGCTCCTTGCGAAAATGTCGCGCCACCGCTGCCGATCGCGCGCCCGCTAGCGCGAGCGACGCGGCGCAGAGATCAGAAGCGCAATCGCAGACCTACGCGCAACTCGGGCCGCAGGCCACCGCCATTGCGCGGATCTTCCACCAAAGCGTTGTAGTTGACGGCCCAGCTGCGGGCGAACCAGTGTTCACCGGTCAGACCCACGTTGTTGGTGTCGAGCAGCGTATTGCCCAGCGCATTGAAGCCGTCAGCCGGCAGCCCGAGCGTATAAGCAAGCCCGATCGAGCTGCGTCCCCCGTAGAAATAGTCGAACTGCAGCCGATGCCCGCTTGCGTTGGCGCCGCTGTCGGTGCGCCCCGTGAAGAACGTGTAGGCACCCCGATAGCTGTTCCAATAGCGTTCCAGGGTAACCATACCAATGTCGGCCGTGTTGGGCTTCAGCGCGCCGGTCGAGTACAAGGGCATGTCGCGCAAGCCCAACTCAGTGTGACGCAAGCCCGCTTGCATGCCCCATCCCGCGCCGAACGAGGCGCCCACCTGGCCAAGCATCGACCATTCGTTGGTCAGGCGGCTGCTGGAGGCGTAACTCGTTTCCCACAAGGTGGAGAGCCGATCGGACAGCGGGCGATACAGTCCGCCTGCCACTTCGCCCGTAACGGGATCTTGATCTTTGGCATAGGCGAATCCGTTGACTGCGCCGTCCTCGAGCAAGCCTCGCTTCCACCCTGTCATTGCACTGCCGAGCCGAAGGGTTTCGAACGAACGCTCGCCGACCGGTGTGAGCTTGAGTCCTTGGCCGAGCGCAATAGGTGCTGCGGTCAGTGCGATGAGCGATGTGGTCAGCAAGCGACTAAGTTTCATTTCAACACCTCCTTCGACAGGGGGGTGGCTTGGGTCGTAATGGTAGCGCGGCTTTGTCGCGCTGGCGAGACGGCATACGTTCATGCGTGATATCGCGGTCAACCTGCACAATGACCACGTGCACCATCGAAAGGCGCGATGGAGCGATCGCGCACCATGCAAGCGCGCAGAGTCATGCCAACCTGCCGAGGTTAAGCGCTTGTAACTAAATAGGGAAACGCGCGTGTTGTCGATGGCATGTGCGTTGCAAATTCGCTCCACAATCATAGCGCGCCCCACATGCAAAATCTACATCTGATCCAGCAGCTCACTGCTGCGCCGTCTGCTTGCGATCTGGCCGAGGATGATGCATATCGGCTGTTTTGTGCGATGCTCGACGGTGGGTTGCCCGATCTCCAGCTCGGCGCGGTGTTGACCGCCCTGCGAATGAAGACGGAAGGCGTCGACGAGCTGCTCGGCTTTTATCGGGCCCTCGACGAGAGGCTCTATGGCTTGTCATCACCTGCCCTAGCGGTTCGACCGCTCGTCATTCCCGCCTATGGCGGTGCCCGTGACCAAGTGAATCTGCTCCCGTTGCTCGGGCTGCTGCTGCAACGACTGCGCGTGCCCGTGGTGTTCCACGGCACGCTGGAAGGCAGCGGCAGGGCGGCCAGCGCTTACATCCTGCGCGAATTCGGGGTCGTACCCAGCACCAGGTTGAGCCACGCGCAGTCCTGCCTTGAGCAGGAGCGCATCGTCTTCCTTCCGACTGCCGTGCTGTGTCCGGGGTTGGCTGGATTGCTGGCGCTGCGCAACCAACTCGGGGTGCGCAACAGCGCCCATCTGGTCGCCAAGCTGATCGATCCGTTTCGCGGTGCAGGGGTGGTCATGGCGGCCGCGTCGAAACCCTGTCATCGCGATCGCATGGGGGCGTTTTTCATGGCTACCGGGGCGTGCGCGCTCGTGATGGAGAGCACGCAGGGCGAGCCGATCGCCAATGCGCACCGGCGCCCTCGGATCGAGTTCTTCGATCAGGGCGAGCGGTATCTGCTGTTCGAGCAGGAAGCCCACACGCTCAAAGCCGTTGCAGGCTTGCCGGTGAGCGTGGATCCAGCGGCGACGGCTGCGTGGATGCGTCAGGCGCTGGCCGGTGAAACGCCGATCCCGCAGCCCATCGTCAACCAGCTCGCTTGCTGCTTGTATGCATGCGGCTATACCGACGACATGAATCAGGCCAAGGCGATCGCGGCAGTGGAGGCAGGTAGCCTCGCGCCTAATGCACGGCCTGCTGCGCTTTTGCCGCGCGCGTCGGCAGTAGCGCGGTGAGTATCCGCTACGCGCGAACGTTGCCCTGTTTCGCGCAGTCTCATATCCTCGTATATCGGGTACCTGGCTGTAGTCTGGGAGCCGGGGTTTGAGCTTTTCCTCTCGAGGAGGTGTGATGGAGCAGGGGAGGCGTCGGTTTCTCCGTTCGTCCGGAGGACTGATCGGCGCGCTCGTGGCGGCAGGGTTTATCGGTATCGACGAGGTACGCGCCGAAGCTTGGAATGCGGCCGCGTTCGAGTCGAAGGATCTCGATCAACTCATCCGCAATCTGGGCGGCAGCGGTGCGAAAGCGACCGATGCGATCGAGATCGTCGCGCCGGACATCGCGGAGAACGGTGCCGTCGTGCCGATCGGCGTCGCGAGCAAGGTCGAGGCGACCGAGGCGATCGCCATCGTGGTGGAAAGGAATCCCAATCCGCTCGCTGCCCTCTTCACCATTCCTCCGGGAACCCTGCCCGCGCTGCAAACGCGCGTGAAGATGGCCGAGACTTGCAATGTCGTCGTGCTGATCAAGGCGGCCGGCGAGTTTCAGTATGCGGCGAAGGAGATCAAGGTCACGATCGGCGGATGCGGAGGCTGACGATGGCAAATCCCATGAAGATTCGCGCTCGCATGATCGGCGACATCGTCGAGGTGAAAGTGTTGATGAGCCATCCGATGGAGACCGGATTGCGCAAGAACGAGGCGGGCGAAGCGATCCCGGCGCATTTCATCCAGACGGTGCTGGCGACGCACGCCGAGCGCACCGTGCTGGCCGCGCAGTGGGGGCAGGCGGTGTCCGCCAATCCGTTCTTGTCCTTCATGTTCAAGGGCGGGCAGAAGGGCGATGTGATCCGCATCAGCTGGACGGACAACAAGGGCGATTCCCGTTCCGACGAGACGACGATCGCATGAGCCCGTATACGCTCGCGCGCTTGCGACGTTGGTCGGCGTGGCTGATCCTGCTGCTGTCGAGTGTGACGGCTGGCGAGAACGCGGCCGAAGAGGGCGGCAACCCCACCGCCGCGCCCATCGGCCAAAGAGCAACGGACGAAAGCAGCCAGAAGGCTGTCGATGAAATCGCCAAGTATCGCCAGATGCTCGAGGAGGGCAATCCGGCGGAGCTGACGGAGCTGCAGGGCGAGGCGCTATGGCGCACGGCGAGCGGCCCCCAGGGCGCGAGCTTGGAGCAATGCGATCTCGGCCTTGGGCCTGGCAATCTCGATGGTGCTTATGCACGATTGCCGCGATATTTCGCCGACACCGATCGCGTAGAAGACGCCGAATCGCGCTTGGTCACTTGCATGATGCAGCTGCAAGGTTACAGCCGCGAGGAAGCCACTCGCGACTGGTACAAGCCCAACTCCAAGATCGAGGCGCTTACTACCTTCGTCGCGGCGCGCTCGAAAGGCCACGCCATCGAGGTGCCGGCTACGCATCCACGCGAAGCGCAGATGGTTCGGATCGGCGAGGAGATTTTCTGGCGGCGCTCGGGGCCGCTCGATTTTGCCTGCGCCACCTGCCATTCGCTCGATGGCCGTCGCATTCGCTTGCAAGATCTGCCGAACTTCCTAACCGCCGAGGGCGCGAAGTCTTCGATGGTCACGTGGCCGGCCTATCGCGTTTCGCAAAGCGCGGTGTGGACGATGGAGCGGCGACTGATCGATTGCGTGCGCCAGATGCGCTGGCCCGAGCCGGACTATCTGTCCGAATTTCTCATTGCGTTACAGATCTACTTGCAGAACAAGGCTGACGGCGCTGTGATGCAGGGGCCGGGGATCAAGCGATGACCATCCGCGCAGTCACCGCCCTCTCCCCTCGTGGGACAGGGGCTGGGGAGAGGGAGAGAGCGGCTGACCACGTCATTGCCTGTTGAAGCGATGGCACCGTCTCAGCGCTGCGAGAAGATGAGGCTTTGTTTTTGAAACGACTCGCTTTGACCTGTCTGCTCGCCCTGGTGCCGAGCGCCTTCGCCGACGAATCGAGCCATCGGCTCGCCGAAGAGGTGGTTCGCAAGTCCTTTTCCAGCGCGAGCGCAGACGAGTGGCGCACCCGCATGCAACAGGACGAGGTGCAGGCCTGGTGCAGCGCGTATCGCAACAATCCGCCGGCGCACATCGCTCAGCGCATTGTCGAATCGCAGCAGCGTGCGATTCGCTACCCGGCGGACGGCAAGCTCATGGGCGATTGGCGCGAGGGCGAGAAACTCGCTTCGATCGGCACGGGCGGCCACATCGGTTGGATCCAACCCGATTCGCCGGACCGAAAGAAAGGCGGCAACTGCTATGCATGCCATCTGATGGCGCCCGGCGAAGTCGCCGCCGGCACTATCGGCCCGAGCCTCACCGGCTACGGCAAGACGCGCGGCAGCTCGCCCGAGGCGATCAAGTACACCTATGACAAGATCTACAACGCGCAGGCCTTTATGCCATGCTCATTGATGCCGCGGTTCGGTCACAACGGCTGGCTTACTCCGGAGGAGGTCGCGCACAGCGTCGCTCTCCTGCTCGATCCGCAGTCGCCGGTGAACCGATAGTGAGCGACGAGATTGCGCGGATGATCGAGATGCAAATCGCGGGGGCTCCCCGCGCAAGCGGGGAGCCGGTGTCATCCACGTTGAGCCGCTGGATTGCCCCTTACGCGGAAGTGACGGGTTCTGCGCGTTGCGAATCAGTGTCTTCGACTGCAGGTCAAGAGGCAATGCCGTGAACCGCCGCGAATTCCTCGCTGCGCTTGCCGCCGCATCGGCAGCCGGTCTGCCGATTGGGTCGCGTCGCGCATTGAGCGCAACGAGCGAGACGCTGTACGACGTGCCGCGCTTTGGCAACGTGAGCCTGCTTCACTTCACCGATTGCCATGCCCAGCTCAACCCGGTCTACTTCCGCGAGCCTAGCGTCAATCTCGGTGTCGGCGCGGCACGCGGACGTCCGCCGCACCTGGTCGGCGAAGCCTTGCTTGCACATTTCGGCATCCCGAAAGGCTCGCCCGAAGCCCATGCGTTCACGCATCTCGATTTCGTCGAGGCGGCACGCACTTACGGCCGCATGGGCGGCTTCGCGCACCTGGCGACACTCGTCAAACGATTGCGCGCGGATCGCCCCGGCGCGCTGCTGCTCGACGGCGGCGATACCTGGCAGGGGTCGGCCACCGCGCTGTGGACCCAGGGCCAGGACATGATCGACGCCGCGCTCGCGCTCGGTGTCGACGCCATGACTGGGCACTGGGAATTCACCTACGGCGCGAAGCGCGTGCGCGAAGCAATCGACGGCAGCTTGCGCGGGCGCATCGAGTTCCTCGCGCATAACGTGCGCACCGTCGATTTCGATGATCCGGTGTTCGCGGCGACGATGCTGCGCGAAGTCGGCGGCGTGCTGGTTGGCGTCATCGGGCAAGCCTTTCCGTACACGCCGATCTCGAATCCGCGCCATTTCGTGCCCGAGTGGACCTTCGGCATTCAGGAAGAGAATCTGCAACAGCAGGTCGATGCGGCGCGCAAGCAGGGCGCACGAGTGGTCGCGCTGTTGTCGCACAACGGCATGGATGTCGATCTCAAGCTCGCCAGTCGGGTCACCGGCATCGATGTCATTCTCGGCGGACATACGCACGACGCCGTCCCCGCTGCGCAAGTGGTGAGCAATGCCAACGGCAAGACCTTGGTGACCAACGCCGGCTCGAACGGCAAGTTTCTCGCGGTGCTCGATTTGGAGGTGAAGGCGCGCGTCGTCGACTACCGCTATCGCCTGTTGCCCGTGTTCGCCAATCTGCTGCCCGCGGATCCCGCAATGGAAGCGCTGATCGCGCGTGTGCGCGAGCCCTACCACGCGAAGCTGTCCGAACCGCTCGCGACAACCGAAGCGCTGCTCTATCGGCGCGGGAACTTCAACGGCAGCTTTGATCAACTGATCCTCGATGCGCTGCTGGAAGTGAAGCACGCGCAGATCGCGCTCTCACCCGGCTTTCGTTGGGGCCCCTCGCTGCTGCCGGGCGAGACGATCACGCGCGAGCATCTGCTCGAGCAGACCGCCATCACCTATCCGCAGGTCGTCGTCCGCAGCATGCGCGGCGACGCCATCAAGACGCTGCTCGAGGACCTCGCCGACAACATCTTCAACCCCGATCCCTACTATCAACAAGGCGGCGATATGGTGCGCGTCGGGGGGCTGACGTACGCATGCCAGCCGCATGCAGAGCGAGGCCAGCGCATCTCGGATTTGCGCCTCAATGGCCAGCCGCTTGATCCTTCCCGAACCTACAAGGTCGTCGGCTGGGCGCCGGTCGCCGAGGGCGCACAAGGCGAGCCGATTTGGGAGGTCGTCGAGGCCTGGCTGCACGATCGAAAGGTGGTGACGCCGCGTAAGCTGAGTACGCCGCGGTTGATTGGGGTGGAGGGGGATGCGGGGTTTGACGGGAGTTGAGCCAAGCGCGCAGTACGAGCCGCGGAGCAAGATCTTCTTCTGTCGCGTGCATTCTTGTCTCCCCATACGCTCGTCGCACTGTTTTCGCAGATGGTCGAGAAGCGGTCATCTGTTCGTGCGACCGCACTACCGCGTGGAGTCGTACGGGCAATTCAATCGCACGAGGCAATTCAAGGGGGAAGACGAGCGTCACAAAAGTGCGCATGGAGCATGTTTTCCAGGGCCCCGTTAGGATGCCTGCTCCGACATCTTGCAGAGTCAGCGCCATCATGTTCGCACCGCCACGAGACATCTCCACCGAGATCTTCGCCCGCCTGCCGGACAAATTCCGCCGCAAGGACACCGACTGCGAGTTCGCGCGCGTGCAAACGCCGGGTCATCGCATGGATTGTTTTCTCGAAGGTCCATCGTTCGATCGGGAAGGCAATTTGTATTGCGTGGACATCGCCTACGGGCGCATCTTCCGCGCCTCGCCGCAGGCCGAATGGGACTTGGTGGCCGAATACGACGGCACGCCGAACGGGCTGAAAATCGCGAAGGATGGGCGCATCTTCATCGCCGACTACAAGCACGGCATCATGGCGCTCGACCCCGATAGCGGGAGGGTGAGCCCGTTCTGCATCAAGTATCGTCTAGAGGGCTTCAAGGGCTGCAACGATCTGTTCTTCGCGGCCAACGGCGATCTCTATTTCACCGATCAAGGCCAGACTGGCCTGCACGATCCGAGCGGCCGCGTCTATCGGCTCAAGCCGAACGGCGCGCTCGATTTGTTGATCGATACCGTGCCAAGCCCCAATGGACTGGTGATGAACCGCGACGAATCGCGGCTTTACGTCGCGGTGACGCGCGCGAACGCGGTGTGGCGGCTGCCCCTGATTGACGATGGCGTCACCAAGGTGGGCAATTTCATTCAGCTATCCGGCGGTCATGCGGGCCCCGACGGGCTCGCGCTCGACGAGCAGGGCGGTCTGGTCATCGCGCACGCCGGGTTCGGATGCGTGTGGCATTTCACCGAACTGGGCGAGCCGATCGCGCGCATTCGCTCGTGCACGGGACTGATGACGACCAACGTCGCGTTCGGCGGGGCGGATCGCAAGGACCTCTACATCACCGAGTCGGCGACTGGCACTATTTTGCGCGCGCGGCTCAGCGTGGCGGGCAAGGTGATGTACTCGCATCAGTAGCGAGTGGGCGGTTCTGCACAATCGGCATATTATCGTCTTAGCTACTTTTTGCGACAGCACGCAGCCGCGACGACAGCAGCATCCAGTTAGTGCCGAAGCACGCGTCGTCGTTGTTGGCTGGCTAAGGGATACCCTGATAGCACCGACATGCCTGGTTGGGACGTCGACTGTCGGCGCCCGCTCTTGTTCAGCAGCTCGAATCTGGACAAGAACTGAAGGTTGAAGCATTGCCGCCCGTGCGGTTTACGCGGTAGAGGCGGTTTGAGCTATTCGGCGCGCAGATGAGTGCAGTGCAGGACAACCGAACGCGCAATTGGTGGTGTGACGCAGCGGCGGTGGACGACTAGCGTTCGTCACGCGCGCAGCGAAACCCGATGTCGTGACCTCTCGTCTGGGGCGAAGCATGCCAGCGGCGTGTCGTCTTCAGACGCGTTCCACCGTCTTGCCAGCCGCCGCCGCGAATCACGCGCTCGGTTCCGCTTTCCGGACCTTTGGGATTGCGCACGTCGTCGCGCGCGAAACTCTCGGCGTACCAATCGGCCACCCATTCGCTCGCGTTGCCCGCGAGGTCCTGCACCCCCGCGCTGCTCGCACCCGATGGATGACTACCGATCGGATCGAGGCCGCCCGTGTACGCCTCCTCTGCCGTCTTCATCAATGCCGCGCGCTCGGGTGTGGGCGAATCATTGCCCCAAGGGTAGAGGCGTTCATCGTTGTCGTGCGCTGCCTTCTCCCATTCGGCGTCGGTGGGCAGCCGCTTGCCGGCCCACTTGCAGTAGGCCTCAGCGTCGCGCCAGTCGACGCCCACGACGGGCAGGTTTGCGACCTTCCCCGGATCTTCGGGCCATCCCTCGGGCGCATGAACGTTTCCGCTCGCCTGCATGAACGCCGCGTAGCGCGCGACGGAGACCTCGAAGGTGTCGATGTAGAACGCATCGAGGTAGATTTCGCGCTTGGGCGCTTCCTCATCGTCTCCGATGATGAAGGCGCCTCCGGGGATCAAGCGCATCGGTGCCCCGTCTTTGCCAGTCATTTCCAGCGCAGGTGATCTCGATAACCACACATCACGTCGATGCCAGACAAGTGCGGCTGCCGCGCACAGCAGAATCACCACCCCGAGCGCGCCGATCGATTTCATCTGCCGCGCGCGCTCTCGCGTAGGCTCGATGCGAGCAACGGCATTGGCGACATCGGCGTTCAAATTGCCGGTCGGCTCGAGCAGCGTGACGGCCTTGAGGTAGGCGGGCAGCGTATCGACCGCGGTGGCGGCGAGCAAGATGGGCAGCACCTGTCCGGCGGGATGCGGCCAAGTCTGCTGCGCAGTGGCCAGTTCGCTCAACGTATAGCTGCCGGCATCCATTGCATCCGGGCTGACGAAGAAGACGAACAAATCAGCACGCTCAATCGCGGCGCGGATGCGGGCGTCGAACGCCTCGCCCGGCGGTAGGCTCGCCCGATCGAAGAAGACTTCGTGACGCCTTTCAGCGCTCAATGACAGGTATACGGGTTCGACCTTGGCGCGGTCGGACGACGCATAGCTCAGGAAGATGCGCATGAGCGGTAGCTGACATGGGTGAGTCGATGCAGTGTGCGCTCTCGCGTGGCATCGCTCGCCTGCCGCGCTTTAGCCGGCTTCCCACGGTCACTTCCAGATCGAGTCATCCGCGCATGGATGCCGCCAATGGACTGTCTCATCAGAACGGCTCTTTGAACGGCCGCAGATCGATTTCGTGCGCCCATGCCGCGCGCGGTTGCCGATGGATGTGCCAATAGGTCTCGGCAATCGCATCGATATCGAGTAGCGCCTCTTCGCCGCGTTCGTCGAGCACCGCCGGGCGCACGCGGCGCAGCCGCTCGCCGTTGATGCCGCCATCGATCACCACGTGGGCGACGTGAATGCCGAGCGGTCCGAACTCGCGCGCCATGCTTTGCGCGATCATGCGCAGGCCCGCTTTGGCGACCGCGAAGTGAGCGAAGCCGGGTTTGCCGCGCAGGCTGCCCGAGGCGCCAGTGAAGAGGACGGTGCCGCGCCCAAGCGGAACGAGGCGGCGCGCCGCCTCGCGCCCGACCAGGAATCCGCCGAAACAGCCGACCCGCCAGAAGTCCTCGAACGATTCCGCGGAGAGCTCGCGGAAATCGAGCTTGCGATTGTTGCCGGCGTTGTAGACGATCAGCTCGCAGGACTCGCGCCCATCAGTGGCCGCGAATGCGCGATCGAAGGTGCGAATTACCTCGTCTTTGCGTGTGGTGTCGATCTGCACGGCCTCGGCGCTGCCGCCGCCGCGCTGGATCGTCTTCACGACCCGCTCGATCTTGTCCGGCGTGCGGCCGCCGACCAGAACATGTAGGCGTTCGGCCGCGAAGCGCCTGCATAATGCGGCGCCTAAGCCTTGCTCGGCACCTACGCCAATGACCATCGCGACTGATGTGCCCATCGATTTCCCTCTAGCTACGACACGGTTCGAAGTCGCATGATACAAGTCGTTGGCGTGTTTCCCCTTCGTCACTCGAGCAGCGGAGCAAGAACATGGAACTCAGCGGTAGGCGCGCATTGGTGACCGGAGGCTCGGGCGACATCGGCAGCGCAATCGCGCTGGCGCTCGCACGTGCGGGCGCGGACGTGGCGGTGTCCTACGTCGGACACGCGCTGGGCGCCTCGGCGACGGTGGATGAGATCGCGAAGCTCGGGCGCCGCGGGCTCGCGTTGCAACTCGATCAGCGCGACCCGACCTCGATCGAGGCTGCCGTGAACGAGGTGGTGAGTCGACTCGGCAGCCTCGACATCCTGGTCAACAATGCGGCGTGGAACATCGGCATTCCTTTTTCCGATCTCGACGCGCTCGATGCCACGATCTGGGACCGCGTGCTGGAGACCAATTTGCGCGGGCCGTATCTGTTGACACGGGCGCTCGCGCCCTATCTGCGCGCCGATGGAGTGGGGCGCATCGTCAACATCGCCTCGGTTGCCGGCCTGTTCCCGGGCGGCAGCAGCATCGCCTATGCATGCAGCAAGGCTGCGCTCATCCACCTCACGCATTGTCTGGCGGTTGCGCTCGCACCCGAGATCAGCGTGAACTGCATTGCGCCCGGCTTGGTGGAGAGAACGCGCATGGCGCAGCGTCTTCCGGAGAAAGTGGCGCAGGCGGCGCGCCGCCAAGCGGTGCTGGGTCGCACGGCAAGCGCGCAGGACATCGCGGAGCAAGTGGTGACGTTTTGCCGTGCCGAATCGGTGACTGGGCAAGTGCTCGTGATCGATGGTGGCATGCCCGGTGCGATGCGCTGAGCGCGCAACTTACTTTGATCACACCTATGCCGTACGCACTATGGTGGCAAAGGCGAGTGCGGCTTATCGTGAATAGTGAGCGTCAGGCCTTGGCTGGCTCGTCCGCCCTGGCGGATACCGGGACGATGCGCACCGCCCGGGTGCTCGGCTCGTAGCGGCCGAACAGCACGGCATTCTTGCCGCTGTACTTGACCTTGTACATCAGCCCATCGGCTGCGCGAATCGCTTCGTCGGCATCCTCCGGGGGTTGCTCGAAGGTCACCGCCCCGACGCTGCAGGTGATCGGCGTGCTGCCCGCACGCAGGGCGGACAGGGCTTCGAGCAGCTTGCCAAGTACTTCTTGCGCACCCGCTGCTCCCGTCGCGGGCAGCAGGATCGCGAACTCGTCCCCGCCGATCCGTGCCACCGTGTCGCTCGACCGCGTGAAGTGTGTGAGCGCGTCGCCCAGGCTTCGCAGCAGCCGGTCGCCCTCGGCATGGCCATACTTGTCGTTCACGAGCTTGAAGTTGTCCATATCGAAGTAGGCCAAGGTCAGCGGCCGGTTGTCGCGCCTGGTGAGCGCGATGCTGTAGTCGAGCCGGTGCCGGAACGCTCTGAAGTTCAGCATGCCGGTGACCCCATCGGTGCGCGACAAATGCTGCTCCATCCGCAAGCGCTTGTGCAGCTCGGCGAGCAAGATCGCCGTGATGAGGAAGAAGCTCAGCTGAACCAGCGCATTCCAGAACAGCAAGCCGAAGCTGCCGATCGTGTGCCCCGGCACAATGTTAACCAGCGCCTGCGTGAGGCAGGCAAAAACACTGATCCCGATCCCTCGGCTTCGGCCGGCATACCAGGTGGCGAGGGCGACCGGCGCGACGTAGAAGACAGCGACGTCCATCTCGTAGCCAGTGAGGTAGTCGATCGCGGCGATTGCGAGGACGAGGGCGGCGGCCAGCAGCAGCACGTGAACGCGAGGAAGCTGGCCGAGCATCTGGGCAAACCGATCGAGCCAGCCCGTTTGGCCGGCGGCGGGTTCGATTGGGGTCAACAGATCGACTTGCTGGTTCATCTTCGTACTACGCGGCGGGTGCCGCGAAAATCCCTATTGGTGACTCGTTTTCGGTACGGCATTGGCATAAGCGCGCCGCACTTTTCGAGTGTCTCAGCTTGCGCGTTGCTACGCAACCCCACGAAAGCGCTATGCCCCGGTCCGTGGCCGTAGTTGTATCCCCGTCTTCTTCGGCGCGCCAGCAATCTGAAAATTTCGAGAACTAGAGGTAGCGCCGCAGCACATTGCGAAACATCATCGGCATTTCCTAGAACTTTCCGAAGGTCAGATAAGCCTCCTGTGGATCCATGCCGGCCAGGATCGCACTTCGCACCTTGTTCTCCGTTTTCACCGCCTCCTCGGTCTTGCTGACGACTTCGTCGGCCACGCGGGCCGGGATGACGACCACGCCGTCGCGGTCGCCGATCAAGAAGTCGCCGGTGCAGATCGTGACGTCGCCGATCGTGATTGGCTCGCCGAAGCGATCGGGCACCCATTTGCCGACGATGTCCCGCGGCGTGGTGAGGCTGCAAAAGACCGGAAAGCCGAGCTTCAGAATGAAGTCCGTGTCCCGGCAGCCCCCGTCGACAACGTAGCCCCGCACCCCCCGGAACTGCAAGGTTTCCGACGACAGTTCGCCCATCAACGCGATGTCGTAGGTGTTCGGTTGACAGACCAGCACCTTCCCGGGCGGCGCCTTGGACAGCAAACCCGTCCATTGCACCAGTGTGTCGTGCGGGTCGCGTGTTTTGTCGACATGGCCGCTCACCGTGTACACCTCGCCGGCGAGCCTTTTGGTCGGGTCGAGCGGCTTGATGTTGGGCGGCAACACGCAGCCGTCGATCCCCATGGCGCGCAGCACGTCGTGTACGGCGGCGGCGTAGCAGTTGAGCAGGCGATTGGTCAGATCTTCCGAGCGTGAGGGGGTCACGTTATCTCCTAGGTTGCACGTTGTGTTCGGCGCGTCGGCCGCACCCTATATCTTGTCTACCTTTACCGCCGAGCACCAGGAGTGGGTCCGCGAAGACCAATGCCTCGAAAGCGCTCAGCAGCTGCTGGGAGCGTTCGATTTGGCTGCATCCAAACGCCTCCGGCAGCAGACCTGAGGTGGTAGATGCTTGCCCGGTCGAGACGGCGTTTCGATCGTACGGGTGCAGCATGCCGCGAGTGATTCGTGGCGGCGGCCGCTTGGCATGCATGGCCGGCGAGTAAGGACGGCGGCACTGCGGCTCCCTCAGTGCCCCGCTCCGCTCACTTCCCGCACCGCCTCCTCTTCTTCGGTCAGCGCCGGGCGGCGCAGGCCGAACAGCTCGTTCACCACCAAGGCGACGATGACCACGCCACCGCCCAACAGGGCAATGACGCCGGGCCGCTCGCCCACCACCCACCAGGTCGAGAGCGTACCGAAGATCGTCTCCAGCACGGCGAGCAGTCCGATTTCCGCCGCAGCCAAGTGGGGCGCGGCGAGGATCATCAGCACCACGCCCATGCCGAGCTGGAACACGCCCATTACCGCCAGTAGGCCGAGGTCCTTGCCGGTGGGCGCGAGTGGCCAGGCAAAAGGTAGTGCGACCGCCATCGAGAACAGGCCGGACAGCACGAGCGTGGGAATCATGTCGACCCGAGCGTGCATGCGGCGCAGGATGATGACGTTGACCGCGAACGCGAACGGAATGGCGAGCGCGATGAGATTGCCGATCAACCCGCCGCTGTCGACCGATTCGATGAACATCAGCACGATGCCGCCGAACGCCGCCAGCATGGTGAGCCAAGTGCGCCCGGGAATGCGCTCGTGCAGGAACAGGCGGCCGAGCAGGGCTGCGGTGAAGGGCGAAATGCTGGACAGCACCAGTACGTTGGCCACCGTGGTGTGGCCCAGCGCCAGGATGAAGCAAACATACATGAGCGCCCATAGCGCCCCGGCCACGATGCCTGCCTTGCCCGTCGCGGCCAGTCGCGTGAGCACCTTGCCGCGGTATTGGGCGATCAGGACCACGACGATGAACAGCGTCATGAACAGCGAGCGCCAAAAGGTGATCTCCCAGCTGTCGCGCAGATCCATGTTGCGCACGAGCATGCCGGCGCTGGCCCAGCACAGCGTGGCGCCGACCATCAGCAGCACGCCCTTGCGGTGCTGCGCAACGAAACCGGCGCGCCTCATGCGGCCGGCACTGGCGAAGCAGCACTCATAGCGGCGTGGGCAGGGCGACGTCCAGCCGATCGGCCCAGGCGCGAAGCGCGGGCAGAATCGACTCGTGCAGCGCCACGCCATCGCGCAGTTGCTGCGCGCGCAGAGCCAGAGCGCGTTCGCCTGGCAGGCGGACGCGATCGACGCCAGGCCGCGGCGGCGTGTTGCGGCAGGCGGCGGCCAGAAAAGCGGTCTGCCGCACGAAGTCTCGATGCCCGGCGAACGATGCCGGATCGAACACCTCGAGGAAGACCGTGGCGGCCCAGCCCTCTTGCGCATCGGCGCGGCCGTGCCCAGCGAGTCCACCGGTCAGCGCCTCGACCAGCAGTCCCAGCGCATAGCCCTTGTGGCCGACTTCGAGGCCGCCCAACGGAAGCAGTGCCCCGCGCGGTGTGTCTTCCATGACGGCTGGGTCGTCCGTGACGTTGCCCTCGCCGTCGATCACCCACTGGCCGGGGAATTTTCGTGCTTCGGCGAGCAAGCGCTCGGTCATGCCGTTGGTCGTGATCGACGTGGACACGTCGATAAGGACGGGATCGCCGCCCGTGGGCCAGCCGGCGGCGATGGGATTGGGCGTATAGACGCCGCGGCGCCCCCCATGCGGCGCAACCGCCGTGTTGTTCGGGTCCGAGGTGGTGAGCAGAATCATCAGCCCCTCGTCGGTCACCCGCTTCAGGTAGGCCGCGAGGCAGGCGATGTGATGGCTGCGGCGGATCACGACCGAGCAGCTGCCGTAGTCCTTTGCGCGCTGCATCGCTACGTCGATGGCTTGCAGCACCAGCCAAGGACCGGGGAGGCGCCGGCCGTCCCAAGTGAGGGCGACCGGGCGGTCGCGCAGCACGATCGGTGAGCCCGACTTGGTCATGCTCGCGTTCTGCAGATCGTGCAGGTACATCGGCAGCAGCTGCAAGCCGTGGGTGTCGTGACCGAGCAGATCGCCCTCGACGAGAATCTCGGCCACCGCGCGAGCTTTGTCGGTGTCGAGGCCGGTGTGCTCGAGCAGGACACGGGCGAAGCGCTGTAAGTCGGCGGTGGCGAAGCGGGGTGGGTTCAAGGTTCTTAGGGATTGGGGATTGGGGATGGGGCTGGGGACTGAGGGCTGGGGCTAGCGACTAGGGGTGAGCGGGGTTGGTCGGGCGGGCCACCCTTCCTTTCGTTTCTTGATCGCCAAACGCTTGCCCGTGCGGACGACCGCAAACCGATGCGCAACCTTTGTTGTTGCGCAGTGACCTCTTGTCGTCACGTCCGCACTCGGATGATGTTCCGCAGTCCCCAACCCCTTACAACATCACGATCTGCCGCACCGTGTGGCCGCTGGCCAGCCGATCGAAGCCCTCGTTGATCTGGTCGAGCGCGATGTGATCGCTCATCAGCGTATTGACCGGCAACATCCCCTTGCGATACAGCTCGATGTAGCGCGGCATGTCGCGCGGCGGTACGCAGGAGCCCACATAGCTGCCCTTTACCGTGCGCTCTTCAGCCGTCAAGTTGACATGCTGCAACGGCCAGCGCGCATCGGGATGCGGCAGGCCGGCGGTGACGGTGGTGCCGCCGCGGCGGGTGATGCGGTAGGCCAGCTCCATCGCCTGCACCGAGCCGGCCATCTCGAAGCCAAAGTCGACGCCCCCGTTGGTCAGCGCCTTCACCTTCTGCACGGCATCGGCGTCCTTGGCGTTGACCACGTCCGTGGCGCCGAGCTTCTTGGCCAGCTCCAGCTTGTCGTCGTGAACATCGAGCGCAACGATCCGGCTTGCCCCCGCGACGCGTGCACCGAACAACGCGTTCAACCCGACGCCGCCCAAGCCGACCACGCCTACCCGCGCACCCGGAAACACTTGCGCGGTGTTGAGCGCGGCGCCCACCCCGGTCAGCACGGCGCAACCGAACAGCGCGGCTTCATCGAAGGGCAGCGTCGAGTCGATCTTGACCACCGAGCCGCGGTTGACCACGGCGTATTCGGCAAAAGCGGACACACCGACGTGGTGATAGACCGGCTGGCCGTTTTGGCTCAATCGAATGGCGCCGCCGAGCAGCGTGCCCGCACCGTTCGCTTGTTGCCCGGGTTCGCAGCGGCCGGGATGGCCTTCCTTGCACGCGACGCATTCGCCGCAACTGGGGGCAAACACCATTACGACGTGATCGCCGGGCTTCAGGTCGTGCACGCCCGGACCGCACTCGAGAACTTCGCCGGCGGCCTCGTGACCCAGCACCATGGGCATTGGGCGCGGACGGTCGCCGTTGATCGTGGACAAATCCGAATGGCATAGCCCGGCGGCTTTGACGCGCACCAGCACTTCCCGCTCGCCCGGCGCGGCGAGATCGACCTGTTCGATCGACAACGGCTTGCTCTGCGCATAAGGCTGCGGCAGGCCGATCTGACGAATGACTGCGGCTTTGATTTTCATCGTGACTCGTGATTCGTGACTCGCAATTCGTGATTCGTGGCTCGTGACTCGTGGCAAGCGCCTGGCGGTGCAACGAGCCCGTGGAGCCAACCTAGGGTGCCAATTTCCAGATGCCCACTGGCGGCCACTGACGCTCGATGCGCCAGTCAAGCGCCGCCCATCCTAGGGACTACGGATGCATCCAACGTAGCCCGGATGCAGGCCGCAGGCCGAAATCCGGGGAAGAAATTCTTCGATCACCTCTCCCGGCTTGCGCCTACGCTCCATCCCAGCTCGTCGCTGATTCCTTCCCGGATTCCGCTGACGCTTCATCCGGGCTACCTTGCGTGCACCGTTCAATACGTCGCCCGTCCCCCCGACAAATCGAACACGCCGCCAGTGGTGAACGACGCATCCTCGGTGCACAACCAGCAAATCATTGCCGCGATCTCCTCCACCTGACCGAATCGGCCCATGGGGATCTTCTGCAGCATATAGTCGATGTGCTGCTGGCTGACTTGCTCGAAGATCGGCGTCTTCACCGCCGCGGGCGTAATGCAATTTACCGTGATGTTCTGTTTCGCGAGTTCTTTGCCGAGCGACTTGGTCAAGCCGATCACGCCCGCTTTCGACGAGCTGTAAGCCGAAGCGGTAGGGTTGCCTTCCTTGCCGGCGATCGAGGCGACATTGACGATGCGCCCATAACCGTTCTTCTGCAGATGCGGCACAACCTCCCGGCACGCGTAGAACGTGCCGTGCAAGTTGACGTCGTGCACGCGCAGCCATTCGTCGACGGGATACTCCCAGACCATCGCGTTCGCGCCCGCCACGCCAGCCGAGTTCACCAGCGCGTCGATCTTGCCGAAACAAGCGGCCGTCGCCTTCGCCGCAGCTTGCACGTCGGAATATTTGGCAACGTCGACCACCGCCGTGTGCACCTTCGCCTTCGCGGACAACTCTTTCGACACCTTCTCGAGCGCGGCGGCGTCTCGATCCCAAAGGCTGAGCGAAGCACCGGATGCGGCCATGCGCTGTGCGGTAGCCAAGCCGATGCCGGAAACGCCACCGGTGACGATGCACACGCGACCGGCGAGATCGAGCTGATTCATGAACGCCTCCCAAAGCGATACGCGCCCAGCCGGCGCGGGAAAAAACCACTAGTTTAATTCAGCCGGATCTGCGCGAGGCTCAATTGGCGGTGTGCATCATCCACACGGCGTAAGCGGCGACGAGCAAGCCAATCAGGATAACAACCAGCCAGACCTTGCTCTCCGCGCGAGGTGGCGCAGCAGCCACCGCTCTCGCCTCGGCGGGCGCAGGAGGTGCGACGTGCGCGTTGAAGCGCGTGAAGAAATCGTCGGTCATCTTGCGCGCGACGCCGTCGATCAGCCGCGAGCCGACCTGCGCCAGCTTGCCGCCCACGGTCGCCTTGGCGCTGTACTCGAGCTGCGTGCCGCCCTGCGTCGGGATCAATCGCACTTGGCTGCTGCCTTTGCCGAATCCCGCTGCACCGCCGGAGCCTTCGAAGGCAAGCGTGTAAGAAGTGGGTGGATTGACGTCGGACAGCAGCAGCTTCCCGGTGAAACGGGCCTTGACCGGGCCCACCGCCGCGGTCATCGCAAGCTTGTATTCGTTGTCCGAGACCTTCTCGACGCTCTCGCAGCCGGGAATGCAGGCCTTGAGCACTGCAGGATCGTTGAGCGCCTCCCACACGCGCTGTTGCGGAAGGGGGATCATCTGAGATCCGGTCATCTCCATTGTTCGGTTCTCCTCGAAGCCTGTCTAGGGTATGAGCCGGGCCGCAATGGCTGAGGCCCCAATTGTCGAGCGTCCGGCGATAGCGCGCGCGCCAGCTGCACGAGACTGTCCAGATTATGCGCCGGCAGGAAAGCGTCCACGTGGGGCAGCATCGCACGCATGCCCGCGGCCCGTGGTTCGAAGCCCTCGAAGCGCAGCAGCGGATTGAGCCAAATCAGTTTGCGACAAGACTTGTGCAGGCGTTCCATGGCCGGAGCGAGATCGGCTCCGGCGTCGCGGTCGAGTCCGTCGGAGATCAACAGCACGACCGCGTTCTGGCCGAGCACCCGGCGAGACCAGCGCAGGTTGAAGCGATTGAGGCTGGCGCCGATGCGCGTTCCACCGGACCAATCCTCTACCGCTTGCGACACCGCCGAGAGCGCGACATCGACGTCCCGGTGCCGCAGGTGGCGTGTGATGTTGGTGAGCTGCGTGCCGAACAAGAACGTGTGTACGCGATCGCGATCGTTCGTGACCGCATGCAGAAAATGCAGGAACATGCGCGAGTAGCGGCTCATCGAGCCCGAGATATCGCACAGAACGACCAGGGGAGGATGACGCCACTGCGCTGCGCGACGCCGCAGTGGAATGATGTCGGAACCGCCGCGCACGCTCGCCCGCAAGCTGCCGCGCAGATCGATCTGCTCGCCTCGCGCATTCGGCTCGAGGCGCCGCGTGCGCACCTCGGGGATCGGCATGCGCAGCGTGGCGATCAGCTTCTTGGCTTGCGCCAGCTCTTCGCTCGTCATCGTCTCGAAATCGGCTTTGTGCAGCAGCTCGCGATCGGAGAAGGTCAGCGTCGCGTCGAGCTGGATCTCGGGCGCCGTTTCGGGTTCGCGCCTGGGTTGGACGCGAAGCTTCGGTTCCAGCGGATCGGCGATGCGCTTTGCGAGCGGCTTGTCCGCCTCCGGCACGCGCCCGCGCACTTGCGGCAGCAGCAGCGCCATGACGCGTTCGAGCAGCTGCGGATTGCGCCAGAACACGTGGAAGGCCTGATCGAAGATCTCGAACTGCTCGTGCCGATCGACGAACACGCTCGCAAGCGTCCAGTAGAAATCTTCTCGCGTGCTGATGCCGGCGAGCTGCAGCGCCTGCAGCGCGTCGATCACGCGGTCGGGGCCGACTGGGATGCCGGCGCCACGTAGCACCCGGGCAAAGTGCATGATGTTGTCGGCGAGTTTCACTTGCGAGTAGGAGGCGGCTGAGCGTGCGCGGCAAGGCCGCTACGTCGAATCGACTTTGGTCGTTGAGCGCCGCGACGCCTCGCGAGGGCGCCGATTGCGAACAAAGCCTCACTGGCCGGCGCTGCGAGCCAGTATAACCAAGGAACAGTCATGCGATCGGCTCGGTCATTCGCCGAGAAACAATTTCGCTCCGTTGCCCCACGCGATCTTGTTCGCCACATCCTCGGGCAACTGCTTCAGCCATTCCCGGTACTGCGCCATGATCTGCGGCACTTGCGGCCAGCGCTCCGCAACCCAGGTGTCCGAGCCGAGCAGAAAGCGGGCTGCATACTTGAGAAACAGCGCCTGCCACGCTTGCGACAGCCGATCGCCATCCTCGATCCCACTCCGGAAGGAAAGCTCGCCGTACAACCGCGAAAAGCGCGCGAACAACTCATCGACGCGCTGCGGCGCTGTGCTCATTCCGGTATGCGCCCAGACGACGCGCGCGTTAGGATCGAGCGCGAAGATGCGCTCGATGACGTAATCGTCGCAGTGCGCATGCAACCACAGCTTGCGATCGGCGGCGAGACGTACGAAGCGCGCGAAGCCATCGCTGTCGGCGTCTTTGCCGAAGATGTGGAATTCGCCGATGCCGACGTAGAGGCCCCGGTCGAGCTCGCGCTCGATCATCGAATAGATGTTGGGGTCGCGAAACCAGGTGCGCACATCGGCCATCGTGTTGTAGGGCCGCGCGAAGGCGACCTTGCGAACCTGCGGCGAGTGCACTTGGAGCAATTCGCGCGTGCCGTCGTTGGGGCGGCTCGTCAGCAATACACCGCGGATGCCTGCCTGCCGCCACAACTCCAGCACTTGATCGATCGTCACGGGGCGACCGACGTCGAGGTTGTAGTGCACGTGCGCGTCGAAGATCGGCGGCAGATCCGCCGCGATCGCATGGGTCGTAAGCGGCAAGGTGGCGACGAGGAGGAAGGCAGCGAATCGTCTGCGCACATTGGCTCCTTTATGAAGCGGCCAGCTCGCTTCGCAGCTCGGCCAAGATTCGCGCCGCCTCGCTGCCTTGCACGCGCGCAATGTCGTCTTGATACTTGAGTAGCGCACCGAGGGTGGTGTCGATGACATCGGGATCGAGCGCGATTCGATCGAGCTCGACCAATGCGCGTGACCAGTCGATCGTCTCCGCCACACCCGGCGCCTTGAACAGATCCATGTCGCGCAGCCGCTGCACGAACGCGACGACCTCGCTCGACAGCCGCTCGGGTGCGCCGGGGACTTTGCGCGCGAGAATCTCGCGTTCGCGCGCGGCGCTCGGATAATCGACCCAGTGATACAGGCAGCGCCGTTTGACCGCGTCGTGAATTTCGCGCGTGCGGTTGGAGGTCATGACGACAATCGGCGCCGCTTGCGCCTGGATCGTGCCGATCTCCGGAATGGTGATCTGGAAGTCCGAAAGCACTTCGAGCAGATACGCTTCGAAGGGCTCGTCGGTGCGATCAAGCTCGTCGATCAGCAAGACCGGCGCCGCGCCGGGCGCTCCCTCGAGCGCCTGCAGCAACGGCCGACGAATGAGGAAGCGCTCCGAAAACAGATCCTGCGCGAGCGCTTCGCGCGACGTCGTCCCGGTGGCTTCGGCAAGCCGGATCTCGATCATTTGGCGCGGATAGTTCCACTCGTAAACAGCCGACGCGATATCGAGTCCCTCGTAACACTGCAAGCGAATCAGTTGGCGCCCGAGCGTGTGCGCGAGAACCTTGGCGATCTCGGTCTTGCCCACTCCGGCTTCGCCTTCCAAGAACAGCGGGCGACCCATGCGCAGGGCGAGGAAGACTGCCGTGGCGAGACTGCGTTCGGCAACATAGTCTCCGCGCGAAAGCAGCGCGACGGTGTCGTCGATGGAGGTGGGTAGAGCGAGATGGTCGGACATGTAGAGTTACTGAAAATGGACAAAGACGATGTTCAGCACCAGGACGCGAAGGCACGAAGAAAGCCCTTGCCTAGAGCGCACGCAGGTCGCAGAGAACGGCTGCTGCTAGAAGTCGTGCAGCCAAGATCACTTCTTCGTTCCTCTGTGCTCGCTGCGGCAGATACGCGGGGTCCATCCTCGCGCAACGAACACACAGACAGAACCGGATCTACCCGTTGTTCTCCGTGTCTCGATTTCTCCGTGGCAAATCGTCTTCTCTTCGTGTCTTCGTGCCTTCGTGGGGAATGAAGATTGTCCGCTACGCTGCCAGCGCCTGCTCCACCGCCCGCTTCGCCATGACGGTGACCAAATGCGCACGGTATTCGGCCGACGCGTGCAGGTCGGAATTCAGACCATTGGGCGAGACCTTGATGTTGGCCACGGCGTCCGGTGCAAAGCGTGCGGCGAGCGCTTTTTCCATCTCGGGCACGCGAAAGACGACTGGTCCTGCGCCCGTTACCGCGACGCGCACGCCGCCGGTGGTGTCGGCGACCAAGACACCCACGATTGCATAGCGCGAGGCAGGATTGCGGAACTTCATGTAGCCCGCGCGCTTGGGGATGGGGAAGCTGACCGAGGTGATGATCTCGCCCGGCTGCAGCGCGGTCTCGAACATGCCGGTGAAGAATTGGTCGGCTCCGATCGCACGTTGATTGGTGTTGATGGTGGCGTTGAGGCCCAGTATGCCGGCCGGATAGTCGGCCGCGGGATCGTTGTTCGCGATCGAGCCGCCGATCGTGCCCATGTTGCGCACCATGCGATCGCCGATGCCCCCCGCTAATTTGGCGAGGGCAGGGATCTTCTGTTGCACGTCATTGGATGCCGCGACCTCGGCGTGGCGCGTCATCGCGCCGATCACGACGTTGTTGCCATCGACTTTGATGCCGCGCAGCTCGGCGACGTCGCGCAGATCGACCAGATCGCTCGGCGCGGTGAGGCGCAGCTTCATCGACGCGATCAAAGTTTGTCCACCCGCCAGCAGCTTGGCCTCGGCATTGCTTTTGAGTTTGCCCGCGGCGTCACCCACGCTGGTGGCACGTTGATAGTTGAATGCGTACATCATCTCCTCCGATATTCAGCGGACGAAATTCTCCGCGATAGCTTCCTTCCGGATTCCGCTGCGCTTCATCCGGCCTACGCTGTTGCTGCCCCGGATTTCGGCCTGCGGCCTTCATCCAGCCTACGCCGCCTGCCGCAACTGCTGCGCCGCGCGCCACACGCGCTCCGCCGTGGCCGGCATCTCGATGTCGCGCACGCCTAGCGCGTCGGTGATTGCATTGATCACCGCCGCCGGAGCGCCAATCGCACCGGCCTCGCCGCAGCCCTTCACCCCCAAGGGGTTGTGCGTGCAAGGCGTAACTTCGGTGGCGACCTTGAACGAGGGCACGTCGTCCGCGCGCGGCAGGCAGTAGTCCAACATGGTGCCGGTGACGAGCTGGCCGCTTTCCTTGTCGTAGCGGCAGCATTCCAGCAGCGCCTGACCGATGCCCTGCACCAGCCCACCGTGTACTTGGCCTTCGACGATCATCGGGTTGATGACGTTGCCGAAGTCGTCCACCGCGGTGAAGTTGACGATGCGCGTCGAGCCAGTGTCGGGATCGATCTCGACTTCGCAGATGTGACTGCCCGCGGGGAAGGTGAAGTTCGCCGGATCGTAGAACGCGTTCTCGTTGAGCCCCGGCTCGAGCTTGTCGTGCGGATAGTTGTGCGGCACGTATGCCGTGAGCGCGACCTGGGCGAACGGCACTTGCTTGTCGGTGCCGGCCACGCGGAACACGCCGTCGCTGAACTCAAGATCGGCTTCGGAGGCTTCCATCAGATGCGCGGCGATCTTCTTGCCCTTGGCGATGACTTTGTCGACCGCCTTGATGATGGCCGTCCCGCCTACCGCCAAGGAGCGCGAGCCGTAAGTGCCCATGCCGAACAGCACACGACCGGTATCGCCGTGCACGATGTCGACATCCTCGATCGGGATACCGAGGCGGCTCGCTACGACTTGCGCGAAGGTCGTCTCATGCCCCTGACCGTGGCTGTGCGAGCCGGTGAACACGGTCACTTTACCGGTCGGGTGTACGCGCACCTCGCCCGCCTCGTACAAGCCCGCACGCGCGCCGAGCGACCCTGCGACGCTGGAGGGTGCGATGCCGCAGGCCTCGATGTAGCAGGAGTAGCCCAAGCCGCGCAGTTTGCCGCGACGCGCGGCCTCGGCCTTGCGCGCGGGAAAGCCGGTGACGTCGGCGATGCGCATCGCGCTGGTCAGGGTCTTGTTGTAGTCGCCGGTGTCGTACTGCAGCGCGACCGGAGTCTGATAGGGGAACTGGGTGATGAAGTTGCGCCGGCGAATCTCGGCCGGATCGATCTTCATGTCGCGCGCCGCGGTCTCGACCAAGCGCTCGACCACGTAGGTCGCCTCGGGACGTCCCGCGCCGCGATAGGCATCGACCGGTGCGGTGTTGGTGAACACCGCCGTGACCTCGCAGTAGATCGCCGGTGTGCTGTACTGCCCGGCGAGCAGGGTCGCGTAGAGAATGGTCGGAATGCACGAGGCGAAGGTCGACAGATAGGCGCCCATGGCCGCCGTCGTGCGCACGCGCATCGCGAGGAACTTGCCGTTCTGGTCGAGCGCGATCTCGGCAACGGTCACGTGATCGCGACCATGCGCATCGGACGTGAACGACTCGCTGCGCTCCGCCGTCCATTTCACCGGCCGGTTGATTTGCTTCGAAGCCCAGGTCACCACGACGTCTTCGGCGTACAGATAGATCTTCGAGCCGAAGCCACCGCCGACATCGGGCGCAATCACGCGCACCTTGTGTTCGGGAAGTCCGAGCACGAACGCCGTCATGAGCAGCCGCTCGACGTGCGGGTTTTGACTCGCCACGTAGAGAGTGTAGCTATCGTCCGCGCGGTTGTAGCTGCCGAGCGCGGAGCGTGGCTCGATGGCGTTGGGAATGAGGCGGTTGTTGACGAACTCGAGCTTGCTCACGCGGTGTGCCGAAGCGAACGCCTTGTCGACTGCACTCTTGTCGCCCAACGCCCAGACGTAACACACGTTGTTCGGTGCGATGTCGTGGACGGCGGGCGCACCGGGCTTGATTGCATCGGTGACGTCCACCACGGCGGGCAGCACTTCGTAATCGACGTCGACCATTTCGGCGGCATCGCGCGCCTGCAACTGCGTCTCGGCGATGACGACCGCCACATGGTCACCGACGTAACGCACCTTGCCTTGCGCCAACACCGGATGGGGTGGCTCCTTCATCGGCTGGCCGTTGATGTCGGTGATGAGCCAGCCGCACGGCAGCCCGGCGATCTTGGCGTTGGCGATGTCCTCGCCGGTAAAGACGGCAATGACGCCGGGCGCCTGACGCGCGCGGCTGGTGTCGATGCTGCGAATCTTGGCGTGGGCGTGCGGTGAACGAACGAACGTCGCGTACGTTTGATGGTCGAGCTTGACGTCGTCGGTATAGGTCCCCGCTCCGGTGAGAAAACGGTAGTCTTCCCGGCGCTTGACCGCTTCACCGATGAAGTTCGTGGCAGCCATGATATTGACCTCGTAGGGTGTATGGAATGTGCAGCGGATTGCGGACTATGCCTTCATCGCCTGTGCGCCGGCTTGCACGGCCTTGACGATGTTGTGATAGCCGGTGCAGCGGCACATGTTGCCGTCCAGTTCGGCACGCACGGTCTCTTCGCTCGGGTTGGGATGCTTGCGGACGATATCGATCGCGCTCATCACCATGCCCGGTGTACAGAAGCCGCATTGCAAGCCGTGGTGATCGCGAAATGCTGCCTGCATCGGATGCAAGGTGCCGTCCGCCTTGGCGACGCCTTCGATCGTCACGATCTGCGCGCCCTCGGCTTGCAGCGCCAGCATGTTGCAGGACTTCACGGCCTGACCATTGAGATGGATCGTGCAGGCACCACATTGCGCGGTGTCGCACCCGATGTGGGTGCCGGTGAGGCGCAGTTGATCGCGAATGAAATTCACTAACAGTGTGCGCGGCTCGATTTCCGCGGACACCGGCCGGCCATTGACCGTCATCGATACCCTGACTGACATCTCTCCTCCTCCTGCTGTTTGTCGGAATGTGGGTCGATCCCTGAAAGCTGCCTCGCGCTGCATTGCGGGAGCCATTCGCCGCAACCGCACGCGGGAATGGCATCATCCTAGACAACTGCGCCCGGGCGTTCAACTGCGGCGCTGCCCGCGTGCAGTAGCGCTGTTCTCACCTGCTCGGGCAGCGATGGAGCCATAATGTTCCGACGGAAGCGATGAAGAACTGCGCAAATTTCCACGCCAAGGGCGCCAGCACGACGCAGGTAGCCATGGCGCAGCAGCCTGTCGACGGCAATATCGAGAGCGACGGGCCGATCGAGCGCGCACAAGTAGTGGGGGACGGTGCGCGGGAGCTCGACGAAGCGATCGAGCCGGGCGCAAGGCCGCGCGCGACCGCCAGCTTTCGCTTCTACGAGGAATTGAACGATTTTCTGTCACGCGAGCGGCGCAAGCGGCGCTTCGACTATCGCTGTGCGCGCGCCGCGACCGTCAAGAACGCCATCGAAGCGTTGGGCGTTCCCCACACGGAGGTGGAGCTGATCCTGGTGAACGGGGAGTCGGTCGATTTCTCTTATCTGGTGCGCGAGGGCGACTGCATCAGCGTGTATCCGAAGTTCGAAAGCTTCGATATCGGCCCGCTGCTGCGCGTGCGTGAGCGCCCGCTGCGTCGGCTGCGCTTCGTCGCCGACGCGCATCTGGGCGGACTGGCGCGCTTGCTGCGCATGCTCGGCTTCGACACCGTCTTTCGCAACGACCTCGACGACGACGAGATCCGCGCCATCAGCCGGTGTGAGGGGCGCATCGTGCTGACGCGTGACCGTGAGTTGCTCAAGTGCCGCAGCATCACGCATGGCTGCTTCGTGCACGCGCTGCGGCCGAGCGGGCAGCTCTGCGAGGTGGTGGCGCGCCTGCAGCTCGCCGCCAGCGCCAAACCCTTCACGCTGTGCCTGCATTGCAATCTGCCGCTCGCAGACATTCCGAAGGAGGCGATCGCCGAGCGCCTGCCACCCCGCGTGGCGGAGACCTATTTCAGTTTCCAGTGGTGCGAAGGTTGTGACCGCGTCTTTTGGGAGGGCTCGCATTGGAAGCGCATGCGCGAGATGATCGGTCGGGTGCTTGCGGCGTAGAGCATGCTCGGCATCATGATTTGGAACAGCAGGTTCGCCGTTGCGTCAAACGAGCGAGGGGTCGTGCGCCTGCAGGCTACGCGAGGAGGGAGAGATGCCCACTTACGATTACCACTGCAAAAACTGCGGTCATGAATTCGAACTGGTCGAGCGCGTCACCGAGCATCAGGGCACGCATAAATGTCCCAAGTGCGGCAGCGAGAACGTGGAACCCATGCTCACGCAGTTTTATGCGAAAACATCGCGAAAGAGCTGAGCGGGAATGGACGACCCAAGCTGGGCGGGGAAGGCAGTGAATGGACCGCCTCGATGAGGTGGGCCGCCTTCGGTGGACCACCCCGCCCTTCGCGCCGTCGTCACGGAGGTGGACTCCTCCTCGATAATGAGGAGGGGAAGGACGTGGGAGTGGCGGAGCTTCCCCGCCTCTGCACGAGGCGGGGTGGCGGCGAAGCCGCCGGGGCGGTATGGGGTAGTTGTATGCTGTCGCGATGTGCTTGAGTTTCACGCTAGGCCAGCGCCGGGCACTTTTGGATGAGGATCATTTCGTCAATGCGCACTCGCCCTTCGAAACGCCCTGTAGTTCCAACTAAACAGCCGGCTCGGAACGGATCCGGCCCCAAGCCCAACCCGCATCTTCCGCAACAGACGCGAAAAGTGCTGAGCAAGCACTATCGCGCCAAGTATGGCGTGGTGAACCGCTGAACGGGCTCCGAGCGGAGACTGCCGAGAAGCGGCGCGAGCGGACTCAGAAGGGGCCACCGCGCAGGCCTTAAGCTTCGTGGTCCTCCTGCCCGCGCGTTCTGGCTGATGCTTGCTCGGTCCCTTATCGTTCTACTCGCTCTCGAACTGGCGCTCTACCTGCTGATCGGCGCGTGGGCCGCTTCGGCCCTCGGTTGGTCGATCGGACCGTGCGTGCTGCTGGCGCTGTCGATCGCGAGCGCGCTGCGGCTATTGCTCGTGGGCTTCTCGTTCGCGCTCGCACATCGCTTTCGGGGTGCGCGTCCTCCGGACGTGCAGCTCGGGCTGCGACAGGCGCTTGCCCTCTTCGTCGGCGAATTTCTCGCCTTCGCGGTACTGTTTGTGTGGCTGCAGCCGCTCGTGCGCTGGTTCGCTGCGCCGCGCGTGGCTTCTCGTAGTCGTCGCATCCCCATCGTCTTCGTGCCTGGTATTTATTGCAATCGTGCGGTGTGGTGGTGGCTGAGCCGCCGACTGCGGGCGCGCGGCCTGGATGATTTAATCGCGGTCACGCTCGAGCCGCCGCTCGCCGACATCGACGTCCTCGCCGCGGATCTCGCGCGACGGATCGAGGACCTCTGCCAGCAAAGGCAGGCGAGCCAGGTCGTGCTGGTCGGGCACAGCATGGGCGGCCTCGTCGCGCGCGCCTATTTGCGCGATGCCGGCCCCGCACGTATCGCGCGTCTCATTACGCTCGCTTCCCCACATCACGGTAGCGTCCTGGCGTGCCTGGGGGTGGGTCCGGCGGCTGCGCAGCTGCGCCCCGGCAGTGCCTGGTTGCGCAATTTGAACGCGGATGAAGATCGCATATCGGCCGTTCCGATCGTTTCGATGTTCAGCTGGCACGACAACTTCGTCGCGCCGCAGGACAGCGCGATCCTCGCGCAGGCCACGAACGTCGGCTTCGCCGGTATCGGTCACCTCGCGCTGCTGTTCTCCGAAACCGTCGCTCAGCGGCTCTACGACGAGATTCAGAAGTGAAAGCCGCGGGTCAGTTCGGCGAAAGCGGTTTGCTCGGGAGTGGGCTCGACGCGCGCCTGCGGATGGCCGACGGCGGCGCCCGACTCGGGGTACATGCGGTAAGCCGCGTTCATGATGATGTGCGCCGCCTTCGGCGCCAACGCGTGCAGCACTTCGCCGACGATCCCCAGCCGTGTGGCGACGCGCTCGGGGCGTTCGATGATCGCCTTCGCGACCAGCTCGGCCGCCTCTTCCGGCGCCAGCATTGGCGTGTGCTCGTACAGCGTCGTTGGCGCACTCATGGCGGTGCGCACGAGCGGCATGTTCACGGTGGTGAAGGCGATGCCGTCGTCGGCGAACTCGGACGCGGCACAGCGCGCGAATGCATCCATCGCGGCTTTGGAGGCGACGTAAGCGGAGAAGCGCGGCGCGTTGGTGAGCACGCCGATCGAGGAGATGTTGACCACGTGGCCGCGCTTCTTGCGTTGCATCGCAGGCAGCAGACCGAGCGTCAGCCGCAACGCCCCGAAGTAGTTGAGCTTCATCAAGCGCTCGAAGTCGTGAAAGCGATCGAACGAGTGCTCGATCGAGCGGCGAATGGAACGCCCGGCGTTGTTGACGAGGATGTCGACGACCTCGTGCTCGGCGAGCGCGCGCGCGACCATGGCGTCGACGTGCTCGAAGTCGGTCAGATCGCAGACATAGGCAACGGCTTTGCCGCCCGCCTGCTCGATCTCCTGCTTCGTCTCGGCCAAGCGCTCGGCCTCGCGATCGACCAGCAGCACGGCGGCGCCCGCCGCGCCGACTTTGAGCGCGGTGGCCTTGCCGATGCCCTGCCCGCTGCCGGTGATCATGACGACCTTGCCTTCCACCGCGCCTTTGAGGCTGCGATCGACGAACAGCTCCGGATCGAGATGGCGCTCCCAGTAGTCCCACAGCTTCCAGGCGTAGCTTTCGATGGGCGGCACTTCGATGCCCGATCCGGCTAGCGCGCGCGCCGCCTCGCGATTGTCGAAGCGAGTGGGATAGTTGACGAACTGGAGGATGCCGGCCGGCAATCCCAAATCCTTCATCATTTGCTCGCCGATGCGCCGCACCGGCTTCAGCCCCGCGACGCCGTGGCGCAAGCTGTGCGGAATGAACCCGAACATGCGGGCGTTCAAGCGCACGGCGAACTCGGGTGCGTGGCCCGCACGCGCGAAGATGTTGAGCAGATCGCCGACGCGGCGCGGATGGGCATCGGTCAGATGAAAGCAGTGGCCGTCCAGGCCCGGCTGATGCGCGATGTAATCGAGCGCGGCAGTGACGAAGTCGACCGGCACCAAATTGAGGCGACCGCCCTCTACGCCGATCGCCGGCATCCAGGTTGGCAGCAATCGGCGCAGTTTCTGGATCGGCTTGAAGAAGTAATACGGCCCGTCGATCTTGTCCATCTCGCCGGTATGCGAGTCCCCGACCACGATACCGGGGCGGTAAATCCGCCAGGGCCGCTTGCACTGCGTGCGCACGATGCGCTCCGACTCGTGCTTGGTGCGAAAGTAGGGATGCTCGAGATTCTCCGCTTCGTCGAACATGTCTTCGCGGAACACGCCTTCGTACAGCCCTGCCGCCGCGATCGAACTCACCAAATGAAAGCAGCCGACTCCAAGTTCCTCGGCAAGCTGGACTGCGTACAGCGTGCCCTGGACGTTGGCGCGCTCCTGTGCCTCCGCGCTTGCAGCAAGGTCGTACACCGCCGCCAAGTGGAAGAAGTGATCGATCTTGCCTCGGAGGCGTCCGCGATCGGCCCGAGGAAGGCCGAGGTCGGGTTCGGTCAGATCGCCGACGATGGCGATCGCGCGGTCTTCGCCCACGCCCCAACGCGCGCGCAACGCATCCACACTGCCGAGCTTATGGCTGCGGATCAGGAAATAGACCACGGCACCTTCGCGCTTTAGAAGCCGCTCGACGAGGCGCGAACCGATGAAGCCGGTCGCGCCGGTAACGAAGTAACGCATGAGCCCTCACTCCTCGACTGCCGTTCGGGACCGATTCGCGGTCCGGCACCCAGCGATTGTGCATGGCGGTGCTGAGCACGATTTGATGTGACGCAAGGAAGCGAGCCGCGCCGCGCGTATTGTGAGCAAGTGTTTTCCCCTCCTCTCATGAGGAGTCCCCATACGGGGGATACAGGAGGCAAAGCGAATTGGTGTCGAGGGTCGGCTTCGCGGCCACCCCGCCTTGACGAGGACGGCAAGGCATAGCGAATGGAATTGTCGAGTCTGAGGGCCATGAGTGCACGCGAATCCATGTCGGCGGTCGATACCGCATGGCTGCGGATGGACCGGCCGACCAACCCGATGATGGTGGTGGTCGTGATGGTGTTCGACCATCGCCTGAACTTCGAGCGTTTTCGATCACTGATCGAACGCCGGTTCCTCCGCCATCGACGCTTCCGCCAGCGCGTCGTGCTCGGCGGTGAGTCGGCGCACTGGGAAGACAGCGAGAATTTCGACATGAGCTTTCATCTGCGCCGAATCGGTCTGCCGCGCCCGGGCGGAAAGCGTGAGCTCTACGACTTGGTGAGCGATCTGGCCAGCACCCCGCTCGACCCGGCGCGACCCCTCTGGCAGTTCCAGCTCGTCGATCGCTTCGGCTCTGGCAGCGCGGTGATCGCCCGTATTCATCACTGCTACGCCGACGGCATCGCGCTCGTCAAGGTGCTGCTCGGCATGACCGACGAAGGCGATCAAGCAGCACAGGCGCACGGACACCCGGAAACAGAAGAAGCTTCAGACGGGCTGCTGTCGCGCTGGCTCGGGCCGGTCGCCGACACCCTCGATGTCACGTGGCGGACCGGAAGCGCCTTGGTCGGTACCTACTTCGACCTGTTGCTGCATCCCAGCCATGCGTTCGGCTACGCGCGCCGGAGCATCGACCTCGCTACCGAGGCCACGCGGCTGGCGTTGATGCCATCCGATTCGCCCACGCGCTTCAAGGGCACGCCGAGCGGCTCGAAACGCGTGGCATGGAGTGATCGGCTCGCGCTGGACGAGGTCAAGGCGCTCGCCCACGCCACTGATTGCTCCGTCAACGATGTCCTGCTGAGTTGCGCGGCCGGTGTGCTGCAGGCCTACTTGAAAGAGCAGGGTGATCCGGTGGAAGGGGTGGAGCTGCGCGCCTTGGTTCCGGTCAACCTCCGTGCGCAAGAAGACGTGCAGACGCTGGGCAATCACTTCGGCTTGGTGGCGGTGCTGCTGCCGCTCGGCATCGAGAATCCGCTCGCCCGGCTTTTCGAGGTCAAGCGCCGCATGAGCGAGCTGAAAGCGTCGAGCCAGGCGCTGGTCTCGCTCGGGCTGCTCGCCGCCGTGGGGATGGCGCCCAAGCGGGTCCAGGACGAAATTCTCGATTTGCTGACCAGCCGCGCGAGCGCGGTGATGACGAACGTGCCCGGCCCGCAGCAGCCGTTACACATGACCGGCGCGCGCATCAAGGAGATCGTGTTCTGGGTACCGCAGACGGGCGACATCGGCATGGGCATCAGCATTCTGAGCTACGACGATGGCGTGCAGTTCGGCGTTGTAACCGACCGCAACATCCTGGCCGACCCCGAACCGCTCGCGCAGCGCTTCGCTGCCCAATTCGAGCACCTATTGCGAGACTTATCAGGAAGGCACAAAGGCACGAAGAAAAGCGCAAAAAGGCGCCGTGCGCCCGCGCGTACCGGCCCTTCGAGCGGAGCCCGCAGGGCACGGTAGCCAAGTCTAGATTGACCAGAATGCGCTTGACATCTAACGCAGCTGCTTCGGGTAACGCAGCTGCTTCGGGGTCGGAAGTTCCATCGAGGATTCACTAAGTGCCCGGCAAAGCCACACCACCCCCGGCCTGCGGCCGACCCCTCCTCGTGAGAGGAGGGGAAAACGACCGCGAGGTCGGGATGCTGAGAGGAGGGGAAAACGACTGCGAAGTCGGGATGCTCTTCCCCTCCTTTTTTGAAGGAGGGGTGTCGGCGAAGCCGACGGGGTGGTTGGTTTGGACTTACACCCACACCACCCCCGGCCTGCGGCCGACCCCTCCTCGTGAGAGGAGGGGAAAACGACTGCGAAGTCGGGATGCTCTTCCCCTCCTTTTTTCAAGGAGGGGAAAACGACTGCGAGGTCGGGATGCTGAGAGGAGGGGAAAACGACTGCGAGGTCGGGATGCTCTTCCCCCTCTTTTCTCAAGGAGGGGAAACGACTGCGAGGTCGGGATGCTCTTCCCCTCTTTTCTCAAGGAGGGGAAACGACTGCGAGGTCGGGATGCTCTTCCCCTCCTTTTTTCAAGGAGGGGTGTCGGCGAAGCCGACGGGGTGGTTGGTGTGGATTTACACCTTGCACCAACGGCGATGTCATCCATTTATATGAGAACCTCAATGAGCCTTCTCCAGCCGCGACTTGGCGAACTCGATGTCCAGCTTCTCCATCGCGTCGCAAGGCTCCAGCTTGGAGGCTTCGATATACAGGTGCGTGGCCTCATCGAGGTTACGCTCGCCGAGCAGCAGCAGACCGTTGGCAAACTCGATGCGCGCGATGGCTGACTGCGGATGCAGCGCAAGGGCGCGCTTGAAGTGGGCGAGTGCTTCTTCCTTGCTCGCACCGTAGGTCAGGCCGGCGAGCATTGCGCCCACCTTACTCACGACCTCGGCGTGGTAGGTGCCCAACGCCACGTGTGCCTCGGCGTGCCCGGGGGCGACCTTCAGCGTGCGCTCGAGCGCTTGCTTGACCTTGGTGCCCAGGCCTTGCGCGAGCGCCTCGAGCACCGACATGCATTGGCTGTAGCGGCCCAGCGCGTTCGCATACAGATAATGTGCGTTGGGCGCATCGGGAAGAAGCTTGCATGCCAACTCGCTGCGTCCAGCGATCTCTTGAAACAGCTTGAGCTTGGTTCCCTTGTTCGGCTCGAGGTAATGGGCGTAGATCGCGCTCGCCTTGTTGGCCGCTGTATAGCCGAGCGGACCTGTTGCGAGCCCCGCCTCGGTTGCCGCCGCAAATTCACCAGCATGGTAGAGGCGCCAGGCCGCGACCACACGCTCGGACAGGGCGGCATAATTTCCGTCGAAGTGGGGAATCGACTCGAGTAAAGCCTCATTCGCCTCGCACAGCTTGGCCAAGTATTGCGCGCCCGGATAGGTTTCCCGATCGCCTTGGTGCAGGCGATCCCAATGCTTCTTCAACGCCCCGCCGGCGTAGCGGAACGCCTCGTTGGAATAGGGGAAGGGGCGCCAGGCGCTGCGTTTCAACGGCTTCTCTCGGCAGTACGTCGACGGCCCTTCGAGACCGACGCAGCGGGTGAGCGTCGTTTGAGCCACCCGTCCAAGCGGTCGAGGCTGGCGTCGAGCTGGGTCTTGACTGCCGCGTTCGTCATCGGCATGAGAGATGGGCTGTATTTGACGTGCGGCTTGTCCTGATCGAGGACTTCGAGGCGCAATCCGATGTCATGGCGAGCGAGGATCGGGGCGAGCGCATCCCGCCTGCGCGCGATTTCGCGCAAAGTGCGCTGATACGCGTGGTTGCAAACGAGACGCCGATTCGCGTAGCTGAAGACGTTGGTGAAAAACATCTCCGCGTCGTCCGGATCCGGTTCGAACAGCAGCACATCGGCGTCCGGATACAGGCTGTCGTATTGCGCCATGCCCACCTCCATACGCGAATGGATCAGGGCACGGAAGGTCTGCGCCAACACCACGGGCAGACCTCCTTCGATCAGCTTGTCGTGCTTGGGCTTGCCATGTTTGCGCGCCAGACTGGCGTCGAAGGGCACCAATGGATTGATGCACAACACCAGTGTTGCGCCTTGCCGCAACGCGACCGATGCATGCAGTGTCTTTTTGAGCGCGCCGTCGACGAAATCGCGCCCGTCGATGCGAGTCGGCGGGAACAGCCCGGGCAATGCGGTACTCGCCTGCACCGCCTTCGAGATCGGGACGTGCTCGTAGCCCTTGCTGCCGAACTCGACGGACTCACCGGTGTCGAGATCGGTGGCGATGACGAAGAGGCGGTGCAAGAGCTGGCGAAAATCGTTGGTGCGCCCGCCGGTCGTAAACAAGCGTTGAAGGAATCGACCCATCGGCGCGCTGTCGAACACGCCCGCCGGAATGGCAGGGCCCACGTCGCGCAGCGCGGCCCAAAGACCGCGCTCCAGAGGATGCTGAAGCGTATTCCACAGCGAATCGAGCAGCAGCATCGGCAAGCCGACCGCGCGGCGATAGTATTCGCCGAAAGCGGGCCGCAAGAACACGTCGGCGCTGATCGGATGTTCGCTCGACGCGCTCTCGATGTAAATGCGATAAAGCTCGGCAGCGCTCAGCCCATTGGCGAGTCCGGCCGCGATCAAGCTGCCCGAGCTGACGCCGACGTAGACGTAGAGGTCGTTGAGATCGACACCCTCGAACGCGTCGGCGAACGCGAGCAGCGCGCCGATCTCATAGATGCCGCCAAGCGGTCCTCCCCCTGCGAGGGCGAGACCGACCCGCGGCTGTGAGGGTCGGCCGCGCCTGCGAGCCGCGTGAGCTTTGAGCATGCGATGTGCGATGAGCTCAGACGCGGCTGGCGTCTCTTGCCACCGTCTTTGGCGCCCGCTTGGTGGCCGCAGGCTTCGTGCGCGCGCCGCCAGCTTTGAGTAATTCTTGCACGCTTGCATTGAGTTGATCGACGCGCTGTGAGAGCGCCTGAATGTCTTTGTATGTCGGGACACCCAAGCGGTTGAGCGACTTCGATACGCGCTCCTCGAACACCTGCTCGAGTCGATCCCAGGCGCCTGCCGCGCTCTTGCCGACCTGGCTCAGTTGCGCGCCGGCAGCTTTGCTCGCGCGCGCTTGGATAGACTCGCCTTCCTTCACGAGCGAATTGAAGATTTTCGGGCCTTCGGTCTGCGCTACGGCGAAGGCGCCCAGGCCCGCCAGCCAAATCTGCTGGGCCGAGTCCATCACGAGCTGCGTAAATTTCTCGCCTTCGCTGCCTGCTGCTTTGAGTTTTTGAGCCATGGTCTGTCTACTCCTTCAGTCGATGATTGGTTTTCTCGCGACCGGTTCCAACTCCGGGCGCGACGTGCGCTACCAAGTTCATTTTGTGGCGACTTGTCTGACCTGTGCTTGAGTTGCATCAAAGAAATGAGGCATAGGTCGGGTGTACAAGGACACCACGCGCCGAACCTCGCCCGGCCCGCACGTATCTCACATCGCAGCGCAACTCGCGCAAGCACTCCCCACAGACCATGGAACCGATCTGGTTGAAAAGCTATCCGCCCGGCGTCCCCGCAGAGATCGACGTTCAGGCGTATTCCTCGCTCAAAGACATCCTGGAGAAATCCTGCGCTCGCTACGCCGAGCGGCCTGCCTTCACGAACATGGGGACGACGTTGAGCTATCGTCAGCTCGACCGGATGAGCCGCGCGTTTGGTGCGTACTTGCAGGGGACCCTCGCACTGTCGAAAGGCGACCGCGTGGCGATCATGTTGCCCAACCTGCTGCAGTATCCGGTGGCGCTGTTCGGCGCCTTGCGCGTGGGGATGGCGGTGGTGAACGTCAATCCCCTCTACACGCCGCGTGAGCTGGAGCACCAGCTGTGTGATTCCGGCGCGAAGGTCATCGTCGTCCTTGAAAATTTTGCCAACACCCTGCAGCAGGTGATCGACCGCACGCCGGTCAAGCACGTGCTCACGACGCGCATCGGCGACCTGTTGTCCTTCCCGATGGGCGCGATCACCAATCTGGTCGTGAAGTATGTGAAAGGCATGGTGCCCGACTGGCATATTCCCGGTGCGGTGGACCTTCGGCACGCGCTGAGCGCCGACAACCTTGCGCCGGTGGAAGTAAGCCCGGACGACGTCGCATTTCTGCAATACACCGGCGGCACGACCGGCGTGCCCAAGGGCGCAATGCTCACGCATCGGAACATGGTGGCCAATCTGCAGCAGACGGTGGCATGGTTTGGATCAACGCTCAAAGAAGGCAACGAAACCGTTATCACTGCGCTGCCGCTCTACCACGTGTTTGCACTGACCGCGAACCTGCTGACCTTCCTCAAAATCGGCGCGCACAACGTGCTGATCACCAATCCGCGCGACATCCCTGGTTTCATCAAGGAGCTCAAGAAAGTCGATTTCACTGCCATCACGGGCGTGAACACGCTGTTCAACGCCTTGCTCAACGCCCCCGAGATCCGGGAAGTGAAGGCGCGTACGCTCAAGTTCGCAGTCGGCGGTGGCATGGCGGTGCAGCGCGCGGTCGCCGAGCGCTGGAAGGAAGTGTTCGGCGTTCCGCTGATCGAGGGCTACGGCTTGACCGAGACCGCGCCCATCGTTTGCGCCAATCCGCTCGATGCGCGCGAATTCAGCGGAAGCATCGGGCTGCCCCTGCCTTCCACGCAGGTGAGCATCCGGGACGACAGCGGCGCCGAAGTACCGTTGGGCGAGGTGGGTGAGATCTGCGTGCGCGGCCCGCAGGTGATGAAGGGCTACTGGAACAAGCCCGAAGAGACGGCGAAGGTATTCACTGCCGACGGGTGGCTTCGCACCGGCGACATGGGTTTCATGGACAAGCGCGGCTTTGTCAAGCTCGTCGATCGCAAGAAGGATTTGATCTTGGTGTCGGGCTTCAACGTCTATCCCAACGAAGTCGAGGATGTCGTCATGGCGCATCCGGGGGTGCTCGAAGTCGCTGCCATCGGGGTTCCGGACGAAAAATCGGGCGAGGCGGTCGAAATCGTCGTGGTGAAGAAGGATCGCTCGGTTACCGAAGCGGATCTCATCCGCCACTGCAAGACGCATCTCACCGGCTACAAAGTGCCCAAGCGCGTCGTCTTCCGCACCGAACCGCTCCCTAAAACCAACGTCGGCAAGATTCTGCGCCGCGTGATCAAGGAGGAAGAGCAGGCGAAGCAAACGCGCGCAGCGGCGTAGTAACGACTATGTCGCGCGTCGAGCGTTGAGCAGGGCGCGCAGCATTCCCTCCTCGTCGAGGAGCTGACGACCAGCCCGTCCCCTGCGGCTCGTTAAGCGATCGCCGGCGCCGGCTTGCCGGTCAGCGCTGCCGCCAAGATGCTGGCATTGCGCGCGGTCAGGCCGTAGATCGAGAGCTGCGGATTGGCGCCGATGCTCGTCGGAAAGACCGACCCGTCGAACACGCTCAGATTGCCGACTTGGTGATGCGTGCCGCGTCCATCGACGACCGACCTTTCCGGATCGCTCCCCATGCCGCAGCCCCCCATCACATGCGCGCTCACCACGCGCGCCCTGAGCGGCGCCATCGGCAATCGCTCGATGGCGGCCTTCGCCTCCGTCCAACTGCGGTAGGGCACTGCCTGCTCATGCACGGGCAGGACCATTTTCGCGCCGGCTGCAAACTGAATCTGCGCCATGCTGAGCAGCGCCCGCCGCATGCCGTCCCATAAGAAATCGCTGATGGGATAATCGAGCGAAGGCGAGCCGTCGCGCTTGAGCGAAACCTGGCCGCCCGAGCTCTGCGCATGAAAGCCGTCACGCACGAGCGCGATCATCGCTTGGATGTAGGGCATCTGGCGCATGAGATCGGCATGAAAGGCTCCGAAGCCTTGCAGCGTCGTCGCCATCAGCAGCGGATGCAGCGGCGGTACTTCGAGCTTGAAGCCGGCGCGCCCGTCGATCGGCTGCGTTTCGAGGAAGTGATCGGAATAGATGCTTTGCGGCGCCCCGGAATAACCCTCGACGCGCTCCGGCATGACGGCCGCGGAAACGCAGGTGGGATGCAGAAACGTGCGCCTACCGACACGCAGATGGGGGTCGGGCGCTTCGCTGCGTAATAGCAAGGCGGGACTGCCGATCGCCCCGGCAGCCAGCACGTAGTGGCGCGCGCTTACGCTGATCTTGTGTGGACCGGGGCGCAGTCCGCTTGCATCGAGCGCGCTGCATTCGAGTCCGGTCACCCGATCGCCCTCGAAGCGCAGGCGCTGTGCGCGCGCACGGCTCACCAGCACTGCACCGTGAGCAAGCGCGGCCGGGATGGTGGTGACCAGCATCGACTGCTTCGCTTGGGTCGGGCAGCCCATTCCGCAATAGCCGAGGTTCCAGCAGCCTTTCACGTTGCGAGGAATGACGCCGGTGGCCACACCGAGCTGCTGGGCACCGCGACGTAGCGCTTCGTTGTTCGCGTTCGGCGTCATGTCCCATGGCGCGATGTTGAGGCGCCGTTCCATCATCGCGAACCATGGCGCCAGCTCGTCGACGGTCAGCCCGGTCAGGCCGAAGCGGCGTTGCCAGTAGTCGAGCGTACCCGGCGGCGTGCGAAAGCTTGCGGTCCAATTGACCGTGGTGGAGCCGCCCACGCAGCGGCCTTGCAGGATGTTGATGCCTTTGTCGGTAGTCTTGCGTCCGGCCGATTCCTGATAGAGCTGCGGATAAGCGTCTGCCTCGCGCATCTGGAAGTCGGGCGTACTGCACAGCGGCCCTTCCTCGATCATCACCACGCGCAGACCGGCAGTCGACAGGATCTCGGCTGCCGTGCCGCCACCCGCTCCCGTGCCCACGATCGCGACATCTGCGTCGAGCCGCAAATTGCCCGTTAGCTTGGAGCCGTCGTGCACGGTCCAGCCGCTCGCCAAACCTTCCGCAATCATGTCGCGCATGCTCGTTCAATTCCTCGTCAGCGCCGGCGGGCCGGCGTAGCCAATGCGCGACCACGCAACCGAATTGCCGTACCAGGCCGCCATGATCAGCTCGTGCAGCGCCGCGTACGCACTGCGCAGCAAGGCGAGCGGGCTATCGCGCCAGCGCTCGAGAAAGCGCTGAATCGACTCGCTGTCCGCATCGAGCCAAGGCCTGCGCACGCCGGCAAGCAGGCGTCGAGTCAGCGGAAAGCCGAGCAACGCAAACAATTGCGCGACCTCGTCCTGCACCGCGGGTGGCAGGCCGGCGGCGGCGCGATCGACGCCGCGGATCACCTCGAGAATTGCACTTTGACGCTCGGCGGCGTCCGCCGGAAGCGCACCGGCCAACATCACCGGCGCGATGCCGGCGAGGATGCTGCGATGGGTCGAGTCCAGCAGCGCGTACTTGAAAGACAGATCCTCGCGGACCCGCGGATCGGGGCTGAAGGGGCCATAGGCGGCGCGCACCGCGACGAGCAGTGCGCCACCCGCGATTCCGGCCTTGAGGAACTGTCGGCGCGTGAACATCGTTCTCCGTGGATAGGAAAGGTTGCTCGATTCGTAGCGAAGCTTAGCCATCGGGATTCCCCTCGCATACCCCATAGGGGGAGTCCCGGACCCAATTCCACTCGCGTCCGAATTCTCGTCCTTGCTTTCTCTCAAAATATAAACCATAGCCGGAGCGTGGCGGTATCGCGTTGACTTGGGTCAACGTACGAGCGCCCGCCGCGTGCTATGTACGGAAGCTCTAAGCTCCCAAGCGCCGCACGGCGCCGGATCAGACACGTGTCGTAGTTTTCAACAGCCTGCTTACAGCTGAAACAGGCGTTGAGTGCTTCAGCGCGCGAACCGCTGCGCGATGGTGAACAGGGACGAGGCCTGCCTTTGTCGATCGATCAAGCCGAGACCAAAGACCAGATTTCCGCCTTCTTGCGCGAGCAGATCGAGCGCGCGAAAGCGCTGCGCGGGGCGCACGTCGACGATGCGCAGCGTCGCGCCAAGCGTCAGACACTGCGTGCCTGGCAGCAGCAGCGCTTGTCGCGCACCTATCGAGATCTGCTCGACAGCGATCGCTATCGTCCCGCCGCAGAGTTTTTTCTGAGCGATCTGTATGGCATCAACGACACGAGCGAGCGGGACGCGGCTGTGGAGCGCCTCTACCCGACGATGGTAAAGCTGCTGCCCGAGGCCGGGCTGCACGGCATCGGTTTGGCGCTCGAGCTCGACGCGCTAAGCGAGGAGCTGGACGGGCAACTGCTGGACCAATTGGAGCGCGCCGGCTGGCGCGAGCCCATTGCCGAAGTTGCCTACTGCGAAGCGTATCGACGCTGCGACAACTACACCTTGCGCAAACATCAGATCGAGCTGTTCCACCACATCGGCGAGAAGCTTGCGCAACTCGTCGAAAAGCCGCTCGTCTATCAGCTTCTGCGCGCGATGCGCAAACCCGCACGGCTCGCCGGCTTCGGCGATCTGCAGGACTTCCTGGAGCGGGGCTTTCGCGCCTATCGCCACATGGGCAATGCGACCGAGTTTCTCGACACCATCGACCGGCGCGAGACGCAGATCCTCGATCGCATCTATGGGAAACACCCCCGACCGTTCGATGTCGAGTCGTAACTGGTGACTCGTCACTCGTGATTCGTGGCGCGTGGCTCGTGCTCGTGGCTCGTGACTCGTGATTCGTGACTCGCGCGTGTGACGCGTGGCTTGGGGATCGTGGTTCGTGGCGCGAGAATGCCGACCATGTCGGTTGCCATGCGGGCAGGGCTAATTCTCCGGCAGGACGCTGCTCAGCGGCGCGGGCGCGAGCGCCGGTGCGGTTTCCTTCAGATCGACGCCGGACAGCTTGCGGCGGCGCGATTCACGCATCAAGTAGGCAAGCTTGTGCGCGGCCGTGGCGTAGTCCAGGCCTTCGGGCCGAATATTCGAGATGCAGTTGCGTTCGGCGTTCGTGCGTCCAGCACGCGGATTCCAGGTGAGATAAGCGCCGAGGCTATCCGGCGAGGACAGGCCGGGACGCTCGCCGATCAGCACCACGCTCATCGCAGCGCCGAGCAGAGCGCCGATCTCATCGCCGATCGCCACGCGGGCTTGGCGCACAATGCACAGCGGCGCGATCCGCCATCCCGTTGGCCCGAGTTGGGTCAGCATCGTCTCGAGCAGTGATCGCGCATGCCGTTCTATCGCGGCCGCGGAGAGGCCGTCGGCAAGAATGAACGCTGCGTCATGACCTCGACGATCGCTCGATCTGCTTTCCAGCACTGCCTTCGATGCGTCACTCAGCATACGACCCCGATCGGGATATTGAATAAAGGTGCGCCGATCGGACGCGACGGTGTCGAGTTGCAGGATCTCCAATCCGAGCGGAGCAACTTGCCCGGCAAGTGAGGCAACGTCGAGATCGCGCTGCACGGCGTCGCGCGCTTGCGCGTGAGCGAGCTGGAACGCGAGCAGCGCCGAGGTCGGCAGACTGCCGCCCGCGCGGCCGAGCGCGATGCGCGCCGGGGTGAATCGCTTCAAGCCAGACCACGGATCATTCACGAGTCACGAATCACCAATCACGAGTTACGAATCATCAGTCACGAGTCCCGAATCGCGAGTCACGACCCCAATCACCGGATGATCCGATCGCGCGGCCTCCAGCCGCGTCGGCGACTCGAATACTCTCATCTGCAGCAACCAGTCCTCGAACTCGGGTGCGGGTTTGAGTCCCATCGCCTGGCGCAGGTAGAGCGCGTCATGGAACGACGTGCTCTGATAGTTGAGCATGACATCGTCCGCGCCCGGCACGCCCATGATGTAGTTGACGCCGGCCGTGCCGAGCAGGGTGAGCAGCACGTCCATGTCGTCTTGATCGGCGTCGGCGTGATTGGTGTAGCAAATGTCGATACCCATCGGCAGGCCGAGCAGCTTGCCGCAGAAGTGGTCTTCGACGCCGGCGCGGATGATCTCCCGGCCGTTCAAGTATTCCGGTCCGATGAACCCGACCACGCTGTTGACCAGAAGCGGCCGATACAGCCGTGCGAGGCCATACGCGCGCGCTTCGAGCGTCTGCTGATCGACGCCGGCATGCGCGTTGGCGGACAGCGCGCTGCCTTGGCCGGTCTCGAAGTACATGACGTTGTCGCCGACGGTGCCGCGTCGTTGCGTGCGCGCGGCGTCGTTGGCTTCTTCCAGCATGGCGGCAGTGACGCCGAAGCTGCGGTTGGTCGCTTCGCTGCCGCCGATCGATTGGAACACGAGATCGACCGGCAGTCCGCACTCGATCGCGCGCAGCGTCGTCGTCACGTGCGTGAGTACGCAGGACTGCGTCGGAATGCCGTGCGCCGCGATGATTTCGTCGAGCATGCGCAACAGTGTCGCCACCTGCTCGAGATTGTCGCTGGCGGGATTGATGCCGATCACGGCATCACCGCAGCCGTAAAGCAATCCATCGACGATGCTGGCGGCGATGCCCTTGGCATCGTCCGTTGGATGATTGGGCTGCAAGCGGGTCGCCAGCCGTCCCGGCAGGCCGAGCGTGTTGCGCAAGCGCGTGATGACGCGGCACTTGCGTGCACCGAGTACCATGTCCTGAATGCGCATGATCTTGGAGACCGCCGCGACCATCTCCGGCGTCAGCCCGGGTGCAATGGCACTTAGAACCGTCTCGTCGACGTCGTAGCCGAGCAGCCAGTCGCGAAAGTCGCCCACGGTGAGATGCGCGATCGGCTGAAACGCCGCAGCGTCGTGATGTTCGAGCGTCAGTCGCGTGACCTCGTCTTGCTCGGGCGCGATCACGAACTCGGTCAGGAAGCTGCGCAGGGGAAGCTCCGCCAGACACATCTGCGCCGCGACGCGCTCCTCGCTGGTTTGTGCGGCGAGGCCGGCGAGCCGATCGCCAGCGCGATCGGGTGTCGCCTTGGCTAGCAGCGTGCGCAGATCAGGAAAGTGGTAGGTGGTGTTTGCGACGGTGTGGCGGTATTCGCTCATGGATGTACGATCGAAGGCTGATGCGAATTCATGGTAGCGCAAGCACCCAGCCCGCATGCAGCGGAAGCGGAGTTCGGAAAGATGTCCCCGGATTGCGGCCTGCGGCCTCCATCCGGGCTACGGATACTCGTGGCTTCGATCGAAGGTTGTTGCGAAATTCATGGTAACGCAAGCCTCTCGCCCGCGTGCAGTGGAAGCGGAATCTCGCGAGGATCCCGGATTCCGGCCCGCGGCCTCCATCCAGGCTACGGTTACTGCGCGATGCCGCTTCCTCTCCTTTTCAAGCATGCAGCAGACAGCCCGTAGCAAGACAGCCCTGTAGCCCGGATGCAGCGCAGCGGAATCCGGGAAAAGCAAGCCGGAGCGGAATCCGAGAAGGACTGGGAGCCAAAAAAGACCGAAATCCAAAAGTCCCGGAATCGAGGACCGACGTGAAAAACTACAGATCCGTCATCTCGATCGTTCGCAGCATCGCCTCAGTCTCGCGTTCCGATGCCCGCGCTGCGCGCTGAACCTCGAAGACCGCGGCGATGTCTTCGCGCGCGATCCCGCTGAGCGCAGGATCTGCATCGCGCATTCCGAGTGCGAGATCGCGCAACGGCCGTTTTGTTTCGACCGCTTCGCTGCACAACGCGGCGACGCATTCCTGCGTGTTGGCCTTGCCAAGCGCGGGAGCGAGCAATGTCGTCAACGCTTCCGAGAAGATCGTACCGTAGAGCGCGTCGATGTTCGCGCGGCAGCGCGTGACGTCGAAGCGGACGCCTTCGAGGAGTTCCGCCAGCGCGAGCGCCCCGGCGAGGGCGTTGTCGACCAGCATCCGATACTGGTCGATCTCCGCTTGCCAGTTGCCTAATCCGCGCTCGTGCTCTTGCACCATAGCGCTGAGCAGGTTGGCGATCCAACCCGGCAGCGGCTGCAGGGTGGCGAGCACGCGCATGGTGAGTACTGGATTGCGTTTGTGCGGCATCGCCGTCGAGCCGCCGCGGCCCGTGCTGGACGGCTCGCTGGCTTCGCCCACTTCGAATTGCATCATCAGCGACAAATCGCGCGCGATCTTGGCCATCGTTCCGCCCGAGATGCCAATATCGGCAGCGAGTGCGACCAAGCGCTCGCGCTGCGTATGCCAGCTTCGGCCCGGATCGCCGAGTTCGAGCAGCTGAGCGAGCGCGGCGCGAAGCTGCGCTCCCTTGTCGCCATATGCGCCGAGATTGCCGATCGTCCCGCCGAGGCTCACGACGAGCGCATCCGTTGCGCTCTTTTCGATATGAACACTAGCCGTGGATAGCGAGCCCGCCCACTGCGCCGCCTTAAACCCGATCGTCGTAATGCCTGCGGGTTGCAGCAGCGTGCGCGCGAGCACGGGCGTCGCGCGATGCGTTCGCGCGAGCGCGACGGCCGCGTCGCGACAGCGAAGCAAGGCGCTCTGCAGCTCAGCGAGCGCCGGCTTCAAGCAGAGCACAAGCGCGGTGTCGAGCAGGTCCTGGCTCGTGGTGCCGAAGTGAAGATGATCGGCAGCTTCCCGGTCGTGCTGATGTAGGTGCCCGCGCAAAGCGGCAACGAACGGAATCGCGAGCGAGCCGGCGTGGGCAGCCGAACGCGCGAGCGCGTTCGAATCGATGCGGAAGGAGGGCGCGTAACGGGCGATCGCTGCCGCCGCAGGTGACGGAATCAATCCGAGCGAGGCTTGTGTTCGCGCCAGTGCCACCTCGAAGCGGAGCATCGAATGCAGCAGCGCGTCGTCCGAGAGCGAGGGTGAGCGCCCTGGGAGTGGCCACCGGAACAGGCTGTCGCTCATCTCGTTGGTCAATGGCAGAGCGTAGACTGGCACCAAGAATGAGTGTCCCCTCCCAGCGGAGGGGACGCTTCATGCATAGCGGCGAGACGAGAGGAGCGTCATCATCCGCGCCCCGTCGTGCTACTTCTTCTCCGTCAACGCCTTCACGATTTGGCCGAGCTCCTGCAAGGCTGCCTGGTCTTCCGCGCTGACCGGCCGCTCGCCGCAACGCGGATCGGTTCGCTGCAACGCGCCGAACATTTCGCGTGTGACCGGGATCGCATCGCAGCCATGGCCTTGCTCGCAGACGAAGTCGTACTTCGCCTCTGCCTTGACGTGGCAGGCGAAGCAATTCAAGCCGAAGCGGTTGTTGACCTCGGCGAAGCCGCGGGTGAAGATCTTCGAGCCGTTCTTGTCGACATCGATCCAGAAAAACTCCCAGTCTCGCGTGGCGGGGCTGAAGCCTTTCTGCTGCTTGACCATGACTTCATTCGGCATCAGTTGTAGAACCGATCCCTCGGGGTAGTCACCCTCGCCTTTGGTGGCCACGGCAACCGTCTGCTCGAGATTGCCGAGCAGGTTGTCGACGTAGAAGTGGCGCACCTTGGTCATCTCCAGAATGCACTTGAACGAGTCGTCGGTGACCTTGACCTTCGGCTCATCGGCGTTGCCGATCGCGCCGTAGGTCGCGAGCAGGGCAGACAGCGCAACAGCCCCCAACGTTGCAAGCGTTCTCGGCTTCGCACTCGACCTCGTTGATGTGCGCGCAGCGGTATGCGATGAAGCGATCATGGCGGTTCCTCCTCGTTATTGGGTTCGTCCTGGGCGCCGCCGATGCGCAGAGGCTTCCTCCTGCTCGCTCGGGCCGGCTCGAATTCGGCCAGCCGACCGGCGGTCGCCAACTCAATGTATCGCCCGGCCATGCCTGCGTCAACGCACAAGATCCGCGGCGAACCCTCGTCCGTTCGACGGTGTCTACAGTATTTTCCAATAGCGGAATGAGCCTGAGCGGGGTCGGTTCGACGAAAGAGTCAGGCGGCGGCTTTGGATCGACGGTGGATGGAACGGAAGAGCT
>Ga0070741_10001768_pt1 | contig 62546 bp, 61 predicted proteins | sample Coa_R1_4_FD_66440 | JGI IMG/M metagenome (GOLD analysis project Ga0070741, IMG submission 66440) | Surface soil microbial communities from Centralia Pennsylvania, which are recovering from an underground coalmine fire - Coalmine... | ecosystem: Environmental > Terrestrial > Soil > Unclassified ...
CGTTTTGGACCCGTTGCAACGGGAAGAGCAACGGGTACCCCGAGTACGCCTCGCCTCTTCGCTCGCTGCGGCCCGGGTACCCGCCTGGCGGGTGCGACGGCCTTTTTGAACATCCTGCGGGGCCTTCTGATCGCATGTGCGATCTGTTCTGGTCCTGCGTTTCGAGGGTGTCCAAATAGTTTTTCAACGGCCTGCTAGGCTGGCGTCCAGTTTGTCAATGCCATGCAGCAACCGATCACGCTGAAGGAGGCCGTCGCCTGATCCCATCTCCACACCTCTTGACAAAGACTCGGATTCAGGAACACGAAAACTTCCAAGGTGTTTAAACCTGCTCTAAAAAAGATCGCCATCGGTAACCCTTCTCATTCCATGATCCGCAGCGCGTGGAAGAGGTCAGGCAGGGCTGGTTGTTCCTCGCTGCTCTTGCGGCTTGACGTCAAGGATCGCCATTGATACGGTTGCGGCAGGTGCGCGCTTAGGGAGGGTGCATTCATGGCAGTTGTGCCGAATATCGCCCAGTTGCGCGAACGACTCGCGCCGCTCTTCGCCGACGAAAAGATCGAGCTGGTCATCCTGTTTGGCTCGATGGCTACCGGTGCTGCCCGTGCGGAGAGCGATGTGGATGTAGCTATTCGAGGAACCGGTCCACTGGATCTCGTTGCCTTGACCAATGACATCTCCCAACTCCTGCACACGGATGCGGTTGATGTGGTGGATCTTCGCCGCGCCTCGCCCCTGCTGATGATGGAAGTGGTACGAGGTGGTCGCCTCCTCTATGAGCGGGTGGCGGGGAGTTATGCGGCATTCTGCTCGCTCGCGCATCGCCGATATGCGGATACCGAAAAGCTTCGCCGCGCTCAACAAGAAACGATTCGCCATTTTCTGCTTGCCCGAGGCGTTGCATGACGCCTTCTGATCCGTCAGTCCTTCGCCGGAAACTGGTCCTGATTGTCGAGAACTTGAAAGCGCTTGAACCCATCGCGGGGATGCCTCTGCAGCGATATCGCGATGAGTTGTTCGTCCGAAAGGGCACGGAGCGGCTCCTGCAAGAATTGATCGAGGCCGCGATCGATCTGAACACCCATATTCTGGTTCAAGATGGATATGGAGCCCCTGACGACTACTACCACGGGTTTCTCCGGTTGGCCGAGCATGGGGTGCTCACGCGAGAGTTGGCCGAGGCGCTAGCTCTCTCTGCAGGGCTGAGAAACCGGTTGGTCCATGAGTACGATGCCATCGTCGACGCGATCGTCCTTGATGCGGTTCGGAAGGCCCAGTCGCTCTTCCCGCAATACGTGGCTGCCGTTGAACGATACCTCTCGAACCGTCCAACCCGGTAGCTCTTGATCTCTCGTGCGCTTTTCAATCCTGTGCCGCCTTCCCCGGCACCGGCAACCCTTCCGGCCCCATGATCCGCAGCGCGTCGGCGGTCCGACAGGGGATGTATCCAGGTGATGTCAAGCCGCTTGTGTCAATTGGCGAAGGGTGCACTGGCACCATTCCAGGTGAAACCCCAGGTTACACCGCTGAAAGACGGAATAGATAGTCCGCTCCACACTCTGCACGTTGACAAAGCCCACCATTGGTCTGGTCCGCCGCCGCACCTCGACAAAGCACCGCTCAATCGCATTCATCGTCCGGTGGATCCGCTAGAGGGGTTGCGGACACTGGAAGGACGCGAGCAACTCCGGGAGATCCCGCAGGAGCCGTGTCACGAGTGGCGGATACGCATGCCGCCACCGGCGGGCGAAGGTCCGAGCACAGTCCTCCGCCACGCGCCGGCTCGCTGCTTGATAGATCGGTTGGGCATCGGCCCTCCTGGCTGCGTGGTCCCGTCGCCGGGCTGTCCCGAGCGGATTGCGGAGCTTGTGCATTAAACAGCAGCGACCCAGCTTACACCCTTCGTCTTTCACAGAGAAGAGGACATTACCCCGCGAAGTCCGGCCTTGACAGCTTCAGGCCGAACCCGGTAACATGCAGTTACCTTTAACGCTCATCCTGTGAGGTGAGCAAGGAGTGCGGCACATGAGGATCGGCCCGCCGGGTCTTGGCCGACCGACAACCACCTTCTCATCGCTCGTCGATGGGAAGGTTTTTTTATGCCTGGAAACCGCATGACGACGGGCGCGCGGACTGAGAAACCGCAGGAGCGGCCGGTCATGGACGCAGGCGATATCGCGCGCGCCCTCACCCGCATCGCCCACGAAATCCTCGAACGGAACAAAGGCACCAAGGAACTGGCGCTGGTCGGGATCCGCACCGGGGGCGTGCATCTCGCGCACCGCCTGGCCCGCCGCATCCGCGACATCGAAGGCGCCCAGGTGCCGATCGGGGAACTCGACATTACCTTGTATCGGGACGACCTCGCGCTGCGCAAGGATCAGCCTGTGCTACGGAAGACCACCGTGCCGTTCAACATCTCGGATCTGAAAATCGTCCTGGTCGATGACGTGCTGTTCACCGGGCGCACGACCCGCGCCGCCATGGACGGGTTGATCGATTTGGGCCGGCCGGCCGAGATTCAACTGGCCGTGCTCATCGACCGGGGGCACCGGCAACTGCCGATCAAGGCCAACTATATCGGCAAGAGCATTCCTACGTCGCGGGACGAGATCGTCAAGGTGCTGCTCGAAGAAGAAGGGGAAGAGGACCGAGTGGTCATCCTGAAGGCGTAAACGGAGGAACCCGTGAGCCTCAAACGCAAAGACCTGCTCAGCCTCGCGACGTTGTCGGTCGAGGAGATCTTGCTCATCCTGGAGACGGCCGATTCCTTCAAGGAAGTGACCGGGCGGGAGATCAAAAAGGTCCCGGCACTCCGAGGCAAGACCGTCGTGAACCTGTTTTTCGAGCCCAGCACCAGGACCCGCACCTCGTTCGAGTTGGCCGCGAAGCGCCTCAGCGCGGACGTCATCAACTTCTCGCCCTCGTCCAGCAGCGTGGTCAAAGGCGAAACGCTCCTGGACACGGCGCGCAATATCGAAGCCATGCAGGCGGACATCATCGTCCTGCGGCACCCTGCCGCCGGCGCGGCGGAGACCCTGGCGCGCAGCGTCAAGTCCTCTGTCATCAACGCCGGCGACGGCTGGCATGAACATCCGACGCAGGCATTGCTCGATCTCTACACGATCCGCGAACGGAAACTCCTGTTCAAAGGGCTGTGCGTGGCCATCGTCGGCGACGTGACCCACAGCCGGGTCGCGCGGTCGAACATTCATGCCTTGGCCAAACTGGGCGCGGAGGTCCGCGTCGTCGGCCCGCCGACGATGATTCCCCCCGCCGTGGATCGGATGGGCGCCCGTGTCTATTACAACCTCGAAGAGGCCCTCCGCGGCGTACAGGTGATCATGATGCTTCGTCTGCAATTGGAACGGCAAGGACGGGCCCTGTTTCCCACGATCCGGGAATACTCGCGCCTGTACGGACTCACGGCCGAACGGGTGAAGTTGGCCGAGCCGGGCGCCATTGTCATGCATCCGGGGCCGATCAATCGGGGCGTGGAGATCGCGCCGGAGGTCGCGGACAGCCTGTCGTCGGTGATCCTGGACCAGGTCGCCAACGGCGTGGCCGTGCGCATGGGCATCCTGTATCTGATGTCGGGAGCGAACTGACAAGGGGGAACCGATGATCCGGCGAATCGTGGGATGGCTATCATCCAATCAACAGATCGACAGATCTTTAGGTGGATCGCTCGGCAACAGGGAGTGAAGCGTGACGATTTTGATCAAAAACGGTCACGTGATCGATCCGGGACGGGTGAACGGCGTGGCGGATATCCTGATCGAAGATGGGAAAATCGCCGCCGTCGGGCGGCATGTCTCCGCGCCGCGGGCCGCGACGGTCCTCGACGCGACGGGCCTCCTGGTTCTGCCGGGATTTGTGGATCTCCACGTCCATCTGCGGGAACCGGGATTTGAATATAAGGAAACGATCGAAACCGGAACGGCCGCGGCCGTCGCCGGCGGCTTCACGTCCGTCTGCTGCATGCCCAACACCGATCCGATCAACGACAACCAGTCGGTCACGGAATTCATCCTGGAGCGGGCGCAGGCGGCGGGCACTGCGCACGTGTTCCCGATCGGCGCGATCACCAAGGGGTCCGAAGGCAAGGAATTGGCGGAGATCGGCGATCTGCGGCGGGCCGGGTGCGTGGCGATTTCCGACGACGGCCGGCCGGTCATGAACAGCCTGGTCATGCGCCGGGCCATGGAATACGCGCTGGCGTTCGATCTGCCGGTGGTGGACCATTGCGAAGACCTGCATCTCGCGGAAGGCGGCTGCATGAACGAAGGCCTCGTGTCCACGGAGTTGGGTCTGCCCGGCATTCCTGCGGCCGCGGAGGACATCATGGTCGCCCGCAACCTGGCCCTCGCAGAGTTGACCGGCGCGCGGCTGCACCTGGCGCATATCAGCACGGCGGGATCGGTGCGCATGGTCCGCGAGGCGAAGGCGCGCGGGATCAGGGTGACCGCGGAAGCCTGCCCGCATCACTTTTCACTCACGGAAGAACTCTGCCGCGGCTATAACACCCATGCGAAGATGAATCCTCCGCTGCGGACCTGGCAGGACGTGCAGGCCGTCAAAGAGGGTCTGCGGGACGGCACCATTGACGTGATCGCGACGGATCACGCGCCGCATGCGCCGCAGGAAAAGCAGCAGGAGTTCGCAGAAGCGCCGTTCGGGATCGTCGGACTCGAAACCGCGCTGCCGATGACCTTGGCGCTGGTGGAGGAAGGCGTGCTGACGCTGGAAGCTGCCGTCGCCAAGTTGACCGTGGAGCCGGCCAAGGCGTTCGGGTTGGCCAAAGGCACGTTGGCGCCGGGCGCGGACGCGGATGTGACCCTTGTCGATCCGCAGGCTCAATGGGAAGTGGATCCCACCCGCTTCCGCTCGAAAAGCCGGAACACGCCCTTCGCCGGGTGGAAGGTGAAAGGCCGGGTGACTGCGACGCTGGTCAACGGACGCGTGGTCTACGAGCTGCAGCCTACGGAGCAAGAGGCGCGGTGAGTCGTGGGTTACGATGGAGCCTGGTCGCTTGCCTGACCCTGGAATTCGCGGCATTGGGTGTCTGGACGGGCGGCCTCGTCGTGCTGGTCGCGGCGGTGATTCCGTCCGTCTTCAATACGTTCGGGGGACAGGATGCCGGCGGTTTATTTTTGACCCGCTCGTTTGACGGGTATAATCGGCTGGTGCTCGTCGCCATCGCGGTCCTGACGGTAGGAGCCGGCTGGCGGACATGGGTCGGGCGACGAGGAGTTCCTGTTCGCTCCGCCACCTGCGCCGAATGGACGCTGCTGGGCGCAATGGCGTCGGTCGCCGCCGTGATCGTGTTCGGGCTGCATCCCAAGGCTGCGGCCTTACAGGCGCAGGCCTTTGCGGCTCAAGGCGAAGAGGCGCGCAAGGCGGCGTTTACCGCTTTCTTTCGGTTGCATTGGCCAGTGCGCCTCTTGTACCTGTTGAACCTGGGCTTGGGAATCGCGCTGATCGCCGTGAAAGTGCGGAGCTGGATCCAACCGCAGGGAGTCGAGCGATGAAGAAAGCCGTGCTGGCCCTAGCCGACGGAACCATTTTTGAAGGCCGTGCCCTGGGCTATGAAGGCGAAACCGTCGGGGAAGTCGTGTTCAACACGGCGATGACCGGCTATCAGGAGATCCTGACCGATCCTTCGTACAAGGGCCAGATTGTCACCATGACCTGCCCGCATATCGGGAACTACGGTGTGGCGCCGGAGGATGTGGAGTCGCGGCGTATTTGGGGAGAAGGCTTTATCGTCCACGAAGCCAGCATGCTGGCCAGCAACTGGCGAAGCCGGTCTACACTGCACGAGTATCTTCGCGAGGCGTGCATCGTCGGGATCGAAGGGATCGACACCCGAACCCTGACCCGACACCTCCGTGAACACGGCTCGCAGCAGGGCGTGATCTCTCACGTCGACCTGGACCATCGTCGGGCGGTCGAAAAAGCCAGAACCGCACCGAGTATTATCGGCCGAGACCTGGTCGCGGAAGTGACCTGTCGAGAGCCCTATGAATGGACGGAGGGATCCGGCCCCTGGGCGCCCAACCCGGCCGGCGACGGGTCGGCGGCGAAGCACGGAGGAACGGGCGGACGCAGCACAGCGTGGCGCGTGGTTGCCTATGATTTCGGGGTGAAACGGAACATTTTGCGGCGGCTCGTCGATGTGGGCTGCGCCGTGACGGTCGTGCCGGCCTCGACCCCGGCTCAGGCCGTGCTGGCGATGAAGCCCGACGGCGTCGTGCTGTCCAACGGTCCGGGCGATCCGGAAGGAGTGCCCTACGCCATTGAAGCCGTCCGGCATCTGATCGGGCGGGTGCCGCTGTTCGGCATCTGCCTCGGTCACCAGCTTCTCGGCTTGGCCCTCGGCCTGCGCACCTACAAGCTGAAGTTCGGACACCACGGCGCCAACCATCCGGTGATGGACCTGCGTACCAGGAAGGTTGAGATCACGTCGCAGAACCATAATTTCGCCGTCCGGATCCCGCAGGGCACGGATCCCGTTCCTGCTCAGCCGCCGATCGTGGACACAACCTGCGGACGGGCGGCGATTACGCATCTCAGTCTGAACGACCGGTCCGTCGAAGGGCTCGTGTGTCTGGACCAGCCGGCCTTTTCCGTGCAATATCATCCCGAGGCGTCTCCGGGCCCTCATGATTCGGCCTATCTGTTCGAAGAATTCGTGCACCTGATGGAGAAGGCTCATGCGTAACGGGCGTTGTACGTGCGTCGGTCTGATCGTCGTTCTTGCCGCTTTGCTTCAGGTCGGATGCATTACGATCAATCTGCCGCCTCCGCCAGGCCCCCTGGAAGAAGTCCAGGTGAGCGGCGCCGGCGACGCCAAAGTCCTGCTGGTCGATCTGTCCGGCATCATCAGTTCCCAAGAACAGGACGGCTTTATCTCGCGCCCCAGCCTGGTCGCGACATTGAAGGAGGAACTGACGAAAGCCGCGAAGGACGACAAGGTGAAAGCGGTCGTAATCCGGATCAACAGCCCTGGGGGAACCGTGACCGCGTCCGACATCCTGTATCACGAATTGAAGACCTTCAAGACCGCGCGGAAAATCCCGATCGTGGCGTCGATTCTGGATGTAGGCGCCTCCGGCGGCTATTACATCGCAGCCAGCGCGGACGCCATTCTCGCCCATCCGTCCTCCGTGACCGGCAGTCTCGGCGTCATCATGCTGACCATCAACGCGCGCGGCCTGCTCGAAAAAGTGGGCGTCGAAGCGACCGCCGTCACGTCCGGCCCGCGCAAGGACATGGGTTCGCCCTTCCGCGCGATGACGCCGGAAGAGCGCGCGATCTTCCAAGGAGTTATCGATTCCTTCTACCAGCGGTTCCTGACGGTGGTCCAGGAAGGCCGGCCCAATCTGTCCATGGACCAGATCAAGAAACTCGCCGACGGGCGGATTTACTCCGGGGAGCAGGCCAAAGCCGTCGGGCTGGTGGACGAGGTCGGCTATCTGGAACACGCCATCGAGACGGCGAAGAAGCGGGCCGGCCTGACGGACGCGCGGGTCGTGGTCTATCGGCGCCCGGGGGAATATCAGAACAACATCTACTCGCGCCTCTTCGGCGCGGGCGACAGGCTCGCAGCGATGGCCAACTTCGACCTGCTCTCGCTGGTGCGCGGGGGCACCCCGCAATTCATGTATCTGTGGATGCCATGACAGGGAACTGGTCCATTGTTTTGACATTGATCCATTGTTCATGACCCTATCCTTCACGAACAGCATGAAGACATTTCTCTCGGTGCCGATCAGCCGGCGGACCGCCATCGTCCTGGCGGGGCGTGGTCTCCTCGGGATCTGCCTGGTGGGAAGCTCGTTGAGCGCGCTGACCGGCTGTTATCGCGCGCCCGGCACGGCGCGCGACCAGCTCATCTTCCTCTCGGAAGAGAAAGAGATCGCGATGGGCGTCAGCGCCTTCCGCGAAGTGCTGCGCCAGGCCCGGTTGAACGAAAATCCCGAGATCAACGAGATGGTTCACCGGGTCGGCCAGCGGATCGCCGCGGTCGCGAACAAACCCGAGTATCACTGGGAATTCGCCGTCATCCAGGACGATCGCGTGATCAACGCCTTTGCGCTGCCGGGCGGCAAGGTCGCCGTGTTCACCGGCATCCTCAAGATCACGCAAAACGAGGCGGGACTCGCGACCGTGATGGGGCACGAGGTCGCCCACGCGCTGCAACGGCACGGCGCCGAACGGATGAGTCGCGGGATTCTCGAACAGATCGCTCAGGTCGGCGCGTTGGCCGGGGCCGCGACCGGCGCCATCAATCCGAGCGTCGCCATGGGCGCCATGGGCGCCTACGGCGTGGGAGTGTCGCTGCCGTTCAATCGCAAGCAGGAATCGGAAGCCGATTACATCGGCCTCCGCTTGATGGCGCAAGCCGGATACGACCCGCGCGAGGCGGTGGCGTTCTGGGAACGGATGAGCGGCTGTCCCCGGCAGATGATCGGCAAACTGTGCTTTCGTTCGCAGCAGGCCATTCCGGAGTTTCTGTCCACGCATCCTTCGGACGTGACCCGAATCAACCAGATCGAGGCCTGGATCCCGGAAGCGATGCGCTACTATCGGCCGACGGACGGCCTTGAGCCGGTTCACCCCCCACGGCCTTATCAACCACCGATCGGACCGATGCCGAAGACCGGATAGGAGACAAGGGCGCGAGGCAATAGGCGATGGGTGGATAGGGAAACCGAGCGGTTGTTCGTGTCTCCATAGCCTACAGCCTATCGCCCAGAGCCTCGGAAGATTATGCCCAAACGAACCGACATCGAGACCATCCTGCTGATCGGCTCCGGCCCGATCGTCATCGGGCAGGCTTGCGAGTTCGATTATTCGGGTACCCAGGCCTGCAAGGCCCTCAAGGGAGAGGGCTATCGGGTCGTGCTGATCAACAGCAATCCGGCGACCATCATGACCGATCCCGAGTTGGCCGATCGGACGTACGTCGAGCCGATCACGCCGGAGGTCGTGGAGCTCGTCATCGAGCGGGAACGGCCCGATGCCTTGCTGCCCACGATGGGCGGCCAGACCGCGTTGAATACGGCGATGGGCCTGGCCAAGCGGGGTACACTGGAGAAATACGGCGTCCGACTGATCGGCGCTTCGGCGGAGGCGATCCACAAGGCTGAGGATCGCGACGCGTTCCGCCAGGCCATGTGGCGGATCGGGCTCGCCGTTCCCGCCAGCGGGATCGCCACCTCCCTCGCCGAAGCGGAGCGCCACATCGAGCGGATCGGATTTCCGGTGATCGTCCGCCCCTCCTTCACGCTCGGCGGCACCGGCGGCAACATCGCTTACAACATCGAGGAGTTCCGCCGACACGTCGAATGGGGCCTGGCGATGAGTCCGGTCCGGCAGGTGCTCATCGAGCAATCGGTGATCGGGTGGAAAGAGTTTGAACTGGAGGTGATGCGCGACCTGAAAGACAACGTCGTGATCGTGTGCCCGATCGAGAACGTCGATCCGATGGGCGTGCACACCGGAGACAGCATCACCGTGGCGCCGGCCATGACCTTGACCGATAAAGAATATCAAGTGATGCGGGACGCGGCGGTTCGGATCATCCGCGAAATCGGCGTCGATACCGGGGGTTCCAACATCCAGTTCGGCGTCAATCCGGACACCGGCGAGATGGTGGTGATCGAGATGAATCCCCGCGTCTCCCGCAGTTCGGCTCTGGCCTCCAAGGCGACCGGTTTTCCGATCGCCAAGATCGCGGCCAAGTTGGCGGTCGGGTACACCTTGGATGAGATCACGAACGACATCACCGGTGTGACGAAAGCCTCCTTCGAGCCGACGATCGACTACGTCGTCGTCAAGATCCCGCGCTTCGCGTTTCAGAAATTCCCCGGCGCGGATTCGACGCTGACGACGCAGATGAAGTCGGTAGGCGAAGCCATGGCGATCGGCCGGACCTTCAAGGAAGCGCTGCAGAAAGCCGTCCGTTCGCTGGAAGTGGACCGGTTCGGCCTGACTTCTGGATTCGGCCTCGATCGCGGAGTGCCAGAGGGAATCAATCGCGCCGAGACGGTGGACCGCGTGAAAGCCCTGCTCCGCACGCCGCATCCGGACCGTCTGTGGCAACTGGCCGACGGAATGCGGCTCGGGATGACCAACGAGGAGCTGTACGGCTTGACGAAGATTGATCCGTGGTTCCTCGAGCAGATTCGAGAGATCGTGCGGTTCGAGGAGCGACTCGCCGGCGCGGGCCGGTCGGCTCTCGACTCGGCCCATCAGGACCTCTTCCGGCAAGCCAAAGCACTCGGGTTTTCCGACGAGCGGCTCGCGCAATTGACGGGTCTCGACGCGCAGGAGATCCGGATTCGGCGGATGAGCGACGGCAACTCCGATGCCCGTCCGGCGGTTACCTATAAACGGGTTGATACCTGCGCCGCCGAGTTCGAGGCCCACACGCCCTATCTGTATTCCACCTACGGCCGCGAGTGCGAAGCGCGGCCAACCTCCGAACGCAAGGTCGTCATTCTGGGCGGAGGACCCAACCGGATCGGACAGGGCATCGAGTTCGACTATTGCTGTGTCCACGCCGCGATGGCGCTGCGCGAAGAGGGCGTAGAGACGATCATGGTCAACTGCAATCCCGAGACGGTCAGCACCGATTACGACACCTCGGACCGATTGTATTTCGAGCCGTTGACCGAAGAAGATGTGCTGAACATCGTCCAACGGGAGCGTCCGCTCGGCGTGGTCGTCCAGTTCGGCGGACAAACCCCGCTCAAACTTTCAGTGCCGTTGGCGCAGGGCGGGGTGACGATCCTGGGAACCAGTTCCGACGCGATCGACCGGGCGGAGGATCGGGAACGATTCCGGGATCTGCTCAACAAGCTCGGCCTGCGCCAGGCGGCCAGCGGCATGGCCCGGTCGATCGACGAAGCCGTGAAGGTCGCGCGGGAGATCGGCTATCCCGTGATGGTGCGCCCCTCCTATGTCCTCGGCGGGCGAGCGATGCAGATCGTGCACGATGAGGCCGGCCTCCTGGCCTATATGGGGTCCGCCGTCAAAGCGTCTCCCAAGCATCCCGTCTTGATCGACAAATACCTGGAAGACGCGATCGAAGTGGACGCCGACGCGATCTCGGACGGTCGTGCGGTCGTCGTGGCTGGCATCATGGAGCACATCGAAGAAGCCGGCGTCCATTCGGGCGATTCGGCCTGCTCGCTGCCCCCGTACACCCTCGATCGGAAGATGGTCGCGGAGATCCGACGCCAGATGACGGCGCTGGCGTTGGAGTTGGGTGTCATCGGCCTGATGAACGCGCAGTTCGCCGTGAAGGGCGACGCGGTGTATGTGCTTGAGGTGAATCCCCGAGCGTCGCGCACCGTTCCGTTCGTGAGCAAAGCGATCGGCGTTCCTCTCGCCAAATTGGCGATGAAGGTGATGTTGGGCAGGAGCCTGGAGGACCTCCGTTTCACGGACGCTCCGGAGCCCACCTATGTGTCGGTCAAAGAAGCGGTGTTCCCGTTTACGAAATTCGCCGGCATCGATGTCCTGTTGGGACCAGAAATGAAATCGACCGGCGAAGTCATGGGGATCGACAGCGATTTCGGGTGGGCGTTCGCCAAATCCCAGGCCGGAGCCGGTTCCATCTTGCCGACAGCGGGCCGAGTCTTTATCAGCGTGAAGGAACACGACCGCCCCGTCGCGTTCGAGGTCGCGGCGCGGCTCACGGCGCTCGGTTTCCAGATCGAAGCCACCAAAGGTACCGCCGCCTATCTGCGGGGACGCGGGCTCTCCGTCGACACCGTGAACAAGGTGAAGGAAGGCCGGCCGCATATCGTGGACCACATCAAGAACGGGGAGATTTGCCTGGTCATCAACACGGTCAGAACCGCTTCGTCGCAAGCCGATTCCGTCTCCATCCGGCGCGAAGCGCTCCACAAGAATGTTCCCTATTACACCACGATGCGGGGGGCGCGCGCGGCGGTGATGGGCATCGAGGCCATGATGAAAAAGGAACTGGCGATCCGGTCGTTGCAGGAGTATCACTTTAACGCGCAGGCGGGAGGCGAAAGGCAATAGCCGGGTGCAGGCGAAAAGGGCCGCTCAGGCTCTGCTTGGGAGGCTTTTGCCAATAGCCGACTGTGTGAGAGAGGAGTCATGCCGACACCGATCACGAAGAAAGGGTACGAAGCGCTCAAAGCCGAACTGGACCGGCTGCGCAAGATCGAGCGGCCGAAGGTCATCGAAGCGATCGCCGAAGCCAGGGGGCACGGCGATCTCAGCGAAAACGCCGAATACGAGGCCGCGAAGGAGCGGCAGGGTTTCATCGAGGCGCGCATTGCGGAGCTGGAGCGCAAGCTGGCGGACGCGCGGATCATCGAAACCGCAAACCTGTCCGGCGACACCGTCGTCTTCGGCGCGACCGTCGTCTTGATCGAACAGGAGTCCGGGGAAAAAAAGCAGTACACCCTCGTCGGCCAGGATGAGACGGATCTCAAGAACGGGAAAATCTCGGTTCAATCGCCCGTCGGCAAGGCGCTCATCGGCCGCCGGGTCGGAGAGTTGGTCGAAGTACAAACGCCAGCCCGCCTCGTGGAGTACGAGATTATCGAGATTCGATTCGACGAACTCTAACCCTGTGACGCGCGATCCGTCATGCCGCCCGCCATTTCCCTCATCACGTTGCTGACCGACTTCGGCGATCGCGACTACTTCGTCGCCAGCGTGAAAGGGGTCATTCTCGGGATCAACCCGCAAGCCCGGATCGTCGATCTGTCCCACCAGGTCACCCCTCACCAGATCGAAGAAGCGGCGTATCTGTTGAAGTCCTGTTACCGTTACTTTCCCGAGGGGACCGTCCACGTAGCCGTGGTGGATCCCGGCGTCGGCAGCCGCCGGCGGCCGTTGCTGGTCAGCAGCTCGCGCTATTTTTTCGTCGCCCCGGACAACGGATTGCTCAGCTTTATCTATCAGGAAGAGACGGACCTCGAAGTTCGGCAGATCGAGAATCGACAGTACCGGCTCGAGTCGGAAGGAGCGACATTCGACGGCCGCGATCTCTTCGCCCCAGCCGCGGCGTGGCTGACCAAGGGCATGGCCCTCGGGTCATTCGGCCGGCTGATTCGCGACTATGTCCGGCTCCCGATCGTCGAGCCAGCCTGGGACCAACAAGTCATGACGGGGCGAATCGTCTATGTCGACCGGTTCGGCAACCTGATCTCTAATCTTTCGTCCGCGCATGTGAAAGAAGTCCGAGGGGTGAGCAAACGCGATCCGATCATCCGCCTCGCCGGAATCACGATCGAGGGCTTGGTCGGCAGCTACAGCGAAGGATCGCCGGACCAACCCCGCGCGCTGATCAACAGCAACGGTCAGCTTGAAATCTTTCTCAGAGAAGCCAGCGCTGCCGAACGGCTGAAGGTGGGACGAGGCGAGCGGGTTGAGATCTCCTAGCCCGCCCCCCAGAAGTTCGTTGAGTAAGCTCGCCATCGGCTGCGTGAGGCGAACCTCTTCCGAGCATGAAACGATTCCTGGCATTCCCAGCGCATTCTGGAAGCCTGCTCTTCGTCCTGAGTTCCCTGTATATCCTGGAAGGCTCGGTGTTGCTCGCAGTGATGGCTCTGCACAAGAACGGAGACAGTCCGTTCGCGAGCCTCCTGACCGGGCGGTACAGTCCGTTTTTCCTTTCCGGCCTCATCGGCGCCCTGCTCTCAACGGGCTACCTCATCGCTCAGTACGACAGAACCTCCGCCCACAAAACGCGGCAGTTCTGGCTGACGGTCGCCACGAACCTCGTCACGGTAGTCCTGCTCGCGATGGCCGGTGAACTGGCGATACGTCTTCTGTCTTCACCCGCGCCTCGTGGGTCTCAGTTCCTCGACACCCCGCTGATTCCGTATAGCTGGGATCGCGTCGCAGCCCACTATGGGGATATTCTCCGCGCCAATCCCAACCACATTTCCTACTTTGTTGCCGATGACCTTTTGGGATGGACGATCGGCCCAAGTCGGCTGAGCCGGGACGGGCTCTATGCCAGCAGTCGAGAGGGCATTCGGAGTCCCCGTCCAGGCATCGCCTATGCCGAGCGTACCCCCGCCTACCGGATCGCGCTGCTCGGAGACTCCTTTACGTTCGGGCTAGAAGTTCCGTTCGAGGACACCTGGGGGGCTCGGCTGGAACAAAACCTGGGGCCGCAGGCCCAGGTTCTGAACTTCGGCGTGGACGGCTACGGCGTGGATCAGTCGTATCTGCGGTACCAGAGGGACGCGCGTCCCTGGCACCCCGATCTCGTCATCCTGGGATTCATCAACCACGATTTGTACCGGAGTCTGGCTGTGTACAGCTTTCTGAGCTTTCCGGACTGGGGATTCCCCTTCGCCAAGCCGCGGTTCATTCTTAGCAAAGACGGCGTGCTTCTGGCCAATACGCCGCTCCCCCGCCCGGAAACCATCTTTGCCAGTCGTTCGATCACGGACCTCCCGTACCTCCAATACGAGCCAGGTTATCATGCGGACGAATGGGAGTGGCATCCCCTTTATCGTTCCTTTCTGGTGCGATGGCTGTTTTCACGTTTCCCGCGCGCGCTGGAGCCCGGTGCCGATGCAATTGACGAGACCCTGATTTCGCTAAATCATGAGATCCTGCTCTCGTTCATCAAACTGGCGAAGACGGAAGGGAGCACGCCTCTCGTGGTCTATTTCCCCACCCGTGGCGATTTCAAGGGAGAGCAATTCGTTCTTGAGAAGCGATGGGAAAAAGAGCGTGTGCTGGTCCAGCTCCACGACCAGCAGATCGAGTACATTGACCTTACTGCCTGCTTGAGCCGGATCCCTCCCGGAGAACTCTTCATAGCAGGTCGTCCGCACTATTCGGCCCTGGGGAATCGAGCTGTTGCCGACTGTTTGATGCCGGCAGTTACTGAACTTCTCGCTCACTGAGATCCGGTAGAACAAACTTCTGAAGTCAAACCGGCACCGGCTTGTCTACTGAGTCCTATCTGATGAGTGATAGCGTGCAAGAGCAACTTGACCTTTACTGGAGGGAAACGATCTACCTTCCAGCGCTCACGTACCCCTCTCCGTGAGCAGAAGGACAGGTGAGTGTCTCTCGAAACTAGCCGGTCAACGCGCGAATCCGATCGCACACGTAGCCCGCAAACGGGAACGCGCAGGTGAAGGCAGGGGACACGGCGTTCAGCACGTGGATGGACCGGTGATCGCCTTCCACGACGAAATCCATCTCCAAGCGTTTCGTACGGATATCCAGGAGCTGCGCGCGAATCCCCGGCTCTCCCCACTGCTGAAAATGGCGCCGCTCGACTCCGTCGACCAACTCGCTCGCCAACGCGACCAGGCGTGAGCGGGAATATTTCGCCATTTCACTCACCGCCAATCGCGCGAAGTCGAACCGGGAGTGGAGCAGCAGCCCGAATCCGCGCCAGGCCACTTCGAGCAACTCGCCAGGTCGAAAATGATGCAGCCCTCGATACTGCTCCCGCCAAAGCGCCGGAATCGCCGTGGGCCCGATCTTGACCCGACCGGACACCGTGACGGTGAAGTGCACTCCCAAGAAGGGATTGCACAGGTCCGGCACGGGATAGATATTGGTGTGGATCGAGCCGGGCGGCTCGCTTGAATACAGATACAAGCCCTTGAACGGGAGAATCCGGTAGCGCTCGGAGAATCCGAAGTCCCGCGCGATCTTATCGGCATAGAGTCCCGCGGCGTTGACCACATACCCGGCCTCGAAGGTCTCCCGGTTGGTGCGCACCTGCCGGTCGCGCCGTCCCGCATAGGCCGTGCCGTGATGAATCTGGATCCCTTCCGCCAATGCGTCCGCTTGCACGGCGTTCACGACCGCCACGGGATCCACGGTTGAGGTCCGGGGGGAGAACAGTGCCCGTCGATGTGTCTTGACCCGCGGCTCGATCGTCTTGGCCTCCTGTTGGGTGACTTCCTCTAGCGCAATCCCGTTCGCGCGGCCGCGCCGGAGCAACTCGTCCAGCGACGCCAGTTCGCCTTCATGTTTGGCCACCACGAGTTTGCCGCATTTGTTGAGCGGCAGCTTCTTCTCTTCACAGTACGCCGTCAGTTGCTCGTTCCCCAGCCTGGTGAATTTGGCCTTGAGACTGTCCGGGGAATAGTAAAACCCGGCGTGGAGCACGCCGCTGTTGCGACCGCTGGCATGCGCACCGCACACCGCTTCTTTCTCGATCACGATGATCCGGGCATCGCCAAAGCGCCGGCGTAGTTCCCGCGCGATACTTAAGCCGATGATCCCGCCGCCGATCACGAGAACGTCACCCGTCACCATGCCGCTATCCTCGAGTCGATCGACGCACTGATCGACTCTTGCGGACCGTCTCTCCCACCGTCCGGATCGAAGCCTCGATGATCGACACCATGCGGGCCAACGCCGCACGAGGAGTCGAGAGCGGCGGCATCAACACAACCACGTTACCCAGCGGGCGAATCAGCAGTCCGCGCCGACGGGCTTCCAACGCGACCCAATGCCCGACCCGCAGCGCAGGCGGGTAGGGTTCCTTCGTCAACCGGTCCTTGACCAGTTCGATACCCACCATGAACCCGCACTGGCGGATATCGCCGACCTGGGGCAATTTCCCCAGAGGACGCAGCCAACGCGTCAGCGCGGCGATCTTCGGGCGTAGCCGCGCCAACGTCCGTTCCCGGCGAAAGACCTCCAGGTTCGCCAGGGCCACAGCGCAACCGAGCGGATTGCCGGTATAGCTGTGTCCGTGGAAGAACGTTTTCCATTCGTCATACCGGCCGAGAAACGCCCGATAGATCTCCTCCGTCGCCAGGGTCGCCGCCAGCGGCAGATAGCCGCCGGTCAGCCCTTTGCTGATCGCCATCAGGTCCGGCGTGACGCCCTCCTGCTCGCAGGCGAACATCGTCCCCGTGCGGCCGAAGCCTGTGGCCACTTCGTCGGCGATCAAGAGCACGCCGTATTTCGTGCACAGCTCGCGGAGCCGCTTGAGATAACCGGGCGGCGCCGTGATCATCCCGGCCGCCGCCTGCACGAGCGGCTCGACGATGAAGCCGGCGAGGTCCCGGTGTCGGGCCTTGAGCACCTGCTCGATCGGATCGAGACAGGCCATCCCGCAGGACGGATAGCTGAGTTTCAGCGGACAGCGATAACAGTACGGCGCGTCCGCGGCCAACGTGGGAAAGAGCAGCGGCGCGAATCGCTTATGGAACGTTTCGATCTGGCCCACACTCATGGCGCCGACCGTGTCGCCGTGATAGGCCAGCGTCAGATGCAAAAAGGTGTTCTTCGGACGGAGGCGGGGACGCCGTTGCTGCCAGTACTGCACCGCCATCTTCAAGGCGATCTCCACGGCCGTGGATCCGTCGTCCGAGTAGAACACGCGGGTCAAGCCGCGTGGCGCGAGACCGACCAATTCACGCGCGAGCCTGATGGCGGGAGGGTTGCTGAGGCCCAACAACGTGCTGTGCGCGATTCGCGCGAGTTGATCGCGGATCGCCCGGTCCAACACCGGATGGCGATGGCCATGGACGTTGACCCAGATGGACGACACGCCGTCCAGATAACGGCGCCCATGTGTGTCGATGAGGTAGGGCCCCTTGCCGCGCTCAATGATGATCGGCGTCTCGCGCTCCCATTCCCGCATTTGGGTAAAGGGATGCCACAGATACATCCGATCCCACCGGGTCAGTCGATCAGCGTCGGGACGTGACGTCATGAACGGGAATCGGCCAAGGCGTGCCAACCGCCGAGCGGCGGTCGAAGGAATCGAGCGCTCGGAACGACGAGCGATGCCGGATTATAATGAGGGGTGTTCTCTTTGACAACCCGGAATCGAGCGCATATAATGGGCCGATTTCGCAAGGCATGAGCCGGGATTTGCAAAGTCTCATCCGGAACTTCTCCATTATCGCGCATATCGATCACGGCAAATCGACCCTCGCTGACCGGTTCCTAGAAGCCACGGGTGCCATCACAGCCCGTGAGTTCCGAGAACAGATCCTCGACGCGATGGACCTTGAACGTGAGCGCGGGATCACCATCAAGGCCCATGCGGTCGCCATCCGGTATCAGGCGAAAGACGGGCGAACGTACGCACTCCATCTGATCGATACGCCCGGGCACGTCGACTTTACCTACGAGGTGTCGCGCAGCCTGGCTGCCTGTGAAGGAGCCTTGCTGCTGGTTGACGCCAGCCAGGGCGTGCAAGCCCAGACAATCGCCAACGTGCACCTGGCGATGGCAAACAACCTGGTTGTCATTCCGGTCATCAACAAAATCGATCTGCCGAGCGCCGACATCGAAGCCACGAAGCAGCAGATCCAAGAAGTCCTCGGACTTGAAGCCGCCGACGCCCTCCTGGTCAGCGCGAAAGAGGGAAGGGGAGTGGCGGACGTGTTGGAAGCGGTCGTCGCCAGGATTCCGCCGCCCTCGGGTTCGCCGGGCAAGCCGCTGAAGGCGCTGATCTTCGACTCGTGGTTCGACAACTACCAGGGGGTCATCGTGTTGATCCGCATCATCGACGGATCGGTCCGGCCCGGCATGAAGATCAAAGTCATGTCCAATGACCGGATTTTCGAGGTGGCCGAGGTCGGACAGTTCACGCCGAAGCGGACCAAAACCGCGCAACTCCAGACCGGCGAAGTCGGCTACCTCAGTGCCAATATGAAGGAAGTCGCGGACGTCAAAATCGGCGACACGATCACCGATGCGGTCCGTCCGACCGATTCTCCGTTCCCCGGGTACAAGGAAGTCAAACCGTTGGTCTTCTGCGGCCTGTACTCCACCGACACGGCAAAGTACGAAGACTTGCGCGATGCGTTGCAGAAGCTGCGCTTGAACGACTCCTCGTTCGTCTATGAACCGGAAACGTCGCTGGCGCTGGGATTCGGCTTCCGGTGCGGATTCCTCGGCCTCCTGCACATGGAGATCATCCAAGAACGGCTGGAACGAGAATACGGGCTCACGTTGATCACCACCGCGCCGACCGTGGTGTATCGCGTTTTGACGACCGCGGGCGAGGTCCTGGAAATCGACAATCCCGCCAAGCTGCCGCCTCCCAATGCGATCGAACGGTTCGAGGAGCCGTTCATCCTGGCGACGATCATCACGCCGGAACGGTACGTCGGGAGCCTCCTCCGACTATGCCAGGAACGGCGCGGGATTCAGAAAAGTTTGCAATACCTGGATCCGACCCGCGTCATGCTCACGTACGAATTGCCCCTCAACGAGGTCATCCTGGATTTCTACGATCGGTTGAAGTCTAAGACCCAAGGCTACGCCTCGTTGGATTACGAGTTGATCGGCTACCGGGAATCGGACCTCGTGAAACTGGACATCCTGCTCAACGGCGAGCCGGTCGACGCCCTGTCGTTCATCACCCACCGCGAGCGGGCCTATCACCGCGGGCGACAGTTGGCCGAAAAAATGAAAGAGCTGATTCCGAAGCAGATGTTCGAGATCGCCATCCAGGCCGCGATCGGCAACAAAGTCATCGCACGGGAAACGATCGGCGCCCTGAAGAAGAACGTCACGGCGAAATGCTACGGCGGCGACATCACCCGCAAACGCAAGCTGTGGGAGAAACAGAAGGAAGGCAAGAAGCGGATGAAACAGGTGGGCCGGGTCGAAGTGCCGCAAGAAGCGTTTCTCGCCCTGCTGAAGGTGACCGACGAATGACCATGGACCCCAATCGCCCGGGCATGGAGGACACCCCCTCGCCCCGTACCGAGGTCGCGTCGCAACCGCCGATCTCCGAGCCGCTCCTGGAGGAGGACGCGGTCTCGGCCTCCCGCGAACCGGCACAGGCCAGAAAATCCGTCCTCCGCGAATACCTGGAGGCGATCGTCGTCGCCATGATCCTGGCCTTCGCAATCCGCGTGTTCGTCGTCCAGGCCTTCAAGATTCCGTCTGGCTCGATGATTCCCACCTTGCTGATCGGCGATCACATCTTGGTCAGCAAGCTGGCGTACGGCCTCCAGTGGCCGACGAACTGCAAGGCACATCTGAGCTTTCCTCCGATCACCTGCTATTCCTCGTATACGCTGATCCGGTTCGGGCAACCGCAGCGCGGCGATATCATTGTGTTCCGCTACCCGGAGGATGAAGACAAGGATTTCATCAAACGGATCATCGGGCTGCCCGGCGATACGATCCAGATCCGCAATAAGATCGTGTACGTGAACGGCGCTCCGCTCGACGACAAGGCCTATACCCAACGAGTGGACCCGGGAGTGATCGACAGCACCATCAACCCGCGCGACAATTTCGGTCCGGTCACGGTCCCCGAAGATTCCTATTTCGTGATGGGTGACAACCGTGATCAGAGCCTCGACAGCCGGTTCTGGGGATATGTGCGCGCGGACAAAATCCGAGGAAAAGCCTTCCGCATCTACTGGTCATGGAGCGGACAGGGCAAATGGACGGAGTGGGTGCGATGGGAGCGACTCGGCCGGGCCGTTCGATGAGCAGTGCGCGCCGGTCCGCACGCGCTGGCGCGGTATCGGAAATCGAGCGTGGCGAATCCGGCGCCTCCGTGCAAGCGCTCCAGCGGCACATCCAGCGCTTTCCCCATGCCAGCATCCTGGTCGTCGGAGATCTCATCCTGGACCATTACATCTGGGGCCGCGTCAACCGGATTTCTCCCGAAGCTCCGGTGCCCGTCGTCCATGTCGAATCCGAATCGCTGAAACTCGGCGGGGCGGCAAACGTCTACAACAATATCCTGTCGCTCGGCGGCCGGGCGGACCTCTGCGGGGTCATCGGCGCGGATGAGAGCGGCCGGCTCCTGCTCAAAGCGCTCGGTCTGCGCCGGCAGGGACGGGGCGGCGTGATCATCGACGCCGACAGGCCGACGACTAGAAAGAGTCGGGTCATCGCCCACAACCAGCAGGTGGTCCGGTACGACGTCGAGCGGCGAGCGGAGTTGAAAGCCCCGCTCCAAAAACGGATTGTCCGCTATGTCGAATCGCGACTGCGGGAGCTCTCCTGTTTGGTCGTGTCGGACTACGCCAAAGGCGTCGTCACCGCGCCCTTGATGGCCGAACTCACCAGATTGGCCGCGCTGCGCGGCATCCCGATCATCGTCGATCCCAAAGTCGAACATTTCGGCTACTACAAGGGCGTGACGGTCGTCACCCCGAATCATCTTGAAGCCACCCAAGCCGCGGGCGTGCACGGCGACGACGACCAGGCTGTCAACGAAGCCGGATCGATGATTCGGCAACGCCTGGGGTGCCGGTCGGTCCTCATCACCCGCGGGGAACGAGGCATGAGCCTGTATGAGGCCGACGGCGCGAGTTGGCACATTCCCACCCGCGCTCGGCAAGTTTATGATGTCACGGGCGCGGGCGACACGGTCGTCGGGACCCTGGCCCTGGCCCTCGCAACCGGCGCCTCCATGCGCGAGGCGGCGACCCTGGCGAATTATGCCGCCGGGATCGTGGTCGGCATGGTTGGCACCGCGACGGTGACCCCTCAGCAACTCTCGGACGCGTTGGAGCATGCGTAGACCGGCCGGACCGGTGACGGTCGTCATTCCCGCTCGTTTCGGCTCGTCCCGGTTCCCCGGCAAACCGCTGGTCCATATCATGGGGAAGCCTCTGATCCAACACGTGTACGAACGAGCGCGGACCTGCCGGGCCGTCGGCGAGGTGATCGTCGCGACCGACGACGCCCGCGTCCGCGAGACGGTCGAAGGGTTCGGCGGGCTGGTCGTCACGGCCGAAGAACCGTTCCGAACGGGAACAGACCGGGTGGCCGGAGTGGCGCGACAGCGGGCGGGTGAGTATTTCGTGGATCTCCAAGGCGACGAGATCTTGCTCCATTCCGATCTGCTCACGGACCTCGTCGAACCGTTTCTGGCGTGTGAGGCGGAAATGGGCACGCTCAAACGTCGACTGGAGTCCGCCGCCGACCTTTGCAATCCCGCCGTCGTGAAAGTGGTCACCGACGCGCACGGCGACGCGCTCTATTTCTCCCGTGCGCCGATCCCGTACGTGCGGGACGATGCGGGCAGGGCGCTCCGGCACGGGTTGCATTACATGCACCTCGGTCTTTACATTTATACACGCCGGACGCTGCTTCGATTGGCCGAGTTGCCGACCGGGACCATGGAAGACGCCGAGAAGCTGGAACAACTCCGCGCGCTGGAATACGGCATCCGCATCCGGGTGTGGGAAACGCGACACGCATCCCTGCGGATCGACACGCCGGAAGACCTGCTCAAGGCCGAGAACACGCTGCGACAATGGGAGGCGGCACGGTGCTGAGACCGATCTCGACGAGGCAGCGGCCATGAGCAAATTCATTTTCGTGACCGGCGGCGTGGTGTCGTCGTTGGGCAAAGGCCTGGCCTCGGCCTCCATCGGCAATTTGCTGGAGAGCCGGGGTCTGAAGATCACGTTCCTGAAGCTCGACCCCTATATCAACGTCGATCCCGGCACGATGAACCCGTACCAGCACGGAGAGGTGTACGTCACGGACGACGGAGCCGAGACGGACCTGGATCTCGGGCATTACGAACGGTACACCTCGCTGACGCTCACCCGCGAGAACAATTACACGACCGGCCGGATCTACCATTCGGTCATCACCAAAGAGCGCCGCGGCGACTATCTGGGCGGGACCGTGCAGGTCGTGCCGCATATCACCGACGAAATCAAGCAGTCGATCCGGCGGGTGGCGGAAGGGACGGATGTGGCGATCGTCGAGATCGGCGGCACGGTCGGCGATATCGAGAGCCTGCCGTTTTTGGAAGCCATCCGCCAGATGCCCTACGACGTCGGGCGAGACAACGTCCTGTATGTGCACCTGACGTTGGTCCCCTATATCGGGGCGGCAGGCGAACTCAAGACGAAACCGACCCAGCACTCGGTGAACAAACTGCGGGAGATCGGTATCCAGCCCAACATCCTGTTGTGCCGGACCGACCGCTATCTGCCGCCCGACATTAAAGCCAAGATCGCCCTCTTCTGCAACGTCGAGAAAGACGCTGTGATCACGGCCAAGGACGTCGAGACGGTCTACGAAGTGCCGATCGTATTCCGCAAGGAAGGGCTCGACGAACTGATCGTGCGGCAACTGCGCCTGGAGACCGGTCCGCCGGATCTGCGCCAATGGGACGCGATGGTCCAGAAAATCAAGTACCCGAAGCACGAGGTGCTCGTCGCCTTGGTCGGCAAATACGTCGGACTCAAGGAGTCCTACAAGAGTCTGGCCGAAGCGTTGGTCCACGGCGGTCTCGATCACGAGACGCGCGTCAACATCCGGTGGATCGAGTCCGAGGATCTCGAACGGGTGGGCGCTGAGCAGATGTTACGGGACGCCGACGGGATCCTGATCCCCGGCGGGTTCGGGGCGCGGGGGATTGAGGGCAAGATTCACACGATCCGCTATGCGCGCGAGCGCGGTATTCCCTTCTTCGGTCTCTGCCTGGGCATGCAGTGCGCGGTGATCGAATTGGCGAGGAACGTCGCCGGCCTGGCTGGCGCCAACAGCGCGGAGTTCGATCCGCAGACCCCGCACCCCGTCATCGACCTGATGGCCGACCAGCGCTCGGTTCACGACAAAGGCGGCACGATGAGGTTGGGCGCCTATCCCTGCCGCCTCCTGGAGGGGAGCCTGGCCCACAAAGCCTACGGCGTGTCGGAGGTGCGCGAACGCCACCGGCACCGGTACGAATTCAACAACGCCTACCGGGACGTGCTGACCCGTCACGGTCTGGTATTGAGCGGGCTGTCGCCGGACCAACGGCTAGTGGAGATCGTCGAGTTGCCCCGTCATCCTTGGTTCCTGGCGACGCAATTTCATCCGGAATTCACCTCGCGGCCGCATCATCCTCATCCGCTCTTCAGCGCGTTTGTGGCGGCGTCGCTGCGGAGGAAATGCGGCCGCTAAACGTGAAGACCCGCATGGTGAATTGCGGAACGGCGCCGGCTGTGGCTTGGAACACCGGACATTCGACGAGACACGAGAGGCGATGCGATGTATGAGGTGGATTTGGGGCCGTTTAAAGTCGGCGCGGCGCACCGCCGGTTTTTGATTGCCGGTCCCTGCGTGATCGAAAGCGAGCGCTTGGCGATGGAGACCGCCGCGCGGATCGCGGAGATCACCCGGGCGCTCGGCATGCCGTATATCTTCAAATCGTCCTACGATAAGGCGAATCGCAGCTCGATCGACTCCTTTCGCGGTCCCGGGCTCCTGGAGGGGTTGGCCGTCCTGCGGAAGGTGAGAGAGCAGGTCGGCGTCCCCGTGCTGACCGACGTCCATACGGTCGAAGAAGCGCAGGCCGCGGCCGATGTCGCGGACGTGTTGCAGATCCCCGCCTTTCTCTGCCGGCAGACAGATCTGTTGGTCGCGGCGGCCCGAACCGGACGCGCGGTCAATGTGAAGAAGGGACAGTTCCTGTCGCCGTGGGAAATGGGAAACGTCGTCAAGAAGCTCGAAGACAGCGGCAATCGGAACATTCTTTTGACCGAACGGGGCTCCTCGTTCGGCTACAACAATCTGGTGGTCGACATGCGGTCGTTGCCGATCATGCGGCAGCTCGGCTACCCGGTCGTGTTCGACGCCACGCATAGCGTCCAATTACCCGGCGGAGCCGGAACGCACTCCGGCGGTCAGCGGGAATTCGTCGCGCCGCTGGCGTGCGCCGCGGCAGGGGCCGGATGCGACGGCTTCTTCATGGAAGTCCATCCCGATCCGGATTCGGCGCTCTCGGACGGCCCGAACATGGTGCCCCTTTCGGAATTGAAAGCATTGCTTGAGCGAATCCTGCGCATCTGCGACGCGGTCGGCCCCAAAACCTGAGGCCGCTATGAGCATCGACCAGGGGAAACGCGTCTTGAAAATCGAAGCGGAGGCGATCCGCGCCCTCGTGGATCGGATCGATCATCGCTTCGCGGAGGCCGTCGATCTCTTGCAGCGGTGCGCCGGCAAGGTCGTCGTGTCGGGCATGGGCAAGTCCGGACTGATCGGCCAGAAGATCGCCGCGACCCTGGCGAGCACGGGGACTCCCGCCTTTTTTCTGCACCCGGCCGAAGGCATTCACGGCGATCTGGGGATGCTGGCGAGAAAGGATGTCCTGGTCGCCATTTCAAACAGCGGGGAAACTCAAGAAGTGCTTCAACTGTTGCCGTTCGTGAAGCGGATGGGGATCCCGGTCGTGGCCTTGACCGGCCGACCCGAGTCCACCCTGGCGAAAAACAGCGACGTGGTGCTGGACGTGTCAGTCAAAGAGGAAGCCTGCCCGATGGGCTTAGCGCCCACCGCCAGCACGACTGCGACCTTGGCCATGGGAGACGCACTGGCCATTGCGTTGCTCCAGAAGCGCGGCTTCAAGGAAGAAGACTTTGCCCTCTTCCATCCGGGCGGCACGTTGGGCCGTCGGCTGTTGGTGAAGGTGCGTGACCTGATGCATGTCGGGGAGGCCCTGCCTCGCGTCGGCTTCCGGTCGTCCGGTCATGACGCCATCCTGGAAATGACGGCCAAGAAGCTGGGGATGACCACGGTTGTCGACGGGGAAGGGCGGCTGCTGGGGGTCATTACCGATGGCGACCTGCGGCGTTTCCTCCAGCGCGGCGGAGATCTGGGCAACGTGACGGCGGGGGACCTCGCGAGCCGGAATCCCAAGACCATCGCCCCGGACGAGTTGGCGACCGCCGCAGTGCATCTGATGGAACGTTTCTCCATTACCTCGCTCGTGGTCGTGGATACGGTCGGGCAGATCGTCGGGGTGATTCATCTGCACGATCTGCTCAAACACGGTATTGTGTAACAGCCTTGTGGAATGGCGGAAAGGAGCGCCGACCCGCCGCAGCCGCCGACCGGTGACGGCTCGCCGGCGGGGGTTCTCGGACCTGGAAAAGAGGAACCAACAGGCAGCCTGTATGCGCGTCAGCGAGGTGTGGAAGCAAGCGGGGATCGGGCTGGCCAAATCGGCCGTACGGGAGACGAATATCAACCTGCCGAATCTCCTGACGGTTTCCCGCATTCTGCTGATCCCTGTCTTTGTGATACTGTTTGCGACGCCGACCCCTGCGCGGTCGCTGGCGGCGGCCGTGGTGTTTGTCGTGGCGGCGGTCACGGACATGTTGGATGGATATCTCGCCCGTCGACGATCGCAGATTACCCGGTTGGGCCGGTTGCTCGATCCGATCGCGGACAAATTACTGGTGCTCTCCGCCTTGATCTTGTTGGTGCAATTCGACCGGGTGAGCGCGCTGGTGGCTATTCTCATCATCGCCCGCGAAGTCGCCGTGACCGGAATCCGGGCTATTGCGGCGACCGAGGGCATGATTCTGTCGGCGGAGTTGACGGGCAAGTATAAAATGGCCCTGCAGGTCATAGCGGTCGTGTTTCTGATGCTCGAGGACACCGCTTTCGCACAATTCGGCAACCTGCACGTGGCAGGAACCGTTACGTTGTATGTCTCCTTGGTGCTCGGCTACGTCTCGGGAGCTAAATACCTGCTGAACTTTTGGCGCCAAGTCACCCTCAAGGGTTTGTAAGCAGGCCCTCGAACGCGTGCACCGTCGCCGTTTATTCCATGGAACAACTTTGGCGCGCCGTCGGCCTGGGAGCAGCAGGATATGTGCTCGGGGCGATTCCCTTCGGCATCGTGGTGTGTAAATGGCTGGGAACGGTCGATCCACGCACCGCCGGAAGCCGGAACGTTGGGTTCACCAACGTGCTCCGGGTCGCAGGCAAGAAAGCCGGGCTGTTGACCCTTGCCGGCGATCTCGGAAAAGGCTGGCTGGTCGGATGGGTTGCCGCCCGGAGCTTGGAGCCGGAAGCCGTCGCGCTGGCGGTGGCCCTGTGTCCGGTGGTAGGACATGTCTTTTCGGCCTTTCTGGGGTTTCGCGGAGGCAAAGGCGTGGCGACGGCCTTGGGAGCAGTAATCGGGGTCGCGCCGGCCGTTGGGTTCGCCGCGACGATGGTCTGGCTGCTGACCGTCACGGTGTGGAAATATTCATCCTTAGGAGCGCTGGTCGCGTTCGGGCTTCTGCCGATTCTGGGCGGCATGTTCCAGCGCAGTTGGGAGTTTGCGGGGTTTTCGCTGATTCTCAGCGGACTCATTTGGTTGAAGCATCGCGACAACCTCAACCGGCTATGGAGTGGAACCGAGCCGAAGATCGGGCAGAGACCCGAAGTTCTGAGTTGACAGAATCGATCTTATCGGACTATTGAGGTTTCCTTTTTACGCCGCACCGTTCATGACCTTCGAATTCCTGTCCCGCATTCGCAAAGAACTCACCATCACGGCGAAAGCCCTGCAGGAAATCACACTGGCGATCTCCGAGCGTGTCAATCGGAAGACCCAGATCCTTCGCCTCCATTGGCAAGCCGCCTCCACAGCACACCGCCTGGAAGCAATCTATCAGGACCTGGGCCGGCGCCTCTCCAACGTCCTGAACCGGAGAACGCACATAGACGACCGCCCTGCGCCGCCACCGCCGGAAATCGACGAGGTCAAACGATCTCTTGAGATTTCCACTCGGCAAGCCCAGCACCTAAAACACCTCCTCGCGCGTCTCGATAGCCAGATTCGAGAATTGAAACTTGAAGTGGCGCATGAGGATATGATTAGAATTCATCAAGACTTGGCGCTTCGTTCCGCGATGATACAACGCGTGACGGTCGCTGGAGAGTCACCGCTAGCTGGCCGGTCTGTCCGGGAGTTCGAGTTGCCTCCCAGCGTCAGAGTTGCCGCGATCCTGCGAGGCCCGTTCTTGTTGCCTGTCACCGAGAGCCTGACGGTTCGAACGGACGACGTGGTCATCCTGCTTGGCCCGCAGGACGATCTCGCGGAGATCCTGCCCCGCTTTTCGGGTCGGCGATCGGTTAAAATAGCGTGACGTTCCCATGACACGTAACATAATCTTTTCCAAAACCCGACTTCCGGTACGTTGGGCGGTCACGATACTCGCGGTTGCACTGCCGTGTGTCGGGAACGCCGCGGAGTCCTCGTCCGGACCGAGCGGTCTCCGTCTTCTGGAAGAAATCCAGAGCGTCATCACGGAGTTGGCCGAAAAAGCCAAGCCGTCTGTGGTCAGTATTTTTCCGGTCTCAGGCCCTGGTCGCTCCAAAGACTTCCCCGGAGAACGGCTGCCCAATTCTCCCGGTTCCGGGTCCGGCGTGATCATCGATCCCGAAGGGCACATCGTCACCAATAACCATGTCGTTGGCGACACGAACGAGGTGGAAGTTCGGTTATCCGATAAGACGAAATTGATCGCCCAAGTCATCGGCAAGGATCCGGACACGGACCTGGCGGTGCTGAAAGTGACCAGCGAGCGCCCGTTGCCCTACGCGCGCTTCGGAGATTCCAACACCGTGAAGGTGGGCCAGTGGGTCCTCGCCGTCGGCAATCCCTTCGGGTTGGATCGGACTGTGACCCTGGGGGTCGTGAGCGGAACCGGGCGGGATAACATCAACCTGTCCCGCTACGAAAATTTCATCCAGACCGACGCCTCCATCAACCCGGGCAATTCGGGCGGACCGCTCTTCAACCTGCGCGGCGAGATCATCGGTATCAACACCGCCATCATCAATTTCGCCCAAGGGATCGGTTTCGCGATCCCGGCGAACATGGCCAAGCAGGTGATCCAGCAGTTGTTGGTCAAAGGCAAGGTCGTGCGCGGGTGGCTGGGCGTCGGCATTCAGCCGGTGACAGCCGATCTGGCCAAGAAATTCGGCGTCAATGAAGGGGAAGGCGTCCTCGTGAACGAAGTATTCGAGAACGATCCGGCGGCGGCGGCCGGCATCAAGCCCGGCGACATCATCACCAAGATCGACGGGACGGCGATCGAGACGCCCAACAAGCTCTCGCGCCTGATCGCCGCATTACCTCCCGGCGCGGTCGCGAGAATCGAGGTCGTGCGCGACGGGAAGCGTATGTTGCTGGATGTCGCGTTGACCGAGCGCCGGGAAAACGCGATCGTCGCCTCGTTGCCGCAATCTCGGAGCGAGCTGAAGTTAGGGATCGACGTGCAGGATTTGACGGCCGCACTGGCAGAAAAGTTCAAGCTGAAGGACCACACCGGCGTCCTGATCGCCAAGGTGGAAGCGGGCAGTCTGGCTCAGGCCGAGGGGCTCCGCGAAGGGGACCTGATCAAGGAAGTCAACCGGGCGGAAGTCTCCACCGTCAATGAGTTCACCGCCGCCGTCGCGAAGATCAAACGTGGCGAGACGATCCTGCTGCGCGTGCTCCGCGAGAGCCGGGCTTTCTACGTCGTCTTGAAACCCTCGGACCGCTGACCGTCACTGCGCGACGGCGTGTTTCACCGCCTTGTGTTCGTCGATGATCCGTCCCGCCAGTTCCCGAGGGACCTCCTCATAATTCAGGAACTCCATGGTGTACGTCCCTCGGCCGGCCGTAATGGAATTCAAGGCCGGATCGTATTTCAGCATCTCGGCCAACGGCACGACGGCCTTGATGGACTGCATGCCCCCGGTCGCCGTCACGTTCAGGATGCGTCCCCGCCGCGAGTTGAGATCGCCAATGACGGCGCCCACGTAATCTTCGGGGGCGTTGACTTCAACGCTCATCATCGGTTCCAGCAGCACCGGATGCGCGGCCTCCATCGCCTTCTTGAACCCCATCGATGCGGCGATCTTGAAGGCGAGTTCCGACGAGTCCACCACGTGGTACGACCCGTCGTACACGGTCACGCGAACGTCCACGACCGGAAATCCGGCCAACACGCCTTCGTGCATGGCCTCCACCACACCTTTCTCGACGGCGGGAATGAAATTCCGCGGGATCGCGCCGCCCACGATCTTGTTTTCGAACTCGAACCCCTTCCCGCGCGGGAGCGGCGTGAGCTGGAGCCAACAGTCTCCATATTGCCCGTGGCCGCCCGTTTGTTTCTTGTACTTCCCTTGCGCCTGGGCCACGGTCTTAATGGTCTCGCGATAGGGCACCTTGGGCGTATGGATCGTCACCTCCACCCCGTATTTGCGCCGGAGCTTTTCGAAGGTGACATCGATGTGGAGCTGCCCCATCCCGCTGAGCACCATTTCCTTCGTCTCGGCATTGCGGGTGAACTCCAACGTCGGATCTTCCTCGATGAGCTTATGGAGTCCGAGGCTGACCTTCTCGACGTCCGCTTTGGACTTGGGCTCGACAGCGAACGACATGACCGGCCGCGCCAATTGAAGCCCCGGATAGAGAACCGGGTCGTGCTCGTCGCAGAGCGTGTCTCCGGTCTGGGTGTCTTTCAGTTTCCCGATCGCCACGATGTCGCCGGCGACCGCCGACGGCACCGGCGCGTACTTCTTTCCCAAAATCGTAAATAGATGCCCGCCTTTTTCCTTGACCTTTTTGGTCGCATTGAAGAATCCCGAGTCCGCCGCCAGGGTTCCGGACAGGATGCGGGCATAGGTCATCCGTCCCAGAAAAGGATCGATGAGGGTCTTGAACACGAACGCCGAAAAACGGTCGGACGGAGAGGGTTGACGCGTGACCGGTTCGCCGTTATACGGATGTGTCCCCGCCAGCGGCCGCAACGCGGCGCTGTCGATCGGCGACGGCAGCAGGGAGCCCAGCGCGTCCAACAGCGTCGCAGCTCCGACGGTCCGCACGGCGGAGCCGCCGAGCACAGGCATGAACTTGTTCGTGAGCACCCCGTTTCGGAGGCCTTGCAGCAACTCGACCGCATCGAGATCGCCTTCCGACAGATATTTTTCCACTAAGCGGTCGTCGACTTCGGCCACCCCCTCGATCAGTTTCTTGCGCGCTTCGGCGACGACACCGGCCAGGTCGGCCGGCACGCTCCCCGCCTGCACCTTGGGGCTGTCGGCTCGCGACCGGATCGCCGCGCCCTGCAACAGATCGACGACACCCTCCAACGCCGGGCCCTCTCCGATCGGTACCGCAATCGGCAACGCGGTCAGGCCCAAGGTCCGTTCGCATTCTTCGATGACGGTGCGATAGGACGTCCCCTCTTTGTCCAACTCGTTCACAAACACGAGGCACGGCAGGCGAAGCTCTTGAATGCTTTGCCACATCCTCCGCAACTCGGTTCGGACCCCGGTCGTCGCACCGACGACAAGCACTACGCCGTCCACGGCGCGGAGAGCCGTCTGGGTTTCGCCCAGGAAGCTGAGGGCGCCCGGCGTGTCAAGTAGATTCACCGTCGTGTCCTTCCATTCGAAATGGAGCACACTGGTGCTGACCGAGATCCGCCGATGGATTTCCTCAGGTTCGAAATCCGATACCGTCGTCCCGTTTGCGACCGATCCCATCGTCGGGATAACACCCGCCGTGAAGAGGAGCGCTTCCGTCAGGGAAGTTTTTCCGGCCCCGGTGTTCGACACGACTGCGACATTTCTGACCGACTCGACGCGGGATTCTTTCATGATATCCTCCTCCGCTGATGTGGCCGTGAAGCATCCTCCCAGATCACAACATTGGCGAGTTCCCGGTCCCTCCTCCGGCCGATAGAGCCGAAGCGTTCATGCCATGCCGCCGGCCTCCTTGAGCCAGCCCTGATCCGCAAAGCTCACATAGCGACCGTCGCCGACCACGAGGTGATCCAGCACACGAATCCCCAGCACCTCTCCCGCCGCCACCAGTCGCGCGGTCAAGTGGTGATCTTCTTGGCTGGGCGAAGGATCGCCGCTGGGATGATTGTGCAAAAAAATGACGGCCGCCGCGGATTCGCGCACCGCGAGCGTAAACACTTCCCGAGGATGGACGATGCTGAGCGTCAGACTGCCTTCGGACACCGTCTCTTCCCGGATCACCGTATTCTTGGCATCAAGCAGAATGACTTTGAAGATTTCGTGCCGGAGATCACGCAGGTGGGGATGGTAGTGCTTGAACAGATCGGCGCTAGAACGGATTCGGGTGCCGGTGGAGAGCGGCGTCGCCAGGACACGCCGCCCCAGTTCGATGGCGGCCTTGAGCTGGGCTGCTTTCGCAACTCCCACGCCGGGGATTGCACAGAGTTCGTCGAACCCGCAGTGAGCCAACCCCTGCAAGCCCCTGAGATGGCGCAGCAGCTCCATGGCGACCTGCACCGCCGAGGCGTCCCGTCGACCGACCCGAAGCAAGATGGCCAGGAGCTGAGCATCCGACAACGCGGGCGCGCCTTCTTGCAGCAGCCGCTCACGGGGACGCTCGGTCGCCGGCCAATGAGAGATTCCATTGCCCCGCTTTTTCCCTGTCATACGCCCCTACTCGGGTCAAAAAACTGATGTGATGGACGTTTTTGTACCGAGCGCCGGACACCGTCTTTCCACGATCCTCGCCCCACAACATCACAACCCATTGAATTTCCAGTAGCCATCACTTCTGTTCACGATCGGTTCAGGACTTGCTTGCACCCATCCGCAGCAGTGAGCACTGACACCCGGGAGGGAGCGATGGAATGTCCGAAGTGTAAAGGGCTGATGATGCTGGAACGGTTTTCTGATTTTTTTCTGATCTTCTACGCGTGGAAGTGCATCAACTGCGGCGCGATCATCGATCGCACCATTTCGACGAACCGAAGAAAGAGCTTGGCGGCCCGCGAAGCTCACGCAGTCGGGACTCGCTAAGGGTCCGCTCGCACCGCTCGACTGTTCGCGCATCATCGTCTCAATCGTTCGCCTGTTCGGTCGCTGCGCTGAACCGACCGGCATGACCCGCACGAAGCCGCCGCGTGCGGGTCATTATAGCCAAGTGGTCGAAGAGGCGTCAAAGCGTCCCCGGCAGTTCCATCGTCTTTCCGAGTCTCACATTCACGGTTGAACACTCCTCTGCCGTTCCGTTCCAGGTTCTCCGCCTTGACCCTCTCAAAAACGTTGTGCTAGAGTCTGCCGCTCGCATCGCGTCGTCACAAACAACCATGCGCGTCATTGCTGGCTCCCTGAAGGGACGCCGGCTGCTGGGCCCTCGACGGTCCGAGTTGCGTCCCACGTCCGATCAAGTGAAGGAAGCGCTCTTTTCGATCGTCGGAGCCTGGATTCCGAACGCCGCCGTGCTGGATCTGTACGCGGGAACGGGCGCAATCGGGATCGAAGCCTTGAGCCGCGGCGCCCGGCGGGTGACGTTCGTCGAGTCCGATCCTGCCGCGCTTCGGGTCCTCCGCGCCAATCTCGAGCGATGCGCCCTGACGCACGGGGTGGGAATCCATGCCGGCCGTGTCGAGCGGTTTCTCCGCCGGCGCGCATCATGGAACGGACCGTACGATGTGGTCTTCGCGGACCCGCCGTACGCGGCGGAGGAAGAACTGACCGGGTTGACACACTGGCTCGATGAGGGGCTGATCGCGGGCGATGGCCTGGCGATCGTCGAGCACGCGTCCAAGACGCCGGTGCCGGACATGTTGGGGCCGCTGACCCGGATCCGCAGCTACCGATACGGCGACACGTCCCTCACCGTCTACCGAAGGCAAGACACGATGGGTCATATCCCATGAACGTGGGGGTCTACCCCGGCACATTCGACCCGATCACGCACGGGCACACCGACATCATCACCCGCAGCCTCCGAATTTTCGACCACGTGATCGTGGCCGTCGCGCCGAATCCGAGCAAACGTCCCCTGTTCAGCTTATCCGAACGGCTGGACATGGTACGCTTGGTGACCCAGGGCATGCCGCAGGTCGAGGTCGCCACCTTCGAGGGGTTACTCGTCGAATATGTCAAACGACGTGGTGCCCACGCCGTGATCCGAGGGCTGCGGGCGATTTCGGACTTCGAACACGAGTTTCAGATGGCGCTGACCAATCGCAAACTGGAACACACCGTGGAAACCGTCTTTCTCATGCCGAGTGAAGAGTATTCGTATTTAACATCGACCATCATCAAAGACGTCGCGAAGCACGGCGGCCCTCTGACCGACTTCGTCCATCCCGAAGTCGCCAAACGCCTGGATCAGCGACTACGGAACCTCCAACCATGAAACTCGCCGCGCGCACCGGGCGCATCGTCCCTTCTCCCACGCTCGCGATCACCGCCACCGCCAAAGCCATGGCGGCCCAGGGAATCGACGTGATCGATTTCGCCTCCGGCGAGCCAGATTTCGACACCCCCGAGCCGGTCAAGGCCGCCGCGGAAGCCGCCATTCGAGCCGGCTTTACGAAATACACGCCATCGTCCGGGATCGACGAGCTACGGACCGCCATCGCCGAGAAACTCCGAACCGAAACGGGGCTGCGGTACGACAAGTCGCAGATCCTGGTTTCTTGCGGCGCCAAACATTCGCTCTACAACCTTGCGGAGGCGCTGTTCGAAGCCGGCGACGAAGTGCTCATCCCGGTGCCCTTTTGGGTCTCCTACCAGGATCAGTTGCTGCTCAACGACGCGACACCGGTCCTGCTGGAGACGCGCGAAGAGGAGGGCTATGCGATTGACCCGGCCGAATTGGAACGGCGCATCACGTCGAGGACCAAAGCCATCATCGTCAACAGCCCCTGCAACCCCACGGGCGCCACCTATGATCGCGCCGCGCTCGAAGGCATCGCATCGGCGGCGCTTCGCCACGACCTCGTGGTCATCTCCGACGAGATTTACGACAAGATCGTCTACGACGGCGTCCGGCATTGCAGCATCGCGACGCTCGGCGAGGAAGTCGCCGCACGGACGGTGATCATCAACGGCGTGTCCAAAGCGTATGCCATGACCGGATGGCGCATCGGGTATGCGGCTGGTCCTAAAGAGCTGATCACCGCGATGGCCAACATCCAGAGCCAAAGCACGTCTAACCCCTGCTCGATTTCGCAAAAAGCCGCGGTGGCTGCGCTCCGCTTGGATGACTCGTTCACCACGCAGATGGTCACGGAATTCGACCGGCGACGGCGGGTCATGGTCGAACGACTCAATAAAATGCCGGGTGTGAGTTGTCGGGTCCCGACCGGCGCCTTCTACGCCTTCCCCAACGTCAGCAGCCTGTTCCCTTGCCGCTGGAAAGACAGGCGTATCGCCTGCGCCTCGGACCTCGCCACCTATCTGCTGGAAGAAGCTAAGGTCGCGGTGGTGCCGGGGGAGCCCTTTGGCAGCAAGGCCCATATCCGCCTGTCCTATGCCACCGGGATGGATGCTATTCTCCGAGGATTGGACCGCATGGAAGCCGCTTTGCGGCAACTCGGCTGAGCGCGATCCGCCGGCGGGCGCTGTTTGTCACCCGATCGAAACATTGACCGGTCTTGATTTCGCGGAACGCTGTGTTACTAATAATAACTGTATTCGGGCTGACACGCGATGGCCGAGAGGTGCGGCGAGGAAAAGGAGGACAAAACCCGTGCCGATCTACGAATATCTGTGCGGAACCTGTGACTACCGATTTGAGGTCCAGCAGAAAGTGAGTGATGCTCCGCTCGCGACCTGCAGCCGCTGTGGCAATAGGGTCAGCAAGGTCATCTCGGCGCCGGCGATCATGTTCAAAGGCAGCGGGTGGTACGTGACTGATTACTCCGACAAGCTCAAGCCCCCCGCTGCGACCGAATCCGGCAACGGAGCGGCCGACGGCAAGAAAGACGGCGCACCGGCGACTCAGGCGACCGGGGCATCAGCCCAGGCCCCCGCGGGCCAAAGCACAAGCGCCGCCCCAGCAGCGGCGGGTTCGACGAACCCCACCTCCTCTTCTTCCGCCTCTTCTTCGTCATAACTTCGACCAAGGCTTCAGTTGCGCTTGGTCCCCGAGGACTTCGTGGTCTTCTTCTTGGTCGTCGTGCTCTTGCCGGCGGACTTTGCCGTCGCCTTTGCGGCAGCCTTGGTCGCGCCGGCCTTGGTCAATTTTGCCAGCTTGTCGCGCTCGGCGGCCAGGCTGTGCTCGAGCGTGGCGATCATCGCAGTCTTTTCTCGATTGAGGCGGGTGAGTTCGTCCACACGGGCTTGCAGCTCTTCACGAGCCTTCGCTGCGGCGGACAACTGACTCTGCAATTGAGCGCGTTCCATGGTCACGGTTTGCAGCTCGGTCTTGAGCTGTTCGATCTGGGTTTGGAGCGCGGGCGGCCAGTAATCGCACCCGCTCAACCCTCCTCCCACAACCACAGCGAGCATCACACTCGCCGCGAACCTCCATGACATCATCGCATGCATTGGCACCTCCTGTTCATCAGAGCCAATTGAAGAAAAGCGCCTCTCGCCTCTCCCTCCGCGCGGACCGCTATCCGCTCAACTGAAAGCCGGCACGTTCCAGCGCAACCGCCAACTCGGCTCGGGGAACTCGTCCCTCCCGCACCACGCTGATCGGGCCGCACGCATCCACGACCGTGGACGGCAGTCCACCCGGCGTCGGCCCGCCGTCGAGAATCAGATCGACGTCTGCGCCCAGTTCGTCGCGCACCGCCTGCGCCGTCTCAAACGGCGGCTGACCGGAGCGATTGGCGCTGGTGCCGGTCAACGGGCCGACTCGACGCAGCAGCGCAGCCAAGAACGGAAAGGCCGTCAACCGGATGCCGACCTTGCCTGTGCCCGCCGTCAGGAACGCCGGCAAGGACGACAACGCGGGGAAGATAACCGTCAAGGGCCCCGGCCAGAACCGGTCCATCAGCACTTGCGCGGCCGGGGGAATACCGGTGATCAGCCCGTCCAACTGCGCGCGGTCGGCGATCAGCACGAGAATCGGCTTATGGTCCCGATCACCTTTGGTCCGGCAGACGCGGGCGACAGCCGTCGCATCGGTCGGAACGACGCTGAGACCATAAAAACTCTCGGTCGGAACGGCCACGACGCCGCTGGCTCGGACGACCCGCGCGACCTCACGCGCAATCGCTTCCGGACAGTCTTGCGGGCACGGAAGCACACGAGCCTTGGTTGCCATGGAACCGGTCATGGTTGCTCACACGCCGGCGGGCAACGCGCGCGCGGCGATGTCGGTACGGAAATGACAGCCTTCAAACGAAATGGCGCGGGCCGTGCGGTAGGCCCGATCCCGCGCTTGCGCCAAGCCCGCTCCCCAGCCGGTCACGCTGAGGACGCGTCCTCCTGCCGTGACGATCTCCTCCCCCTGCCGCTTGGTTCCGGCGTGGAATACGATGGTTTCGTCTGAGGCGCTGCGCTCCGGCAATCCACGAATCGGGAACCCGGTCCGATAGGAACCGGGATAGCCGGCCGACGTCAGCACCACGCAGACCGCCGCGTCGTGATGCCACTCCACGGCGAGTTGATCCAGGCGGTGTTCGACCACCGCTTCCGCGACTTCCACTAAATCGGTTTTCAGCAGCGGCAGCACCACTTGCGTTTCCGGATCGCCCATCCGGGCGTTGAACTCCAGCACATACGGCCGGCCGTTGACGATCATAAGCCCGGCATAGAGCACGCCTTGAAACGGACAGCCCATGCGGAGCAACGCCTCCACCGCCGGCAGCAGGACTTGCTTCATCACAGCCTCCCGCAGCGCCGGAGTGCCGAGCGGCGCCGGCGCATAGGCGCCCATGCCGCCGGTGTTCGGACCCGTGTCGCCATCGCCGACCCGTTTATGATCCTGCGCCGGTAGCATGGGCACGACCGTCTTGCCGTCGGTGAAGGCCATGACGGTGAGTTCTTCGCCGTCGAGAAACTCTTCAATCAGCACCTGCCGGCACGCCTCGCCGAAGACCCGCTTCTCCAGGATGTCCGCCACCGCCTGGCGTGCCTGCTCCCGCGTCGTGGCGACCACGACGCCCTTGCCCTGCGCCAACCCATCCGCCTTCACGACAACCGGCAGCGCATGCCGGTCGAGATACTCCAGCGCCGGACCGGCCTTGTCGAAGCTCCGCGCGGCCGCCGTCGGAATGCCGGCCGCCGCCATCACCTCTTTCGCAAAGACCTTGCTGGACTCGATGCGCGCCGCGCCTTTGGTCGGACCGAAGATCTTCAGTTTGGCCTTCCGGAATTCATCCGCAATCCCCAGCGCGAGCGGCGCTTCGGGGCCGACAATGGTCAGATCGATCCGTTCGTTCTGAGCGAACGCCTTCAACTCGGCGATCGCCTCGGCCTTGATCGGCACACAGGTCGCCAGCGCCTCGATGCCAACATTGCCCGGCGCGCAGTAGAGTTGGGACACGCGCCGGCTCTGTGCGAGCTTCCACACCAGCGCATGTTCGCGCCCGCCACTCCCGATGACGAGAATCCTCATAAATAATTGAGGGATTGACGATCGCGTGATTGGAACAAGTTGGGACGAAGACGAGAGTAATCAATCAATGCGGCTAATGATCAAATGGGAAAATGCTTCAATCCCCAACGGCGCGTTCAGTGGCGGAAATGGCGCATCCCCGTCAGAATCATCGCCATCTGATGTTCATCCGCCGCCTTGATCACTTCTTGGTCCCGGATCGAGCCGCCGGGTTGGATGACCGCCGTGATGCCGGCCTGGGCCGCGGCGTCGATTCCGTCACGGAACGGAAAGAACGCGTCCGAGGCCATCACGCAGCCCTTCACGGGCAGGATCGCCTTCATGCCAGCGAGCTTGACCGAATCCACCCGGCTCATTTGCCCCGCCCCGATGCCCACCGTCTGGCCCGGCCGGGCATAGACGATGGCGTTGGACTTGACGTGCTTGCAGACTGTCCAGGCAAACGCGCAAGCGGCATACTCGTCGTCCGTCGGCTTCCGCATCGTCGGCACGTTCAGCACGCGAAGGTCCGCCAACGTCCCGAGATCGCGATCCTGCACGATCAATCCGCCGACCAATTTTTTGAGGTCATAACCTTCCGGCATAGCCTTCGTGAGCGGCCCCACCGCCAGCAAGCGAAGATCTTTCTTCCGTTTGAGTTCGGACAATGCCTCGTCGGTAAAGCCCGGCGCAACGACAACCTCGACGAACGTGGAGGTGATCTCCTTCGCTGCCACCAGATCGACCGGCCGATTGAACGCGATCACCCCGCCGAAGGCCGAGACGGGATCGGTCTCCCGGGCTTTTACATAGGCCTCCACCGGCGTCGCCCCGAGCGCCACGCCGCAAGGGTTGTTATGCTTGATGATGACGACGGCTGTCTCGTCAAACTCTTTCACCAGTTCCAGCGCCGAGTTCGCGTCGAGATAGTTGTTGTACGACATCGCTTTGCCGTGCAGCACCGTAGCGCGCGACACGGACGGCTCCCGCGCATGGAGCTCACGGTAGAAGGCTCCCTGCTGGTGCGGATTCTCCCCGTAGCGGAGGGTCTCCGCCCGTTCGAACTGAAGCGAGAGGATTTTCGGGAACTTGACCTCACTCCCCTGCACCTGTTTTTCCAGATAGCCGGCGATAAGGCTGTCGTAGCGCGCCGTATGCTGGAAGACCTTCATGGCCAACTCGCGCCGGAGTTCGCGCGTCACGGTCCCCGCCTTGAGCGCATCGAGGACGCGTGTATAGTCGGACGGATCGACCACCACCACGACATCTTCGTGATTCTTTGCCGCCGAGCGCAGCATCGACGGTCCGCCGATGTCAATGTTTTCGATCGCTTCGTCGAAGGAACAGCCGGGCTTGGCGATCGTCGCCTCGAACGGATAGAGATTCACCACAACGACATCGATCGGCCCGATCCCGTGTTCCTGCATCTGCGCCACGTGCGCCGGCACACTGCGGCGGCCGAGCAACCCGCCGTGAATCTTCGGATGGAGGGTCTTGACCCGACCGTCCAGAATCTCCGGCGACCCGGTGTAGGCCGCCACATCCGTGACTGCCACGCCAGCCTCCCGCAGGGCTTTGGCCGTCCCGCCGGTGGACAGAATCTCCGCGCCCAGCGAGGCCAGGCCTTTCGCCATCTCGACCACGCCCGTTTTATCCGACACACTGATCAGTGCCCGCTTGACGCCGGCCATCGCCTGCTCCTTGTACTCTGCGTTGGAGGTGATTCGGAAAATAATACGCACGATGAAAAAGCGGGCGCAGAATAACAGATGGGCTCGACAAGTTCAAGGCAACCGCGAACGCTGTTCCCTCTCTCTGCAATGCCGCACCTTGTGACTACGGAGAGCTTGACGTCCAAGCTCAGCCGCCATTCACTGGGTCAGCCGCGGGCGGTGCAGCCGCTGCCGACGGCGCTGCTCTGGCGTGAACAGACGGGCACCGATCTTGTCACGGCAACCCATGATGGCCTGCTGGCGACTGCAGCCAGAGCGAGTGGACTATGGGTGGTCGGGATGTGACGGTCAGGAGTCTTCAGCGAATCAGGCATTCAGATGGCAATAAGAAAAGGGGGGTCTGGAGTCGATTCTTGAGAGGACACCTGCGATTCCCGTCGGAGCGCATCAGGCTCTGTCGTCCTCGCGTGGCCGCTCGTGCTCTTGCCTACCATGCCATGCGCAATAAAAAGACTCCCGACTCATTTTCTTTTCGACCAGACTCTCCACGTACTGCACGAGTACACGTCGGATCCTCCCGGCTCCGCGCGCCGGTCTCGCGACGCGGCTCCGCGATTTCGCGACGAACCGTCATGAATATTGTGGGCTAGATTCTCGGTACGTTGTTTATCGGTTCGGAGCAAGACGATTCCGCTTCCCTTCTTCTCATCCTTTCAGGGCTCCGGAGACCCGTGTATACTTGCGGCATGACTCCCCGGCACACGATTGTCCTGGAAAGCCTCCGACGGCGCCCCAGCAAGTTGAGTCAGTGGCTCTCGAACGCAAAGATCGAGCAGGCCCGGCGGATGACGCCCGAAGAACGACTGACGATGGCCTTGCACTTGTCCGATTTCTGCCGTGAGCTGAACCGCTCGTGTTCCCGGAAGCGTTAAACCAGATCGTGGGACGCCTCGATCAGGCGAGGAAACAACGCCTGCTTCAGAGCTACGCACTGGTCGGCGGTTTTGCCGTGTCGGCGTGGGGCGTCGCACGGGCCACACAGGACATCGACCTTGCCGTGGCGCTCGGTCCATCGGAGCCGAAGGCGCTGGCCGCTCACCTCGGAGCGACGTATCACCCTGGAGATGCCGATGATCCGTTGCATGGCGTGTTCCGCCTTGTGCTGACATGCGAAGGGCAAGAAGTCCCGGTTCAACTCATCGTCCTCCGGCAAGAATGGGCCGACGTCGCCTTCAGCGGAGTCGAGACCGTCAAGGTCCTCGGTACGACGGTGCCGGTCGTGAACTGGCAAGCCCTTGTGCTGTTGAAACTGTATGCCGGGGGACCAGTCGATCGCCAGGACGCCAGGAACATTATTGCCGTGCGCCAACCGACCGCAGCGGATCGGCACAGGTTGATCGCCCAGGCCGAGGCCTTGGGACTCGCCCAGGAAGTGCAAGCTCTCCTTGACCTTCCGTCCTAGCGCACAGTGTTCGTGGCGGAATCGTTCATAAAGTGTGAAGATGGCTGTCCATGCAGAAAAGGGGTCAGGATGAGGTGGCCCGGATTTGACAGACACCTTGGAACGGGGACAGGATTCCCCCAAAGAGGTGTCCAATGGATTTACGCAAGCAGTTCACGCCGGAGTTTAAGCGCGAAGCGGTCCAACTGCTCGAAAGCGGCAGTCGTCCGGCTTCCGAGATCGCCCGCAACCTGAGCATCGCCCGCAATCAACTCTACAAAGGGCAGACCGAATTACGGGCCCGCGGAGCGGGCGCGCTTCCTGGGTCAGGAGCCTGCAAGGAGCGGACGACCGAGATGGCCCGCCTCAAGCGCGACCTGGCCCGTGTCACGGAAGAGCGGGATATTTGAAAAAAAAGCCGCGGCGTACTTTGCCAGGGAGTCGCGGTGAAGTACGCCTTCATTCAAGTCCATACCCAGGAACACCGTGTGACTCGGCTGTGTCAGGTGCTCCAGGTCAGCCGGAGCGGCTTCTATGCCTGGCAGCGAAGGCCAGAGAGTGCGCGCGCCCAGCGGAATCGTGCACTGATCGACCGCGTGCGCGTCTTGCACCGGCAGACGCGGGAAGTGTACGGAGCCCAGCGGATGTGGCAGCTCCTCGTGCGCCTGGGGGAGCCCTGCGGCCGGCATCGTGACGCTTCGGCGACCACGGTTCGTCCGGACGGTGCAGGCCCGTTATCAGCCGGATCTCGCCCCGATTCCGAATCGGTTGAACCAGCAGCTTGCGGTCGCCGCCAAGGATCGCGTCTGGTCGGCCGATTTCACCTTCGTCCGCACGCGAGCGGGCTGGCGGTACGTGGCCGTCATCCTGGATCTGTATTCCCGGCGAATCGTCGGCTGGGCGATGAGTCCGCGCCAAACGCTCTCGCTGGTGGTCGAGGCCTGGTGGGGGGCCTGGCAGCGCCGTCGACCGGCGCCTGGCCTGGTGCCTCCTAGCGATCAAGGCAACCAATATCGCGCGACTCTCTATCAAACCCTCTTGGCCCGGCGCGGCGTCATCGCCAGCATGAGCCGCAAGGGCAATTGTTATGACAACGCCCCGGTGGAGAGCTTTTTCAGTGCGCTGAAGAACGCACTCACTCGGCATCGGCGCTTTGCGCAACACGCGGAAGCCCGCTACGCCATCGTCGAGTATATCGAGGTGTGTTACAATCGCCAGCGCTTCCATCAGGCGCTGGGCTATCGGAGTCCAGAACAGTTCGAACGGTACAAAGAAAAGAGGTCGTACAAAGCAAAGGGGTCGGGAGTCGATTTTTGATAGGACACCTGCGATTCCCGTCGGAGCGCATCGGACTCTGTCGCCCCCCGCGTGGACGCTGACGCGCTCACCTATCGCGTTATGAGTAACGGAACGACTCCCGACCCCTTTTCTTTCCCCTTTGCTTTCCGACGGCCCCGTGGTCAACTAATACCTGCCTGAAGTAGGCCGGATCCTTCAACGGCTCAAACACGCCGGCAAGATGCTCAGGGGTAAAACGAACTTCTCCCGTCATGCTGTCGGTGAATCGCACAAACAACCCGAGTCCATCCAAGGGCTCGTCGTCAACAACATCCCCCTACATTCCCATCCTCTTAGCGGAGCGATCGGGAGGTTCTCTCGCCAGGCAGAAGTTTATAGGAGCGCTTGGAGCTTGCTCAGGGTCTCTGCGATCACATCGCTCGACGCCGTCCCCTTCTTGACGGCCTTCCGGGCTCTCCAATCGAGGCTCTTCACTTGATCAGCGAGCACCACGCTCGTGCGGTCCGGCGAGTCAGTGACAACCACCTCGAACGGGTAGCCCTTCTTGTGGCTGGTCAGAGGACAGCACAGCATCAACCCGCTCAAACGATTGTAACTGGCTGGTGATAGAACGAGCGACGGTCGGTGTCCTGCCTGTTCGTGGCCCGCTTGTGGATCGAATTGCAGCCAGACGATGTCGCCGCGATCCGGCACATACGGCCGCCGCTTCATCAGAGCGCTTCCCGGCCGACGGGCCCGCCGAAATCGACTTCATCATGCACATTGCGGGGCGTGATACGCTTGAGAAGCTCCTCCAACCGATAGACGCGCCGCAAATGTGGCCGCACGACCAGCGTGCCCTTTCGGACTTCTATCTCGACAGCATCCTTCTCTCGAAGTCCGGCTTCTTCGGCGACACGCTTGGGGACCCGAATTGCCAGGCTGTTCCCCCACTTCTGTGCGGTCGTTTTCATCCGTAGGTCCTCCCTCTGCGCTGTAGTGCGCTGTAGATACCACGTAGATACTACACGAGCGGCCGAGGGCAAGTCAAAGAGGATTACGGACCGAGCGCGGCTTACAAGGCACCTGGACCACTTCCATCCTCACCGGTAGCGTGGCGTCCTTCTCTGCAAGGCCCTCGCCGACACCTCACTGACGGCCTTGTATGATTGCCAGACCTGACCATCCATGAGACAAGAAAAGGGGAGTCGATTCTTGAGAGGACACCCGCGATTCCCGTCGGAGCGCATCCGGCTCTGTCGTCCTCGCGTGGCCGCTCGTGCGCTCGCCTACCATGCCATGCGCAATAAAAAGACTCCCGACTCATTTTCTCTTTCGACCCATTTTCTCTTTTCCGTGTCACTCCAGCTTCAATTAAACTGCCACCGGTGTGAGGCCAGCGATGTGCGCCAGTTCTGGAGGGGACCATCCTTTTGCCGAGCGCGCTTTCACAAGTCACGCCGCGAACGGAGACGCATCCGCAACGCCATTCTTTCCCTCACCGAAGTCAAGAACTATGCGCAGAATCTTCTTCGGCTCTTCTGAAGGCTCTCCCTTTCCGCGTTCCCAGTTGGAAATTGTCGGCTGGGCAACACCGAGTTTCTCGGCAAGTTCACCCTGCGACAATCCGACACGAATTCGAGCTTCACGAAGGTTCTTCATTGCAGATGCTCCTTTGCGGCCTAACTATTGAGTATACTGACCGGTATAATGCGCACCGACAGACTGCATGCCCGCGACGGATTCTTGCGCAGGTTCCACACTTGTCAACGCGATCCACAGCGACACTTTTGCAAGCTATACAGACCGGCATAATTCCGTTATCGCTGCGAACGACTCAACCCTTGGACCAGCGCATCGGCTGGACCCAGCATCCCTTTGCCGCCCCGATTCAGCGCGTGCGTGTCGACCATGGTTGTCCGCACGTCGGTGTGGCCCGACAGCACCCGAACTGTCCGGATGCCGAAGCCATCTTCGACCGGATGGGTCCCTCGTCTTCACGGAGCGCGCACGTCGGCGCATTTTTAGCCGAGCCATGCATTCCGTCAAGGACCACCTAGATGATCGACCCGAGAAATACTGCTTTGGGGCAGCGTGCTCATACCGTGAGCGCCAATCCTCAAGTCGCGCATGAACGGCCGGGCCGCTGGAGCGGGCCTCGGAGCCGGCTCGGGAATTCTTGTCGAACTGAAGGCCCGTCTGGCGCGGGGTGTGATCCAGAGCGAACTTCGCCGGAGCAGCGGGGACCCACCAAGGCTGGGCTGAGGAGGAAGGCTGGAACTTGCAGCCGTTGCACGCCAATGAGCGACAGGTACCCGGGTACCGCGATCGAACGATCGCGGCCGCGGGAATTCCGGAAGACTTCTGCTCAGCCCAGCCCGGAAGGGTCGCTGCGGGAGGCACGGAAACGTCGAATCGTACCCCACGCCTCCCCTTCATTTGACTTCACCTCCCCTCCCGACTAGAATCCGCCGCTGGGTCACCCCCATGTCGTCGCAATTCGTCCATCTTCATCTGCACACCCAATACAGTTTGTTGGACGGCGCGAATCAAATCGATCCGCTCGTCCAGCAGGTGAAAGGGTTCGGCCAGCCGGCCGTGGCCATGACCGACCACGGCAACATGTTCGGGGCGGTCGAGTTCTACCGGAAGGCGAAAGACGCGGGGATCAAGCCCATTATCGGGTGCGAGGCTTATATGGCGCCGGGCAGCCGGTTCGCCAAGGACAGCGCCCTGGCCCACAACGACTACTATCACCTGATTCTGCTGGCGACGAACCTGACCGGCTACCAGAATCTCATCAAGCTCGTCAGTAAAGCGTATCTTGAAGGGTTCTACTACAAGCCACGGATGGATAAGGAGTTACTGCAGCTGCATCACGAAGGATTGATCGCGCTGTCCGGCTGCCTCAGCGGCGAGGTGCCGTATCTCATCGGCCAGAAGGACCTGGAGGGCGCGATTCGGGTCGCCGGTGAATATCGGGAGATCTTCGGGAAGGACCATTACTACCTGGAGGTCCAGGCCAACGGGTTGGAGCATCAGCGTATCGCCAACCGCGGCTTGGTCGAGATTCACCGGAAGCTCGGCATCCCGCTCGCCGGCACCAACGATTGCCACTATCTGAAGAAGGAGGATGCCCGGCCGCATGATCTGATGCTGTGCCTGCAAACCGGCAAGACGATCAACGATCCGAACCGGATGAAGTTCGACACGGACCAGCTTTACGTCAAGTCGACCGACGAGATGGTCGCGGAGTTCGCGGAGTTGCCGCAGGCGGTGCTGAACACCTGCCGCATCGCGGAACAGTGCGACTTGCACCTGCCGCTCAACAGGACCCATCTGCCCCAGTACAAGGTGCCGGACGGCTATACCCGCGAAACGTACTTGGAGCACCTGGCCCACGAGGGCCTCGCCGCTCGGTTGCGCGAGCGGCCCAGTGCCATCCCGCGAGAAGCCTATGAGCTGCGGCTCAAGGAAGAGCTGACGGTCATCTGCACCATGGGCTTCGCCGGCTATTTTCTGATCGTGTGGGACATCATCAAGTTCGCCCGTTCGCGCGGCATCCCGGTCGGGCCGGGCCGTGGCTCCGCAGCCGGCAGCCTCGTCGCCTATGCGCTGCGGATCACCGATCTCGATCCGCTCGTGTACGGCCTCCTCTTCGAGCGATTCCTCAACCCCGAGCGCGTCTCCCTCCCGGACATCGACATGGACTTCTGCATGGATCGCCGGAACGAGGTCATCAACTACGTGGTGGACAAGTTCGGGCAAGACCACGTTGCCCAGATCATCACCTTCGGCACCATGAAGGCCAAGGCGGCGATCCGCGACGTCGGCCGCGTCCTGGAAATGCCTTACGCGGACGTGGACCGGATCGCCAAGCTCGTGCCGGACGATCTGAAGATGACGCTCGACAAAGCGCTGGAGCAGGAACCGCGGTTGCGCGACCTGGTGGACAAGGACCCCAAGGTCCGGGAGCTGATCTCGATCGCCCAGTCCTTGGAAGGGCTGGCGCGCCACGCGTCCACCCACGCCGCCGGGGTCGTGATTTCCGACCAGCCGCTCACGGAGCACGTGCCGCTCTACAAGGGCGCCAACGACGAAATCGTCACCCAGTACTCCATGGGCGACGTGGAGAAGATCGGCCTGGTCAAGTTCGACTTCCTCGGTCTCAAAACCCTGACGATGATTCACCACGCCGTCGCGCTGATCAACGCCGCGCGCCCGGACGGCCCGCCCTTCGTCATCGACCGGATTCCGTTCGACGACCCCCACACGTTCGCGTTGCTCTCCTCCGGGAAGACGACAGGGCTGTTCCAATTGGAAAGCGCCGGGATGCGCGACCTGCTGATCGGGCTCCGGCCGGACCGGTTCGAAGACATCATCGCGATCATCGCTCTCTACCGGCCCGGGCCGATGGACCTGATCCCCGATTTCATCAAACGTAAGCAGGGCAAGATCCCGATCACCTACGAAGTCCCCGAGTTGGAGCCGATCCTCAAGGACACTTACGGGGTCATCGTCTATCAGGAGCAGGTGATGGCGATCGCCAACAAGGTCGCCGGCTTCTCCCTCGGCCAAGCCGACATTCTGCGCCGTGCGATGGGGAAGAAGAAGCCCGAGGAGATGGAGAAGTTGCGGGCGCAGTTCCTCGAAGGGGCGAGGAAGAAGAAGATTTCCGAGAAAAAAGCGGAGAAGCTGTACGAACTGATTCAGAAGTTCGCCGGTTACGGTTTCAACAAGTCCCACGCCGCCGCCTATGCGGTCGTCTGCTACCAGACCGCCTACCTCAAGGCCCACTACCCGACCGAGTTCATGGCCGCCCTCATGACCTGCGACATGGGCAACGCGGACAAGATCGTGAGTTATTTCACGGAGTGCCGGGATTTGGGCATCAAGGTCCTGCCGCCCGACGTCAATGAAAGCCAAAAGACCTTCGCGGTGGTGGACGGCGGCATCCGGTTCGGCCTGGCGGCGATTAAGAACGTCGGCGAAGGGGCGGTCGAATCCATCATCGCGATTCGCAATGAAACCGGCCGGTTCCGATCGTTCTTCGATTTCTGCCGCCGCGTCGATCTCCACAAGGTCAACAAACGGATGCTGGAGGGCCTGATCAAGGCCGGGGCGTTCGACTCGACCGGCGCTAGGCGGTCGCAACTCATGGCCGTGCTCGACCGGGCGGTGGAAGAAGGCTCGACCGTGCAGCGGGAACGCGAATTAGGCCAAACGAGCATCTTCGGTGACGACCTGCCGGGCGAATCGGCGACCGAGCTTCATGACCCCGAACTCCCGGACATTCCGGAATGGGACCAGGGTGAGCGCTCGAAATACGAGCGCGAGCTGACGGGCTTCTATATCTCGGCCCATCCGTTGGCCCGGTATGAAGCCGCCGTCCGAACCCTGGCGACGGCGACCACCGAGGGCTTGGCGGACGTGGCCGACGGGAAAGAAGTCAAGCTCTGCGGAATCATCACGACCGTCAAGACCATGCTGACCAAGAAGGGCGACCGGATGGCCTATCTGACGCTCGAAGACTTGCACGGCATGGTGGAAGTCATCGCCTTCCCTGATCTCTACAAGGCGGCCGGAGACCTCATCGCGCCGGAGCAGATCGTTCGGGTGACCGGCACCGTCGATCGCGGAGACAAGGGGACGAAACTCCGCGGCAGCAAGATCGAAGCCTTGGCGGAGCTGCAAGCGAAGGCCATCACCAAGGTCAACATCCGGCTGGGCGACTCGCCGGACACGTCGAGCCGGTTACCGAAGTTACAGCAGGTGCTGTCGCGGCATCCGGGATCCACGGCGGTCTACTTTACCTTCCGAATGGCGCCGCACCTGGAAGCGGACACGGCTCCGCTCCCGAACGTCACGGTCCTTCCCAGCGAGCATTTTGTGTCGGAAGTTGAGGAAGTGCTAGGCAAAGGGGCGGTGGCTCTGCTATCCTGAGCGGGCTCCTTGTCCCTCCGTGATCCTTCTACAATCCCCCGAGGGCCTATGAGAGACTATCTCGAATTTGAAAAGCCGATCCGCGAGATCGAGGAACGGATCGAAAAGCTGGCGGCGGCCAACGGGCCCAAGTCCTCGATCCAGGAAGAGGTCCGGAAACTTCGGGCCAAGCTGGCCCAAGTCGAGCACGAGTTGTACGGCAATCTCACCCCGTGGCAGCGGACCCAGCTCGCCCGCCATCCTCAGCGCCCGACCACCCTCGACTACGTGAACGACCTCTTCCGAGAATTTGTGGAATGCCACGGCGACCGGCTCTTCGGCGACGACCGCGCCATCGTGGGCGGCTTTGCCCGGTTCAACGGCCGTTCCGTCATGGTCATCGGACACCAGAAGGGCAAGACGCTGAAAGAACGGATGCAGCGCAATTTCGGGATGCCGAACCCGGAAGGTTATCGGAAGGCGTTGCGCCTGATGAAGATGGCCGAGAAATTCGGGCGCCCGATCGTCACGTTCATCGACACGCCCGGCGCCTATCCCGGGATCGGGGCTGAAGAGCGGGGCCAGGCCGAAGCCATCGCCCGAAACCTGTACGTGATGTCGCGACTGGCGGTTCCGATCATCTCCGTCGTCATCGGCGAAGGCGGGAGCGGCGGCGCATTGGCGCTCGGCGTCGCCGACCGGGTGCTGATGCTGGAGCACGCCGTCTATTCGGTCATCTCGCCGGAAGGCTGCGCGGCCATCCTGTGGGACGATCCGGCCAAGGTACCCGATGCGGCCGCCGCCTTGAAGATGACGGCCAACGATCTGATGCAACTGGGCGTGATCGACGGCGTCATTCCGGAACCCCTGGGCGGTGCCCACCGGGACCCCCGCTTCGTCGCCGACCGTCTCGCCAAATCCCTCACCGCCTGCCTCAGCGAACTCGAGACGATCCCTATCGATCGGCTCCTGACCCAACGAGAACAGAAATATCGCAAGATGGGCGCGGTGGACGGGCTCAGGCCGGTGAGCGCTTAGCTGAATACTCCGTCGATTTCACCGCGAATCGAACGCTCCCTCCAACAATCCGAGCCGGCACAACCGTCGCGTGATGGAATCAAGAATCACGCGGCGGAGGTCGGCTCGATACGGAGCCAGGCTCTCGTCTCCCAGATAGCGGTCTACCGTCTGCGGCAACCGCTTCCACCACGCCCGGGCGGCCGTCCGCGCCCCCTGCGCTGCACCGTCGCCGCCGGCCAGAATCCGCCCGATCTCCCCTTCGAAAAACCCGACATGGACTTCTTCATCCTCGAGAATCGACGCTAAATCCGGACGGACACCAACCAGGAGCTTGGCGAACTCCAGTCCCAGCGCTTCGTATCCATAGAGGTGCACCGCCAACGCCCACCATTGGCTCGGTACTTTGGGCGGCGTCATCCGGTCCCATGATGACGCGCCCAACAGCGCTTCGAACCGTCGGAGGTGCGCCTGTTCGTCCTCTTCGTGCCGCCGCAGGAATGCCAGCACATGCGGCGGTACCTCCCGCGCCTGCGCAGATCGAACCGACCGGAGCGCCATGGCCTCGGCTTTGAGGAACCGTTCCAGCAGCGCGCGTTCACAGGTCTGAGGAAGAACAAGGGACATGGGGCCAGTCTAGCTGAACCGAGCGGCTGGAACCAACCTTCGCGTTGCCCGTCAGGCCGCCACCGGCACGACCACAGCACGCGCCTCTTGGCTTCCGCAGCGATCCGGCGTAGCATATTTGTTACCCTTTCCGAAGCAGAAAAGAAAGCATGGCGCGAATAGCGAATAGCCAATGGTCGTCATGGCCGCCGAACGGCCACTCTGTAGGATGAACCTCGCTTTCCTCCCCGAGATCCTTTTCCCTTTAAACGGGTGGAGGGTCAGGAGAAAGTGAAGCGACTGGCTGTTCGCTATTTGCTGCCGGCTATTGTCAAGGCAGGGAGGACGCCATGCCGACCTTTGCGTTACAAACTCCCCCGCGTGAAAGCCCCTGCCTTTAGGCACGGGGATGAAGCGCGGACTTGATTATTCCTAGGCATGCCGGATACGGAATCTCTCGCATGGAAGGCTATAACAGTAATCGGAACGTGGTCCATCGGTGCCGATACCACGTCGTCTGGTGCCCGAAGTACAGACGCTCGGTGCTCAAGCCGCCGATCGACGGGACGCTCAAAAAGATCCTTCAGACGGTCGCGCACGATATGCGCTCGAAGATCATCGAGATGGAGGTCATGCCGGACCACGTTCATGTCCTCATCGAATGCGATCCTCAGTTTGGCATCCATCGTGTCGTGAAGCGGATGAAGGGCCGCTCCAGCCACGATCTCCGGCAGAAGTCTGCGTGGCTCAAGTCCCGTCTTCCGACGATCTGGACGAACAGCGACTTCGTGGCGACGGTCGGAAGCGTCAGTCTTGACACCGTGAAGAAATACATCGAGAACCAGAAGGGCGTCTGAACCGTGTATCTCGTCCGAACACTCAAACTCGGCCAGTCCAAGACGCTCGACGCCCTCGCGTTGGAGTCGGGGCGAATCTACACGCTGGCGAAGGTCCGGTTCTGGCGAATCGTGCGCCGCAAGGGCATCTGGCTCTCCGAAGGCGCGCTCCAGCGCCTCGTGTCCAATGGACAACCGACCGGTCTCCATTCCCAGTCCGCGCAGAAGGCGATCCAGTGCTTTATGGCGGCGCTTCGGACGTGGAGAAAGGCTCGGAAGATCAACCCGGAACTCAAACCTCCACGGAAACGCAAGCGGTTCTACAAGATCGTCTGGAAGGATCAGGCGATCAAGGTGCGCGATGGGAGGCTCGTGCTCCCAAACGCCAACGGCACAACTCCAGTGGTCATCGACGATTGGATTCACGCCAAGCCCGTCCAAGTCGAGATCGGCTGGGACGGCAAGCAGTACGAACTCCGGGCAAGCTATAAGACCGAGCCGCTCGAAACGTCTCAAGGCTTCGTTGCGTCTGTCGATCTCGGGGAAGTCCACCCCGCCGTCATGGGTACGGAGGGCGTTCATGTCCTCCTGAACGGGCGGCTCCTCAGGTCCAAGCGCCGATATCGAGAGCGTCTGAAGGCGAAGCTGTCGGCGAAGATTGATCGGAAAAAGAAAGGAGGCAAGCGCCGTGGAAGACTGATTAAGTCCAAGAAGCGCCAGCTCAGGAAGCTGGACAATCAAATCCGGGATATCGAGCACAAGCTGACGGCGGCGGGGATCAAGGCTCTGCATGAGGCAGGAGTCAGAAAGCTCGTCTTCGGCGATCTGCGCGGGTTCCGGGTCGGCTATGACAAGGGCAGGGTGCAGAACCAGAGAATGCACCAGGCTCCGCTCGGAAGGATCAGGTCGTATCTGGAGTACAAAGGCGCACGGCTGGGCTGGAAGGAGCCCGATTTCCAGAACGAAGCCTACAGCAGCAAGGATTGTCCATGCTGCGGCTGGCGCAACAATCCGACGGGGCGGCACTATTCCTGCGCATCCTGCGGGTTCAAGGCGCATCGCGACGTGGTGGGGCAGGTCAACATTCTGCAAAAGTATCGTGGCGTCCGTTCGAACCACGTCATCGGGGCGATGGCGTCCCCCATCGGGATACGGTGGAAGCCGCATCTCCGGTGTAGCTCGAAGCTGATTGGTATGAGCCATGCCGTTTAGTTATCGAGAATCCCCCGGCTTTAGCCGTGGGGAGTAGGTCAATCACCAAGTTGGCGCCGGACGAGGCGCGCGATCCGAAGTTCCGAGAAGAACACGGGAAACAGTGGATGCACCAGGTCAAGCTGAAGTGCCCCGGCGTCAAGTGGCTCGCCCACTATTTAGTGTAGTGCTGGGGCCACACGACTTCCTGGACCTCTACGAGGCGGCGAACGAAGAGGAGGCCGCGAAGGTCGCGATGATCAGTCTGTCGCTAGGCGCGCTCTCCGCGGAAACTTGGACGCTGCTTCCGTATCATCGCTATGTTCAACTCGCCAAAGAGGTGTAAGTCCATCGTCCGAAGTCAAAAAGATTCGGACGACGGTGTTTCTCGACGCGCCGAGAGCCTGTGAAAGGGTGCGTCGCGACGCAAGCAAGGAGAGGAGGACGGCCATGAAACAGATCAATTGGAATCGCCTTCTTCTGGGAGGCCTGGTCGCAGGGCTGATCATCGATGTGGTCCAATGGCTCCTCAACGGCGTGCTCCTGGGCTCGGAGTGGCGCGACGCCATGCAGGCGCTGGGCAAACCCCTCGAAGAGAATCCGGCCAGAAGCGTGTTCTATATCCTGCTGGGGCTCGTGTACGGAGTGTTGGCGGTCTGGTTCTACGCGTCCATTCGACCGCGGTACGGAGCCGGCCCGGTCACGGCCTTGTACGCAGGCGCCGCCGTCTGGTTGCTGGGCTACTGTCTGCCGACGCTCACCTGGCTGCCGATGGGGTTGTTCCCCGCCGGCCTGGTGTCCATGGCAATGCTGATCGGCCTGGTTGAACTGGTGGCCGCCACCGAAGTAGGCGCTTGGTTGTATCAAGAATCGCTGCCGGGGTCGGCCGAAGCAGCGCGCCGGGCGGCGTGAAAGCTCAAGGAAGCTGAGAGCTTCTCCTTTGTCCCCTCTCCCTTGAGGACGAGAGCCGGGCGGGGATGAAGCTGATAGCCCTTTTCTCTGAAGGAGAGACCAGAAAGCATGTCGCACTCTGTGACGCATCCGTCCGGCTCGGCTTTCCTTGGCGCACTGGAGCGAGAGTTGCAAGCCCATCCCGCCCACACGAATCCTTTTTTCCGAGCGTTCCAGCGCGGCGTCACGGAGGCGCAACTCCGGCGGTTCGTCCGCCAGTGGTACCGGTTCGGGATTCAATTCCGCAAGATTCTCATCGGCCTGCTCTACAATCTGTCGGACAAGGACGAAACGATCGGACTGGAATTGGCACGGGTGCTCTTTTCAGAATACGGAAACGGGGTGCCGGAGGACGTTCATGCCGCGCAGATGCTGCGCTTGGCGGATCGCTTGGGTATCGATCGCCAAGTCCTCGCTCGGGAACGGCTCTGCCCGGAAGCGCAGGCGTATCTCGACGACATCGGCAAGGTGTTCTTGCATGGCGACATGCCGTCGGCGTTGGGCGCCTCGTTCGGCATCGAGACGACGGCCGGCCTCACCTATCGTTATCTCTACAGCGGCCTCCTTACCTTTCCCCAACTCTCGCTGCGGGACATCAAGTTTTTCGAAACCCATCTTTTCGAGGAACTGCAGCACGGCGACTGGCTCCGCGCCGCGCTGGCTGGGTACGCGGAGCTGGAGGAGCACCGCGAAACGATTCGCGCGGCCGCGCTGATGGCAATGGAGAAATGGCACGGTCTTTGGCTCGGCATGCATCGTTTGGTGTTAGGCGCCGATCCCGAGACCCGGTAAACGCTCTCACATCCCGCGCCGCTTCAGCCGTTCGTTGACTTCTGCGTGATCAGGGCATATCCTCGCCGGTGATTCGAACCTTCACGTAAGCAGTTCCCGGCGCGATTAGAGTTGGTCCTTCAGCGGACATACAGGCCGACCCTAGCCGGTGGCGGATCACGGAGCATGGCGAAGCGGACGCATGGTCATGCGGAGAAAGGACGCGGTCCACGTGGGTGCCGACGATCGAAGAGAAGAGGGCTAACATGACGAAGCGTTCTGCGCAGACGTTCCCGTTTCCTCCTTACTGGAGTCTGAACGTCCTCACAGGACTGGTCTGTAGCCTGCTTTTCACAACGGTTGGATGCGTGACGCAGAGCACCTATGAAGTGGCGACGGCGGAACGCGACAGATTTCAAGCCGAACTGGAACGCGCACAAGCCGAGGTCAAAGCGCTGGAGCAACAGGCGGAGGCGTTGCAAGCGCTAAACGACCAGGAGGACCGCCGGCTCAAAGAGTTCCTAGCGAAGCTCCAGGCCGAAAAAGATGCCGCCGACCGTTTGCAGCACGAATACCGGACCAGAGTCACCTCGCTTCAAGCGAAGCTCGCCGCGTTGCAGAACGATCGCCGGGCGCTGGTCCGGGAGGTCGCCGAGGCGAAAAAACAACGCAGCGCTCTCCAGGCTCTCGTCGCCCGCTACCAGAAAGAACTCAGAACTCCGGAGCCTGCTTCCGAGCTGACTCCGCCGCAACCGTCTCCACAGCCTGATCTGAGCTCTGGTCCGGGACCTGCCGCGACGGCTCCATCGGCCGCGACCTCGCCACCGGAAACGGTCGCCGTAGCGCCCCCGCCGCAGCCGCCTCAAGCCCAACCTCCGGCACAGCCGGCACCGCCGGCGACACCTCCGGCTCAACCGCAGCCGCCCCCGGCGGAAGCCGATGAATCTTGGCTGTCGTCCATCCTGAACTGGTTCTCGTCGCTCTGGGACTGGATATTTTCCTGATCACACGGACGTCGCGCGGTTACAGCGGCTTGCGGAGGAGTCCGAGCCGCGGCTCAGCCAGAACTTGGTCAAGGCAGGCGATCAATCGATCGGCGTCCGCAATCGTCAAGACCATCGGGGGTTTGATCTTCAACACGTTGCGGAATGGCCCGTCGATGCCGGCCAGTATTCCCAAGTCTTTCAGCCGCTCCGCAATGTACGCCGTTTCCGGACCGGCCGGTTCACGCGTGTCCCGGTCACGAACGAACTCGACGCCCAGAAACAGTCCTTCACCTCGGACATCCCCGATGAACGAATGCCGGGCCATCAGCGCAGCCAACCCTTCCTTGAGCGCGGCCCCGACCACCCGCGCGTGTTCTTGTAATCCTTCTCGCGCGATCACATCCAGCACCGCCAATCCCACGGCGCAGGACACGGGGTTGCCGCCGAACGTGTTGAAGTATTCCATCCCATTGGCGAAGGAGGCCGCGATCTCTGGCGTCGTCACCACCGCGCCGATCGGATGGCCGTTGCCGATCGGCTTGCCCAGTGTCACAATGTCGGGCACGACGCCTTGCAGTTGAAAACCCCAGAAGTGCGAACCGACCCTCCCGAACCCCACCTGGATCTCATCAGCGATACAGACTCCGCTGGCTTTTCGGACAAACTGATAGGCTTCACGCAGGTAGCCGGGCGGCAGGACAATCTGCCCGGCACAGCTCGGCAGCGACTCGCAGATGAACGCGGCGAGGCGCCGATTGCCCCGCTTGATCCGCTCCAGGGACGCCCGCACATGTGCGGCGTACTGTTTGCCGGCCTCCGGATCTGCTCGATAGGGTCCACGGTAGACATCCGGCATCGGCACCGTGTGGACATGCGGCGGCGCGCCCGCGCCGCCTGGGCCGTTGAACTTGTACGGGCTGATATCCACGAGCGACGTGGTATTGCCGTGGTAGGCGTGGTCCAGCACGATCACGTCGGTGCCCCGCGTGTGGGCTCGCGCCAAGCGCAGCGCCAGCTCGTTCGCTTCGCTGCCGGAGCAGACAAAATAGCAGACGCGCAGCGGCTCCGGCAGCGTCATGCACAAACGTTCCGCGTACTCCACCAAGAGATCATGCAGATAGCGGGTATTGGTGTTGAGCAGAGCCATCTGCCGCGCCGCCGCCCGGACCACCGCCGGATGGCCATGCCCCACGTGCGCGACATTGTTCACACAGTCGAGGTACTCGCGACCCAGGTGGTCATAGAGATACTGCTTCCATCCCTGCACGATCTTGAGCGGACGCCGGTAGCTGAGGCTCAGGTTCGGGCCGAGACGGCGCCGCCGCGCTTCAACGAGCGCCTCGGGGCTCCGCCCGGAATCCGGCGGCGGCAGGTCGGGAATCCGAAGCATCAGGTTGGGATCCGGGCACAGACTCTGCCAAAGCCGCCGCTCGCGCGCCGCACAGACACCGGGGAAGTTGCCGGCCAGATCGAGCAGGTCCACGATAAGCTGAACATGCACGTGCGGCGGCCAATTGCCGTTCGTCGATGAATCGCCGACCCATCCCACACGTTCACCCTTGGCGATTCGCCGGCCGGGCAGGAGCCCGTCGAGCGAGGCCCGGCTCAAGTGGCCGTACAAGGTGAAGAACTCGCCCGCGCCCGGCGCCTCGTGCCTCAGGATGACGGTCGGACCGTAGTCTTGCGGCTGCGCATTGTCAGCGACGCTGTGGATCGTGGCGTCTAACGGAGCGAACACGGGCGAGCCGGACGCGAGGAACACATCCACGCCGAGGTGCACGGTGCGCCACGCCTCGACTTCGGTCCCGGCCGGCCGGTAGGCCGCGCTCGTGTAGCTCCGCCGGGATTCGCCGTAGCGTCCGATGCCGGCGCCGACCCCCGCGGCCGCCATCCGCCCGTAGATGGCCTCGGTCCACCGCGGCGTATCCGTCAGATCCCCGATCTCAGCGAAATCGGAGGCGCCAGCGGTCAGGTCTACGACCGTGTAGTCACCCTTACGGAAATCCTGTTCGACCACCGGGGCGAAGGTCTCCGCGTTCGCCTCCAGCCATCGCACGACCGCAACAGTCCGCGGGCAGGCGGGCAGGCCGCAGGCATCCCGCATCGCGTACTGGAAGAGCCGCGGGCTGATCCCTCCCAGCCGTTCCAATGCGGCCCACGCCGGCGTTTCCGAGACGGCCAGGTAGGTGTTTTCGGGGAACCGCATCTTCCGGTACGCCGCCAGCGCGACGCTCGTGCAAAGCCGCACGGCGACCAGATCGTAGAGCAGCGCCAGTTCCTGGTCGGTCAACGGAAAGGCGGCATGATATCCGCCGATGACTTGTGCCGCCGCATACACCGGATCCGGCTTGCCGAGGATTGCATAGGCCGCACAGACGGCCGGCTCGAAAACCGTGCATGACTCGATCAGGTCGCCGAAATCGAGGAGGCCGGTGACCTCGCCTCCGGTCTCGATGCCGGTGACGAGGATGTTGTAGTCGTTGCCGTCGTGGTGAATGACGCTGGTCCGCAGATCCGGCAGCACCGGTTCGACACACTCACGGAACCGCGTCACAAAGCGCTCGACCAGGGCGCGGCGCGACAGCTCGGTGATGTAGGACGCATGCTCGGCCACCACGGTCCCGGCGCGTCGAAGGTCCCAGAGATGCGTGCGCTTGAGCGCCGGATGGGTAAAGCCCGCGAGGGTCCGGTCCAGCCCGCCAAAGAAAGCGCCCAGACTCCGCAGCAATTCGGGCGAATGCGGGGCGGCCTCAACCAGCAGGTGGCCGGGCAGATAGGTCACCAGTCGAACGAAATGGGGCGTCCCGTCTGACGATTGTACGACCGTGATCGTCTCGCCCGTCGTGGTCCGTTGCACCCGCGGACAGCGCAGGGCCGGCGCTTTCTCTGCCAGATACTCCAATGCCGCATGCTGCGCATCGAGGACCGCCCGCGATTCGGCGGCGTTTGCGATCTTGAGCACGAACGCCGGCCCGGTTTCGGTCTCCAGCACAAAGTTCTGATCGCGCTCGCTGGGCAGGGCGATAGGGGTCGCGCTCACGCCGAAGCGCTCGCGCGCGATCACGCGAGCGTCCTGGGCCGTAAACTGCGGCGGCGGAGTCTCAGGGATGGCAGCGCTCATGGCAACCTGCATCTTCCCCCAGCCTCCTTTTCCCCTTCAAGAGGGAGGGCTCAGGCGATGGAGCAGCCACAATTCTGATGGGCACGAACATTTTTGACCAATCCTTGACGCCCAACATTCCCACGGCTGGCCCCCGGCGTTACGCAAGCATCCGGTCTTCCACAGGAATTGAAAGATCGCGCTTCCTGGAACGCCCTGGCATACTCAATGCTCATCTCCCCGTGCTTCCCCCACGTTTGATCCAGACTGCGATTGAGCCGTCACAACCCCAGCCAGTGACGCGACTTCAATCTTCGGCCTCGTCGCACCCGTGGGCACCAGCAGAAAGGTTCCACATGAACGTCACGCGACAGTCCGTCGCCTGCGGTCTGCTGGTCAGCCAACTGCTTACAATCCTCGCCCTCTCTTCCAGTTGGGCGGATCCCATGGCGTTTATCGGCACCGGTCCCCGAACCGGAGCGACGGTCGAGGCGCCGTTCGCGGATGAGTATGCCAAGCCGATGGCCTTGCTCTGGGTCGGGCCGCGTTACGGCTTGGGTGGCAACTCCCCGTTAGGCGAGGAACAAAAGGAGAATTTTCAGATGTACGATGTCGCAGCACACCTGCGACTTCCTTGGGGATGGCGGCACCGGCCTTCGGGCTGGACGCTCGAAACGAGATTGATCGCCAGCGCGGGGCAGCTTGCGGCGGCGGGAACGACCAGCCTCATGGCGACGATGGTCCCGGCCCTCGCCGTAAGCAGCCCCGACGGCCTGCTTTCCGTGGACGCCGGACCCGGCCTCGCCTTTTTCACCAATCACAAATTCGGCGTCCAGAACTTCGGCGGCCCGGCGCAGATCATCGGCACAGCCGGTATCGGCCTCGATCCCTTTCCGATGTTCCATGCCGGCTACCGGTTCCAGCACTTCTCCGACGCCGGCATCTACGGCCCCACCAGCCTCGGCGTCGATCTGCACATCATCGAACTCGGGTACCGGTTCTGAACCTGCCGTGCGGCAAGTCCCGTTCCGACCACCCGACAGGAAGCGGTCAGATCAACACCGCCGACTGCCTTCATGTAGACAACACCCAAACCGCGGACCTTTCCAATGAAACTGTCTGCGCTGTAGGTTAGACCATCTGGAGCCCGACAAGCCGGAGATTCCCTACCTGACCAAGCGTTGGCGGTTTGGCACCGATCGCGGTTGCTGCTCAAACCCTACACCCGCCGGCCGAGAAGGCCAACCCAAGGTCGCGCTTATCTCAGTCGTCCACGCCGAACATCGACGTATTGCGATCCGCAAGCGATCCGGCCCAGACGTTGCTACAAACACGGTCGTCTTGGAGGCATCGTACGATGGTGTGCCGCGCACGGTCGGTCATGCTGGCTGTGGCCACGGTCTTCTGGCATGCTGTCAGCTCGGGCGCCACGTTGCTCTGGAACCCCAATACCGAGCCGGATCTGGCCGGATACAACATCTATCGGTGCAGCCAACTGCCCTGCACCAAACGGTCACCCGGCGCGGCGCTGCTGACCACCGTCGGCCGAACCACGACTTCCTTCAATATCGGCACGCCGGTCGTCGTGCAGCACTATGTCGTCACCGCTTTCGACACCGCTGAGAACGAATCGAGTGAGAGCAATATCGCGACCTACACGCCTCCCACCGCATCACCGCCGCCTCCTCCACCGCCCCCTCCGCCCACGTCGGAACCGCGGGCGGCATCCGCGCCTCCGACCCCTCCCGGAGGGCTCCGGATCGTGACCGCCGTTTCCGTCCCCTGATCCAAATCACGTGAAGCGGTTGAGTCTTTCGGCTATTCCGTTGTCTTGTCCGCCACAGTGCTAATATCCGCCTTCTTCTTGTGGAGACTGCGCGGATTGGGCCGGAGGCGGACCGCCCCCGGACAACTGCACGAGTGCGCGCTCCGCCGCTTGGGTCGCCGCTTCCCCCTGCCCTTGCTTGCTCTGCTCGATCGCCTGCTTCAACAAGCGAATGCCCTCATCCAGGCGAGGAACCGCCGCCTCCTTCTTCGCCGCCTCCGCATGTCTGAGCGCCTCGTGCGCCTGTGTCGCAAGTGCATCCGGATATCCCTGCTTACCTTGCGCAATCGCCGCTTGGGTATGGGTGATGGCATCGGTCAGATGCTGGCTCTGGCCCAACGCCACCGTCGTTGCAAACAGGAACGCGGCTCCCCCGACCGTGAAGACATATTCGCACCTCATACGGGGTCCCTCCTTTCTGAAGCATTCGTCATCCTTCCGGCGTGAACGGACTGCTGGGTGTCGCTGCGCGGGCTCCCGCTTACCGAACGAGCCGCACCCCGACTTCATCGAGATGGCGCAGGAGATCGGCCGGATCTTGGTACACTCGATAAGCGCCCGCGCGCTCCAGTTCGTCCTGCCCATAGCCCCCCGACAACAGGCCCACGCCCAAGGCCCAAGCCCGGCGGGCGGCGAGCATGTCCCAGACGCTGTCTCCGACCACTATGCAGTGATTGACGGGAACGCCGAGGCGTTGGGCCGCGGCGATAAAGACGTCCGGATCCGGTTTCGCGTGGAGGACTTGGTCGCGGGTGACGACGGGCACACGAGCATCGAGATCGAGAAGCGTCAGGGTCTTCCCCGCACTCTCCAGGCGCCCGCTCGTGGCGATCGCGAACGGCACGTCGTGCCGCGAGAGGGCATCCAGCAGCTCGCGCACGCCCGGTAGCGGACGAATCGACCCGATCTGCCGCGCGTAGGCCTCCGCGTGCCGCCGCTGGATCCGCTCGACCTCGTCCTGCGTCACCGACCGTCCGATCTCTCGCAGTAGCGCATTGAGGAGCAACCCCCCGCTCATGCCGATCTGCCGATGGATGCGCCAGACGGCCAACTCGAGCCCGACGGCCTGAAAGGCTTCCCGCCAGGCCAGAACGTGCTGATAGACGCTGTCCACCAGCGTCCCATCCAGATCAAAGACGAACGCCGCTCGGCTCGCCTGGGCACCGCTCATATCCATGGTCAACCGCGAGTCTAGCCGAATCGAACCGCGGAACCAATGCCCCCTGCGCCGCAGGGGACGCTCCCGTCGCGGGACCTCGCGACGGAGGGCGATCGTTCATGGCCCCCGCTGGGAGAAGGTCTCTGACATCAGAGCCTCTACAGTTCATCCCACGTGGTTTTCCCACGTGGAAAGGCGGCAGGGACGGGTGTTTAATGACGGATGGAGAACGGCCGTTCACTTTCCAGGAGAGGCACAACTCGGGATGTTTGAGCGGCTCGTCAGCGGAACACCATGGGTTTCGGCAGTTACTCGTGCAGTTGCTGCAACGTCACGGCTGACGCGTCCCATCGGGCTTTTTATATCCGGCTCCTCCCGCTGGGCACATACCTGATTCTGTGCGACCGCTGCATGAAGCATCAAAAGAGATCTGCCGCGGAGCAGCCGACACTGTGGGACTTCATTTTAGAGGCTCACCGGAACGGGGCGCTTTCCACGTTGCTCGTCCTTCGGACCGTAGAGGCGGCGACGAGACGGATCCTCGTGCGCATGCGCCGCGTTGCCCTTGGAGGCGTCGGCGCGGTAAGCGCATTCCTACAGGCAATAAGCCGCTACCCGGAACGTTGCGCCGTGAGTCTCCGCGAGCGGCTGTGGGGCGGACGGTAACCGCCACGCACCCGGTCACGGGCAACGCGAGAATCGCTCTCACCCTGGCTGCTGAACCTTGGTCACCACCACCTGAGAGACGTCCACCCCGGTCACCCCTTGGATTTTTTCGATATCGTTGGCGAGTGCGTACTTGTCAGCCAAGTGCTGGACCGTCCCTTTGAGCCTCACGATCCCATCTTCGACCTTATACTCGATCCGGTCCAAGTCAGCATAGGGAGCCCACTGAAGATACGCCACCACATCCTTCTCGATCGCGTGATCAGGCCTCGGCTTCCCAACCACCTTCAGCAAGTTCGCCACCGAGACGACACCACGGACGGCCTCCGCCGCCCTCTGCGCCACACGGCTGTGTAGCGGCTTTTCTACCGTGCCTTTCAGCACTACATCGCCCTCATGGACGAGGGCCACGATCTTGTTCAGCTTGCTTTCATGCAGCGCCGGCACCGATCGAAGCGCAGCTTCCACCGCTTTTCGGATATCGTCGTCCTTGGTCACTGGCCGAACCACCGTAATCTCGTTTTTGAGGGATTTGATCCCGACCATGGTGCCGCTGACAATGGATTCAGCCAGCAACTTGTCTTCCAAGCTCATCACCGTCCCACCGAGCGTCACTACCCCTTGTTCCACCTTTACCGTGATACTTTTGGCGTCGACAAGCCGCCCGTCCATAACCAACCGTTGTCGAATCGCCGCCTCGATCTGCTGGTCGCTCAACTGCGTCACGTCCCCGCGAAAGCCCACAAGGCCGACCGCGGCGCCAAGCAAGGCGGCGATCATAAGTGTTCGAGAATTGCGAATCATGGCCTCTATACCTCCTCTTTTTGTACCGGCTTCGAACAGGAATGCCCGACTGACACAGAGCGAGACTCGTTGTCGGCGAGCCGCACCTCTCAGAATTCCGAGGCACTTCGACCCCCGCGCCTCTGACGGCCGCCCACTCCACCGGGGGCGACCGCCGAGGCGCGAATGCACTTGACCTATTTTTATCTGCAGTAACACCCCCGTTTGTCTTGTCAACGGGCTGGCCCGGCAAACGCATGGCGCGCGCTCAATCGCCGCCGCTTGACTTTTCCTCACGGGTATTTATCCGTACTGCAGAACCCG